>Ga0194128_10000055_pt1 | contig 175632 bp, 128 predicted proteins | sample TA2KigCa65mmetaG_FD_148650 | JGI IMG/M metagenome (GOLD analysis project Ga0194128, IMG submission 148650) | Freshwater microbial communities from Lake Tanganyika, Tanzania - TA2015037 Kigoma Deep Cast 65m | ecosystem: Environmental > Aquatic > Freshwater > Lake | place: Tanzania: Lake...
TCGCATCCGGGCGTAGCCCGGAAAGGATTCTTTCGAGATGAAGAAGACGAGACATACGACGGACCAGATCATCGAGAAGCTGCGTCAAGCGGACGTGGCATTCGGTCGCCACGGGCGATGACGTTGATCTGATTTGGCATGGGGACAGCTGCCACGCCAATAATGGGGGGCGACTGCTGCGAGTTCGCCCAATTCTCCCAGATTTCAGCAATTCGGCCACTGTTCGCCTTTCACGAACTTTTCTCTTGTCTGTTCGTGTTTTGCGAACTAGAATTCCTGGGGATGCCGATCAACCAAGAGGCGACGGATGCGGGTGATCTCCAAAGCTCGACTCAGACGGTTCTGGGAATGGCCACGCCACGGAGATGCTGAGGGGCCGCTTCGAGCTTGGCACACCCACGTCAACAGCAAGACCATCCGCTGGCAATCTTGGGCTGACGTGAAGGCCGACTTTGCCAGTGCCAGCATGGTCGGCAACTGCGTTGTGTTCAACATCGGTGGGAACAAGTATCGGCTGGCCACGCGTATTCTGTATCCTAGCCAGAAGGTCTTCGTCCTGAAGGTGATGACTCACGAGGAATACGACGAGGACAAATGGAAGGAAGAGTGCGGGTGCTACGAGCCGCCACCACCAACCACACGCACGACCAAGCGATCAAAGTCCGGACCGACCAGACCTCTCCAACGTAGGCGGAAATAAAAGATGGCGACCAAGGCCAAATTCGGTTTGAAGGGGAAAGACCGAGACTCCTACCTGGAGCTAGTGCTGGTCTTCCCACTCTCTTCGATCCGCTCGGAGGAGCATCTCGACGAAGCGCAGAAGGTCATGGATCGGCTGCTCGCCAAGGGCGCGCTTGATGACGGTGAGGAGACGTACCTCGATGCACTCAGCGATCTCGTCGCCGTGTACGAAGACACCTATCATGCTCTCGAGCCGGCATCCGACGCTGACATGCTGCGACATCTGCTCGAAGCAAAGGGCGTCACGCAGGCACAACTGAGCCAGGAGTCGGGAATCGCCAAGTCCACAATCTCGGAGGTTCTGGCCGGAAAAAAGCCATTCAGCCGTCAGATGATTCGCAAACTGGCCGACTACTTCAAGATCGACGTGAGCGTCTTGGCGAGTAATCTGTGAGCAATGTGCCGACTGGGCCATCTGCGTTATTGTCCGCGCTCGCGTTGCGAAATAGTTCGCTCCATCTATGGCGGTCGCAACCCTCCATAATCCCGCCGACCCAAGGGTTGACGGAAATCGCCGAGAGCGAGAGTCCGTACTCTCGCGACCCTTCCGCCGTTCTGGCAATGACTTGCGGCGAGGCAGCCAGACGGGAAAGTTCCGGCACGATCGCACGAGAGCGCCGCTGGCGGGTAGCTCAGCGACCCAGCTGTGTGTCACGACATTCTGGACTTTTTTACGCAAGTTCTCGCCACCTTGGGGCCGGCACAACCCAATCGCGTATGAGTTGGCGACCGGAAGTTCGAAGAGGGTTCCTTTCGATGGAGCGGAAGGGACACTGCTCGAACTGCGATCCGCTTGATCACCGTTGGGCCAAGGCGAAGTCGTACGGGCTCGGTAATCACATGGATCACAGAACTGCGTCTGGCTAAGCGTCGTCATCCAACTCCCGAATCAGAAAACGAGCCAGGAATTGCCGCACGATAGACGCGGGGGGCGCGATGTCGTCCCTCATTGAGTGGGTGGTGCCCTGGCACGGTCATTGACAGACGTAGAGAAGGCCCGCCAGAACTCATAGAATAGCCAAGGGCTTGGTACAGTTGCCTCGTTGCGGCTCGTTCCCGGCCCAAGCTATTCCAAACGGCTGCGGAGAGATCATCCGATGTCCAGCTTCAACTCAAGGAATGGCATCCCACGCCGAGAATTGTTGCGCATCGGTGGGATGGGAGCTCTGGGGCTGACTCTCCCCGCGTTCATTCGGGCAGAAGCAACGGAAGAGAATCGTGCAGAATCGCCGACGGCATCCGCACCGCCGATCCAATCGTGCATTCTGCTTTATCAAAGCGGCGGGCCGAGCCAGCTCGATACCTGGGACATGAAACCCGATGCGCCGCGTGAAGTGAGAGGCGATTTTCAAAGTATTGATACCACCGTCCCGGACCTGCGAATCTGCGAACATCTGCCGCAACTGGCGAGCCTGGCCCATCGGTTGGCCGTGGTCCGCAGCATGTGGCATCGGATGCGTGATCATAATGCGGCGGCGACGGAAACGCTTTGCGGGCATACTCCGTTGGAAGGAGACGTGATTTTTCACGACGGCCCGAACAGTTATCCGTGCTTCGGCTCGGTGTTAAGCCATCTGCTGCCGCAACAAAATCTGGTACCGCCGCATGTCGCACTCCCTCAAGTGGTGAGCCGCGGGGGCAAGCTGCCGGGACAAGGCCCCGGTTTTTTGGGGGCCGCCTACAGCCCGTTTCAACTCTCGCAAGATGCCAATGCGGCGAATTTCAGCGTCCCGGAATTGTCGTTGCCAAGTGGCCTCACGCCGGACGGTTTGGAGAATCGCCGACGTTTGTTGCGTCTGATCAACCGACAAATGCCAGAGTCCGAGTTGACCGCCGCCCAGAAATCAATGGGTCTGTTTCGTGATCGCGCCTTTGATCTTCTTCGTTCCCACGAAATTCGCCAGGCGTTCGACATCGCGCAGGAAGACCAACGCCTTCGGGATCGCTATGGCAGACACACGCATGGCCAAAGCCTGCTCTTGGCCCGCAGGCTGGTGGAAGCGGGAGTCCGTTTCGTGACGGTCAATTCCATCGGTGATAAGGAAATCGGCGGCGGCGATGACTGGGACACCCATTACCAGAATTTCAGCATCCTCAAAAACGATCTGCTCCCTAAAACCGACCAAGCGTTTTCCGCGCTGATCGAAGATCTGGAATCGCGCGGACTGTTGGATTCCACCTTGATTGTCTGGATCGGTGAATTCGGTCGGACACCAACGATCACCAAAGCGGAAGGGGGCGGACGAGACCACTGGCCCGATTGCTTCAGTATCGTGCTGGCCGGTGGCGGCGTGAATGGCGGAATGGTCTATGGGAATAGCGACAAGCACGCTGCTTATCCGACTTCTGATCCGGTCTCCAGCGGCGAATTGGCGGCAACGCTCTTCTGGAGGTTCGGACTCGACCCGGCCCAACTGATCCACGACCGACTCGGCCGCCCCGTGCACATCGGCACAGGCGAACCCGTCCGCAAGCTCTTTGCGTTATAGCCGGGGGATGCGCAAACCAACCGAAGATTGTCCCTTTCTTAACGCAGCATGGTATCCTTATTGCTCTTGAAGCTTTACGAGGACACGACCATGCATACTCCCATCCCCCGTCGTACTTTCTTACGCGGCGCCGGCGTCGCTATCGCGCTGCCGATACTCGATGCTATGCTTCCACATGGGCGTGCTGCCACAACTACAGCCTTGCCGATCAAGCGGTTTGTCTGTCTCTCCAATAACTATGGTGTCTACCAGGAAGCTTTTTTTCCGCGTAAGGATCAGGTCGGCACCGAATACGATATGCCAGAAACTCTCCAACCTCTGGAGAAGCATCGAAAAGATTTCACGATTTTCTCGCATCTCGATCATGGCAATACGGGTGGCCATCAGGGTGTGCCGGTGCTGCTCAGCGGAGTGCGGCCGTCGCATGCGGCGCACTTTCCCGAAGGAAACATCAGCGTCGATCAAAAGGTTGCTGAGTTTGTCGGCTCAAAGACACGGTTTCCATCGCTGACTTTGCAAGTGAACGATGCAAACCTCATCAGCTTCACACGCACCGGCGTGCAGGTGCCGGCGATTGATTTGCAGCGAACCTTTCGCGTGCTCTTCACCGAGGATGATCAGGCCATCAAAGCCACGGCTGCTGAAAAGTTAAAACGCCACAACAGCATCTTGGATGTGGTCCTGGAGGAGGCGAAGTCGGTCCAGAACACTCTGGGGCGAGAGGACCAGCAGAAGTTCGCGGAGTACCTCGAAGCGGTTCGTTCGTTGGAACAGAAAATCGCACAACGAAAACCATGGCTCGATCAGCCCAAGCCACAACCCGGCATGAAGGAACCGCCGCAGACAGGCAAAACCGTTCCCGATCTTGCAGTGATGATGGAACTCATTGCGTTGGCGATTCAGACCGATTCAACCCGCGCTGTCACAGTGACTTCCGGGTTTGCCAATGGCGATCTGGGACTCTCCGGCGGCTACCACGGCTTCTCTCACCACGGTCAACGCGAAAAGGAAGTGAACGCCCTCAAACTTATCGAACGCAACCAGATCGCACAGACGGCTCACCTCATCGACCTCCTCAAAGCACAACCCGATCCGCTCAATGGCGGTACGTTGTTTGATCACACTGCGATCCTGTTCGGCTGCGGCATGGCAACCGGCGAACATTCCACGCGGAATCTGCCGCTTGTCTTGGCAGGTGGCGGTTTCAAGCTCGGCGAGCATCAAGTCTATCCGGAAGAAAACGGCCAGCGCGTTCCCGCAGCCAATCTTCTGCTCTCCATCTTGCAAAATCATGGCTTGGAGATCGACCGTTTCGGTACCAGCACCGGAACTCTCACCGGATTGAAGTGGAGTTGAGCCATGCTTCGTTTTGCATTCGTATTGGCCCTCATTGCCAATCTGACGACGAGCCTTGTGTTGGCGGATGAATCATGGCTCGAAAAGGTACGTCCTTTTTTGAAACAGCACTGCTATGAATGCCACGGTGCCGAAAAACAGAAAAGCGAGCTGCGCTTCGATACGTTGGGCACATCGCTCACGCAACGGGAAACGCTGGCAACGTGGCAGGCGATTCTGGATGAGTTAAATCTCGGCTCGATGCCGCCAGAAAGCCAGCCGCAGCCCAAGAGTGAGGAAATCGCGGCCATTGTGGAGACGCTTAGCACGGAGTTGCGGCAGGCTTACGCGAAACTCAAAAGTGTAGCTGGTAAGACGGTTGCTCGGCGCCTGAATCGCTTTGAAGTTCGCAGCACGCTCCGGGATTTGCTTTATCTGGAGGACCATAACGACTTCCGGCCGGACATGGTTCCCAAACTGGAGGATCGCAACGGCAACGGCGTGGCAGAGTGGAGTAGTAACGACCCCACCCGCGAGTTCCCTGCCGACCAATTGGAAGAGGGCTTCGATAATATCGGCGGCAAACTGGTGATGTCTGATTTTCTATTGACACAAATGATCAATGCGGCCGAGTACAGTCTGAAGCTGGCAACCTATCCGCAACAGAAACCCAAGCTGGAAACACGCCGCTTCGCTGCTCCAATTCGCAAAGATGGTCCTGGCGGCAGTTTCGAACGCTGGTCTCAAGAGGTGGATTCCAGCTTCGACGGCATCTATGAGCGTTATCGTGAGCCAGGTGCAGCTGCAGGTGGATTGGGACGCGTCTCTTCGAATGAACTGGCCCACGCAGGGGTTGGTGTGGCGGGCCGATATCGCATTACGATTGAAGCCTCCGCCCACAATCAGCAGCATCCCTGGGGAGATCTCATCAAGAGCCGGCAGGAGGAACCCCTACTGCTAGGCCTGCATATTTCTGATGCACGCACCGGCGGCATGAATGACGGCAACCCCAATGAACGCCTGCTCACGGAGTGGGCAATGACCGCCGATGGCGTCGAACGCACTTACACTTTCGAGACTTGGCTGGGCGATACTTGGTTACCGTGGATTGGTTGGGAGAACGCGCCCTATCAGCGTGGGCTGTGTCCTTCTCAATTGGTCGAGAAGTACGTAACAGAGGCGTTTGAACCACGGCCAAAGAATGACGCCCCGCAGAAGGAACGGGAAACCTACGAGCCGAGAATGGCTCGTGCCTTGTTTGAGGCAGGTTACAAAGGCCCGCACGTCCGCATCCACAGTCTCACCGTGGAACCGCTGATACAATCTTGGCCACCACCTAGCCATGTTGCGCTCTATGGTTTGAGTGAGAAGGAGCCCGTCGAGGATCTGCTACTGCGGTTTGCTTTTCGTGCCTTTCGCAGCCCGGTGAAGCTGGACGACATCACTCGCTACGTGCGGTTGGTTGATGAGGAAATGAAAGCCGGCCGCAGTCGAGCCGAAGCATTGCGTGTGGGATACACCGCGATCATTGCCTCGCCACGTTTCTACTACTTGCAGGAGCGTGAGGGCCGGTTGACCAATTTCGAACTTGCTTCACGCTTGAGCTACTTTCTCTGGTCGTCGATGCCCGATGAGGAATTGCTGGCTTTGGCCGAGGCGCACAAACTGAACGATCCGTCCGTGCTACGCAAACAGGTCAACCGCATGCTCGACGATCCCAAGTCGCTCGCCTTTATCCGACGCTTTCCTGAACGATGGTTGCGGTTATACAAGCTCGGTACGATGCCGCCCCCAGGCGGATTCTATCATCACCGACAAATGGAGACGCAGATGCGACTCCAGGTCGATGCCTTCTTTGGAGACTTGGTGAAATCGAGTGGATCAGTGCGAAACATCATCGACTCGGATTACACCTTCCTCAACGAACGTATGGCCCAGTGGATTTATGATCGTGACGATGTCTGGGGGGATGGCTATCGCAAAGTTCCGGCGAAGGCTCCTCATGGCGGTGGCCTGCTCACCATGCCCGCCGCGATGACCGCCACTGCCAACGGCGTGGATACGTCGCCTGTCGTGCGCGGCGTTTGGGTGTTGGAGTGTGTCTTAGGCACGCCGCCGTCGCCCCCGCCGCCCGATGTCGAGCCACTTTCGCCAGACCTGCGCGGTGCCAAGACCATCCGCGAGCAATTGGAGAAGCACCGCAAATTCGAAACCTGTAACGCCTGCCATCGCAAGATCGACCCAATGGGTTTCGCGATGGAGAATTTTGACCCGGTTGGAAAGTGGCGAACAGTCTATGACGATTCCAAGCAAAGAATCGATCCGTCATCAACATTGATCGGAGGCCGCAAACTCGATGACATCACCGCGCTTAAGGGCTGGCTGTTGGAACGCGAGCCGATGATAACGCACAACCTCACCGAGAAACTGCTCACGTACGCCACGGGACGCTTAATGGAACCAACCGACCGCAGTGAAGTGAACCGAATCGTTCGGCAGTTGCACGACCAATCCAGCGGCTTTCGCGATTTAATTCACCTCGTTGTGCAAAGCCCGTTGTTCCTGACCAAGTAAGCCAATGGAATACGTCATGGCCGGCACGATCGGCCATGCTCAAATGTAGTTTAAAGGAGCAAGAACCTCGGGAATCGCCAACAAATGAAAGTGGCGTTTGCTCAACAGCATTTGCTCATACCGCTCACCGCTGTTAACTTGCCTGTGGGCGAGTTGTAACCGTCGGTTTCGTTTTTTACTACCGAAACCGACTCGAATTCACGAAGTCCTATTCGCTTATGTACTTACGAAAATCAAAAAAGAGAGTATTGTTTCGAAGAGAGTCCCTTTCGGGGAGCTGATATTTCCGCCACCAACTTTTCCGCCCCACGAGTTCACACCCCACGCCGAGAGTTTCCCCTCTCGGCGTCGTCGTTTTATGGCGTGATCCGTCAACGACTTACGGCGATGCGGTAAAATCTCCGGCTCTCTTCGTCAACCGCCAGACCGGTCGAAAATGGCCCTGTCCCTTCTCGGGGTCACGAAACTTCGCCCCAAAACTCTCTCCGGGTCGAATTAACAACCCCTCGAAAATTAACAACCGTGTCAAACTCGGGGTAGCGAAAGGGACACTGCTCGAACTGCGGTCCGCTTGATCACCGTTGGGCCAAGGCGAAGTCGTACGGGCTCGGTAATCACATGGATCACAGAACTGCGTCTGGCTAAGCGTCGTCATCCAACTCCCGAAACCCACTCGACACCAGATAGTGCCATGTTTCGTCCAATTCACTCCATTGCGGGACAAACACGACGGTGGCGTCACGTCCGCGGGTAAGGAGGACGCGATAGGCGTTCAGTCGTAGCTGAAACGGATCCTTGACGTGGGCACCACGCTGGTAACCTCGAGCGCGATGATTCGACCACTTGCCTTGAACGCGCGCCAGGTCCGTGCCCCAAGCTAACAACACAGCATCCAATTCGAGCCCTTGCGCGCCGAATTCCGTTACTGCGTCGCGTAGATGGCGACATGAGTATCCACCTGCAGCTGTTTCATTATCACCATACCAAGGACCGTACTTGACCCGCTTGGTTGATTGGAAGTCGTTGGGAATTCCGAATCGCATCAAGTCCTTGTCCTTTGAGGACGCGACCAGACCATAGCGCGCCAATGGGTTTTCGGAGTACCGTTCACGCAGGTAGTGCTTCGCGACTTCGATGTCGCGGGTCGCACGCAGGTGATAACACTGGTCAAACATACGACCTGCAAGCCGTCGATTATCCTCTGGAGGATGTCCCGCCAGAAGCATCTGGACGAACTGGTGAAGGTCGCGGGCAAGATGAAAGCGGATTTCGGTGTCCAGGTTGAGCGACGGGCAAGCATGAAAGCCAATCGCACCGTCCGCAAAGATGTCGGCGACTCCTTGCGGTCCGTGGACCTGCCAATCGCTGGGCATCTGCGCTTTTTCGATCGCCGTTCGCCATTGGCTCAGGCCCGCTTCCTCCCCCACGTGAATCTCCTGCCCGCTCCCGATTAACCCGACGACAACGCACCATTCCGGAATGCGTTCCGCGAACTCGATGAAATGCTCCGGTTCCGACTTGCCGCCAACGTAGCCCGCGGTGTCGGTGTGCTTTTTTCGCACCTGCTCGGCATCAAATGCGCGCTGGGCTTCATCAAACACGAGCACGTGTTCCGGAGGAATCTGATGTCGCCGGGACGAATAGTGTTTCACGTACTCCTTCACGCCCCGGACAAACGTCTTCCCGCCCCCACCCGCCGCGCGCAGTTCGTACTGAAGCACCTCAACGAGCGGACCATTGCCCGATAAGAACACAGCCGGCACTGTGCTTTTGCCACCCGGTCTGGGAACCGCCAAGTCATCCAGGTACTTGGCGTGGACCGTTCGCAAGCCGACCAAGGTCTTTCCAGCCCCGGGCACGCCGGTTAGCAGAATCAATCGCCTCGAACGAGATTGGGCCGCTTCGTGCACAATACGTGTGATTTGCTGAACCGCAGGGTCGGTCGAAGCACAAGCCTGGTGGATTCGCCGAATCGTGTGCGAATGAAAGAGCTCTCTCGCTGCCTGCACAAGCGTGGGAAGCGGCCGGTAAGCGGACGACGCCAGAAAATCGGCGATTGGCAAGGGACCGGCTTCTGGCGATGATTGCAGCTCAAGAATTAGCCGATCGATCGCGTCTGGGCCTGCGATATGAACACCTTGAATCTGCCCCACATAGCCCTTTGCCCGCATGGGAACAACGACCGCCAGCACTTGCCGGCTTGCACAGGCCGCGTGATAGCAACGCAGATCGCGAGCATATGCGGACACCTGATCGAGGTCGGCCTGGGAAGGCGTTTCCTTGCCTTTGATTTCCAGGACGATGACCGCTCCTTTGGCGAGAACCAGTACGTCGGGGCGCCGCGACTCGAGCGGAAGTTCGTATTCGAGAATCGCCGAATATTCGGCGCTGGTCGGATCGACCTCCAAGACTTCGCTGGCTTCGCGTTGCAGCGGCGGAATCGAGTCTCTCCAGGCACGTAGTTGCTCGTCACTGGCGTCATGCACGAGTGCCCGCAGGCTTTCGTAGATAACCGGCGGAGCCGTGGAGCGAAACACTGGGAAGTTGGAACTCCAACCGTGTCGCGCCGACGATTCGTCCATCAGTGGCCTCTCCTGTCCGTCCCAATCATCGATACCAAGTCAGTGCATTGTCTACCGCCCCCGATCGGATACGTCGCTTCGCCTTTATCCGTGACATTGGAGCGAATTGGCCGCCTGCTGCAAATCGCCCCACGGACGCGATTTGCGATCTTCCATCGTCCGCTTGGAATCTCGCTTCGGAATTGCCTGAATTGCCGCCGACCGGCGCTTGCTCCCTGCTACAACCCTAGCGTAACTGTCCTGTCCTTGACGGCGCGAGCGAGGTACTCGCCCGACCGCTAACCATCAAGGAGACAGGAAATGACAGCGTGGTGGGAAATCGATACGCCCCAACTTCTGGGAGCCGTACCCAAATTCCGGGCCGTGGCCTCGCCATGTTTTAGCAATCGACCGATTCGTTGCCTTGTCGGGGAGCTCCGCCAACCCGTAAAGGTTCCGAATCGCCGACCGCACACCCAGGTCATCTTCGGGGAATACATCCAGTCGCCCCACAGCGAAGATCAGGAACATCTGCGCCGGGCGCCGAGCCGCGTTCGAATCACGAGGACCGTTCCGCCCGGCCGGTTCGTTGCAATGCGTGGTTATACCCTTGGCCGGTACCGGCGGGCAAACCGCCACGTCTCAATAAGAGGGATCAGAATGAAGATGAGCGGTGCGAAGCCGAGGGTAAGCGTTAATCCCGTATGAGATTGCAGCGGCAGAAAGAAAGAGATGATGCCGATGGCGACCAGCGGAATCGACCAGACGATTAATCGCCTGCCCCCGAAGCGGTTGATGGCAAACCACGCATCGTCGGATTGGAACGATTGGGAAAAACGAACGCCGTAGAGCGCATTCCTGCCAACCTGCCCACGCACAAGCGGAATGGCCAAGCCGATGCATACCAACCCGACCACTGTCCAACTGATGCCGATCGTAATCGCAACTGCATCCATGTGGCCTCCAAGGGTATAACGACTGCCGTAACCGGGCGGCAACGAAGAATTGTCCATTTCAAACTCGCCCGACTTCGCCGCTCCGGTTCACGGCCTTGTTCTGCTGCGACTATGCCATTAACTATTATGTGTCACCAGAATTGCCACCAAGGCTTCACACTTGTTGCTGGCACAAGTGCCTCTGGAATTGTTTGGCACCGGCCGTACGGATCAGCGAGATAGTTGGTGACAAACTCAGTAAACGATGCAAACAGATCACCAATCCCGAAGGCTCCAAAATCGGATAGCACACTGGCGACGGGCGTGTTTTCTGTGGCGTTGCTTGAGAGTCGAATGGCGTACGTTGGTAGTGAAATCGAATGATCGGCAAACATGAAATAGCATCTTGTGTTTGGATAGTCTCTTGTCCGGTCGGGCAGTTCATCGGCAACGGAAATCACGTCCTGAATCCGCCAAAAGCTGAACATGTCCTCGTCCATCACGCCGCGCTTACCCATGCCATTGACGGCTTGGAAATAGAAACGCATGTCGGCCGGCAAGACGACATTGTGTCTGGATTCAAACTGTCGAATCTCCTCTTCCGTCGCGCCGCTCGGCAAGTCAATGCCATGACTACTCCAGTGTGCGACTAGCCTCGGTAAGTCAAGCATGGATAGTTTCATGTCAGCAGCAGAACTATGTAATTCTGCCGCCGGGGAAGCGCCCTCGTAATTAGTTACGATGGCCACTCCGGCGGGATAAGACGCAGTCGAAACTCCCATGAATTTAGGACCGAAGTGCTGGCAAGTCAATCATTTGCGGCCATTCGTCCCAGACGACCCCGCGGCATTATTGGAGCGGCACAATCCGCAGCGATCCGAACCGCTGGCCTTCCCCCCTGAAATTGGTCCATTCTGGATGAGAGAATCGCATCCGGGCGTAGCCCGGAAAGGATTCTTTCGAGATGAAGAAGACGAGACATACGACGGACCAGATCATCGAGAAGCTGCGTCAAGCGGACGTGGCGTTGGGCAAGGGGCAGAAGGTGCCGGAGGTCCGCAAGGCACTCCAGATCACGGAGCAGACCTACTACCGTTGGCGTCAGAAGTATGGCGGGATGGCCCCTGCGATGATCCAGCAGCTGCGGGCCTTGTGGAGAAGGAGAATGCCCGCTTGAAGAAGCTGGTGGCCGAGCAGGGCCTTCCGACCTGGGCTTTAGATATCGAACGACAATCTTATGACAAACGCGTCGACGTCACCCGAGATTGATGCAGGGTTGCTTGCGTTGCGATGAGTGTGAATGTAGTTCAATTGCATGCGAAAGTTGTAATTCCAGTACCAATTGACGCCCATGGTCATCGCTTCCTCGACTCCTCCTGAAACGTTGGCGGACGTGAGGTCAGTCCAAGAGTAGCGAGCGGCCAGTTCCCAAGCGCCGTGTCCAAAAGCGCCGATGCTGCAAGGTTCGTCGGCGCCACGCCTTGTGAGGAAGAAATTCTCCGTTGGTTTGAGGCGAGCAAATCTGCCAAGCCTTTTGTCGTACGGGCGTGACTCGCCCGTCAGAAAGTAACTCACCATGGCGTAACCACCATTAAAAGTCTCGGTGTTGCCACTGGTCGAATTAACCGATGCATACAGACACTCCGTCTGAAAACTGAATGCACCAGCCACCCAAGCCATCTCAGCCTGGTAGAGGTTGTAATCCGAGGCGACGATGTCACCCGTATCGACAAACCGCGAGTTGAGAGATGCACTCGTCGTGGTGTCTCGCCATTCAGGACGTCCACGAAACCGAACTGTGCCGCCCCGATCATCGCGAATACTGTAGGCGGAACCAACATGGAGGTAGTGGCGGTCATCGGGCGAAGTGAAAAGCAGCGACGTCATTCGGAAGGTTCCATTCCATTGGCCATCACCACTGTCAGTTCCGTTTCCATTAGGATCCAGGCGATGTGCGCACGCTGCCCAAGTAAGCTTTGCATCTCTGTAAGAATCAAAAGCCAGGATACCCGGCCCGTATTCGGGCAAAAATGCATCAAACATGGAGGCGCGTTCGACAAACGTGAAGACGCGGTTACTCGTAATCGACTCGATTCCCATAGGAATTTTCACATGGCCAGCGCGAACAGTTCCGAGAACGGGAAGATTGGTGGTTCCTACCCACAGGTCATCGAACGCGATCGTATTGTTTGCCAGAAGCTCGCAATCGAAGTCCCATTCAATCACGTCATGGGCAACCCCATCAAATCGAATACGCCCACGTCGAAAGAACACAGAGTCTTGTAAATCGCCAACTCCACCTGCGGGGCCTTGCCCTATACCAGGGAGTGTCTTGAGGGCCTGATCCTGGCTAAAAAAAGCGTAGTCTTGTTGAATCAGAGCTCCAACGTGGTAGCGGTAGTCTTTGTTTACTGTCTCTAATTGAAGTCCGCCGTTATTTACTTTTCCCGACAGCTCAAGCGATGATCCGATCCGGTAGGGTTTCTCTTCCTCTTTGCTTTCTTCCGACGAATCGGGACGCGCGACAGTGAATGATTCGATTGCCGGCGGGAAGGATTCAAGCGATCTCTCGCCCCCGTGCCCCCCCCCCGTGTCCCCCCACCCTTGTCCCCGAAGCAGGCCCGGTGTAGTCGCAACCAAGACGAGAACTGCGATTTGCGTCCAAGTTGTTTTTTCGATCTGCCACATTTGCTAGCATCTTTGCCGGCCTTGGATCTTAGAACTTCCCTGCTGTTGTCGTTTCGACCGTACTGGTTTGTTCGATCATTCCAAATACAACGGTTTATCCCAGGATATTTGGGAAAGGCGTCATATCCGGCACAACCGCTACCAATTTCCAAAACACCAGGTCTTCGTCCTCCGCACCAATTCAATGCACCCGACAATCCTTCGACGTTGAAAGTGGTCTTCTTCCGAGTAGCGCGGACGATGACGACATCTATTTCCGGCACTGGTTCCGCACGCAGGCCGAAGCACTCAAGCGTGCGGACTGGTCGCATCCTGGTCTGATGCTGGTGGAACATGGCGACGGATTGCGGGAGTGCGACACTGGCGGCCTCTACCACGGCGGCTGGGCCTTCCGCTGCGGCGCAATTCTATCGGGGCCGGGGCTACGGTCCCCACAACAACGGCGAGGACCAGGCACTGGCCGACCGTCTCGTCGCGTCCGGCGCAACCCAATGCGATCCGTGCGAGTTCGCGCTGCCGTTTTACATCTATAGATTTGACAACGGCAGTTACCACCTGAGCTACATGGATGATAGCGGCTATCGCGAACCAAGCGTCCGTGAAACTCCGAGCAAGGTAACGATCCCGATCCGCTGGTCACGCGACTGGGACCAGTTGCCGGTGCTGCGGCGTTTTTCGTTCGCGCCGCACGTGAACCCTCGGGACGACAAGATGCCCGTCGAGCTCATCGGCCCGGTCGATGCTCCCGGCGGCAACGGTCCGTCGAACGGCATGTACGCTCGCGGCCCCCGACGTTCGACGCTCTGAAAGGGGGTAAGACAGGCGCGGAACATTCCGGTCCGAACCCATTGCTTGTTGCGCTCGTAAAAACCATAATCATTCAATCAGAACTGGTCCGGATACCTGAACATCTCGCCTGTTTTTCAGTGTAAGCCTGAGAAATGCGTTTTACCCGACGTTTAATCGCCGTTGCCTTTCTGGCACTTTATGCCGGCCAAGTGGTGGGTGGACTGCCTGTTCATCTATGGCAGCATTTGTCGGGTACCTGCTGCGGTGAGGGCCATTGCCCGGCTGCCTCGAATCATTCGCGGCAGCACCATCATCACGAAGGCCGTTGTCATCACCAAAGCGAGGATGCCGAGGACGAGCAGCAGGATGGCGGTCATTCGCCGGGCAAGAACCGACCCCACGATTCATCCACATGCTCGGTTTGCCAGGTTCTAGGGCAGGCGCAAGACACACCTGTCGATCTCGAAACTACCGTTAGTTTGGCGGTTTCGCCGGCAACGGTTTCTGTCTTGCCCGAATTCTACCCTTTCCCGAGCCGGTCTGGCTTCCGATCTCGCGCTCCACCCGCGTTTCAGGTGTAAGCGGCCTCTTTGTCAATCTGTTGGGCGGTAGGCGCGCACGACCTGCGTCGTGCCTCGTTCGGCAAGCGATTCAGCGTGTCGGCTTGGCATGGCGCGTTCGCATCCATGCTGCCAGAACACCGAGCGTCCTTGGACGCGAACTTGGCCCTCCTTCACACTCCTAGCCAAACGGAATCCATTCATGGCACAAGCCGGTTTTCCCATCCCTGTCACCGTCCTCTCCGGCTTTCTCGGCGCGGGGAAGACGACCCTGTTGAACCATCTGCTGGCGAATCGCCAAGGCTTGCGGGTCGCGGTAATCGTCAACGACATGAGCGAAGTGAACATCGACGCGGCGCTGGTGCGCGGCGGCGAGGCGTCGCTGCTGCGGGCCGAGGAGCAGCTTGTCGAAATGACCAACGGCTGCATCTGCTGCACGCTGCGCGAGGACCTGCTGATCGAAGTGGCCAAACTCGCGAAACAAGGACGCTTCGACTACCTGCTGATCGAATCGACCGGCATCAGCGAGCCGATGCCGGTGGCCGAGACGTTTACCTTTGAAGACGAAGAGGGACGCCGCCTGTCCGATGTCGCTCGGCTGGACACGATGGTCACGGTGGTTGACGCGGCCAATTTTCTCGACGAATTCGGCTCCGACGACGCCCTGCTAGATCGCGGGTTGGAATTGAATGAATCCGACGAGCGAAACATCGTTAATCTGCTAACTGATCAAGTTGAGTTTGCCGACGTGCTGGTATTGAACAAGATCGACCTGATCTCCGACGAGCAGTCTCAAGCACTCGAACACATTCTGCATTTGATCAACCCGCAGGCCAAGATCATCCGCGCCCGCTTCGGCCGCGTGCCGCTGGATCAGGTTCTCAACACCGGCCGATTCGACATCGATCGGGCATCGGCGATTCTCGGCTGGATGGAGCAGCCGCGCGGGCAAGAGACGAGCGAAACCGACGAGTACGGCATCGGCAGCTTCATCTTTCGCGCTCGACGTCCCTTCCATCCACAGCGGTTATGGGGCTTGCTGTCGAGCGATCTGCTTGCAGGTGTGCTGCGCAGCAAAGGATTTTCCTGGCTGGCCAGCCGACACGACGAAGCGATGTTATGGTCGCAAGCCGGTTGCTCGATCAGCCTCTCGCCGGAAGGCAACTGGTGGGCGGCGGTTCCCCAAGACGATTGGCCCGACGATGAGGCCGAACGGGAAGCAGTACTCCGCGATTTGATGAGTCCCTACGGAGATCGGCGGCAGGAGCTTGTCTTCATCGGCATCGAAATGGACCAGCCGGTGATCGAATCGGCCTTGATCGATTGTCTGTTGACGAACGAAGAAATGCTGCTCGGCCCGGCAGGCTGGTCCGATTTCGAAGATCCGTTTCCGGTGGCTCCGGCCGAACACGAGAGCGACGCGGACGATGACAGCGAAAGTTAACCCAAGGAGATATCAAATGACATCATTAATTCGACTGACAATTCTTGCTGGCATTCTTGCCTGCTTCCCTTGCCTCGCCGGTTGCGGCTCGCCCGGAACGGCAACTCCGGCGAAATCGGCCGCGGATCACGACCATGATCACGACCATGATCACGACCATGATCACGACCATGATCACGACCATGATCACGACGCGCACGGAGATCACCCAGATGGTCCATCGGCATCCCTGGCCGGCGCGGTTTCAGAGATCGAACGTCTTCGCGACAAGATCGAAGCGGCGTTTGCCGCCGGCGATCTGGACAAGGCCGATGGGCCGGTTCACGCGATCGGCCATCTGCTCGAAGGCTTACCGAAGTCGGCAGCCACAAAGTCGCTTTCAGAAGCCGACCAGCAGCAGGTCAAGCGATCGGTCGATGCGTTGATGAACAGCTTTGCCGCTCTGGACGAACGGATCCACTCCGGCGGCAGCGCGGGCAAGTCGTTTGACGAAGTGGCTGCGCAGATCGATTCCGCGCTGACCGAGTTGAAGTCGATCGGAAAGGAATAGTCACCATGAACATCGCCTTGCGCGGCCCAATTCCAGCCTGCCATTCCCGATTGTTGGTGTCGCTGGCGGTCGTGTTGTTGATCACCGGTTGTTCCGCAGAAAATCCGCGTCTGGTGAAGTTGCGGCAACAGTTGGTACTGGCCGTCGAACCGGAGTCCGTGACAACGATCGACGCGGCGAGGGCTGAAGCGATCGAGAATCCGCGCGTCACGTTTGTGGGGCGCATCACTGGCAACGAGCACGAAGTCTTCGTGCCGCGGCAGGCATCATTCGTCGTCACGGAGATTCTGGCCGATGAAGTCGGTCATGGCGGCAAGGATCACGCGGAGAACTGCCCATTCTGCAAACAAAGGGCCGCCAACGCTCCGCGTGCGGCGGTGCATTTCGTCGACTCGTCCGGCGAACTGCTGGCCGTCGATGCGCGCGAATTGTTCGGTATTCGAGTCGGCGACACCGTCGTGATTCGCGGACAGGGCGAAGTGCCTACCGAGTTGGACATGCTCCAAGTCACGGCTGACGGCATCTACATTCGGCGGCCGGGAGGTGGCTCTTGAAGCCTCGTGATGCAAGTATTCGGCTTGCAAAGATCCGGCCGTCTCAATGGGCCGGCAACTTGGTCGCGTTCGGTAACTACGACTTCTGTCCGTGGGCGAATCGCTATGTCTATTGGCTTAAGCAGCCGATGGGCTGGTTCGTTGTGGCAGCGGCGGCTGCGGCATTAACGGCGATGTTTCTTGAGCCTCAAGTATGGATCGTCTTCGGTTCGTTAGCGGCAGTGATGGTGTTGGGGGTTGTCTGGCCGTGGGTGGCGATGCGCGGGACGACAGCGAAAATCACTTTCGACTGCCGTCGGTGCCGTGAAGGGGATCGCAGGCAAGTGCGTCTGGCCGTCCACAATCGCTGGCCGTGGCCGCTGTGGGGACTGGCGGTTGAGAACGGTTTCTTCTTGCGACCAATCGATGAGGAAAATCGACCCGTGGCAGCACTGGCTCGCGTTCCAGGCTGGAGCCGATCGAAGTTTGTATTCGAATTCTGTCCCGATGCTCGAGGCGTCTATCCACATCAGATGCCCGAACTGGCAACCGGGTTTCCCTTCGGCATTTGGCGAGCCGCGAAGACGATTTCTGTCGAGGGCGCGCTGCTGGTCTGGCCGCGAACGACGACGCTCACCGCGATTCCGTCGCTCGGCGGCGACATTGCCGACGTGATCGGAATGCTGTTCGACCGGCCGGGTTACGAAGGCGATGTGATCGGAGTCCGTCCGTACCGTCACGGCGACCGGCTGCGCAGCATCCACTGGGCACAAACCGCGCGGCGCGATGCGCTGATCGTGACCGAGCGGCAAGCGGCGGCTCGGCGGTTGGTCGTGGTGACCGTCGACGTGGCAGCCTTTGCGAATTCCGATTCGAGGATCGAGCAACCGACTAACAATTCCCTGGAGGCAGCGATTCGAGTTGCCGCCAGCATCGCGCAGGAGTTTCACGCGCATCATGCCCAGGTGCGGTTCGTCATTGGCGACGTCGATTTGCTGTTGGCCCCCGGTGCGGACGGCTTGCACCGCCTCTTCGATGCGCTGGCCCGATTCCAGGCCGAGCCGGAGTTCTTTCGTCCGCCGCTGAGTTTTGGCCGTCAGGCTTTAACGGTGCTGCTGACGAACAGCCAGCGCCGGTCGGAATGGGAACACGAGGCCGTATCGAAAAGCTCACTTCGGCTGGTACTGATCGACGATCAGGGCGAATCGAGCAACAGAACCAATTCTTCGCAATCCCGCCGGCAAAATGTCTGGATCTCGATTGACACAGGCGCCGACCCGTCACGGCAACTACGACACCAATGGGAGCGGCTCTGTAATGACAGCGTGGCGAAATAGTCCGACTCCGCGTGTTGATGCGCTGCTGTTGGTGCTGATCGCGAGTCTGGCAATGACCGTGGTCCGGGCCAATAACGCGTGGAATCCAACTTCGCTGGCGGTTCGAGCCGTCTGCGAATTGCTGGTGACGATCGCGTTGTCGATCGCGCTTTGTCGCCGAGCCGGTTCGCTCGCGCACGCAAAGGGACTCCTGGCGATCGCGATTTTTGCGGCGATCATCTATCCGTTTGTCGCCGAGCTTGCGCTGCGGCAATTCGCCGGCGGCAGCGAGCCGCTGGAGATATTGATGTTGAGCAGCCTGCAGTTGATGGCGGTGGTGCTGGCTGTGTTTTCGCAATTGCCGCGGGTGGCAAGTTCTGCCGTACTGCTGAGCAGCTTTCTGTTGCTGTTCGTCACGACAATGACCAGCAGCCGCATCGCACTGGTCCTGGTTGGCATCTACGGCATGATGGTTTTGTGGTGGCTGATGGGCGCGTACTGGGACCGATTGGCCGGAGCGCTTGTGGCCACCCAAGTCGAGCGGCGGATTCCGGTGCGGGTTGCAGTGCTTGGCGGCACAGGAATTTTCGCGTTGCTTCTGGCGACGCTGATTGGCGCGACGCGCGTATCGGCGGTGGCCTTGCACGGATTCATGCCGACTTCCGGTGGTACGCGGTGGCATGATCCTCAAGCCCGCTCCGGCGTTGGCGACGGCGACGCGATGGTCGCCGCCAAATACGAGGCGAAGAGCTTCGGGCCGGTCGAGAGCGATCTGTTTCTCGAGTCGGACATGCCGAGTCTGTACGACATGTCCAACGATCTCTACGGCGACCCGCCCAAGCCAAAGAGAGAACTGGAACGGAACATCGCTCTGGCATCCGAGAACTTCACAGCTACGCATGAACCGATGTCCAAGACCGAGCGAAGCGGTCGGGAATTTTCAGCGGTGCGGCGAAGAGGCAAACGCAACTCAACGACGACACTGGAGGATCGCCTGGCACCAGCGATGCTGTACGTGGTCGGCCGAGTGCCGCTGCATCTAGCGCTGGAGCGGTTCGACACATTCGATGGCCGTCAATGGACACACTCGGGCGAAACGGAAATCCGACCGCCAATCCGGCTCGAAATCTGGTATGAAAGACCGTGGGCTTATCTCATGCGGGCCGGTTCATCGTCAATTCATCGCGGTGTCGAGTCGCACGCAGTCAAGATCATCAACCTGAATACGAATCGTTTTCCGTCGCCTCCGCAGTTGACGGCGATCCACGTCGACAAGGTGGATCAGCCCGATTTCTTCGGCTGGACCGATGACGGCGTCGCTTGCATGCCCGTCCGCAAACAGATCCCGCAACTGACCGTCGCCCACCTGCAATCGCAAGGCGTCAACTTGCAGCCACTGCGTAGTAGCCCGACCAACAACTGGCGAAAGGTGGAAGCGGTCGTCGAACGCCTGCGGTCGGAATTTGTTCTAGATCCCAATGCTCCGGCGCCGGAAGAATGCACGGACGTTGTCGCCCATTTTCTTAGCACCAAACGCGGACCCGACTACTTGTTCGCGACAACGGCGGCTGTGATGTTGCGCGAGTTGGGTTACGTGACGCGATTGGTTGCGGGCTTCTACGCGCGTCACGATCGGTTTGACCATCGCGCTGGACAGACAAGCGTACTGGCCGACGACGTGCATGTGTGGGTGGAAGTTTTTGTGAACGGAAACAGCTGGGTGGCGATCGAACCCACGCCTGGTTACGACGCGCCGCGAGAATCGCTCACGTGGCGACAGTGGGCAATGTTCGTACTTACCAAGTGTGTTGACTGGTGCGCCGAACATATTGCCATCGTTTTGGCCGGCAGCGTGCTGGTCGCTCTGCTATTCGTTGCTCGCTGCGTGTGGCTGGATATGTTAGCCGGTTGTGTTTGCTGCGTGATGGGACTGCGATCCAATCGCGCCCGGCTGCTGTGGACGATTCGGCTGCTGGAATGGCGGGGATGGCTCGCGGGCAGTTCACGCCCCAGGCGGTCTACCATTGCGAGCTGGTATGCGCCGCTTGTGGAAAACGCACCACCCGACGTTCAACCGCCTCTAGCCCACTTCCTGCGCTGCACCGACCGTCTGCTTTACTCCCCGGCTGGAATCGATGCCACTGAGCACTCGGTCGTCGATTCGGTTTGCCGCTCCGCTGCGTCTACCTGCACACGTAAACTACTCGCGACAAGTTTCTGCCAATCCAAGTAAGCATAAGAAGACATGGCAATTGAAATGGTAAAGGAATCTTCCCACCTCGCTGAAAAGACGCTTGCCTCGCCCTGTGAACACCAGGCCGCGATCGATGGCCTGCGCCGATCACTGCAAGCCGCTCTGAGCGGCAAGAACGACATCGTCGAAATGGTCCTCGCTTGCCTCTTGGCCCGGGGCCACTTGCTGTTCGACGATCTGCCCGGTTTGGGAAAGACGACCCTGGCGAAGGCGGTGGCCCGGGCGGTCGGTGGCGAATTCGCCCGCGTGCAATGCACGCCCGACTTGCTGCCGACCGACATCACTGGCTTCAATATGTTCGATCAGAAGTCGCGCGCGTTCGAATTTCGCCGCGGTCCTGTCTTCTCGGATGTGCTGCTGGCCGACGAGATCAATCGCGCCACCCCGCGGACGCAGAGCGCGTTGTTCGAAGCGATGGCCGAACGGCAGGTGACGCTTGACGGACAAACGCATCCCTTGAGCCAGACGTTTTTCGTCATCGCGACACAGAATCCGGTCGAAAGCCATGGTGCCTATCCGTTGCCCGAAGCGCAGCTCGATCGTTTCGCAATGAAACTCCGGATTGGCTACCCCGATCGGCGCAGCGAACTGGAAATGCTGGCCGCGAATATCGGGGTCGTGGACGGTGTGCGGCACGAGCCCGAGCCAGTCATCACGCCCGTGCAACTGTGCCAATTACAGGAGCACGTCGCCAAGGTCGCATTGTCGGCAAAAGTTCAGGAGTACCTGGTCGATCTGGGGCGAGCGACCCGCGAACACAAAGAGATCTCGCTGGGGCTCAGTCCGCGCGGATTGATCAGCTGGCAGCGGATTGCACAAGCTCGCGCTCACCTGCGCGGACGAGACTTCGTGACCCCGGATGACATCCAAGACGTCGCCGGCCCCGTGCTTGAAGTCCGCCTGGCAGGCGACTTTGATGCCGCGCCGCGGCTTGTCCAAGAGATCCTGGCTGCCGTCGAGGTTCCTGTGTTTCGCTGAGTGGACCAAGCGATTATCACTTCGAGCTTGTCGGCCATTCGCAAGGCGAGCAGCATGCTTGACCCACAAGGCACCAACAACGAACAAGGTTTCAAGAATGATACCAACCAAACTCCATGCGGCCTTTCGAAGAAGGCTCCCCCTGCTGGCAAGTCTTTTACTTGCCGCCGGCTGCCACGGCACCCGCGTCGAGGAATCCGAACACCACACGCCCGCCCACAAGCCGGCTGATTTTCCCGCTGCGGTGGACCGGCTGCTGGCGCTGCACGTGGAGATCCTCAACGGCCGTCCCCGCGCGAACGATTCGCTCGACGTTTTCACCGAAGCCCACGACGTTGTTCGTTGGCTGCCCGAACTGGCCGCGGATAGCGATTTGGGTGAAGAGCCCTGGAACATCGTATACGCCACGGCCCAACGGCTTGAAGCAATCTTGACCGAGGTGCGATCTCCGCACGTTGACGATCGGTCGAATGCGTACCTGAACTACGAAACGGAACTCGGCCAGCACCAACGCGCACTGATTGAGATCAAACAGAAATTCCCGGCCGCCAGCCCGTTGTCATCCGATCAATCTTTATAAGGCATCAAGAATGGAAAGCCTCTTCTGGGGAGCTGTGCTCCGCTTTGTCCAGGCGCTTATTCAAGCAACACCGACAATTCTGGTGGGTTTGATTGTGGCTGGAGTGTTCCGCCGCTTGTTGGGACACGCGGGCACGCGGCGGTTGTTCGGCGAAAACACTTGGCGGACTCTGCCGCAAGCGTGGGCGGTTGGCATGTTACTGCCGGTCTGTTCGCTGGGTGTGATACCCGTCGTGCGAGAGATGCGCCGTGCGGGTGTGTCCGGAGGAGCGATTCTGGCTTTCGGATTGACGGCACCGCTGTTCAACCCAATCTCCGTCCTGTACGGGCTGACACTTGCCGACCCGATTGTGATCATCACGTTTTCCTTCTGTTCGCTGATGATTGTGACAGTGGTTGGCATTGCGTGGGACAAGCTGTTTCCTCACACTGCCGCTGCCGAACTAGAACCGCCTACGGTCGGATTCGGCGCGAAACGCATGCTGGCGGTTGCCGTTTTCAGCGCGCGGGAACTGGCCGGGCCGAGCAGCCTGTACATCGCCGCCGGATTGCTGGGCGTGGCGATTCTCAGTCTGATTCTCCCTGCCGGTTACTTGCAAACCGCCGCCGAACACGACGACCCGTGGGCACCCTTGTTCATGACCGCAGTGGCGGTTCCCGCGTATGCCACACCGATGGCCGCGATGGTGCAACTCGCTTCGATGTTCCAGCATGGGAATTCGGTGGGCGCGGCGTTCGCACTGTTAGTGCTTGGCGCGGGTGCGAACATTGGGCTTGTGGTATGGATGATTCGCATGTACGGGCTGCGTCGCTCGGCAGCCTGGTTTGCGTTACTCATCGCGGTGGTAGTCGGGCTGGCTTACGGCGTCGACAAGCCACTGTATCCTCACGGCGTGGAGCCGGCCGGCCACACGCACGCGTTCGATATTTATTGTGCGCCGTTTCAACCGGGCACTAGCGGCGCGTTTTCGTTGGCCTGGCGCATGCTGAGCGAGAAGATCGCGCCGCACGAGATCGTCGCTCTGATTGTGACCGGGCTGTTTCTTATGGCAGGCATTGCACTGGCTCGCTGGGACCGCGGCGGGCGCCTCGAGCGTTGGCTCGAGCGGCGACCGGAGAAGCAGCCGCGAGGGGACATCGTGTTGCCAGGCCCGGTGCTGGGCGGGATCGCACTCGTCGGTTTGATCGGTGTAAGCGTCCTTGGTTGCTACATCTACTACCCGCCGCCGAGTGAAATCTTTGAAGAGATGGGAATCATCAATGTGGAAGTCGCATCGGCGGCGTCGTCGCGGAACTGGGACACCGCCCTGTATTGGATTCCGATTTACGACGACTGGACCCGGAAGCTGCAAGTGAGCATGTTTTTGCGAGGCGAGCAACTGACGCCGTACCGCCGCGCCAAGGCCAACGTCCTGCGCGACAAGCTGGAACTGCTTGAACATGAGGTCGAGGATCAGGAAGTTGACGAAGCTCGCCAGCTCGGCATCGCCGTCAACCGGGCTTTCCTACGAATAAAGGCAGCCTATTCGCCGTAATCCCGGCGTTGCTATTCAGTTTGCCGGGTATGCCTCATCGGCAGTCATCATGCGGCATAGCCATGTTCGGCGGCTATCGTTCAAAGTTAGCGGGAGACCACCCAGTGAGGCTGTACGAGCGACTTGTCGGGGCGTTAGAAATCTGCCAAGTACCTGTCCAACGCGTGCCGTTCGCCCAAGGACCATCTACGCCAACCAACACCGCGTTTTGATCATACGTATTTCCACGCATAAGGCTGAGGACCATTACATGCGGGAATGTGGTCGCATCCGGTAAATGCCAAAGATTGCGATTGGCCCTCGTCTCAGTTCGTCGGTTGCAGGTCGCCGACTCATCGACACGGTACGATCCGATTGTTAACTTTGGATGCAACGGAAAACAAGCCCGCCACCTTGGTACGGGCTCCCAAGTGATCGTCAGTCTCTGCATGTGGATATGCGAATGACCGCTTCTTCGTTGAAAGCACACTTGTGAACGTTCCAACACGTCGCGCATTCAATCGTTCCGCATTCTTGGCCCTTGGCTGCGGAGTGGTTCAGACGAACGCGGTTCAGACGAACCTGGGGACCTTACGGGCGGCGGCATCGCAGCGCGAGAAACTTCCGGTCACTGCGCTGATCACCGCCTACTATCACGTCAGCCACGCGGATGTGATCGTGTCGAAAATTTTGGAAGGGTATCAACGCAATGGCGAGAGCCCCGGTCCGGGATTGCGACTTGTTTCGATGTTTGTCGATCAACCGCAGCATGTTCATGACATCAGTCGAGCGCTGGCCAAGAAGTATGACGTCCGACTCTGCCAGTCGGTCGAGGAAGCGATCACCCTCGGAACGGATCAGGTTCAGGTGGCGGGAGTGCTGAGTATCGGCGAACACGGCGAGTACCCGCGCGTGAAGGAGACACAGCAGAAGATGTACCCACGGCGACGCTTTTTTGACGAAACGGTCGCCACGTATCGACGTTGTGGCCGATCGGTTCCCTTTTTCAACGATAAACATCTTTCCTATCGCTGGGAGGATGCCGTGGAGATGGTCAAGACCGCACGCAAAATGAAGTTTCCGTTGCTGGCTGGTTCGTCGCTGCCATTGACGTGGCGGTTTCCGGCACTGGAGTTGCCCCCGGACTGTGAGATCGAGTCGGCGCTGACGATCGGCTACGGCCCGCTGGAGGACTATGGTTTCCACGCCCTCGAGGCCCACCAGGGCATGATCGAGAGACGCCGTGGCGGTGAAGCGGGCGTGCGTTCGGTTCGGGTCGCCGTCAAGGATCAGATTCGCGAGAGCGAGCGCGAGGGCCATTGGTCCGCGGAACTCTTTTCGGCGGCACGTCGCAGCATGCCCAGAGCACCCGAGGACGCCGCCGCGTGGGATCCGCTTCGAGCCGAATTCGAGGGCAACCTGAATCAACCCGCTGCCTATCTGCTGGAACACGAGGATGGCCTGAAATCGGCCGTGATCATGACGGCGGGCTGGTCGGGAGGATTTGCCTTCGCCTGCCGATTGAAAGGGGAAGATCGGCCAAGAGCCTGTTGGTTCAAGCTTCAGGACTGGGGCCCGTTCGGGCATTTTTCGTATCTGCTCGAGGCATTTGAGGCGACCATTCGCTCGGGCGAGACCGTGTATCCCGTCGAACGAACGTTGCTGACGACAGGGACCCTCGACCGCTGCATGCAGGGCCTTGCGGCGGGAGGCGCTCGGCAGCGAACACCGGAACTAGCGGTGACTTACTCGCCCGGCGACTGGCCGTTTGCCAATCATGTCCGATCGAAACTGTCGCTGCCCCATGAATAGGGCTGCCGATCGAGAAGCACGATCCCGACCAAGTTCTTTGGATTTGCGAGGGGGCGCCGCCAATGCTAAAATCCTGGTTTGCCTTGGAAACGCACTCGACGAGATGACGGTGTTGTTGCAGTTGCTATCTCATTCACTGAAGCTTCGGCAAGCCATGCTGATCCCATGGCTCGCGGTGCTCACCTTGCGAGCCGTTGGTTCTGACGCGACGCCTCCGCTCAGCCAACGCATCGATCAAGTAGTCGCAGCCGGCTACCGCGGACCCGAGATTCCTTCCGCGAGCGACCTGGAGTTCCTGCGGCGCGTCTATCTCGACTTGATCGGGCGAGGACCAATGATCGAAGAGGTTCGTGCCTATCTCCTAAAGCTCGAACAGCGTCCCGGCGAGACGCAGGTCATCCGCCAGGAGGTCATCGACGATCTGCTCGAGCGAGATGAGTTCTCGCGGCAATATGCCAGGGTCTTCGATGTGATGTTCACGGAGCGGCGGGAGAATATTTCGGTTCTGGAATTTCGCGCCTTCATCCGACAATGGCTGGCGGACAAGAAACCCCTCAATGAACTCTGCCTGGAGATTCTGGCGGCTGACGGAACCGGAGCACAGTGGCGGCCAGCGGCCAGCTTCTTCCTCAACCGGGACGCGGAGCCGAATCTGATGACCCGGGATGTTGGGCGGATCTTTTTTGGTCGCGATGTCCAATGTGCTCAATGTCACGACCATCCGCTGGTGGCTGACTACGAGCAGTCCGAATTCTTCGGCATCCTGTCGTTTGTTAATCGGACCTATCTGTTTTTGGATGAGAAGCAGAACAACAAACCGTTTCTCGGTGAGAAAGCGGATGCCCCACTGGAATTTGCCTCGGTCTTCCATCCCGAACGTGGCAAGTTCGCCGCCCGACCCGTGCTGCCGATGGTCATGGCCATGGATGCGGAACCAATGTTCATCAGCGATGCTGATGCCTATGTGGTCCCTCCCGAAAAGGGCCGCCGCGCTGTTCCCCGTTACAGTCGCCGGCAACAGCTGGCGGTCTTGGCGACGCATCCCGAGAACGAGTCGTTCAATCGCAATCTTGCGAATCGGCTTTGGGCCAACCTGATGGGGACGGGGATTGTCCAGCCGGTCGACATGCACCACGCCGGGAACCGCCCGGCCTCGGCGGCCCTTTTGCGGTTGCTGGCCGACGAACTGGTCGCCTGCCAATACGACCTCCGCGAGATGTTGCGTCAGATCGCGCGATCGCAGACATACCAGCGTTCGCTCTTTGCGCCCGAGTTGGAATCGTGGCAAGGCCCCGCTCAGGGACTGGCTGGACTGGAATCGGAACTGGAGCGACTCGATCATCAAATCACCGAAGTAACGGCGCGTCAGAATTCACTGCACGAAGAAATTAAAGAAGCGACCGCCGCGCTGAATCGAGCACAAGCCGATGTGGATCGTAACCAGCAGCAAGTCGATCAGGAAAAGACGACGCTTCAAAAACATGCCACGGACCGCGACGCACAAGCGACGAAGTTGACCGGAATCCAGGCCCGGAAAAAGACGTCGCACGATCTTGTCGCTTCCCTTACCGCGGCTCTCGCTGAGTTCGAGAAGGTCGTGTCGCTGCGGCCCGAGGACCAGGAATTGATTGCCGCCAGAGATCTGCTGAAAACTCGGTTGGCAACAGCGACGGAAGCGACCACCGCCATTGACAACGAAGTCAAAGAGCAACAGGAAGACGTCACGGAAGCCGAACGCCGCGTCGAGGATCAGCGAGGGAGAATTCTGGCGCTGGCGAATCGCCGCCTGGCCTTGGGTGAGTTCGTGGTCGAGGCACGCGGTGTATCGCGTCGGGTGCGGCATCGGCAGCAGGCTCTGCTCGATCAACAGTCGGACTTCGAGCAACATAAGCAGAGGATCACGATTCTCAAGGGCTGGCTGGAGCAGCGCGAGCGAATCCCGCCGTTGATTGCCAGCGGCCAGGGCGCGCAAGCCGTTGAGTCGAAAAAGCAACTCGACATACTTCGTGCCGAGCTTGTTGAATCATGGCGACGCAGCTTTGCGATGCGCAGCGTTCGTGGACTTTCACCGGAGCAATTCACAGGAGCGACCTACACGGCGCTCGAAATGTACCGACCGGTGCGCGAGAAGGCTCTGGCGGAATGGCAGTCAACCCATCAAGCCAACCCTGGGGAACGTGATGACCTCAACAAGCAGCAACTGTTTTTGAGCGCGGCTTTGGCGACGAATATGTGGGATACCGTCGAGGATCTGATCGTCGAGCGATTTTCTGCTCCCGCCGGTGCACCTCAAGATGGGTTCTTTGCGACCATCGATCAGGCGCTTGCGCTTCGGAACGATTCCAACTGCCAGAACTGGCTCAAGCCCGCATCGGGCAATCTGGTCGAGCGATTGATCGCACTGGATGACTCAAACCAATTTGCCGAACAACTTTATTTGAGCATGGCCTGTCGCTTTCCCGATGAGGAAGAGCGGACGATGGTTCGTGACTTTCTAAGCCAAAACGTCGCAGAGCGAGACAGGCTCGTGCAAGAGTTGGTTTGGGGAGTGCTCGCCTCGTCTGAGTTCCGCTTCATTCCCTGAGCTACGAATTGATCCAATAGGTCCTTGCATATGCTTCCACCGACGACTCGCTGTGGTTCGAATCAACACTTGATCGGGCGTCGCCAGTTCCTTGGAGACTTGTGGACCGGCTTGGGCGTGACCGCAGGAGCCGGTCTGTTTGCGCATCAACTTGGTGCCAGCGAAGTCGCCCGACAAGGGAAGTCCGTCGTCGTGGTCTTTTTGGATGGCGGAATCAGTCAATTCGAATCTTGGGATCCGAAATCCGATCTCGATACGGGGGGCCCATTCAAGGCGATCCCGACTTCGGTTCCTGGAATTCACATTTCGGAACTCTTCCCCCACACGGCTCGGCAGATGCATCGGATGGCGCTGGTCCGCAGTATGAGTACCGGACTGGACGATCATGGGCTGGCGAAGAATCTGGTCAGGTCCGGGCGCACCACGCGCTCAGCGACGGAATATCCGGAACTAGGCGCCGTGGTGGCCAAGGGGTTGGAGCGTCCGGACGATCCATTGCCAGGGTATATTCGCACAATGGAGTCCGGAGTCGGAGGACGCGGACGGGACGCGGCCTACCTGGGGCCGGCGTATGCCAGTGTATCGATCGGCGCGGAAGCGGGCGGAATCGCCAACAGCAACTTGCCGGACGGACTTACACCCCAGAGCGATCAACGTCGGCAGGATGTACGCCGTTTTTTCAATGAGCGTTACCGTCGTCGAATCGAGTCGCCCGAGATCGACGCCTACTCGCAGAGCTACACGCAGGCTCAGCGAATCATGGAACGGCGTGAACTGTTCGACATCGCTCGCGAACCGGAAACAGTGCAGCAAGGTTACGGAAAATCGGAGTTCGGAAAGAAGCTCTTGCTGGCCCGGCGACTGGTGGAGCAGGAAGTTCCGTTTGTGGAAGTCTCCCATGCCGGCTGGGACTTTCATCACAACAATTTTGAGTTCCATCTGCACTATGTGGCCGACATTGACCGTCCGTTCGCACATTTTCTGGAGGATCTGACTCAACGGGGCTTGCTGGAGCGGACCTTGGTAATCGTGATGACCGAATTCGGCCGGACTCCGAAGATCAATGCGGGATACGGGCGTGACCACTATCCCAATGCCTGGTCGATCGCGCTGGCGGGGTGTGGAATTCAGCACGGCGCGGTGATCGGCAAGACCGATTCCAAAGGCGTCGAAGTGACCGATCGAAAGGTCGACCATCGTCACCTGTTCCACACTTACCTACGAGCCGTCGGAATCGACTCATCGGGTCACTTTCAAATTGCCGGCCGGTCGTATCCGATCGCCGATCCCGCCTTCGGCCCGATCAAGGAGTTGCTGGCATGAACACTGACATCGCCTCTCCTTCCTCAGCTCCAGTGCCGTTTCGGCCCCAGGACGCGAAACCGACACACGACTGGCCGCACTCCGCGCGTCTACTTTGCTGCCGCATCGACCCAGCGGGGAAGTACGTCTTCGCCGGCGGCACGGACAACACGATTTAGCGCTGGGAGATCGCCAGCGGAAAGCAGACGGCTTTCGTGGGTCACGACAATTGGGTCCGCACCCTCGGCGTTTCTCGCGACGGACAAACGCTCTATTCGGGCGATTATGACGGCCGTTGGCTGTCGTGGGAAGTTGCCGCCGAGACGCCCAGCAAAATCTTCGACTGCGACCTGCACCCCAACGGCGTTGACCTCTTCACAGCCCACTTCGACGGCCACGTGCGCTGCCTGCGTTGTTCCGCCGGGTGATGATGGCTGCGTGTATTGGTCGTTTTTTTTCTTCCAAGTCACTCGCGGGATGCGGCAGGGATGCCGAACGCCTCTAGGATCCTGCGTGCGGCGACTTCGGCGGGCAGCGTGCCCGCCAGCACCTGTCGTTCGAGTGACTCGCGGATCTCACGCACACCGGGATGCGACTGCAGCGCCTGCCGCAGGCGATCCTCAACGGAGTTCCAGATCCAACGTAGTTCCTGCCGTCGTCGGCGTTCCCCGAGCTGCCCGGTGGCGAGCAGTTCGTCCTGGTGCTGTCGGATCGCCTCCCAGATGCGGTCGATGCCGGTCTGCTCGCGGGCGCTGCAGGTAAAGATCTTCGGCGCGGACGCTTCACCGTCCCGCGACGGCAGCGACTCGAATAACACATGGAACTGTCGGGCGGCTACCTCCGCCGCGATGCGAAACTCTCCATCCGCCTTATTGACCGCGATGATGTCGACCAGTTCCAGCAGGCCCCGTTTCATCGCTTGCAGTTCGTCCCCTGCCCCGGGCAGCATCAAGGCGACGAACGTGTCGGTCATGTCTGCAACCATCGTTTCCGACTGGCCGACACCGACGGTCTCGACAATCACGACATCGTAACCGGCGGCCTCGCAGAGCAGCATCGCTTCGCGCGACTTGCGGGCAACGCCACCCAACGTGCCCGCGGCTGGGCAAGGACGAATGTAGGCGGACGGTTCGTTCGCCAGTCCGGACATGCGCGTCTTGTCTCCGAGAATGCTACCGCCGCTGATGCCGCTGGAGGGATCGACTGCCAGCACGGCCACCCGCAGCCCCTGGCGGACAAGGTGCATTCCCAACGCGTTGATGAACGTACTCTTGCCGCTTCCCGGAGCGCCAGTGATGCCGATCCGCACCCCTTTGTTGTCGAGCGGCAGCAGCCGCGACAACAGCTCCTCGGCCAGCAACTGGTGTCGGGGCAAGCTCGACTCGAGCAGGGTCAAGGCTCGAGCCAGGACCTCGATCCGCCGTTGCCGAACGCCCTCGACGAGCTCCTCGATGGTCCATTCTGGGCGACGTGGTTTTGACGGCATTTCGTTCGGCATGCGCTGGCTATCGGCGTTGGAAGCGGGTCGGGTCTTGGATCTTACGCGCTGGGCGAGGCAACGGGCAACTCGATCTCCAGGCGATCGGCCAGTTCCCGCACGAGTTTCTTCGCTGCCTGGACGATGACGGTTCCCGGTCCGAAGACGGCTGAGGCACCCGCGTCGTACAAAGCTTGATAATCTTGCGGCGGAATCACGCCTCCCACGACGATCATCAGATCGTTGCGACCGAGCCGATCCAATTCCGCGCGCAATTCGGGCACAAGTGTCAGGTGTCCCGCGGCAAGTGAACTAACTCCAATGATATGCACGTCATTCTCGACTGCCTGCCGCGCCGTTTCCGCCGGCGTACGGAACAGCGAGCCGATGTCGACGTCGAACCCAAGATCGGCAAGCGCCGAGGCGATGACCTTCTGTCCGCGGTCGTGCCCGTCCTGGCCCATTTTGGCGACCAGGATCCTGGGACGGCGTCCTTCGGCATTTTCGAATGCCGTCACGAGCCGCCGCACTTCCTCCGTGTCGGTTCGATCAGCGCCCAGTTCCGCCGCGTAGACTCCTCGCACGGCAAGGGCTGGAGCCTCATATCGGCCAAAGACTTTTTCCAGAGCGGCGCTGATTTCACCCACCGTTGCTCGAGCCCGCGCGGCGACCACCGCCAGTTCCAGCAGATTGCCCGAACCGCTGGCCGCTGACGCCGTCAACGCGGCGAGCGCCGATTCCACTGCCGCCGGATCGCGATCGCGGCGCAGTCGGCGAAGGTTCTCGATCTGCGCCGCTCGAACCGCCGCGTTGTCGACCTTCAAGACCTTGATCTGTTCCTCGCCTGTCGAGCGGTATTTGTTGACGCCGATGACGGTCTGCTGGCCGGAATCGATCCTGGCCTGCGTACGCGCCGCCGCCTCTTCGATCCGTGTCTTCGGAATTCCTTCCTGGATCGCGCGTGTCATCCCGCCCCTTCCCTCGACTTCGCGGATATGGTCCCAGGCCCGCTGCGCCAGCTCCCGCGTCAGGCGTTCCAGATAATAACTGCCACCCCAAGGGTCGATCACGTTGCAGGTATCGGTTTCCTGCTGGATAAACAGTTGTGTGTTGCGGGCGATTCGGGCAGAAAAATCGTTCGGCAAGGCGAGCGCCTCGTCCAGAGCGTTCGTGTGCAGCGACTGCGTGTGCCCGTGGGTCGCCGCCAGCGCCTCCAGGCAGGTGCGCACGACGTTGTTATAAACGCCTTGAGCCGTCAAACTCCAGCCGCTCGTCTGGCTGTGCGTTCGCAGCGACATGCTGCGCGGGTTCCTGGGATGAAACTGGCTCGTCAGTTTCGCCCACAACATACGGGCCGCTCGCAGCTTAGCAACCTCCATGAAGTAGTTCATTCCGATGGCCCAGAAAAAGGAAAGGCGCGGACAAAAGGCGTCCACGTCCAGCCCCGATCGCTGTCCGGTCCGGATATATTCCAGTCCGTCCGCGAGCGTGTAGGCCAGTTCCAGGTCCGCCGTAGCGCCGGCTTCATGCATATGGTAGCCACTGATGCTGATGCTGTTGAACTTGGGCATCCGTCGACTGGTAAAGTCGAAGATATCGCCGATGATCCGCATGCTCGGCTCAGGCGGGTAAATGTAAGTGTTACGGACCACGAATTCCTTGAGAATGTCGTTCTGGATTGTGCCGCCGAGCTGCTCCGGCGCCACGCCTTGTTCCTCGCCCGCCACAATATACAGTGCCATGATCGGCAGCACCGCGCCGTTCATCGTCATCGAGACGGTCATCTTATCGAGCGGTATGCCATCCAGCAGCGTACGCATGTCGTCAATGCTGTCGATCGCCACTCCCGCCATTCCGACATCCCCGGCAACGCGAGGATGATCGGAATCGTAACCGCGATGCGTCGCCAGGTCGAACGCGATCGAAAGCCCCATCTGGCCGGCGGCCAGATTGCGCCGGTAGAACGCGTTCGATTCACTGGCGGTCGAAAAGCCGGCGTACTGCCGGATCGTCCAGGGGCGCAGCACGTACATCGTCGCGTACGGACCGCGCAGGTACGGCGGGAGTCCCGGCATTGTGTCGAGGTGGTCGAGTCCTTCCAGGTCGGCCGACGTATAAAGCGGTCGCACCATGATCTGCTCGGGAGTTTCCCATTCCTGCTCGAGACGCTGGAGGCCATGCCGGTCGGCAGGTTCGGCAGCGACGGTGGTGGCGGCGGTCGCATTTCCGGACGGACGGCCCGCGCCGCGCGAGCGGCCCGCGACCGTTCGCCAATCGTCCCATGGAAGCGGTTTGCGCGTCGGCGGATGGAGTGGCAGTTTAGCGAAGTCGGGAATTGCACTCATGACGATAACACTCCTTCATCCTCGAGCAACTCACGCAGCGTCGCCAGTACATCGCACTTGATGAAGATAAATCGATCGACACCGGCCTGCTCCCAGGCATTTTGCTGTGCAGCGGGGTTCCCTGCGAGCACGACGGTTCGCGCTCCGCTTGCCTTGAGGGCCGCGGCGGCGCCGGGGACAATCTGGGGATAGAGCTTATCCGAAGAGCAAATGACGGCGATCTTTGCGCCACTGTCGGCGAAAGCATTTGCGGCCGATTGCGGATCGTCGAACGCATGATTGCCACTGACAACGAATCCACCGGCCTCGAAGAAGCCGCGAGCATAGCTGGCGCGCGCCGTATGGTGGGCGGCCGATCCGAACTTTGCCAGAAAGACGGCCGGCCTGCGGCCATGCGTTTCGCACCAGCGGTCGCTGGCGTCGCGAAGGTCTTCGAATGGCTGCGCGTACGGATGCGGCGCCAGGGGCGCGATCGGTACACAGTCCGCGCGGTGAAATCTAAGTGCTTCGGCCAGTTGCCCGAGCGACGCGCCGGAGGCGGCCGCGGCGATCGCCGCGTCAAATCGGTTGTCGGCGCCGATCGGTAGGCCCGCCAGTCGGTCGAGGGCAGAATTCTCCCGCCGCAAGCGTGCCACCCGCAGACAAGCCGCGTCGCGCATTTCGCGTGGATCGGGTGGAACAGTTGCGGCGCGATCCTGAGCTGGATCGACAAAATCGCTGGCGCCGGTGATTCCTTCTTTTCGCCGGGAGATATTCCGCTCACACAGGGCAAATGCCGAGTCGATTTCTTGCAAGACCCAACCGCTCTTCAGCAGATGGGTCATCCCGCCCTGACGTTCGATTTTCTGAAACAGTTCCCAGGCCATGCCGGCGAGCTTTTCGGTGAGGCTGTCGAGATACCAGCTCCCTCCGGCGGGGTCGATCACACGATGGAGATGGCCTTCCTCCTGAAGTACCAGCGGGGTGTTGCGGGCGACACGGCGGCTGAAGTCATCGGGCAGCCCGGCAGCCGCGTCGAACGGAGCGGACGTGATCGTCTCGCTGCCGCCCAGGATGGCCGCGAACAGCGCCGAACTGTTACGCAGAATATTTACGTAAGGATCGCGGCGCGTGAGGACACGCTTGCTGGTGCGCGCGTGGATTCGCATCGCCCCGGCCGACGCCGAGCCTCCGCAGGCCTCGATAACACGCGACCAAAGGAGCCGCGCCGCTCGCAATTTGGCGATCCCCAGAAAATGGTGCGTTCCAAGACTGAAACTGAACAAGATTTGCTTTGCCGCCGACTCGATGGTCAACCCGGCGGCCTCCATCGCGCGCAGGTAGTCAATCCCTGTCGCGATCGCGAAGGCGAGATCCTGCACCGCCGTCGCGCCGGCGTGGTGGTAGGGCGCCGAACCGACGCGAACCGAAGTCAGATGTGGACAATTCCGCGTCGTCCAGTTCGCCAGCTCCGCCATCTGTGCGAGCGCGTGCTCGATCGGCATCGGCAACTCGCCGTCCCGTGCCAGGATGGCCAACGGGTCGGCGTTGAACGCGCCGCGGGCCTCGTTCGCGGGAATCCCCGCGCGCCGCCAATGCCCGACGAGCAGCGCCGCCGCGGGCAGGAATGCCGCCCCCGCCTCCAATGCGATCGGCGTCGACGCCAGATCCACGCCGTGGAACAGCTGCGCAAAATCGTCCTGGTGATAGATCATCACGCCATCGCGGCCCGCCCGTGCGATAGCGCGACTATCGTCCGGATCGAGTCCGGTTCGAGCACCGAAATCGAACCGTAACAGTAGCGACGTCGCGCCACCCGCAAGGTCCGCCAAAATCTCGCGATTCGATTGTCCAAGATCCGGATGCAGGTACTCCTGACGCAAATCGCATCCGCCGCGCACGCCCCAGGCATCGGCGCCGCGAACGTGCGGCGGCAGGCCCGGAAAGCCCAGCGGATCGTCGTCGCCGGAATGGTCGGCGCGCGTGTACAGCGCCTGTACCTTGAATCCCTCGTATGTCTGCGTCAGCAGTTTCTCTTCGAACGTCGCGCCTTCCAGATCCGATTCGGCCAGCTCGCGCCATTGCGCATAGTCGGTCGGCGGAAAATCATCTCGAATGGAAAACGTCGCGGGAAGCATGGCGAGTCACTCGTAAGGAGGGGAGGCTGACAAATCGAGGTGCGGTGCGTTTCGACGTTCGTATCAAAGATGCCCCTGGCGCGGCTGACAGAGTTCCGTCAGTACGCCAAAGGTGCTCTTCGGGTGCAGGAACGCGATCTGCATCTGGTGAGCGCCGGGCCGAGGTACCTCGTCAATCATCCGCAATCCGGCAGATTGCAACTCGGCGATCCGAGCCTGAATATCGTCCACAGTGAACGCCAGGTGGTGCAGTCCTTCGCCGCGTTTCTCCAGGAACTTCGCCACGGTACTCTCATCGTCGGTCGGTTCCAGCAACTCCAAGCGAACGTCGTGGACGCGAAAGAAGGCGACGCGAACGCGCTGCGACGGGACAAGCTCCACGCCCTCGAAGGCCGCGCCGAGCACGTCTTCGTAGAACGAGCGTTGGGCGTCGATCGATCGCACCGCGATTCCGACATGGTTCAAGGCTTTCACGGGGGTCATACGAGTCTCCTTGGGCTGTTACAGGTCGGTCCGTTGCTTCCACAAGTCCTGAATGGAATCGTGCTCCTTTCCGTGACAGTTGCACTTGTTACCCGCTCGGAACGAATCGAACAAGGCCGTGCCTGTTCGGCGAACGGCTCAGCAGGCCCAACCCATGACTCCCGAGGCATCACCGCAATGCACCAGCTGTTCCTCGCCCTGCTCGTTCCGCAATCGGAGCGCACCGTTGGATTCCAGTGCAATTGCCGTGCCCGCGATCGTGGTGTTGCCATGCGTGACACGCACGGCCGTACCAAGCCACGGTGCGAATTCCGTCCAGCGTTCGATCACGCTCCCGCCATGTTGCAGCGCCAATTGATCGATCCAGAATTCGAGCCGCTGCAGCAGTCGAGCCAGCACGGCGGCGCGGTCGAGATGCGCGCCACCTCGCATCAGGTACAGGGATGTCGCGCGCTGCTCAAGTTCCGCCGGGAAATCACTCTGATTGACATTGACGCCAATCCCGAGCACGACCTGACGAATTTGCCGTTGCTGGGCGGTTGCTTCGACAAGCACGCCGGCCAGTTTGCGTCCATTGCACAGCACGTCATTCGGCCATTTCAATTCAGGAGTGGCCGCGAATTGCGCCACCGCCTCCGCGATCGCCACGCCCGCGGCGATACTCAAGGGCGGACAGGCCTGCAGATCCCATTGCGGCCGCAGCAGGATGGAAAAATAGAGGTTCATGCCGGCCGGCGAGTGCCACACACGCCGCATGCGACCGCGACCCTTTGTCTGCGATTCCGCGCTCACCACCAGTCCATGAGCGGCGCCCGCTTCGCCCAATCGGGCTGCGAGAGAGTTGGTCGAATCGACCTCGCTCCGCGTTTCGTAGTTCCTCCCGAGCCACTCCGTCCGCAGCAGCGGCTCGAGCGCTTCCCTGGTTATCGGATTGGTCATGGCGCTCCTAGCCGCTTCGAGCCGAGAGCCAGTGGTGGATATGAGGCCAGGTCGTCCTCTGGGCGCCGCGCCCCGCCATGATGCCGATATGTCCGCCACGGACGCGAAAGATCTCTTTGTCCTGGCTGCCGACCAGCTCCATCACCCGCTCCGACTGGCAGGGCGGCGTAATATGATCCGCCTCGGCGATCACGTTCAGCAGGTCGGCGCGCAGGTTGGCCAACTGCACCCGCTCGCCGCGCAACGCCATCGTACCGTTCATCAGGCGATTCTCTTTATACAGTTCGTTGATCAGTTGCTCGTAAGGGCCGCCGGCCATCGGAATGATATCGCGGACCCAGGTATTCATGGCATGCCAAGCCTCAACGGCGCCAGGATCGTCGAGATTATCCCATAATGTCAAGTAGTTGCCGGCGTAATTCTCGATCGGCTTGAGCATCTTCGCGCCGGCGCGGGCCCCAATCCGATGTCGGGTTGCGAATTGGCGTCTAAGGATTTCATGGGATACCTCCTGCCATTCCATGGCTCAACCAATCGTGCCGCCCGCTCTCCTGCGGATGAACCATTGAACCCACCTCGATTGGATTTAGCAAACGGCATACCGGCACAGGACAGGGTCGCACTTATTCGTGGAACAAGAGTCGACGCGTCGCCAGCAACCGGTCGGCCAGTACATCGGCGACCCGCCGCATAAACTCGTAACCTAACTCAGGATCCTTGCGGCAGAGGGACCGCAACGCGTTTCCCCCGCAGACAATTACGCGTGTGGGAATCTGGGTCTGCGCCGTCGCCGTAAATCGGCTCCTTTCCAGCATCGGTGACCAGAACGATACTCCTTATTCGCGCTAGATATTTACGGTACAGGATCGGTTTCCCTTCCCCCGCTGATTGCAACTGGTGTGCCGGTCCCGGTACGCCGACTTCGGCCGCAAAAAGGGAGGACCAGATCATGAACCGTCCCATTCGCCGGCTTACGGCATTTGCAATCGCCTGGCTGCTGATCGCGGGCTGCATCGTCGAACGCGGAACGATCACGGCGTCAGGGCGCGTCCCACACCGAACTGATCACCATTAACGACGGGACGGCCGTTCTGAAAATGCAGTTCGACCATCTTTTCGCTGTGGACTTCGCGACCCTGCTCGTCGCTCAAACCGGCGACCAGCTTGCGCGTCGCCACGTCGATGATCTCGCCGGTCGACAACCAGGCATGCTTGCCGTCCAATCGGAAAGTGATCCATCCGGGTTGTTCGCGAAGCGGGACATCGGCCAATTGCCGCGGCGGCGATTCACGATTGTCAAAGAAATGGACGCGTTGATTGAACGCGTCGACGACCCAGACCTGACTCTCGTCGGGCGTCAGGCCGATCCCATGGCTGGGACAGCCGTGCCGCTTCACGGGTCCACGTTCGAACCCCCCCACTTCGACGCGGTGTTCGAGCTTACCCGTTTCGAGATCCGCGACTTCGAATCCAAGCAGGTCGTTCACGCAGATATAGGCCCGCCGACCTTGCCCGTCGACGGTAAACGGACGAACGGATCCTCCCAGCGGCCCGACCTTGCGGATGATCGTGTGGGAATGGGTATCGGCAACGAACAGGAAGGGTGATTTCAGGCCGCCAAGATACATGAATCGCCCGTCACGGCTGACGACAGTGTTATGCGCGCCGCTGCGAGTCTCTATCGATGTAATCAAAGCGCCGGTTGCTGGATCAACGACGTTCCAGGTGTCCTGCTCCAGGGAGGGAACGTACAAGACTCGCCCGTCCGGCGTGATCGACATGCGGTCGGTCCCTCCGGGCAGCGACTTGACCCAGACGGTCTGCTCTGTCAGCAGGTCGACGCAGTAGAGTTGCGAACGGGTTGTGAAATAGAGCCGTCCGCGAGGCGCGTCGGCGCAAACTCCCTTGATATTATCCGGCGCGGATTCGCGGCTGGCAGGGGTTTCGATGCGGCGTACGAAGCGGTATTCATGATCGATATCGAATACCAGGATACCGGCTCCGCCGAACTCCAGGTAGTTACGAATACCGGGAGTTACGACATACAGGTAGCGTTTCGTCGGCGGCTGGTCGTTGCCGAACGACAAGCCGCATTCGATCGGCAGCCATGCCAGCGACACGATGACGGCCAAGGGAATTCGAACAGCGCGGCCGGGCATGTTGTTCATCGTTCTTCCTCCGTCGAGAGCGTCGAATCTTGCAGGTCGTCAAATAGTCCCGCCGCGAAATCGTTATTGGTGCGACGAGCCGCTTCCCGATTCGTGGTGGAAGCCGTAGCGGGGGGCACCACTTCGTTCGTAGCGCTCTTCACCGTTGCAGTCTCCGTGGCCGGATGAACCAGCACGGGTGCAGACGCCGGCGCGAAGACATCCACCTGGCCGGCCTGCGCGATCGCGTGGTCGGTACTGGCGGGATCGACGTCTCGGCAGCAGGCCGTCAACTGGTCAGCCAGGTTACGGAGGTACGACTGCCACTCAACCGCTTCCATTCCGACTGGCAATACATGCGCAAATTCTTCCAGCAGCAGAATCAGTCGCAGCAGGTGCCGGAAGATGAGTCCCTCCTGCGTGGCGATCTGTTTGGCACCGATAAATGCGTGGAACTTCGCGCCATGTTCCAACACGTCCCCGGCGGCCCAGGCCGGTGTAATCCGCACGCTATGGACGTTCGGGTACTCGGATTCGAACAGCATGCGAACCTTGTCGGCCAGCGGCGGCGCGTATTTTCTTTCTTCGGGCGGAAGGTCGGGATCAAACTCCGGATAGATGTCTCCTGCGGCGATCAACCCGCGCTGCACGATTTCTGCATCGACGCGTTCCCGTGCCAGCGGTCCTGGAGGCATGCGGTGTGGCGGTGGCACGCGCACATGTCGAAGCAGCGAGCCGGGAAGTTCCAACACACTTTCCAGCAACTGAATGCGTTCCACGGGGTCCGCCAGCGCCAGATGTTCCAGGAGAAACAGGCCATACACCGGATTGATGCCGCGGAAAACGAAGAACGCATCCATGCGGTCGGTGGGATGCGCGGCGACCGCGCGATAGCCGGTGGGTCGAGTACCTCCGGAGACGGCCTCCGGGTCGGGCCGTGCGCCTTTGCCGGTGGCTGCATGTTGCTCTTGCAGCGCCTGCAGAATCAGATCGCCGACCAGCGACCGTTTGGGCTCGATCGGAATGTTCGATGCCGCCGTCGGCCCACCCGAGGTCGGCGGCACGATCGGATTGCTCATCGACGCGGCACGTTCGAGGTCACTGAAGGGCGGCGGCTCCGGATCCAGTTTGACGACCTGCAGCGCATGCAGGATCCGCAGCATATGTTCCATTTCCCGTTCGGCCTCTTCCTGCCGCTTGACGGGAATCAAACGCTGTTTGACCAGAGCGCGCAGGCGGTCAACCCGCGGATCGATGCGCAGCATGTAGGCCAGTAGCCGCCAGGGCAATGCGCCCTGGCTGGCGAGGTCGCGCGGTGCTGCCTCGCGCAGTTTTTCAAACTGTCCCGCATTCCAGTACTGCCGGTTCGGGCTGCGGGTCGGCATCTTCTTTTTCAGCGCCTTTTTTGCCCGCAGCAGGCCGGGATCGCGGGTATCTTCGGGAATGCTGTCGTATTTCAGCCGCCATTCGTGGATCTTGACGTCGTCTTCGTGGGCGATCGCGTAGACGTGTCCTTCGCGATCGAACTGCGGCCGCCCGGCTCGTCCAAAGATCTGATGGGCCGTGCTGGCGTCGATCAGTTTCTGCTTGCCCGGGATTCCCTTGACCAGCGAGGTCAATACGACCGACCGCGCGGGAAGGTTGATGCCGGCGGACAGCGTCTCGGTGCAAACGCAGACGGTCAGCAGTTTTTTTTGGAACAGTTCCTCGACGATCCGCCGATATCGCGGCAGGATTCCCGCATGATGCACGCCGACGCCCCGTAACAGAATGCGGCGCATTTTCGGGCCCGCGCCGACCGACCAATCGTAGCGGTCGAGGCGCATCGCCAGTTCATCCTGCTGCCCGCTGGCCAGCATCGCGCGTCCCTTCAGTTGCTCCGCCACATTCCAGCACTCGTCCCGATTAAAGCAGAAAACCAGCGCCGGCGTGCGCCGAGCGTCGCCCGCGCCTTCCGCCAGTTCCTCCAGAAGTTCGTTCAACAACTTGTCCGGAATCCAATGGTAGCTGAGCGGCACTTTGCGGTCGGTACTTTGAACCAGTTCCAGCTTGCGGCGGTGGCTCTGCTCCAGCCAGGAGAGAAATGCCACCGAATTTCCTACCGTCGCGGATAGCAACAGCAATCGCACCTGTGGCGGAAGCAGCGCCAGGGCGAATTCCCAGACGATGCCCCGTTCCGGATCCGAGAAGCTGTGAAATTCGTCCATCACCACAGCCGAGACCCGTCGGAATTCATCCTCGACTCCCGGTTGGAGTAGCCGGTTAAGCAGGATCTCGGCGACCACGACCAGAACCCGGGCGTCCGGATTGACGCGCCGGTTACCCGTGACCAGGCCGACATCGTCCGGGTGGAATCCCCAATCGGCGGCCAATCGCTGCAGTTCGGCGAACTTCTGCTCGGTGAGAGCGATCAGCGGCGTGGTGTAGTAGATCGTCGATCCGTCTCGTAACGCTTCGTAGACCGCCGCCTCGGCGATCAACGTCTTGCCGGTACCGGTCGGAGCGCACACCAGCACGCCCCCCGGACTGCGAAACCAGGCCTCGATCGCCCGCTCCTGTACCGGATACAACTCGTACGGGATCCGCTCCAGGAACTCCAGCGCCAAATCGTCGCGTGACGGGAGCTGTTCGGTTGGCAAGGGAAGATTCTCCTGCAATTGGATCGCCGTGGGGAATGCGGATTATATGGGCACGCCGCGTCGTGCGACATCGTTGATAGCCGATTCCCTTGCCGGGGCAAAGGCGTTAAAGTGCAAAGATACCGGCCAGCAGTCGCTGGACGGGTCGCTGGCTCGATCCCGATTCGAGGAACAAGGCATGGCCACCGACGAGATTTCGCTTCGCAAGATTGACCACGTCCGGTTCTTTGTCGGTAACGCGAGGCAGTCGGCGTACTTCTATCGCAATGCCTACGGATTCGATGTTGTGGCGTATGCCGGGCTGGAAACCAAGGTCAAGCACGAGGCCGGTTACGTGCTTCAGCAGGGCGGAATCACGTTCGTGTTGATTTCACCGCTGCAGGCGAGTCATCCGGACGCGCACCGCCTGAGCCTGCACGGCGACGGCGTTGCCGATATCGCCTTCCAGGTCGACGACGTGCGCACGACCTATAACAAGTCCGTGGAGCGGGGTGCGGTCGGCGTGAAAGGTCCGACGCGGCTGGAGGATGAATGGGGAGTTTACGAGTTCGCCACGATCCGCGCGTACGGGGACACGACCCACTCCTTTGTCAACCGCGACCAGTATCGAGGTCCGTTCGCGCCCGGCTTCAATCCGATCGACCCCTCGCGTTACAACCCGGCGACTTACCACCCCACCGGCCTGCTGGCGATTGACCATATCGTCGGCAACGTCGAAGAAGGGAAGATGAATGAATGGGTCGATTTCTACCGGCGGGTGCTGGGGTTTGAGCAACTCGTATCGTTCGACGACAAGGACATATCGACAGAGTATTCGGCGTTGATGTCGAAGGTCGTGCAGAGTGGGCGCGGCAAGATCAAGTTTCCAATTAACGAGCCTGCGCGTGGCCGGCGCCGGAGCCAGATCGAAGAGTATATCGACTTCTACGGCGGCGCCGGGGTTCAGCATATTGCCTTGGCGACGAACGACATCCTCAAGACGGTGCGGGCATTGCGGCAGAACGACGTTTCCTTTCTGCGCGTGCCCCGGACCTATTACGACCTGTTGCCGGAACGCGTGGGTCCGATCGCCGAGAATATCGAGGAGCTTGCCGAACTGGGAATCCTGGTCGACCGCGACGATGAAGGATACATGCTTCAGATTTTCACGAAACCGGTCCAGGATCGTCCGACGCTGTTCTTCGAGATAATTCAGCGCGAGGGTTCCCGAAGTTTCGGCAAAGGGAACTTCAAGGCGCTGTTCGAAGCGATCGAGCGGGAACAATCCTTGCGTGGAACTTTGTAGATGACACTGCCGCTGCCCAGGATCAACAGCATCCGCGACTTTTACGCGTTTGAGCAGCACGTCCGCACCTGCCGGGGTCAACGGGGATTGCCGGTGGCGCCGGAATGGTACGACGTTCCCGTCTTCTATTTTTCCAATACCGCATCGCTGCGCAGCGACGGCGACGCCGTCTGGGCTCCGTGGGGCAGCCAGGCGCTCGACTATGAACTGGAACTCGCCTGCGTCATCGGAACGGCTGCAAGCAACCTGCCGCCGGACGACTCGGCGATGCAATGCGTCGCCGGCTTCACGATCTTCAACGACTGGTCGGCCCGCGACCTGCAGAAAGTTGAAATGGCGGTGGGGTTGGGACCGAGCAAGAGCAAGGACTTCGCGAATTCACTCGGACCGGCCCTGGTGCCGCTGGAGGAACTTCGCGATTGCTACCGCGACGGCCGCATCGGGCTGGAAATGTCGGCCACGGTGAATGGTCGTGAACTCTCCCGCGGCAATGCCGGGTCGATCTATTGGAGCTGGCCGCAGATTCTCGCCCACGCCAGCCGCGATACCATGTTGTTACCGGGCGATGTGATCGGATCCGGCACGGTCGGCGGTGGCTGTATCCTGGAACTAACGCCGGAACGGGTCGGCGGTTGGCTGCGGCCCGGCGATGTGGTGACACTCGCGATCGAACGCCTGGGAACCCTTACGAATCATATCGTTCAGCGTCCCGTTCGCTGACGGATCGAGGAATCTGCCATGCCACGTTACCTTCAGCTCGGCTCAGTTCCAGCCAAACGGCATGTCCGGCATGCGTCGACCGGCGCCGGTCACAAGGGCGAGGGGATCTACTACGAAGAAGTAGTGACGACCCAGGGATTCGATCGGGCCTACAGCATCCTCTACCATTTGCGGCCGCCGACGCGCGTGCTGCGCGTGGAGCCGGCAGGCCGAAGTGAACTGCTCGGCCAGCCCAACCCCCTGCTGCGACATTACCACCTCAAGACCGGAACAATGCAGCGCGAGGGCGACGTGATTCTCGGCCGTGTGCCGTTATTCTGGAACGCCGATGTCACGATTTCGCGCTGCCGTCCCGCTTTGCCCCAGCCCGAACTTTATCGCAATGCGCTGTCCGACGAGGTCCTGTTCGTGCATCATGGCCGCGGTCGGTTGCTGACGCACTACGGTGCGCTGCCGTTCCGGGATCGTGACTACGTGGTAATCCCCAAGTGCACGACCTACCGCGTGGATTTTGACGAGGCGGCCGACGCGCCGGATCTGCTGATCATCGAATCGCCCGGAGCGATCCGTTTCCCGTCGCGGTACCTCAATCCCGACGGCCAGTTCCGACTCGGTGCTCCGTTCGCGGAAAGGGACCTGCGCGGACCCGCGGAACTGATTTCACTTGACCAGGAGATCGAATGCCCGATCCTGATCAAGAACGGTCCGCAACTGGTCCGCTACGTGATGGCCCACCATCCATTCGATCTGGTTGGCTGGGACGGCATGGTCTACCCATTCGCGTTCAACGCCGACGATTTTGAGCCGATCACGGGCACGATCCACCAGCCGCCACCGATCCATCAGACTTTCTCCGCGCCGGGTTTCGTCATCTGCACCTTCGCGCCTCGAGCGCTCGACACCCATCCGGACGCGATCAAGGTTCCTTACGCGCACAGCAACGTCGAATCGGACGAAGTGTTGTACTACGTCCAGGGCCGGTTTGGCAGTCGCCGAGGCGTCGAAGAAGCCTCGTTGACATTGCACCCTCACGGGATTCCCCACGGTCCCCATCCTGGTACGATTGTCGCCAGTCAAAAAATGGCGCGCACCGATGAGCTGGCGGTGATGATCGACACTTTCCGTCCGCTGGCTCCGACGATGCAGGCGGCCGCGTTTGATGACCCGCAATACCCTTTGAGTTGGCTGGATTGAACGGATGCAAATCGAGATCGGCAAGGCGAGCGTACTCGACGTCTACCAGTTTGTGACTGGCCTGGTGACACCGCGCCCCATCGCCTGGGTGACCACCAGGTCCGCGCAGGGCGCGATTAATCTGGCTCCGTTCAGTTTCTACAATGCGTTCGGCGCCAATCCTCCGGTGGTAGTCTTCTCGCCGACGCTGCGGCGGGACGGCACCAAGAAGGACACGCTGCGCAACATCGAGCGTGACGGCGAGTTCGTGATTAACGCATCGGTCGAGCGATACCTTGAGGCGATCAACCTGTCATCACGGGAGTTGCCGCCCGAGGAGAGCGAATTGGAACTTGTCGGATTATCGGCGGAATCGTCGATGCTTGTGGCGCCGCCGCGTGTCGCCGGAACGCCATTCGCCTTCGAATGCCGCTTACGCCAGTTGTTGCCGATCGGCGATGGCCCGATCTCCGCCAATCTGGTAATCGGCGACGTGGTGTCGATCTACGTCGACGAGTCGATCCTGGATGACAAACGTCGCCCCGACCCACGCAAAGTCCAGGCCGTCGCGAGACTCGGCGGCGAATACTGGTGTCGCACCAGCGACCTGTTTCAACTGCCACGCCCTTGAACGCACAACGAATGCAGGACGAGCAGACGACGAGCGCCGACGAGCACACAACAAGCGCACGACAAGCGCACGACAAGCGCACGACAGCGGGCTCATTTCGCCGGTTCAACCGGGCGGACGGAATCGGGTCGGGTGCCGCCGGTGCCACCAGGGCCTTCGAGCAGTTTTTCGAGTTTCGGAATCAGCGACTCGCAGTTGTGGGAGACGGCGGCAATCTTGCCTTCCCGGTCGACGAGTAACATCGTGGGGATCGCTCGGACGCCGAAGCTGCTGGCGATTGCCTGCGTTTCGTCTCCCATCAACGTTTCCCAGGGCACGGGGTTCTTGTCGAGGAACTCCAGCACCGCTTCGGGATCCTTGTCGAGATTCACGCCCACGATCTCCAGTCCCTTATCGTGCAGATTATCGTACAGCGCCTTGACGTGCGGCATTTCGCGGATGCACGGGCCACACCAGGTCGCCCAGAAATCGACAATCACGACCCGCCCCTGATATTTCTTCCAGTCCAACTCGGAGCCGGCCACCGTCCGGCCCGACAGTTCGACAGGTTTGCCGACCAGCTCGGAGCTCTTTTCCGACTTCGCCAGTTGTTTTCCGTAGCGTGCCAGCTCCTTGCTGCTGGATCGGGCGAACAGTCCTCCGAATTCGGCGAACAACTTCTCCCGCGCGTCGTCGTCCTCGATGCGGTTAATGACGCGTACGGTATTGGACGCCAGTCGCAGGTGTCGAGCGTTCAATGGTTCTTTGGCGAGGTACTCTTTGAGTTCCGCGAGCAATGCCGGAACGCTATCGACAGGAGCCTGTTCGGCATCGACGGTGCGGCGTTCCCATTGCAGGAAGCGAACTTCCCGGGCAATTTTGGCGTGGGGATCGTCCTGAAGCTGATCGACGAATTCGGCCAGAGATTTTTCCGCCTCGGTGTCGCCGCCGCAGGCCATGCGGTGCAACGTTTCCAGCCTTGCGATCGTCGCAAGGACCCGCGTCTTATCTTCGGGCTGTGCGGCGAGCAGGCGGTCGGCCGCTTCGACCAGAGCCGCGTCGAATCCCTTGCGCACCTGGATCGATTTCGGCTTTTCCCGCATGGCCAGAATAAACTCTCGTAACTCGTCCGGCGTCAAATCGGCGCGGGGTGCGTACGGATTTTCATCGGCGACCGTCGCGGGCGCGGGGACCGGTTCGTCGAGTGGTTCCGAGGCCGGCTCGCCCGGCGCCGGCGCAGCTACCGGGCGGGGTTTGACGGTTCGCGATCGGCTTGAAAATCGGGGGACGACCGAAGAACGCACGCCATTCGTCCCGGCGCCATTCGTCCCGGCGCCATTCGTCCCGGCGCCATTCGTCCCGGCGTCATTCGTCCCGGCGTCACCATCCTTTTCTTTTTCCGCGGCGCGCCCTTTGTTGGGGCCCGCGTCGTCGCCGTCCGTTGTTTCCGGCGAGATACCCAGCAACGGCAACGTGGCATCAATGATGCGCTGACCAATGACATTCATCGCCACCAGCTTGCCTTCTCGATCAATCAGCGCTCCATACGGGACGACCTCGACGCCAAACTGACGAGCCAATACGAAATCCATGCCGGCCGATTCGCCTTGCGAACTGACCAGCGTAACAAACGGAAGCGTGTTAAGTTTGAGGAACTCGTCCGTGATCCGCCGATTGTCGTCGACGTTGACGCTGACAACCTCGAAGCCTTTGTCCTTGTATTTTTCGTAGAACTCCATCAAGCCGGCCAGGTCGTTGACGCTGATTTCATTGGCGCCCGACCAGAAATAGACCAGCACGACTTTGTCGGCGTATTTTTCCCACTTCAGCGCTCGATCGTCATGGGCGGTTCCGGCGATCTTAACGGTTGTCCCCATCAATTTCGCGCGCGTACGGGCTTTTTCCAGCATCTCCTCCAGACGTTCCTTGGTCTGCCGGTCGGTCGCCTGTGAGAAAGTCCGTTCCAGCATCTTGAGCAGCAGCTCGGCGTCGGCGAAGCGGTCCATCGCCTCGAGGCCGTACACTCCTTGCGCCACCATGCTGAGCATGATAATGGTCTGGCGGCGCGCCGCCATTTCCTGAGCTGCGTCGATAACCGCCTGCACCGATTCGTCATCGCGGGACTTGAGCAGTGTCTCCATCTTTTCCGGGAATTTCAGCTCCATGGTCACCGCCATGTCGAGCAGTGCTTTGGCCTGTCCGGAGATGGCCGAAACCGGGTGGGAATCGAACGTCTTTCCGGTCAAAGTGGCGGCCTGGCTGAACAACTCGGTGTGCTTGCCTTTTTCCAATGCCATGATCGACGCCATCGCCACCTCGAAATCTTCCGGAGTGAGTGGCTCGAATGCCAGCATCATCTCCAGCGTGCCTGTCAGGGTGCGAGCCAAGCCTTCCGAACCTTTGGCGACCGGTTCGAGCAGCATTTGGCAGATCATCATCGAAGAGAGATGACGCAGCCTCGGAGATTCACTTTCCTCAAGCTCTTGACATAGCGAGAAAAGTCGTTCGACGACGTCGCCAAATTCGTTCTGCCCGGCGATTCGCAGGACTTCAAAAATATGGTAGGCCGCCCGATATTTCTGATCGTCGTTGGCATCCTCGCGCCGGAAAACCTGTTCCGCCAGCATCATACGCGAGGTGAAGATCGTACCGAACCGCTCCATGTACTCTTCACGCGATCGCGCATTTATCTTCACCGACCGCAATTCGTCCAGCACCGCCAGCAGTTCATCGGGCGTGCCGTCGGGCAGATTGCGGGGTGTGATCCGCTGCGCGATCGCTTTGGCGTTGAACTTGCCGCGCGGGCCGGCTGCCGAACCGGAGGACTTCTTGGTTCCTGCTTGATTGGCGGACGGTGCTGCCTTGCCGCCGGACGGATTACCCGCGGTGGCACCCGATCCCTTGGGATCAGTTGCCGGACGTCGCGCCGTCCCGCTGCGATCGGCCGCCGCGGTACCTTGGCGACTTGCCGTCGAGCCCGAGTCGGCCGGATTGTCGTTGTTGTTGTCCGCGCTGTTCGCCGCGTCGCTGCCGCGCCCCGACCTCGAGCCAGCGCTGCCTTTTCCTAAATCGGCGGGAGCGCGAGGCAAGACCGAACCGGAATTCGAGCGAGTTCCGGCCCCGGCGGCTTCGTCGTCATCCACGGCCTGGTACTTGGAACTCGACGCCGTAATCGGCGCATCCGGACTGCCGCCGCAGCCCAACAGCAACAGGCAGACGGCCAGCGTCGAACCAATTGACATCCCTCCGAACCCCACCCGACTAGTCCCAAGGGCGACCCGGCCGTTCAGAATAGCACGCATTTCGTCACACTTTTCCTGATAACCGTTGAAGAGAACCACTGTTACAAAACCGCGGACGCGATCCACCTATTGTAGGCGGAAGGGGCTCGCCCGACACCCTCAAACTACGATCGTTTTGGCCATTTCAAATGCCGGTGCAGAAATTCGTAGGTACCGACACCGTTGATCGTATGCGGCCCGTCAAATACCTCCATTTCCACCCGGTCCCTAATCTTCAGTCGATGGCTGTACAGGAATTGAACCTTGGCGAATTCGAACGCCACCCATTCATCGGTCGAGACCCCATCGGTATGCCCTCGTTCGACCATGAACGGTCGGGGACAGATCAGAGCGGCCATCTCCGCATAGTTGAAGGTGCTTCCCAGATCAAACTCGAAAATCTCGTACTCGCCGGTCCAGACGTAACTGAACGGCAAGCGGTTGGACGCGTTCTTGACGACCCATTCGTTGAAATCGGCGGAGCAGATCGACAGGCAATAATCAGTAACCAAAGGCGGGATCCGCATCGCGCTCTTTCCCCCGTACGATAGTCCGTAGAAGGCTATACGTTCTGGGTCGACGAACGGTTGGGACTTCAGCCAGTTCACGATCTGCTGGTGTTGCGGAACGATCACGGAAAACAAGGTTTTTCCCAGGGGATTCGCCTTTCTCTGCAGCGTCCGGAAGTCGTCGCGGAATATGTAGAGATTCTGGGGAGCGAAGGTGATGAACCCTCGTTCGGCCAGTTTGGCGGCGAAATCATGGTAGGCCGGATTGTCGCCCTCGATGACGTCGCGCGGCCGGCCCTCGAGCCCATGCTGGCAGACCACCACCGGCCGCTTTTCGCCCGGCTTCAGATCGTTGGGAAGCAGCAGGACCCCATAGGCGATCACGTCCGGAAACACGTCCAGCGTCAGCTCGTATCCTGTCCATTTGTCGTTTTCGTACGCTTTTCGGGAATGGGCGTTGAATGGCAGCAGGGGGCGATCGAAATGCCCGATCACTTCCTTGCGGAAAATCTCACGATATTCCTCGACCGACTGCTGGTATGCTTCCAGACTGCCGTAATTCAGCTTCTTCATGAATTCCTGGCGCACGTAAGGACTTTCCGCGAGCACCTGCTGGTTGAAGCGGTCGAGTTCCTGGAATTGGCGTGCGTGGCGCTGGGCGGGATCGATCGGCCTGGCGGCCGGACGGAGGGGGGATCGCGCGGTTTTCGCGGCCGATTCGCTGTCGCTGGCCGATTCGGCTTTCTGGAGCAGTTCTGCGACTTTCGCCGATGACGGGCTCGGCCGCAACTTTTCCGCTCCGGGAGCCACCAGCTTCAAGTAGCGCTGCCATTCCGCCTGGGAATCGTCCGCCGCCACGGGCAACAGGCGGGCCGGCGCTCCACCTTCGCTCGGCAGTGTCACCGACGGCCCGCCACTTTGGGAGATCCGCACAGCGCGAGGGAAGACCATCGCCGCCAGTTCGGCATCTCCGAATCGCTCCAGCAATCCAAACAGATTGCGGTCAATCGGTTCCTGCCAGACGTTCTGTCGCGAGCCAAAAAAACCATGCACCGCACAGGCGTCGATCCGTGGGTCGAGCGCGGCGGAGTACAGGGCAATCATGCCACCTTCGCCGTACCCGATCACGCCGATATCCGGATCGGCGTTTGCCGCATCCTGGACAAACCAATCGACACCGGCCAGAACCTTCTGTACTTCGTAGCCGACGAGATGCCGGCCCACTTCGAACGCGCTACGGTAAAGGTACTCCCGATCCGTAAGTCTTGCTCCGCCGCTTCGACCGCGAGGCGCTCGTGGCTTCATTTCCCGGCCGATCAACGTCGGCACCAGGACACGGCATCCGATCTCCGCCAAGGCACGCGCGAATGCCGGCCCTTTGCCTCCCGGCAATCCGGCCATCGATTCGGGGGACTGATCGGCGTCGGGGATCGCCACAATACTGGCGCGAATCGCGCCGGATTTCGGCAACAGCAGCAAGCCCTCCGCGGTGACATCTCCGAAGGCGTGCCAGCGAACCGCCAGGACCTGAATCGCATCGGACTCCGCCACCGTGGCAGGCTGCGTCGTCGTTGCGACAAATTCGACCTCAACCTGCGGCGGGCGCGCATCGCGGACTCCCAGGATTCTCGCCAGCCGAGCGCGGTTCGACTCCAGCGCGCGAACATAGGCGTCCGCCGACGCAAAATCGCGCTGCCAGAATTTTTCGCGTCCGGCGATCGATGCGTCCAGTTCGCCAAGCAGGAAACGGTCGACGCCGGCGACGAGCGATCGGGCGATATCGCCTTCCATCGTCAGCGGACGAGTGCCCTGAAGTTGCGGATCCGCCGCGGAACAAAACTGCGTCACGGCGCCGACACCGGCTGCCACGACGATTGAACAGATTCCGGGGACCATTCTCCATCGCGGTCGATGCATGAATTGCTCCTCATCAATACTTGGAATTCGACTCAAGAAGGCACCCTATCTTAAGGGAACTTAGGAGTCAGAGCAGCCCAGGGCACCGGGGCGCACCGGGATTATCGGGTCAGTTTTTTCGGCAGCATGCCGTTGACTTTGTCCAGCCAGCTCGTCGCTTTCGGCTTTTCCGCCGGCGCTGCGGCGGGATCCCGGGCCGCAACACGCGACGGCAACGGCACATGCTGTTCGAGTAACTGCGGCCAGTAACTGTCCAGAAATGCCCGGCAATCCCCGATCGCCAGCTTGTTACGCAGAAAGATTGCCTGGGAGATACTCTTGGACAACTCCAATCCCTCGCTGCGGTCCAGCCACATCCCGTAGACATGAACGTCGTCGATCCAGACTTCCCCCTTTCCCATCAAGTCAAAACCGACACGCAATTCGTCGCCCGACGACGAAGGAACGCCGTCAATAAACAGTTGATACTCGGTCCACTCCGTGGTCAGCGGTTTTTCCGTCGCACCGATCGTCACATGCGGGTAGTAATTCTGGCCGTCGTCGACCGCGATGCGCAGTTCCGGTTGCGGCGCGGCGCGGTCGATGCGGATCTTCGCGCCGACGGCAAGCCGACCGGTTCGCGGCGACGAAAATGGTTCGCTGCGAATCCAGACAACCTCGCCATCACTCTTCAGACGCAAGGAATGCCCGCCGGACGCAGCGGATGCCGAATCGACCTTGACCAAGACCCTCGGATCCTGGCGAAACTCCCACCCGGGAATCGCCTCGTTCCTGCCCAAATTCTCAAAGCCAGAGTTGCGCAGCGGCACGATCGGTTTGGGCGAACGCAGTTCATGGCGGCGGGTGGTTATGTCCTGGAGTCGCTGATCGAGTTCCGTGAGCACCGATTCCTCGACCGAGACTGTCCAGTCACGCACGCGGACCTCGCCCGAATTCAGTGCCAGCGCTTGCAGGTCGTACGCCTCCATATTCACGGTCCAGCGGATCCCGTTGGCGACCCTTTCGACCGAGGGCGCCGCGGCGACTCGACCAAGGGGCGTCGCCTTGGCTTCGACCCCCGTGCCCGTCAATTCGATTGCGGCGGTGAGCGGCCAGGGGGAGTCATTCACTGCATAGACGAACGAGCGATTTCCGCGATTGAGAAATCGCACGGTGACAGGTTGTCCCCGCGTGGGGATTTGCGCGGCGGCCGTACTGAAACGCTCGGCGGGCAGTTTTCGAAAAACCTCGAGCTGATTGGCCAGGCTCTCTTCGTTCCCCATCGTCAATGTCCAACCGGTGTCCATGATGAGTTGAGCATCGAGCGTGGCGAGGCTTTGAATCAACCGCCGGCGATTCGCTGCGCCGGCGGGCACGATCTGCGATGACAGCCAGGTCTTGGTCCGATCGGCGCCGAACGGACTAACGGCGTCGAATTCCGGCACCGCGGTGTCGAGGTTCTCCTGGCACCATTCCACAGCCGCGCGAAGTTCGCCCCGGAAGCAGTTGTCGAGTTCCAGCGAAGTTTCGGATTCCAGGTTCACGCCCTGCGCCGCCACCGAAGTGGTCGGCCCGAATCGTTGCGGCCGAAAGACGACGATCCGCGGGTCCTGTTCCAGCTTTCCCCAGTCCAGGCCAAGTTCCCGCAGCGCCTCGGGCACCGCCACCTCGCGATTCGTTTCGACCTCGCCCAACAACCGCGGACGCAGCAACTTCTGCATCCGCGCCGTCAGCAGAAGATCACAAGTCGACAAGTAAAGTCGGCCATTATGAGTCCGCTCGCTGACCGTCTCGGCCATCCGCTGATAGAGATTTGTGAGCTGCCCGGCGCGCCAGTCAAGCCACGCCTCGCGCGCATCGCCGTCACAAAAGGCCACCCGCTGTTCAAGCAGCCCCAAGCCGTTTCCCGGAACGCGGACGCCCGCCGCCGATTCGAAACCGGCAATCGTCGTATCGTCGTAACTGCCACGGCCATCTGGCAGCTGAGCAAAGGTATCGGGCCCCAACTGCAACGCTACTCCGGCCAGACTTGGATGCGATCCATAGCGGTCCGCGATTTCCTCGACGACGCGCGTCATCACCGCCTGAACGCGTTCGTCCAACGGATTGTAGTAGGGCGCCAATCTGCGATTGGTTCCATGCAATTCCCGCCAAGACCGCCCTTGAGCGTCGAGCCAGTCCAACCCCGCCGACGAGCCACGCCCGGCGCGACGGAGCTCCTCGAGCTCGGGAATCGGCGTGGCAAATTGAATCGCCGGAATCAACCGCAGCCCCTCGCGATCGAAGATCCGACAGAGCATCTCCAGGATATCTTTGCGCACCGGGTCCTGACCGGTGCTGAATCGCTGCCCCGAATCATAAAGCGTGTTGGGGCCGGTGATTGCCGAGGGATAGAGCGCGCTTCCCTCACACGCGATCGTCACAACCGCCGTGCCGTAGCCATGGTACTTGAGATACTCGCTCAACCGTCTGCCCGCTTCGTAAAAGGTCACCCAGTCGCTCAACACCGCGCCCGTCGGACCGTCAATCACGTCGCCACCCCCCAACGTTTTCTGTACCAGCGGCTTCGTCAAATGCAGCAGATAGCGGCGCGATTCGAATCCGTCCGCGGGCCCCGACATCGCCGGCAGTCGAGCCGGCCCCGCGGAAATGGCGATCCGCCCACAAATTACCGGCTCGCGATCGCGGCGGTTCGTAAGCAACAACAACGGTGTCTTGGTCCTCGGCCAGAAAATCACCCGATGCCTCGCCCAACGCGGTTCCCGATCCGAGGCGGAAGAAACGTCCAAGCCAAAATCGAGGCCACTTACCGGTGCCACTCGGCCCCCCGCATCCGGTTCGACAAAACTGATGCCTAACGTCTGTCGCTGATCGGCCGCGTACTCAATTTCCAGGAGGTGCGGTTCGTCCGGTCGCACGACCGGCAGCGGATAGGCCTGCCAGCTTCCTGGTTCCATCCGCAGGCCGGGGCGGCCCGCATGCTCGACACGCGAAACCTTGGCCGCACCCAGCGGCCCTTTATTGAATCCGGGCAGTTTCAGCTGCGGCATTTTCCGCAGCCAGTCCGTCCAACGTGATCCCGTCATGTCCGACACCGCTCCGCTTTGCACAGGATCGATCTCGGCAATCGGCTTCCAACCCACACTCTCCTGCCCCTTGCCACGCACATCGAGTTGCGAACGCGGGTGAATCACCACGAACTGAATTCGCCGCTGCGCAATCGGTTTGGCGGGAACCAGCGAAATGGAATCGGTCAAACGCTTCTTCATCAGGGTAATCACGACGTCAAAGACGCCTTCGTTCCCCGGCGCCGTCACCTGGATCGGTGTCGTGGTGATCCCGTTCCCGTCCCGATCGACGCGAATCTCCTTCTCCGTGGTCCATAACGGATCGTCCGATCGCGCTCGCGTCAATTGAATCCGGCACCGCAAAGTCGATTCGCCTTCGACGCCGATTCGATGCGGCAGCAGTCCGAAAATGAACAGCTCGTTTGGCTCCATCACCAACGCATCGCGCGGCAACTCCACACGCAGCCGATCGCCAGGAGCCCGCTCGATCGAAATTTCATGCCGCTGGTCGTCCATGACGCGGCTCAGCGATTTTCCGATCAAATCCGCCAACGGTACGTCCATGCGCTGCGGCGATGTCGATCCCTCCCCGTCCGACCACTCCACCGCCAGTATCGCGTCGCGAGGGGCGAGCAGCGTGAAATCGACCGCCGATTCCAGCGACGCACTCGGCGACATCACGCTCAGCGTCGATTTGTTTACGACGATCGAACCGGGGTCGTCGGGATTGCTGCCCAGGCCGAGCGGTTCGCGGATTTCGCCTTCGGAGATGCGAGCAGTGACGCGCCAGTTTTTCGGGGTCTCCCCCCCTCCCCAGCGCAGCCGCAGCCGCAGTTCGATCGGATCGACCGCCGCCACCGGCGCGCAGCAAAAGCAGGCGCTGACCAGGACTGCGACGATCCCCAGCGCAATACAAAATCGCGGACTTCCCTGTCCGACCATGGCGTCCTTGCCTGACAACAACCTCTACGCCGTCGCTCACCCGTGACACGACGCTTCACGACGCTCGTTCTTCCCGCCAACCGGAGTGGTGTCTCCGCCGAAGGGCGCGGAATTATAAACGCGAGCAGGAACGAACTCCTACAGGGAAAATGGTGTGCTAGCGGGGAACGGGGGCAGGGGGTGTTCGGGGGGGATATGGGGAACGGGGCGGACTTGGAGCTTGGCATGCGGGCTGGTTGTTCGAATCGAGCGGAAATTCCGCAGTAGAGATGGGATGACAAGGCGGTGCGGTACCAGCACCTGTACCCGGTTCGCCGTTTTCACCCTTTGTGGGGTCAAACTTTAAAAAAAGTCCCCTGCCTCCAATAAAGGCATATCCGGGGCGAATTGTCCATGTCGGCCGCCACGTTGGGTGACGCGGCAAGCGAAAACAGAAGCCTCCTTGGACATCGGCGCGGGGCGCCGGGCCGGTCGAGGCGGTTCAGGTTTCCTGTGGGAGGGCTGGTGCCATGTTGAAGAAAATGGTGATGGGGGGAGTGGTGGCCGCGTTGTTTTCCGGGCTGTTTTTCGGCCGAGACGCGGTAAGTTATGTGTCGACCTCGGTTGGATGGGTCAAAGATACGGTCAAGGAGAGCGTGCCGATTGAGTTCGAGATTCAGCGGGCCAGGAACATGATCAAGGATCTTGATCCGGAAATTGCCCGCAATATGCACCTGATTGCGTCCGAGGAAACTCAGGTGGTTTCGTTGAAGGACGAACTGGCCGGTTCGATGAAGCAGCTTGACAAGGACCGCCGCGACATCGTCCGACTGAAGGACGACCTGGACAACGGCGGAAGTCAATTTGTTTATGCCGGTGTCAGTTACACACAGCGGCAGGTGGAGACCGACTTGAGCCGCCGATTCGAGCGATTCAAGGTCCGGGAGGCGACCGCCGAGAAGCTGCAGAAGATTCTAACGGCTCGCGAAACGGGATTGGCCGCCGCCCATGAGAAGCTCAAAGGGATGCAGAGTGCCAAGCGTCAGCTGGAGGTTGAGGTCGAGAACCTGAAGGCCCGCCTGGAGATGGTGAAGGTCGCGGAATCGACAAGCAACTTCAATTTCGACGACAGCAAGCTTGCCAGGACCCGTCAGACGATCAAGGAGATCAAGGCGCGAATCGACGTCGCGGAGAAGCTGGCCAGCTCGAACGTTAATCTTCCGGATCAGATCAAGCTGGACGAAGCGGAATCGCAGAACATCACGGCCGAGATTGCCAGGTATTTCAGCGAACATCCGTCTTCGGACACGATCGTGCGACTGGAAAACAACTAAGTGCGGGCAAATCGATGAATTCCGGCCCTTCCCTTACGGGGAGGGCTGGAGTCGTTTTGCACGTGGTCGATTATCGCCGGTCGGACGGGATCGGCGTCTGAGGTGGCAGACATCGTAACAGGGCATGCTGCATGTTTCAGTCGTGGCGATGGAAGATCAAACAGGCCGAAGCTGCCTGTGCGGCCGGCCGAATCGACGAGGCAATGCGGACATTGCGGCAGGACGAGCTACGTCTGTTTCAGCCCGCCGAGCGCGTCGTCGATCGGTTAGCGGCCGCGTACCGGGCACGGATCGAAACCCGGATATCGGCCAGCAACTTCGCCGGCGCCTGGGCCGATCTGGAATGTATGGAAGAGCTGAAAGGGCCGACCGAAGAACTGCGTGGCCGGCTTGTCGACGCCGAACTGGCTCAGGCGTTACGACGGGTGGAAGCGGGAGACGCTGCCGGAACCGTGGCAATCATCGATGGCCTGGAACGTCGGCAGGCGTGCAGCGACCGGGGGCGACGCATCCGTGACGCAGCGCGGCGGGCGGAGGCGGGTGCTCGAGTCACGCTTGGAGGCCGCGCAAAACCATCCGCGTCGCAGAGAATGCCTGTTATGGTTGATCCGCAGGGAAAATCGAGGGCCACGCCGCGAATCCCCTCCCGGTTCCGGCTCTGGATCGACGCGGTCGGTGGGTACCTGGTTTGCCTTGCCGACCAGGTCGTGCTGGGGCAGGCGATCCCGGGAAACAAAGTCGATATTCCTATTCTCGGCGATCTCTCGAGGCGGCACGCGATCATCCGACGCCAGGGTGAGGGTTACTTTATCGAGCCGAATCATGCGGTGAGCGTCGAACGCCAGCCAATCCAGGAGGCGACACTATTGACCGATGGCGACGAAATCGCGCTGGGACCATCGGTTCGGATCCGATTTCGCAAGCCGCATGTGCTGAGCGCAACCGCCCGGCTTGAATTCGTCAGCCGGCATTCGACGGCCCCGAGTGCCGACGGAATCCTGCTGATGGCCGAATCGTGCGTGCTGGGACCTCGCTGGCAGAACCACGTTGTCTGCCGCAACTGGGCCGATGATGTGATTCTCTACCGGCAGGACGAACAACTGTATTGCCGTGCCATGGACTCGATCCAGATCGACGGAGAATGGATGGAGGGACGAGGCAGGGTTGGTGACAACTCGCATATCGCGGGAGCCGATTTCGCATTGAGCCTGGAGGTCATTTGATTTGCTCCCGGCGGAACCGAGCGCCAATCACCCCGATCACGCTGACGGCATGCCGTGGACTGTAAAGCGGACGAACCCCTGTATTTGACGGCAAGGAAACTGGACAAATGGCAAAGTCCGCAGCTACGCTAGAACTTGATCCCAAGCGAGAAATACCCTTGGCCGAAAAGCAACCACGTATCGACGCCATGAAGTTCGTCTACGCCAGTGGTTCGCGCCCACTTGACGGTTTCACCATTAAGCGGGGCGTGGGTGTGGGGGGATTCGGCGAGGTTTATTTCGCGCTCAGCGACGCCGGCAAAGAAGTCGCGCTCAAACGGGTCCAGCGCAACTTGGACGTCGAACTCCGCGGGGTCTCCCAATGCCTGAACCTCAAACATCCCAATCTGCTCGGCCTGTTTGACATCCGTTACGACGGAAAAGGCGACGCCTGGGTGGTGATGGAGTTCGTCAAAGGTGAAAGCCTCCGGGATGTGCTCGAACGCAATCCCCATGGCATGCCGACCGATCAGGTTGTTCAATGGTTCCAGGGAATCGCCGCCGGTGTGGCCTACCTGCATGACCATGGTATTGTGCATCGCGATCTGAAGCCGGGAAACATCTTCAGCGATGAAGACCTGATCAAGATCGGCGATTATGGACTTTCGAAGTTCATTTCCTGCAGCCGCCGCAGTGGCCAGACGGAGAGCGTCGGCACGTTCCATTACATGGCACCGGAGATTGGCCGGGGCTCGTATGGCAAGGAAATCGACATCTATGCCCTCGGCATCATCCTTTATGAAATGCTGACCGGCCGGGTGCCGTTCGAGGGCGAATCGAGTCAAGAGATCATCATGAAGCACCTGACGGCGGAGCCCGACTTGAACGGGATCGCCGCCGGGTTTCGTGAGGTGATCCGCCGTGCCTTGCTCAAGGATCCCGAGAAGCGGTTTCACGATGTGAGCGAACTGTTGGCGGCGCTGCGCCTCTCCAACTCCCCCGCGGGCGCCCCCCATCTGGCTGGCCATTCCTCGAAGCCGGAAGTTCTTTTCATCAACGATTCGAACCCCGACATCGTTTTCGGCCCCCTGCGCCACGCGGATCGATCGTCGGCAGCGGGGTTGGGGGCGGCGGTGGTGGCGGGCCCGTCTGCGAACCGAACGGCCGCCGCCGGGCCCGGAACGGGTGGAGCAGCTGCTTTTGCCGACCGTCCACCGGTCGTCACCCGACCTTCGCCGCCGGAACCGGTCGCGGCAGCGATTGCCGAGCGATTCCAGGCGGCGCGGCGCTGGTGGAACGAATCGAATCTTGCCGCTCCTGTCAAGGTCGTGCTGATGGTGGTGTTCAGCATCCTGGCGGTGGCGAATATCGGGATCATTTTCCCGATCGCGGTCGTATTGGGTGCAGTCTACCTGGTCTATCTGGGGATACGTTCGATCGTTCTGGCGATGTCGGCGCCCAGTCAGCCCGCAAGGGGCCCAGCTGCCCGGGCCGATCTGCATCGACGGGCGGGCCCCACGCCTCCGCCGCAGGCGTTTCCGGCATCGGCGAAGCAGCGTAAGCGGCAACAGGCCGAGGCAGTTCGTGCGGCGCTCGCCCAACGGTCCCCCCGCGACAAATTCAGCGAGCTGGTCGGGTCGCTGCTCGGCGCGGCCACGGTTTCCGCCGTGCTCTCGTTCGTCGGACTGTTAATTGGCGAGCAACCGATCGACGGTTCGGTGCAGACCTGGTCGGTATACGCCTGGCTGGTCGCCACGACTACGACCGGCGCCTGGATCGTGCTGACCTTGAGCAAATTTTGGGAGGCATCCGCGGGCGATGAAATGCGGCGTCGTTTCACGATGCTCGTCGCCGGCCTGGCGCTCGGTGGAATCGCGTTCGCGCTCCACCAATTCCTGGGAATGGGGTCACTGTCGGCACCGTCGCCGCTTCTGGTTTCGAAGGCTCTGTTGTTCCCCTCGTCAGGAACGTCGGCAGCGCAACTCCCCACCTACCTCCTGTACTTTGGTGCTTTGTTTGTGTTGCTTCGCTGGTGGAAACAGGCGGACCCGCTGCGCGGTTCGCGGCTTAGCCTGTGGGACACCGCGGTCTGTGTGCTGTTCGCATACCTGGGCACGGAGATCTGGCAATCGTTCCACCCCTGGGGGTTATTGGCGGCTGGAACGACGTCACTCGCCGTGCAGTTGGCCGCTCCTTGGGTCCCGCCCAAGCAGCGCGCGGTTGCGCCGGTCGCCTGATCCAGGCCGTAACTTGCCGCACCGCAAGCACCCCCAATAATCCGCCTCGACGGACGAAAAACCAGCAGGAGATACTACGATGACCGCTTGCACGACGCCAACCGAACTCGGACCTCCGACGGAAGATGTTCGCCAGTCAATACGCAGGTTTGTGCAGGGGATTTGTGGTCTATCCAGCCTTGTTTTTGGCTGTGTCATCGCCGTCATGGGCCTGGCATGTCTTGAAAGGGGCCACGCCGACGACGCCGCGATTCCGGTCTCGACCAGCAACGGAACGGTTGACGAATTCCGCCCGGATGCCGACGAGGTGGCGCTGCGGGAACGGATGAACAAGACGATTGCGGCGCGACCGGAATGGGTGAAGGAGTCGTCCCAGGCTGCCGCCGGAGGCGAATCGGTTTTGATCAGTTCCGGGCCGTTTGTGACGGCTGCGGAGGCGAGGCAGGCGTTGGCGGAGAAACTCGAACAGGCGACGGCCGACTACCTTGTCGACCTGCTCGGAAACCCCTTAGCGCCGAAAATACTCCGCTACGACGCGAAATATATTCAGCGGCATCTGGTGCCCTCGGACCGCTGGTACGACGAGTCCCAGTGGTTTTCGGTCGGAGAAATGAGGCAGTCGTACGCGTTACTTGAATTCGATGCCGATTTCCGCGAGGAAGCCCAGCAGCGCTGGCAGCGGGTTGTCACCACCAGCCGCCTGGGGCAGATCGGTCTGGGGTTTGCAGGTTTGTTTACGTTCTTGTTGATGGTCTTTGGTTACCTGCGCGCGGACACGGCAACACGCGGCTACTACTCGAAGCGCTTGCAGTTTGCCACGGCGGTGGCGATACTGGGGTTACTTGTCGCGGGCTTGATGATCACCAAGCATATTCAATGGCTATGATCGAATGTCGCCGGGCGGCAGTATCTCGCAATGCGAACCCCGATATGACCGCCTCCAACGACAGGACCGCCTCCAACGAAGCCGACCGCCAGCTTGTGGAGCGCATCCGCCACCGCGAGGAAAATGCGTGGCGGGAACTTATTTCGCGATTTGAGGGCCGGCTGCTGGCGTTTGTCGAAAGCCGACTTCGCGATCGGACGACCAGTGAGGATATCGTCCAGGATACGTTCGTCGGCTTCCTGAACAGCTTGCCGAATTACGACTGGCGGCGGCCTCTGGAGAGCTATCTGTTCTCGATCTGCGCCTACAAACTCACGGATCACTTGCGACGCGAAGGGCGCCGTCCGAGTATCCCGTTTTCCGCCGGAAGCAATTCCAGCGGCGAGTGGGGGCTGCCGGATTCAGCCGCACGCGCCGCCAGCAGTATCGCCCGCAGTGGCGAACAGCAGAGACTCGAGGAAAAAGCGCTCGTCGACGCCATACGCGAGCAGATCCAGCGGTGGCGCGAGCGCGGCGAATGGATCAAACTGCAGTGCCAGGAGCTGCTGTTCGTGCGAGGTTGGGCCAACAAGGACGTGGCGACGCAACTCGCCATCAGCGAACAGCAGGTGGCCAACTTCAAGTTCGATTTTATCGCTCGGATGAGTTCCGCCGTACGGAAGCAGGGCCTGAACTCCGACATTTTTCCGGAACTCTATCCGACCGAATAGCAGGAATCGCCATGCCGCGGATTTTCACCGAACTGGAACTCGAAGCCTATCTTGACGAGGCGCTTGCCCCCGCGCAAATGACGGAGATCGAGGAAGCGGTTCGCAACGACCCGCGACTGGTCCAGCAGCTCTCCACGCTCAACGCCCGCCGCGACGCCGGGGTACATTCCCTCGGCGAAATCTGGCGCCGCCATCGGCTGAGTTGCGCGACCCGCGAACAGCTTGGCAGTCTACTGCTGGGAGTACTGACCCCCGAGTTTGCCGAGTATTTTCGGTTTCATATCGATGTCGTCGGCTGCCGCTACTGCTACGCGAACCTGGCCGACCTGCAACGTCAGCAGCGGGAGGCCGCGTCGTCGACGACGACGCGCCGCACGCGCTACTTCCAATCCAGCGCCGGGATGCTCCGCGAAAAGCGTTGAGCCTCCGTCGAGGACCGTCAAATCGGAGTTTGCGCAAAGACGCGAAGTCGCAAAGGGCGTGCTGTTCCACGTCGACCGCGAGCCGCGCGGTCAATCGGCGCCGGCAGCCGACGCTTCGTCGCGTAAAACTCGGATCAACGCCGGTACGGCGGGCGACGAGGCGGGACCGATCTGCCCCAAGGCCCGGATCGCCGCTTTGCGTACCCGAAGCTCCGGATCGTCGATGTGCGCGACCAGATCGGGAACCGCCTCCTTGGCTTCGGAGCCCATCCTGCCCAGGATTTCCGCGGCCCGGAATCGCATTTCCGGATCGCGATCATTTAACGATCGGACCAGGTCCGGAACGGCCGCCGCGCCGATCCGCCGCAGGGCATCGGCGACCGTCTGTTGCATGGTCCATTCATCGCGCATTGGGATCGAAAAATTCGATGCGGACGATGTCCTGGTTGCGTCGCTGCTCTCGTGCGAAGACCCGGCGACGCCCGACATCTGCTCGACCTGCTGGCGAATCGCCGGCGGGAGCGTCGAACCATCTTCCGTGCAGCCCGTCAGCAAGAGCGCCAGAAAAAGAAGCCGGCTGCCTGTTTTTGCGTTGCTCATCGTCGCGTCCTCCCTTCGCTTTCAGCATGCGCTGGAATCGAGCGAAAGTCCAGGATTCGCGGTGCAGGATGGTCATCTTGGCAGGACAGACAAGATGTCCGTCCTGCAAATCACCTATTTGCGCGGTGGAGCGACAGGGATTGGAGCGCCTGGTGGGGGAATTTCCTGCAGGTGGGCGGTCGGCGGTTGCCCCGCTGCGCTGGGGGGGCCACGTCGTTCCACGGCTTTGCGCTTCGATCGCAGCTCTTTCAGCTTGAAATCGGGCGGGAGACCGGTCAAACCCATTTGCTGCAGCACATGCTCGTACTTGTTGATCGATTCGTTCAGATCATCGCCGGTGACGTCGTCCATCAGCGCCGGGAAGTCTCGGAAGACGTTGGCCCAATAGTCCCATGCCAGTTCAAACTCCTGTTTGGCATTGACCAGGTCGGTCTTCTTCAGGCGGTCCAGCGCCTGGTAGACATGTTTGCGGGCATTCACCGCATCGGCCGTTTGTTCGGCCTCGCATCGCATTTCCCAGTAACCGTAGTTGACGATATTGCGATAGCGATCGCAGTGTTCGAGAAACGCTTGCACCTCGGCGACTTTGGCCATCAGGCTGACGCCGCGAGGCTTCAGTTCGGTAGGCAGTCGGTCGACGAAGTCGGAATCTCTGGCTTCGAGCTTTTCCGGAATCATTGCCGCCAGCATCATTTGCCGCTCAGTTCGACTGAGCATATCCGTCTGCATCGCCACGCGCTCATCGTGGTCCAGCGCCTCTTCCTTCTGCTGCCGAATTTCGTCGCGCAGGCCGGGCGCCAGGGCATCCAATTGGCTGCGGTAGGCATCGCGTTCCTTGAGCAGTTCGTAGAACGAATCGAGGCGCGTGTAGTGGCCCCAGCTGGTCGGTAGATCTCTTCGGCCGAATCGGTGCAAGTCGTCGAGCGCGATCTGCCAGGCGGTTTGGGCCTGCTCACCCAGCCAGCCTTCATCTTCGATCGACTGCGCGTAATTGATGCGGGCCTGTGGTCCGTCGGAGTAGAAAATCAGCGGCGCTCGGCCGCGCATCGAGTGCCCCGCCGCTACGGCGTCTTCGGAAATCCCATGCCAGATTCGCCCCACCTGCCAGCAGTCGGGCCTGCCGTCCGGCCCCAGCGCATCGCGGGACTCGATCGGAATATCCTCCAGCAAATCGGAATGCCAGTCTCGGTCGCCGCGGAACAGCTCACGAAATTCCAGCTTCTCGTCCGACTTGCCGATTTTGTGGCTGGTATACCAGCCCGTCCAGCGCAGCAGCGTCGGGTCGGACGCATTGAAGTGGGTGCCGTCGATCAGGAAATCGATCCCTTTCTTCACCCAATGGTACCGATAGCGGTAGTCGTCAAATTCCACCGAAATGTTGTACGACAGGTTGTGCGCCTGGTATTCCCAGACGTTGATGAAGTTTGGCTGAAGGGTCGTGATCTGGTTCAACGTGGCGCGGACATTATCCCAGTCTTCTTTTTTCTGGTACTCGGCCTGCCGGAACCAGAGCACATTGGCGGCGACGCCGCGCATGCCCAAGGTGACGAGCTTCATCGTTTCGCTGGTGGAGTCGATTTCACCCAGTTGCGCTTGTGCCAGTCCGAAATCTTTGCGAAGTCCGGCCAGCCAGCCTCCGCCCGTGCCCCGCGTGGCCGGTTGGCCCAAGCGAAACAACGGAAACAGCAGCAGTGCAATGATTCCGACGTAGGTCACTTTGCGGTTGAAGACGACGTTTCGGTTCATGCGCCAATTTCCCTCGTTTTCAGCAAGACGAAACCGACCAGCGAGACAACAAACACGCAGGCGACCGCGATCAACGTCTGCTGCAGCAGCATGTTGCCCGTGATGTCGTATCCGTAGGCGACATAATTCGCGGATTCGAGGTAGGAGCGGAAATTCGGAATCGCCTCCGACAGCAGCTGCATCGAACCGAGCAGCGTGTTGTCGACCCGTTTGATCGTGCTCTCGGCCAGCGCGGGCAATTCCAGTTCCGCGGTCAGATTCAACTGCTGGAACATGCGGATCGTCGCCTCGATCGGTCCCCCTCCCTGCGATTCACCCGTGAGAATGTCCGAGACGCTCTTGGCAAAGAAGCCCAAGACGACATTGGACATCGTTGCCAGCAGCGCCACCGGTGCGGTCAGGACGGTACTGAACATCACCCCGAATGAAGTGACCATCAGCAACTGCAGCCAGATGCCAACGAACCCTTTGATGAAATTGGGGGTGAACGGACGGTCACCGGATCGAAGGAACAGGTCGCCCTTCGCCATCCCGAAATACTGGCCGGGGTGAGCGCAACGAATTCGAATTTCCAGTTTGCCGTTATCCGTCAAGTCGTCGAACAGGTCGACTTCCTTCACCGAGTTGTTGCGATCGATTGCTTTGATTTTCCGTTCCAGCGTCAATTCCTGGGAAATGAACTCGATCGCGGTAAAGGTGCGGGGTACGCTGCGGACATAAACGGCATTCGACTTCGGGTTAAAGATCTCAATTTCGCCCTGCACACCCTGTTTGATATCCCCCTTGTGCGTGCGGAAGATCCGCAGATTCAGTTCCAGGGTCAGGCCGTTCTGGAAGTCCGCGCGTTCCAGATCCTCGAATCGCCAGATCGCGCGGGCCTGGGTCTGGCCCTCGATGTAGCTACGGTAGGTCCATTCCTTGCCGACGCTGATGCCCTGCCCCGGATGGCCTTGCCGGTCGAAAAAAGTCAATTGGCCATACTTCGGTACGCGGGCCAGTAACATGCCTTGGTGTGGTCCGACCTTGACCGTCTTGGAATCTTTGTCATAGCGGACGGAATGCCAATGGCCCATCTTGATGTCGGTGTTACCCAGGCCGTTGGAACCGAGTGTGAATTCGTGGCGGTGATGGGAATCGCGCGACGTAACGCCGACGATGGTGGAACTTGACTTGCCGGAAGCCTGCAACTGCTCCAGTTGGGCCTTCAGTTCCTCGCTGATTTCCACGGAGTGTTCGTGCGACAAGTTGCGGACAACGAACAACCAGCTGGTAAGTCCCATGACGACCAGGAGTCCGGTACTGATCGCGGTGAAGCCAACGATCCGTCCGGCCACGATTTCGATCGCCCGTACCGGCTTGGTGACCACCGTGTAAATGGTTCGGTTCTTGATGTCGCTGGGCAGGCTGAACGTGCTGAGAAAAATGGCCAGCACGAAGATCATGGAGTTGGCGGTCCCAAACACGAAGTCCAGGTAAATGCGTGCCGGGTTATCGCTTTGCTGATCGAGAAACAGTCCCGCGAACAGCAGGACCACGACAAACACGGCAAACGCAACCAGAACCTTGCGGCGTATCGATTCCTGGATCGCCAGGCGCGCCACCGCGTAGGTCCTCCGCAGGGAAAAACTGGGGAGGTCATCGCCAAGAATCCCGGCGGCAACGCGGGCGACAATGTAAAATCCCTCGGCGGGACCGTACCGCGCGGCACAATAAAGATAGGAGATGAAGAACCCTACGGCTGCAAGGATCGCGCTGACGGCGAAAAATTTCAGCAGCGCTCCCATCCCGACGTTGAGCGTCGGCAGCAACCATTGCAGGAAAGGAAGAATTTCGTTTTCAAGTGCCATGACTTACCTTACTGCCACGCCGCCCTATTTCGGTGGTGAATCGCTTGACTGCACGATATTCAAGAAAAGCTCCTCCAGCGTCGACGTCGGGTTCTCGATCGATTTGAGCTCGACATGATGCCGGGCCAAGACCGCTTTGAGGTCGTCGGTGGCCGCCTCGCTCAACTGGGACACTTGAATCTGCGTCACCCCTTTCACCGTCAACAGACTGTCAACCCGGCCAAGCTCTTTCAGTTCGCCCTGGTGCAGGATTGCGATCCGGTCGCAGACATCCTGGACGTCGGCCAGCAGATGGCTGCTCATCAAAACCGTCTTGCCCTGGTCGCGAAGGCTCTTGATCAGGTCCTTCATTTCCCGGGTTCCGATCGGATCGAGTCCCGAAGTCGGCTCGTCCAACAAGATCAACTCGGGGTCGTTGATCAGGGCCTGGGCCAGACCGATCCGTCGCGCCATTCCTTTGGAGTACTCGCGCAACTGACGCCGTCGGGCCGATTTCAGTCCCACCAGTTCGATCAATTGATCGATGCGCTGGCGCCGTACCTGAGCCGGCATGTCGAATAACCGGCCGTAAAAATCAAGTGTTTCCTCGGCGTTCAGAAATCGATAAAGGTACGATTCCTCGGGCAGGTAGCCGATCCGTTCGTTCTTGTTCACGTCCGAGGCATCTTTTCCGAATACGAGGGACTGGCCGCTTGTGGGGAAAAGGAGGCCCAGCAACAACTTGATCGTCGTCGATTTTCCCGAACCGTTCGGACCCAGCAGACCGAAGATCTCCCCGCGTCGGACCTCCAGGTCGAGGGCCTTCAGTGCCCGGACCTTTTGCCGACCCCAGAAGTCCCGGTAGACTTTCGACAAGTTCCTGGTTTCGATTACGATGTCCGATTCCGTCGTGCTGGTCCTGGTCCGTTCGGAAATGCTAGTAGCCGTTGCCATCAATTACTCCCAGTACATACCTTAAGCTCGCGGCGAAACCGGTACTCACTACGAGATCATGGAGCGGGCGGTTCAGCCGGTCGAGCTAATTCAAAACGGTGGTCATCGTGTCACGATTGGTTGCCAACCTCTGGATTCCCCGCGATCCGCCAACCGCCCGGTCGCTGGCCGTACGGCGATCGGCCGTCGCCCCCCTCCCACGGTTGCCCCGCAGCATGACGCCCCTCGGCTCCGAAACGGGACCGGGGAACAACATCGACGGTGGCGGCAGGGTTCGGCGACGGGAAACGCTCACTATAAATCGCTGGATTGCCGGGTGCAAGATTCAGCCGGGGCGGCCGGTCCGTTCCGGGCTGGTGGCTCCGGCGAGCGCTTGTGCCATCGCCCGACTAGAACGCCCTCCTTTTTCGCGACAGGACATTGCGGGGTATGAAACCTAGGCCGACCTCCCCCGTTACGCCGCTGGAGTTCCTTTACGGGAGGATTAATTATGAGCGGACCAGCATGCCCAGCGGGGGGCAGGGGCTGAAGCTCGATCGGATGCGGGACCTGCTACGCGCACTCGGCAACCCCCACTTCGCGCTGCCCAGCGTGCATGTGGCGGGGACCAAAGGCAAAGGATCGACCGCAGTGATGTTTTCCTCCGTCGCCGCCGCCGCCGGGATACGGACCGGCCTGTATACTTCGCCCCACCTGCATGCCATCGAAGAGCGGATTGCGATCGACGGCAGGCCGATTCCCACCGCGGAATTCCTGGCCCTGCTGGCCCAGGTCCGCGACGCCGTGCACGTCCTCGATCGCCATTGGGTCGAAGCGCAGGGGGCCGGTCCGACGTTTTTCGAGATCCTTACTGCCGTTGCATTTCTGTACTTCCAACGGGCGTCGGTTCAGCTGGCCGTCATGGAGGTCGGGTTGGGCGGCCGGCTTGATTCCACCAATGTCTGTCTTCCGGTTCTTTCGATCATCACGTCGATCAGCCTCGATCACGTTCGGCAACTGGGCGATACGGTGGAGGCGATCGCCGCGGAAAAAGCCGGGATCATCAAACCCGGAGTTCCCGTGGTGTCCGGAGTGGTGCAGGACGGGCCCGCCGGAGTGATCGCCGCGATCGCCAATCGAGAAAGCTCCCGGATCTACAAGCTGGGGCTCGATTTCGACTTCGAAATGGTCGCCAGCCCGGCGAGCGAGGCACGCTTGGCGATTGCTGCATTCAACTATAGGGAACCTGCGGAATCGCAGCGCGCGAACAGCCTTCGCACCCGGATCGACGGCCTGAGAATTCCCGCGCGGGGAATGCATCAACGGGCAAACGCGGCCCTGGTCTGCTGTGGGGTCGAGAGGTTGCGGCAAGCGGGCTGGCAGATTCCCGACTCGGCGTTACGGGAGGGGCTGGCGAACAGCCAGTTTCCGGCCCGGACCCAGATCGTCCGAGACCGTCCGCTGATCATTCTCGATGTGGCGCACAATCGGGCTTCTGTCGAAGCGTTGCTGGAGGCAATTCCCCCGGCGAATTACCGCAGTAAGACGCTCCTCTTTGCCGCCAGCCAGGACAAGGATGTCGACGGCATGATCGAGGTAATCATTCCGTTTTTCGATCGGGTCGTACTGACCCGTTTTCTGGAAAATCCCCGCGCGGTGGCACCGAGGCTGCTCGCGGAATACTGTCAGAATTTCATGGAACGGCATCCCGGTGTGGCGCCGGAGATTCAGGTCGCCGAAACGCCGGCCGATGCCTGGTCGGAATGTCGACGGTCGCTCGGTCCCGACGATCTCCTCTGTATCAGCGGTTCGTTTTTCCTGGCGGCGGAGCTTTCTCGGATTGTGCAAATGGGCTGGGAAAGTGCTTTACCGTCGTAAGTCAAAAAAGAGAGCGTTCCCGACGCGTCGGGCCGATCGCGGCCGCCGGGTCCAAGGGTGTCCAATTGTCCCCATTGCCCTTGCAAGACCATTCATCGACCCTATAATCCAGAAGCCCCGATTGCCAGAAACGGGGGCAATTCCAGCGGGTGTAGCTCAGTTGGTAGAGCACCACGTTGCCAACGTGGTTGTCGTGGGTTCGAATCCCATCACCCGCTCTTCGAATCACCCACAATCGCCGACGGTTCGGTACTTTTTGGTTGATGTAAGGAAAACGGCAAAAAAATGACGGAAATTGACACGGACACCAACGAAGCGACGGCGGAAGCGACCGAGAGGCCCGAACGGCTCGATCTGACGGTGAAAATTGAGTCTCCGACCGCTTGCGAGCGGCACGTGACGGTCACGGTTTCGGAAAAGGATATCCAGCGTTACCGGGCAAAAGTGTTTAACGAAATCGGCGCCAAGGCGGTGGTGCCAGGATTCCGGCCGGGGCGTGCGCCCCACAAGCTGGTGCAAAGTCGATTCCGTGAAGAAGTTGACGAACAGGTCAAAAGCACCCTGTTGATGGATAGCCTTACCCAGGTCAACGAAGACCACGCGTTGACCTCCATCAGCGAACCCAATCTGGATGTCGGCGCGGTGAATCTGCCCGCCGACGGTCCGATGACGTTTGAGTTTAATCTTGAGGTTCGCCCCGAATTTGAGTTGCCGGAATGGCGCGGCCTGAAGCTCGAGCGTCCCGTGCGGGAATACTCGGAAGACGAAGTTACCCGCTATACCCATAAACTGCTGGCGAAGTACGGTCAGCGCGAACCGACGTCCGACCCGATCGCCGAAGGCGATTATGTCGCGTTCAACGTGACCGTCCGACATGAGGGCACCGTCATTTCGCGGCTTTTCGACCGGGAAATCCAGGTCAAAACCGACCTGAGCTTTGCCGATGCCAAAATTGTTGGCTTTGCCGCCACCGTCGTTGGCGCAAGCGTCGGGGAAACCCGGAATTGCAAGACCAAGCTGGGGTACAACCCCGCGAAGCCAGATCTGCAAGGCCAGGAGCTCGATGTCGACTTTGAGGTGCTCGACGTTCAGCGACTGGTGCAGCCGAAGCTGGACCGGGCCTTCCTGGAGGAAATCGGCGGGTTTCAGGACGAGAACGATCTGCGATCCGCGGTCGCCGATGAATTGAACCGGCAGTTGAAATATCACCAGCAGCAGCGGCTCCGTCAGCAGATTACGGGATTGCTGACAGCGACGGCGAATTGGGAATTGCCGCAGGCTTTGCTGCGCCGCCAGGCGCGCCGTGAGGTCGAGCGGTCGATGATGGAATTGCAGGCGTCCGGTTTCAGTGAAAATATGATCCGGGCCCACATTAACGAATTGCGTCAAAACACGATGGCCTCGACCGCGCGCGCGCTCAAGGAGCATTTCATCCTGGAGAAAATCGCGGAAGACCAGAAAATCGAGGCTTTGCCCAAGGATTACGACAAGGAGATCGAACTGATCGCCGAGCAACAGGATGAATCCCCGCGGCGGGCTCGAGCTCGATTGGAGAAAAAAGGCCAGATGGACAGCCTGCGGAATCAGATCATCGAGCGCAAGGTGATCGAAATGATCGAGGCTGCCGCAGAATTCAAGGAGGTCCTGTTCGAACCGCGCGTGGACAACGTTACCGCCATCGACGTGTCCCTGTGTGGAGAGGAATCTTCGGAAATTCCGGAAGCGAAACATGGAGACGGTCCCGAACCGCTCCCGCATCAACCCGAACATCATTGAGTCGATTGCATCAGTTCACCATGGAAAGGGTATCGGTAGGACCAGCGACGGAGTGTGGTCGTCTTCGGCGTTCGTTCGCATTTGCAAAAGCCAGGATCGCCGTCCGCTGAATTAACCTGCGCTCGGCCGAACCGTTATCCATCGGTGTGTGCCGAGCGGTTTGACATCCCGGCAACCAGCCACGTCGCGAGAATCCGCTTGAGGACTGTTCCCGAAGGCCCCCTTTTCCAGAAAATCGGTTCCAGAAAAAACCTTACCAGAAAGCTTGTTCGAGGAAACTCGTTCCAGGAAAGCCTAATCCGCATGAGCCGCATCTCTAACCCGCCGCTACTCGATTCCTATTCCCATCAGTCGTACCAGAGACAGCGGCAAATGACGCTGGGCGACCTGCTGCTCGAAAATCGAATCGTGTTCCTGCAGGGTGAAATCTACAGCGGAAATGCGATTGAGATCGTGATGAAACTGCTGTACCTGCAGAGCGAAAACCGGCGCAAGGACATCCACTTCTACATCAACTCGCCGGGCGGGGAAGTGCAGGCGACGCTGGCGATCTACGACACGATGCAGATCTTGAGCTGCCCGGTCGCGACCTACTGTGTCGGACAGGCTGCGAGCGGCGCCGCCGTGCTGCTCTGCGGCGGCACCAAAGGCAAACGGTATATCCTGCCCCATGCGCGCGTCATGATGCATCAGCCGTACGGCGGCGTCGGCGGGCAGATCAGCGACATCGAAATCCAGACCAACGAGATTCTGCGGAATCGCGAAGACCTCAACAAAATCATCGCTTCGCACACCGGACAACCCCTGGATCGGATCGCCAAGGATACCGATCGTGATTTCTTCCTCGGCGCCTCCGAAGCCAAAGACTATGGGATCGTCGACAATATCCTGACCAAACCTCCGGTCGAAGCCGAGGACAAATAACCCAACCCGATCCCGAATCTACCCGGAGCCCTACGCGTCATGTCGATTGTTCCCTATGTCGTCGAGAAGAGTGGCCGCGAAGAACGCGTTTACGATATTTACAGCCGGCTGCTGAAAGACCGCATCGTCTTCCTGGGAACCCAGGTCAACGACGAAGTGGCGAACTCCATCGTTGCCCAGATGCTCTTCCTGCAGTCGGACGACCCCAAGTCGGACATTCACCTTTACATTAATTCGCCCGGCGGCAGCATCAGCGCCGGCATGGCGATCTACGATACGATGCAGTTTGTCACCTGCGATGTTTCTACCTACTGCATCGGGCAGGCGGCGAGCATGGGCGCGGTACTGTTGACGGCCGGCGCCGCCGGCAAACGGTTCGCCTTGCCGAATGCCAGGATCATGATCCACCAGCCGCTGGCTGGGATGCAAGGAACTGCGGAAGAAATCATGATCCACGCTCGTGAATTCCGCCGCGTCAAAGAGCGGATGAATCAGATTCTGATCAAACATACCGGACACCCCCTGGAAAAAATCATCCAGGATACCGACCGCGATTGCTTCATGACGGCGATGGAAGCGCTGGACTATCGCTTGATCGATCGCGTTATCGAACGGATGGAGGATCGCAAGGCTTAGATCGTCTGCAACGCGCCGCACACGATCAAGGAGGATCACGTGCAACCGTTCCGCATTCAAGTTGTTTTCCGTCGGTCCGTGCGGACCGTCGCAGCGGTATTGTTGCTCTGCGCACCGGGCTGCCAGAACGGTCGGCAATCGGCAATCTGGTTCGAACAATCCAATGCCGAAAAACGGTACCTGGAAGATCAGCTTTACGAATGGCAGTACGAGTACGAGCGGCTGGAAGAGGAAAACCAGCAGCTTAGGGAACAACTCGACGATTGGAAACCGCGTGACGGAACCAGCGGCTCCAAAACGCGTCGCTCGAACGGATCATCCGGTCGGACCGGTTCGCGCGCAGGAACCGGGCCTAAGGTTGACGAGATGGAGCTGGAAGCTCCCGAAATCGACTTAGGTACGCCGAAGAAAAAGTCGAGCACTGCTCCTGCGCCCAGGACGAAGCCCCTCGATCGTCAGCCCGGCGACCCGGACCAGGACCCGGACCAGGACCCGGACCAGAACCAGGAGCTCGAACTTGTTCCGGCCACGCCCCGCAGTGACAATCGCCAGGATCCTCCCGGCGGGCTCGGTTCCATCCATTACGCAGCCGAGGTTCCCGAAAACGCTGGGGACGACGAAATCGATCATATTGTGATTAATCCTATTCTGACCAAAGGGATCGACCAGGACGGCAGGAATGGCGACGATGCGATCGCGATCGTGCTCGAACCACGCGACGCCAACGGCCAATTCCTCGCGCAGTCGGGCCCGATTTCCCTTGTGCTGCTCGATCCGCGCGCCCCCGCCGAACAGGCTCGCGTTGGGCGATGGGATTTCGATGCAGTCGAGTCCAATCGTTTCTTGAAAGACACGCGCCATGGGCGAGGAATCCACCTGACATTGCCCTTGGACGGACTCCAGCCGGAACATGCGCAACTAAGGCTGGTCGCCCGACTGCAGACAATCGACGGACGCAAATTGGAGAAATGGCACGATTTGCGACTCAACCTGGTCGGCATGCCCACCGAAACCTGGTCGCCTCGCTCCGAACGACGACGGACTTATGACAGCGACGAGCCGGCCGACGACGCGCCGAAGATGCATGCGGAAAACGACACTGCTGCGCCCCGGGAGCTCCCGGAACTCGATCCACCCGACCAGATGAAGACCTGGACCGCCCGCACCCCGGAACTCGGTCGACCGAACTGGAAGCCAACTCGCTGAAGACTCCCGAGTCGCCCGAATCCCTCTCGCCCATTGCGCACACCGCATGGTAGGATACGCCTCGGATCGCGGAAGTTTGGGCGCCGAGTCTGGCGGGAGCGGATAGTGAACGCAAGGGAATGCGGAGTTCTTCCATGTCGAACGGAGAGCTGCTCTTGCTGGGTGTCGCCGTCTACGCAGCCACGATCTCCTTGGTGCGACTGCTGCTGGCGCACCGTCAAAAGGTCCTGAAGGACTTGCGGCGGGAAGTGGCAGCAGCCCAGCGCGACAGGGATCGCAATCCAAAGGAACGCGATCAAGATTCCGCTGCAACCGCGCCCCCCGAGCGCCGGTCCGCCTAGGTAGCTCGAAACTTGTTTCGACAGTAGCTCGAAACTTGTTTCGAAAAAATAATCACCCGAAACTTGCTTAGTAGCTCGAAACTTGTTTCGAATCGTAAAAAACTCGAAACAAGTTTCGAGCTACCGGGGCGAGGCCCATGTTGCGAAAACTCTATATCGAAACCGTCGGCTGCCAGATGAACGTGCTGGACAGCGAAATGGTCGTTGCCAGCCTGCGACAACGTGGCTACACCTTGACCGGCAGTCTGGACGACGCCGACACGATTCTGTTCAACACCTGCAGCGTCCGGGAGCAGTCGGAAAACAAGACCTACAGCGCCTTGGGTCGATTGCGGCAATGGAAACTGCGGCATCCGGAAAAAGTCATCGGTGTCATGGGCTGCATGGCTCAAAAGGACCAGAAGCTGATTTTCGAGCGAGCGCCGTACGTGGACCTTGTCGTCGGCCCCGGACAATTGCAGCAGATTCCGGAATTGATCGAGCAGGTGCGGCGCGAGGGCGGCCAGAGAATGGCGATCAGTCTCGGGAGGCGCGACGGTTCCACCGATGAGATCCGTCGCAGCCACGAGTCGTTCGACCCGCTTCGCGATCCCAGCATGCGTCCCACGCCGTTCCAGGCCTACCTGCGGATTCAGATCGGCTGCGACAAGTTCTGTACCTATTGTGTCGTGCCGATGACGCGTGGCCCGGAGCAGGGACGGCCGCCCGACGATATACTCGCCGAAGCGCGGACCTTGGCCGACCAAGGCTGCCTCGAGATCACCTTGCTGGGTCAGACCGTCAACAGCTATCGCTATCGCGAAGCGGAACGAACCACGCGACTGTCCGACCTGCTGTACCGGTTGCACGAGATCCCGCAGATCCGGCGGCTGAAGTTCGTGACGAACTACCCCAAGGACATGACCGACGACCTGTTGCGGGCCGTTCGCGAACTCCCCAAGGTATCCAGTTATCTGCACGTTCCGGCCCAGAGCGGTTCCAATCGCATCCTGGAACGCATGAAGCGCGGGTACACGATCGAAGACTACCGCGAAATGATGCAGCGTCTTCGCGAGGCGGTTCCCAACGCCGCGGTTTCCAGCGATTTCATCGTCGGCTTCTGCGGAGAGACCGATGCCGAATACGAATTGACCGCTGAACTGGTGAAAGAATGCCGTTTCAAGAACAGCTTCATCTTCAAATACAGCGAACGCGCGGGGACCAAGGCTGCGGAGCGGATGGAGGATGATATTCCGCACGAGGTCAAACAATGGCGTAACAACGACCTGCTGGCGATCCAGAATCGGATCAGTTTCGAGGACAACCAAAAGTTCATCGGACAAGTCGTCGAAGTGCTTGTCGAGGGCCCCAGCAAGACCGCGTCACGGCGCGAATCGGACGGCGAATTGCTGCAACTCACCGGCCGTACCCTCTGCGACCGGATCGTCGTCTTCGACGGCATGCCGCGACTGATCGGTCAGATTCTTCCGGTCGTGATCTACGACGTCAGTCCCCACACGATGTTCGGTGGAGTCGTGATGGAGCAGGTCGAGCCGGCCGCGCTGCTGAGCCTCTAGAACTCATGGAAGCGGTGCCAAACCCATTGCATCACCAGGCCGAATCCCCAGAAGATCAACACCGTCTCGATCAGCACCAGCAGCGTGATGATGATCTTGCCGTGCAGACGAAATGCTCGGCTGCTCCAAAGGAATGGAAAGCCCAGAAACAGGGCGGCGAGAAACAGGAACGACAGCATATAGATCGGCTGATCGAGCAATCGCCGTATCTCGCCCATCGTCGATTCACGCTGCGGCGCGGAACGGTCGCTTGCCATGCCGCCGGTCTTCGCAGCGCCGCAATGCGGGCAGACAGTCGCCTCCCGAGCAATCTCCCGGAAACAACTTGGACATCGTCCCGTATCCGGTGCAAGTTGACTCATCGATTTTACACCCCCCGCACCATAGACTAACGTGCTCGCTTCCCGTTCGACAATGGCAGCCTGTCCCCGCAGCCGCTCGGTGTGGGGATAAGTGCACGGCCACCCCTCCCAATTCCGATCGATCCGTTGGCTTTTGGCGGGCGAGCCAGTACGCTATGCAGCATGCCGAGCGGTTGGCCGATCCAACCGCGGGAATTGCAACGCTTCAACGATCGGCCCTCGTACGACGGCCGATTCACTGCAGAGGGGAGTCCACGATGCGCAGGCTGGAATTCATGTTCGGTGGTCTGGTAATGGTCTTGTCGGCAATCGAGTTGACGCGCGGCGAGGACGGCTGGGTGGTTTATCCAGGCGGCGAAGGTCCAGGCAAAGGCAAGCATGTTGTGCTGATCAGCGGCGACGAAGAGTACCGATCCGAAGAGACGATGCCTCAGCTGGGAAAAATCTTGTCGCGGCAGCATGGTTTCCGATGTACCGTGCTGTTCGCAATCGACCCCAAAGACGGCACGATCAGTCCCAACGTGAACAATAACATTCCGGGACTCGAATCGCTCAAGAACGCCGACCTGATGATCATCTTCACGCGATTCCGCGATCTGCCGGACGAGCAGATGAAACATGTGGTGGACTATATCGAATCGGGTCGCCCGGTCATCGGACTGCGAACGGCGACCCATGCGTTCAACCTGTCGTCGGGACGGGCCTATCCGACCTATTCATGGAATCATGGCGAGAGCAAAGGCGGATTTGGCCGCGTGATCCTGGGCGAGACATGGATCAGTCATCACGGCAACCATGGCTCGGAAGCGACGCGGGGACTGATCGCCGACGGGCAGGAGTCCCACCCGATTCTGCGGGGGATCAAGAGCGGTGAGATCTTCGGGCCTACCGATGTCTATGGCGTGCGACTGCCATTGCCCGACGACAGTCTGCCGTTGGTGTTAGGCCAGGTTGTCGCCGGCATGAAGCCAACCGACAAGCCGGTCGAGGGACCCAAAAACAGTCCGATGATGCCGATCGCCTGGACCAAGTCGTTTAAGACCAAGGATGGCAAGACGGGCCGCGCATTCTGCACCACCATGGGCGCCTCGCAGGATTTTGAAAGCGCCGGACTCCGGCGGCTGCTGGTCAATGCCACCTATTGGGCCGTCGGGCTCGAAGCCAAGATCCCTTCGGCCAGTAACGTGGAAATCGTCGGACAGTTCAAGACCAGCCCTTTCAAATTCAATGGCGCCGTACTCGGCCGAAAACCGTCCGATCACAAGCTCGAACAATAGCTCGATGCGCGTCGCGGGGGCTTCTCTGCGTCTTGGGCTACTTTGCGAGATTCAACGACGTTGCGCCAACTCTCAGGCTGCTTCGTCGTCGTCTTGCGCGGCGCGTTCGTTTTCTCGCGCTACCGCTTCCGCGCGGATTTCACCGTCTTCGGAGACGTCTTCGAACTGGACCGATACCCGTTTGGAAACGCCCGACTCCTGCATGGTCACGCCGTACAGCGTAGTGGCGGCGGTCATCGTTTTCTTGGAGTGCGTGACGATGACAAACTTGGTGAAGCTGAGGAAATCCCTGAGCACTTCGATGAATCTGCCGACGTTGGCTTCGTCGAACGGCGCATCGACTTCATCGAGCACGCAGAACGGACTGGGGCGGAATTTGAAGATCGCCAGCAGCAGGGCCACGGCGGTGAGCGCCTTTTCGCCTCCGCTGAGCAGCGAATTATTGAAGGATGGTTTGCCGGGCGGCGTGGCGATGATCTCGACGCCCCCTTCGAGGACATCGGCGGCTTCTTCGAGCACGATATCGGCGTGGCCGCCGCCGAACGCCCGGCGATAGAGGTCGTGGAAGTTGTGGCGGATCGCGTCCAGGGTTTCCAGAAAGATTCGACGGCTGTCGGCGTTGATCTTGACGATGATGCGTTCCAGAGACTCCTTTGCTTCGCGCAGGTCGTTGAACTGGCCGGACAGTGAATTGAAGCGGGATTCAAGTTCATCCAGTTCCGCGAGCGCGTCCATATTCACCGCCCCCAGCGCGTGGATTCGCTTGCGGAGCGACTGGATCTCTTCTTCGGCCTGCTCGCGCTGTTGAAGTTCCTCGCCCGTGGTGGGAGCTTCAAGCGTTGCCAGGTCGATGCCGTAGTCGTCGCGCAGCCGATCGACGAGCGCCATGCGTTCGTGCCGCACCTGTCCCGCGGCCAGTTCGCAGCGGTGCGTTTCCTCCTCGTTGGCGCGCAATTCCTTGCGTTGCGTCTGCAATTGTTCGACGAGCGACGCGCGCTGTTGCTGAATCTCGCCGCGCCGTTGGCGAAGCTGATCGATTTTTGCGGCGCATGCCTGTTGTTCCAGGTAGAGCGGCGCCGCCTCGGAACTGGCGCGGAGGATTTCCAGTTCCGTCTGCCGCGTTCTTTCGCGACATTGGGCCAATCGCGATTCGACTTCGCGAACACCGCGGGACCGTTCCTGCCGAGCCATTTCATACTGATCGACTTCGGCCTGGAGAATCGCGATCCCCTGCTCGCTCTTGGCCGCCTCGATTTTCGCCTGGGTCGCCAGCCTGGCGCGTTCCTGCCGATCGCGATCGATCGCTTCCAGACGGCGATCGCCCTCGCCAATCTCGGCTTCCTGTCGCGCCAGTTCGTTTTCCAGTTCGACCAGGACCGTCGTCGCGTGTTCCAGCCGCCCGGAAAGTTCGACGGCCGCCGCCTGGGCCGCCAGATGCTCCTGTTCGGCGGACTGTCGACTGCGGCGAAGTTCCTCGACGCGCCGCTCCGCGCTTCCCAGCGCGGCGCGATGTTCGGCAATCAGTTGTTGGCGTTTCGATTGTTCTTCCTGCATCGCGCGCAGCGTCTGTTCCTGCTGATCGATGTTCGCCTGCAGGCGCTGGGCTTCGCGCTGTCCCTCAGCGACCTGGTACTCGAGCACCTCAATCCGATTGCGCAGGTCCCGCAGCTGGCTGCGGCGCGAAACGATTCCCGCTCCCGCCTCGGCCGCGGCGCGGGGGCCCGCGATCAGTGTCCCGTCCGCTTCGAGTACCTGGCCGGTTCGCGTCACCCAGCGGCAGCCGCTGCCGACCCGTTCCGCGAGTTGGGTGGCCGTCGGCAAGTCCTCGACGAACCAGGTATTTCCGAGCAGGCGGCGAATCACCCCGGCAAATTCGGCGGGTGTTTCCACCAGGCGGTCGGCGCGGCCGATCACCCCGGCATGCAGTTCCAGATCGGCTCCCCGCGCCGGCGGGTCCGATCGGCCGTGCAGCGGCACCAGTCCGATACGACCCGACGGCCGGTAGACACCGGTCGCGATCGAATCGGGCAGTCGATGTCCATCGACGATCACAAACTGCGCGTGCATTCCCAGCGCGGCGTCGACCAACGGCGCCAAATCGACGCTGGCCTCGACATAGTCGGCCACCAGCCCCCGGGCTTCGCCAAACGGTTCCCCGGGATGCGAACGGGCGGCTTCTAGCAATTCGGTGACTCCGCGATCGATCCCTTCGTGTTTTTGTTCGAGCTCTTCCAGCACGGCGGCCCGTTCGCGCGTCCCGCTCAACCGCCCCAGCAATTCGACAATCTCCTCCTGACGGCGCAGGTGCAGCCGGCGAGAGTCGGCCAGTTCGCGCTGTGCCTGCTCCACCAGCTGGTCGGCCTCGACAATGGCGTCGCGCGTCCGGTCGCAGAGTTGACTGGCCGAGGCCCGCAACTCCTCGCAAGCCCCCGCCTCCGCATCCAACTCGGCCACTCGCGTCCGTGTCCGTTGCTGCGATTCCATGAGCAGAGCGAGCTGGGAGCGGAACGAACTGATTTCGTTGGTCAATCCGGCCGCTTCCTTCATGCGGCTGACATAGCTGGAGCGGCGGCCGTCCATCGCACCGCGCAGCGTTTCGTATTCACGGGCGAGGCCTTGCCACTGCCGTTCCTCTTCCGCCACGCGATCGGCCAGTTCCTGGTGGCGGCCACGGGCGTCGTGCCAGGCCCGCGTCGCCGCCTGAATCCGATCGTGCAGGTTGCCGGCCCGCGAGCAGAGTTCCGTCAATTGTGACGCCAGTCGCTGATGCTCTTCGGAGTACTCGAGCACGCGTTGCCGCTGCTGGGCCATCGACGACTCCAGCAACGCCACCTGTTGTCGGCACCGCGACATCCGCGATTCGGCGGTCTGGGATTCCTCCAGCAAGCTGCTGCCTTCGGTGTCGATTTCGAGCGTCCGCGTTTCCAGCATTTCCGCATGCGTCTGCCCGGCCGCAGATTCGTCGCGCAGGCAGGCGATCTCGCGTTCCATTGCCGCGAGTTTCTCCGAAAACTTGCGCCAATCGGCGAAGCCCACCTGGGTGCGGAGCTGCTGCAGTCGTTCGCCGTATTCCCGATACCGGCGGGCCTTGGCCGCCTGGGCCCGCACGCTTCGCAATCGGCTTTCGACCTCCTCGACAATGTCCGATAGCCGCAGCAGATTCTGTTCGACCCGTTCCAACCGCCGCTGGGCGTCGACCTTCTTCGCCTTGAACCGGCTGATACCCGCCGCTTCCTCAAACATCGCTCGGCGGTCCTTGGCCGACGCCTGAAGCATGCGTTCGACCTTGCCCTGCTCGATCAGGCTATAGGCGTCGCCGCCGACGCCGGTACCGCGAATCAGATCCTTGATATCCTTCAGGCGACTTGGCTGGCGATTGATCAGGTACTCACCCTCGCCGCTGCGGTAGACTCGGCGGGTAATGTGCACCTCGGGCGCGTCGATCGCCAGTCGACGATCGGCGTTCTGAAAGATGATCGTGGCCTCGGCCACGTTCATCGGCTTACGGCCCCCTTGCGTCGAACCACCTTTGAAGATCACATCGGCCATATCCTGGCCGCGAAGGCTCTTTGCGCTCTGCTCGCCCAACACCCACTTGATCGCATCGACGACATTCGACTTGCCCGACCCGTTGGGGCCCACCACCACAGTGATCCCTTCGGGAAACTCGAAGCGCGTCTTGTCGGCGAAACTTTTGAAGCCGTATAGTTCCAGGGCTTTCAACATGATCGGTGCGGGAGGGTCATTCGGTCGGAATCATCCAATCGACCATTCTACCAAAAAAACCCTTCTTTGGCGGGCTGTATTCCCGATTCGGGAACGCCTCATTGACCTCCGATTCGGTTTCCTCCTCGACTTCGGCCGATTCCTCGGCGTAGTCGGTCGGATTGAACTGGCGGTTGGGCCGCGGTAACGCGTCGATTGCCACCTTGGCGTCCAGATCGCCGTGGATCCGTGCCTGCTGGATCGCCTGCATGACGTCGGAGTAGTCTCCCCCGATGCGGACGATCGCCGGAATCAAATCGACCAGCCGCGTTGAACTGGCCTCGGATACGTCCTCCTCTCCCGGCTGGAACCGGGTCAGTTGCAGTTGGTCGGCGCCCAGCGGCTTGATCAGGATCCGTGGGCCGGCGAACAGGAATTGCGGCGGCCGCAGCCGCATTTCATCACCGAACAACACGACTTCCTGCGCACGGCTCTTGGAAAAATGCACCATCGGTTCGCCGTGGGTCTTGACGACGATGAACTGGAAGCCGGAGCGTTGTGCCGACTTGCCCAACGTTTCGCCGCGCACCAGCGGATCATTGGTGCGTCGCTCATGGATCGCCCGCACCGCTCCATACCGCGTTTCCGCGCTGGAGACATGCATCAGATTGAGCAACGCGTCATAGGCCCGCAGGTGCGTCAGCGTGGAAAGCGCCGTGAGCGACTCCCAGCGGAAAGCGTCGACGTTTTCCGCCGTGTCCTGCAACACGTCGACACCCTCGCCGACGTCGAGGTAGGCCAGCGCTTCCGCGGCATAGAACCGCACTTCGCGATGCGGCGATCGCAGGCCGGTTCGCAGAGCCGCGACGCCCTCTTTGCCAATCGCCTCCAACTGCAGTGCCGCCGTACGGCTCGTCGCCGGCTCGCGCAACTTCTTCTCCAGTGTCTGGATTCGAGTGACTCGATTCGACGGCGTTTCCTGAATGGCGATCGATCGCACGACTTCGATATAGCGGCCGATATTGCGGCTGTACGATCGATGCAAGGTCAGCTCGATAAAATTGTCTCGCTTCGGCACGGCGCAGCCGCGTTTCTGTCCATGGTCGTCCCGGGAAAAACGCCCGTTGATCGCCGCGCCGATCATCGTACTGACCGCCACCGTGTGGTAACCCTGCCGCACGACCAGGCCGAGTGTCCTATCGATCAGCGCGACAGCGCCGCCCAGGATGCGCCCGCGCGTCAGCAGCACCTTGTCCTCGCTTTCTTTGAAGACCGCGTCGATCAGTACCTCGCCAGAACAGTTGGCGAGATGCGAACCCTGGCGCGCCACGCCGCCCAGTTGTTCCAAAGGATGCATGCGCGAGTGCATCAGCCAGCCGCCGCGCAAACTGGTCGTGTCGGACCGCTGCGGCGTACGGACCTCGATGTCGAAACGATCTCCTTTGCGGGCCGCAACCGGGATGTACCCGATGGTAATTACCAGCGAGGTCGTCGGCGACACCAGCAGCTGTTTTGCGTTGGCCACGTCATGCGTATTCATCTCGTCGATCAGCGCCTGCCGCTGCGGTCCCGCGGGCGGGTCACTGCCGGTGTTGTTCAAACCGGTCACCAGGGCGACGCTTTCCAGCTTCTGCGGCCGCATTCCCGTCGACCAGACATGGGTGACGTCGCCGATCAGGTCCGACGGCTCGAGGTCTCCCGTTTCCAGCGGCAATAGTTCGTCGTTCTTGTCCGAGGAAGCGAGGAACCAGGAACTGGTACATCCCGTGGCGCTGAACGGCAACAGCCCCAATCCGGTCCGCAACAGCGTACGGCGATCGCAGCCACTCTTCCCTTTCCGCCCTGATTCCATCGTCATGTCCGGCGACTCCTCGATTCGCATCCCTGAAATCGACGCGCGTTCCCCACCCGGCGCAGCCTCGCCATCTTGGGCGGGGGCGGAACCATACCCGGCACCGTCGCCAGCGTCAAGGTCGATGCGATTTAGGCTTGTCGAAGTCCCGCTGCCGAATTAGCTTGATGACGTACTTATTTCCTCGCCGGGCGCACTGCCCCTGGCGAGAATCTCCCAGCGAATGTATGGCAAAACATGGCAAAAGCGGAACGCAAAGTCTTTGAATTCGTGGAACCGATCGGTGCCCGGGTCCTGGTACGCAAGGATGAGCCGAAACGGACCACCAAGGGTGGCATCGCGCTGCCGGACCAATCGGAAATCCCGACGATTACCGGTCGGATTGTGGCAATTTCCGCCCAGATCAATAATGACTCCGACATTCCGCTGAAACAGTACGACAAGATCCTCTTCCACCCCAAGAATGCGATCCCGGTCGATTTTGAGGCCGACAATCAGCTGTTCGTTGTCCCGGTCGAGGACGTCGTGGCGGTCTTCCGGCGCGAGAAACTTCCCGAGGAAGATAAGGGGTAACCGGGAGGGTCGATGCGCGGCCCGATCATGCTAGTGGCGTCGGCAGGCCGAGGCGATCACGCACGACTGGCAGCCTCCGTGGTGACAGCCATTTTCGGCTTCGTCCGTGCCGCAGCCGGGACCGCATCCGGCGTCCAGCGTCTCGACAAATCGGCGAAACTCCACTTTCGTCTCGTAAAGATCGGCCAGTTCCTGGGTTAATTCGGCGAGTTCCGGTGGAGTGGTTCCCAAAAAATGGAAGTAGAGGCTTTGCCCGTCGAACAGATGTTCGACGTCGACGAGCGTGGCGTCGATGCCGCGCCGCACGAGCAATTCATTGCAGGCGTCGTGAGCCCGGTCCCGGTGGCGGCGCAGGCGCGCCTCCAGGAGCTCGTCCTCCACCAGCATCGGACGCAGGAGTTTGCCGTCGGTGACGGTCGGCAGGTCGGGCGAGCATTCATCGGTCGGGTATTCAACGGGTGGGCATTCAACGGGCGCGAGAACCTCGCCCGTCTCGACGCCGCGATCGGTGCGGCAGAGCACCCGCTGGCCCCGTTCGTAGGTCGTTGCATCGACCGCCGCGAAGTGTCCGATATGTCCCAGCAAACCGACTCGAACATAATATCCTGGCATGCGCCTGTTGACCTCCGGGGGCACCGTCCGCCGGGCATCGACGTGCTTCACCCGACCTTGGTATCATTCTGACTGTGGCTATTCCCGCTGACTACCCCTGAGTGAATCGAATGAGCCCTATTTCTTCCCTGGAACCTGCGAACGCGTCCGGTCGATCGATTACTGCGGCAACGGTAGCCGGTGGACCGAACCCGCCAACCAACCCTTGGGATAGCCTCGCCAGCCGGATCCTCGGCGGCGAACGGCTTGCCGAATCCGAAGGTCTGGCGATTCTGCGTTCGTCGGAGGAGGAACTGCTGGAACTGATGGCGGCTGCTTACCGCATTCGTCGGCAATACTGGTCGAATACGGTGCAGTTCTATTTTTTGATGAATGCCAAGAGTGGACTTTGTCCGGAGGACTGTTCGTATTGCTCGCAGTCGAAAGTCTCTTCCGCCGAAATTCCTCGTTATAACCTCCTCAATCGGCAGCAGATCCTGAATGGGGCACGGATTGCCCACGAGCGGAACGCCAAGACCTATTGCATCGTGATCTCGGCGCGAGGGCCGAATGAACGGGAAATGCGTGCTGTTGAAGAGCTGGTACCGGAGATCAAGCGGCAGTATCCGCTCGATGTCTGCGCCTGCCTGGGCCTGTTATCGGAGGAAGACGCGCGCCGATTGAAAGCCTGCGGTGTGGACACGGTCAACCACAATCTGAATACCAGTGAAGATCACTACGCCCAAATCTGCTCGACCCATACCTACCAGGATCGGATCGCCACGTTGCGGGCCGTACGCGAGGCCGGGATGAAGCTCTGCTCCGGTGGTATCATGGGGATGGGCGAATCCGATCAGGACATCGTCGGCATGGCGTTCGCCCTGCGCGACCTGCAAGTCGAATCGATTCCGGTGAATTTCCTGAATCCGATCGAAGGAACTCCGCTCGCCGGCATACGCGCCTTGAATCCGCGTCGCTGCCTGCGGATCCTGGCACTGTACCGCTTCGCGAATCCCGCGGCGGAGATTCGAATCGCCGGCGGACGCGAACTGCATCTGGGCAGCATGCAATGTCTCGGTTTGTACGCCGCGAATTCGTTGTTCCTCGGCGATTACCTGACGACGAAAGGGCAGGCGCCGGAGGCCGATTACCGCATGATCGAGGAAATGGGGTTCACGGTCACGCGTGAGGGCCCCGGCTGACGGGCGGATCGACCTCGCAGCGTCGTCGGCTCACTTTGTATCGGCCCCGTCTCCGCTGGCGCTGGTTGAATTTGTATCGGCCCCGTCTCCGCTGGCGCTGGTTGAACCGGACTCCTCCAGCAACGTGGTTACCACTGCCTCGAGGAACGCGTAGTCATGGAGTCCAACGACCTTGAGGCGCACTTTGCCACTGGCATCCAGAAAAAGCGTGGTGGGATAGCCCCCGAAATCTGGTACTTGCGCCCGAATCGCGTCGTCCGCCAAGGCGCATGGATAGTTGATCATCTGCTCCTTGTTGAACTTGCGGACCATTTCCGCCGTCTCCTCCGAGTTATCGTTCTCGTAGTTCAAGCCGATCATCTGGAATCCCTTGGGCCCGAAGGTCTGTTGCAGCTTGACAAACGACGGCAACTCCGCTCGGCACGGTGGGCACCACGTTCCCCAGAAATCAACGATCAGGACTTTTCCCTTGAAGTCGGCCAGTTTGTGCGACTGGCCGTCCAGGTCCGTGACCTGGAAATCGAACGGAAAGCTCTTGGCACCAGCCAATTCTTCCGCCGCGCGCTGTCGCCCTGCTTCCTGGGCCGCTGTTTCCCACTTTTTCAGGTTTACGGCGAATTCGGGCGATTTCCGCAAATTGGCCAGGTCGGGATCTTCGTTCAAGAGCTTCATGTCGGAAAAGCCCAGTGCGAACGCCTCATTCAAGCTATTCATTGCTTCTTCGTTCTTGCCACTGTCGGCCAAGGCGCAGGCTTCGTTGTAATACACTTGGCTGAGGAGGCCCCTGGCGGGCTGGGGAATCTCGGAGCCGTCTGCCATCATGTCACGAGCCATTTTTCCGGACTCGATGAAGCGTTGCATTCCCTGAGCGCGAAGGCCGCCGCTGGCTTGCATCGCGCCAATTTGCTGCAGGAGGTTGATCATGTTCAGTCGAGCATTCACGTCGTTGGGGGCTTGATCGAGCATGGTCTTCAGTTGCTGAAACACGGACTTGGCGCGAGGGTCGTTGATCCCTTCCAGCGTCGGATCATTCTCCTTGGCGGCCGGCGTATCTGCGGTCTTGCCGCTGCCAATCGGAGCCGCTGCCGGTTTTTCACCCGCTGCTAGCCCCCCCGCGATGCCGGCAGAGGATGGTGAGGCCCCAGGCGCGCCGCCTGGTGTCTGCTGCTGCGTCGCCGTAGTTGAAGACGTCGTGTCGGCATTCGCGACCGTTGAATTTCCGTTCCTGGACGGGGCCTCCTGAGCAACCGGGACAGGAGAACTCCCGTTGTTACAGCCGATCAAGCCTGCGAACGCCGCCGCGAACGCGACGCGCCAAATTGAGCGTTCCATGTTACGTTGCCTTCTGTTGGGGGCAGATCGTACGTCCCGCCGATCGGCAGGAATCCGTGACCGATCATTCGCATGGCCGCTATTCTGCCATCCGCACAGTCAAAATACCATCGGTCGATGGCGGCCTTGCCCGCATTAGCGTTTCGGTGAGATCCAGATAAACGACTGTTCCAGTTCGTCTTTGCGGACTTCCCATTTGAGGTTGGGCTTGGCCAGGACGCGATCGAGCAGCTTCGCGTAGTAGGTACGCTTTCCCGGAAGTGAAACCAGCGTCTCTTCGAGGTTGACTTTGGCGCGGGCCAGCCCGTTCCGGTCGTAGAGAAACGGCACGCCGAGCCGTTCCTGGATGGCGGGCAGCGCGTCGCTGAGCGGCGTATTCTCGATTTCCACTTCGAGAAACTCCAGTAGCTTGGGAACGGTGTCGGTCGTAGGCCGATTCAGCGGCCAGCCGATCGGCCAGCTTTGTTCCGCGTCACGAACGTCGACGATGCGAATGCGCGGGGCGTCACCGCGTGGTTTTTCGGGAACGAGCACCAGTCCTGCGGGGCGCATGGCCGCGGCAAGCGCCGTACCGGCCGCCAACCCTTCCAATTCGTCTTCCAGGGGCGTCGTGTCCTGCAGAGCTTCTTTGGCTCGGGCCTCGATCACGATTTCCACGGAGATCAGCCGCGAAATCAGCGAACCGACTTCGCGCGGTGATTTGCCGCGCGTCGAGAACGGAATTTTGACCGCCAGCTTTTCATGGACCTCGATCAGTTGTTTCGCCAGCAATCCGAACGCGCCCGGTTTTTCCGTAATCGACTCGTCACCACCCTCCTGCAGTTTTTCAATCCATTGACGCAACTTTGCACGATCGTTGACCCGAAACGTGCCGCCGGGAAGCAGCAACATGTTGTTGGCCCGCACGACACCCGTAACGCGGTAGGAAGTGCGGTTGCCAAGTGGTTGCCGCTCGATATTCGGGCGATCGTCGCCTCGCGCATTGCGGATCCGGACACTGGATTGATCGATCCCTTTGAACAATTCGATCCATTCCTGAGCGGCGGTCGGCGCCAGTCCGCCTTCGAGTACGATTTCAAAGTCGATCGACGGTGCCGGAGTCCGAGCGGCGGCGGGCGGCGGGAGAAACGCGATCCGTTGTCGCACTGCGAGCGAACGATCTTTGCCGTCGCCGTTCGAACCTCGCATGCTGTCGTTGCCGGCAACGACGATGCAAAGCGCCGCGAAGCCACCAAATACGGCGGAGCGACGAAATCGATAGAACTGCATGAGAGCGTCCTCGACTGTCCGCTGGACCCTGGGCGAATGATCGGATTGGGAATTCCCCGACCTTCAGCATACCAGTATACGCGGGAACGCCATTTTGTCGTGCTCTCCCCTGGAACTTGCGGGGGCTTCGTGTCAAGATGGCGACCGATCGTGCCGATTGAATCGCGGTTAGAGGCCCGGGGATTTCGAAAACATGACCGACCGATCGCGAATGGCTGTAGTGCTGGCCGCCGGTATGGGGACGCGCATGAAGTCGGACCTGCCGAAGGTCCTGTTTCCTGTCTGCGGCCGCCCGATGGTGCATTTCGTGCTCGACGCGTTGCAGCGTGCCGGCGTCACACGCACGATCGTTGTCGTCGGCTACCGTTCCGATCTGGTGCGGGCGGAACTGGCGGACCGCTCGGTGGAATTTGCGGAACAGACCGAACGGCTGGGAACGGGTCATGCGGTCAAAATGTGTGAACCGCAACTCGCCTCGCACCATGGCCCTGTGGTGGTGCTCGCCGGTGATTCTCCGCTGGTGCAGGATGCATCGCTGTCGGTACTGTTCGCGGAATTCGATCGCGACCTCCCCGCATGCCTGCTCGGTACCCTGAAAAAGGACAATCCCGCCGGGCTGGGGCGGATCGTGCGCAGTGCTTCCGGAGCGTTCCAGGGCATCGTGGAAGAGAAGGATGCGACCGAGGAGCAGCGATTGATCCAGGAAGTGAACATGAGCACCTACGTGTTCGATGCCCGGGAGCTGCGGCGCGCACTGGGGTTACTTCGCAACGACAATCGGCAGCGCGAGTATTATCTCACGGATTGTCCCGGGATCCTGTTGCGCGAGGGCAAGGACGTTCGAGCGCTGCCTGTGCTGCGTCCCTGCGAATCACTCAGCATCAATACGCTGGAGGAATTGGCGGGCGTTGAGGCTGAGATGAAGCGTCTGGGATATCTCTGCGAACATTGAGTCGTTGTTGCTGGTTTCACTCCGATCGATGAGGTCCGCGGATGCGAGAATTGAAGATCTTCAGTGGCAAGGCGAATGTGCCACTTACGACGCGTATCTGCGAATACCTGAACCTGCCCCTGGCGGGAATCTCCCTTTCCAAATTTCCCGACGGGGAGAATTTCTGCAAGATTGACGAAGACGTTCGCGGCCGCGACGTTTTCCTGGTGCAGCCGACCTGTCCGCCGGTGAACGACAATCTGATGGAACTGTTGATCATGATCGACAGTTGCAAACGGGCCAGCGCCGAACGGGTCACGGCCGTCATCCCTTACTTCGGTTACGCGCGACAGGACCGCAAAGACGAGGGGCGTGTGCCGATCACCGCCAAGCTGGTCGCGAATATCATCACGCGGGCCGGCGCGGATCGCGTACTGACCATGGACCTGCACGCGCACCAGTTGCAGGGCTTCTTCGATATTCCGGTAGATCATCTCTATGCCGCGCCCGTCTTGAACGACCATTTTCTGGACATGAATCTGCCGCTGGATCAGGTCGTGATCGTCAGTCCGGATGTGGGCAGCAACAAGCGGGCGTTGGGGCACGTGCGCCGGCTGGGCGGCGAACTGGCGATCATCGAGAAGCGGCGGGTCAACGCGCTGGAAACCGAGCAGAAGAACATTATCGGTTCCAGCGTGCGCGGCAAGATCTGCCTGATGTTCGACGACATGATCACGACCGCCGGTTCGGTTTGCGGCGCGGCCCGGTTCATCCACGAGCAAGGAGCGCGCGAGATCCATATCGCGGCCACGCATGGGGTTCTCTGCGGCCCGGCCGTCGATCGGCTGCGGGAAGCCCCGGTCGACAGCATTGCGATCACCGACAGTATCCCGCTGGACGAGTCGAAGCGGCTGCCCAAGATCAAAGTCCTGACCGTCGCGCCACTGCTGGCCGAAGCAATCAAGCGCATCCATCACGACCAATCGATCAGCGTCCTGTTCGATTCCTCTAAGGATTGACGCTACTTGACCCTGCCGCGCCGACCGGTAGTTTCATTAACTACCGTGTTGCCAGGCCGACCCTGCAAGCCGACCCTGCACTCGACTGGGGGATACCATGCCGCTCTCGCAAGCCCATCGGAAAATCAAGTCCATTCTCCGCTCGGAGACGATCTGCTGCTTGTCACCTCCTTTGCTGGTCGAGAGGAGATCTCCCGCCGGTTTCGCTTCCAGCTGTAGATGATCTCGGAGAAGACCAATATCGAAGCAAAGAACATCGTCGGAAAAAAGGTCGAGTTCACCGTCGATCGCGACGAGAACACGGTGCGGCACTTCCGCGGATTCGTGAACCGCTTTTCCGCGGGCGACGAGGAAGAGGGACGCCGCAACTACCGCGCGAAAGTTGTCCCCTGGCTCTGGTTCCTGACTCGCTCGGCCGATTGCAGGATTTTTCAGAACCTCAGCGTCCAGGATATCATCAAGCAGGTCTTCAGCGACGCCCGATTTTCCGACTTCAAATTCGACCTTCGCGAGCAGCACCCCAAGAGGGATTACTGCGTCCAGTACCGCGAGACCGACTCTAATTTCGTTTCGCGACTGATGGAACAGGAAGGAATCTTCTACTTTTTCAAGCATGAGCAGGACAAGCACATGCTGCATATCGTCGACAACAAAGGGGCCTACTACGACTGCTAGGAGAATAAAGGACTTCCCGCAAAATGTCGGCACGCGCGCGATTAAGGACCATATCACGAGTTGGGAGCACGAATACGAGTTTCCGTCCGGCAAGTGGGCCCAGACCGATTACAACTTTGAGACGCCCAGCACCAGCCTGTTGGCGCAGACCGACAGCGTGATCGCTCTACCCGACATCAAAAAGTACGAAGTATTTGATTTTCCCGACGAGTATGAAAAGAAGAGCGAGGGCGACGCGGAGAACATGCCGCCGTACGGCCTGCCCGGTTCCAAGACAATTTCCGGAATCAAGTCGAAGACGTACAAGGGCAGCGGCTACAACGAAATCGTGCTGCAGACGGGACAGGCCAGCATCACGATGAAAAAGTACGGTGACATCGTGATCAAAGGGTAAAGACATCAAGATCGAAGCGATGAAAAAAGTCTTGTCCAAAGGCATGGAAGTCAACGCGGAAGCGGCGAACAAGAATGTCACGAAAGGCGCGATGGTGAATGTCGAGGCGTCGGCGGTCAACACCATCAAGGGTTCTCTGGTCAAAATCAACTCAATGCTGGCGAGCTCCCGCATGACATCCATTCCGTTTCGATTTGTGTTGGCGGCGGCAATCCTGGTCGAAGCGGATCTGTCCGAGGCGGATCTGCGCGGCGCCGAATTTGTGGAGCTGGAGAATATCGACACCGCTCGGGCCCATGTGTTCCTGCCGGACGGCGGTGCGCCGAACGATTCCTGACCTGGTTCGAACGAGTCTGGTATCGGAATGGCAGGTAAGTTATCCTGCGCCGGCGGTAACTTTGCCTGCGAGGAGCGTTTGGACACTCACCATGACCTATCGTCTTCCAACGAACTGTATTAGCAACGGCGCAACGATTGGCATGCGGACCGTGCTGGGAATGCTGGTCCTGGCGATCGGGTTCGCGGGGACCGTGGGTAGGACGGAGGCAGCGGACCGGTATGAGTTGGGCAAACGGCTGCAGCGATGCGAGCGGGAGTGGCAACTGGCGACTCCCGAAGCGCGTGCGCGGGCGGTTGCCCCGATGCAGAGTGCGGTCGGCAGTTTTTTCAGTCTGCAATTCGGGCGGGCTGCCAGAGGTCTCGACGAGGCCTGGTTCGCTGTTCGCAGCACCGACTCGCCGAGCAACGAAGAACGACTCGCAATCGCCCACCGGATTTTGCTCGCGCCGCGACTCGTCGACGCCGCAAACACAACTCTCAAAATCGCTGGTTCGCCTTGCTATGACGTTGCTGAAACACTCGATTCACAAGGCGAATTCGAACTCCGCCGCGGCAATGGAACCACGGTCGCTCGGCAAGCGTTCCGCTGGCTCGATTTGCCCCAGGGTATCGATCTCAACCTTGATGGGATTGGGCCGGGCGATTTCAAGCTGGTGCTGACAGGATCAGTGGGATCCTTGCCGATGGAACTGAACTGGGTGATGGTCTCTCGCGTCGACCGGCTTGCCGACCGCATGGCGGCTGTCGAGCGGGCAAAAAGCAGTTGGCCTGGCGACGCGTCGGAAACGGTTCGCGCGACCGTCGACGGCCTGCTGGGGTTGCTCAAGTCGCTTGCATCCGAACAGGTCCAGGAAACCGACTTCCCGGCCAATCGCCTGCTCGAACATTGCGAAACGCTGGTCGCATCGCAAGGTCGTTCGGTTTCGACCCTGCGGGAATTGGCTTCCGGGCAGGATGCGTGGATTACCCTGGCACGCGACGGCAGCCAGTCGCCGATTCGCCTGAGGGCGCCTCCACCTGCGGAACCCAACCCCCAATCCGACGAAAAGCCATGGCCCGTGCTGTTTCTCTTTCATGGTGCCGGCGGCAGTGAAAATATGTTCTTTGACGCCTACGGCGCCGGTCGGGCCGTCGATCTGGGAACCGAGCGACGCTGGCTGGTGATCGCAACGCGACAGACACTGTTCAACAACATCGATTGCAAAGAGATACTCGACATCCTTCACGATTACTTTCCGATCGATCGCAAGCGCGTGTTCTGCATCGGCCACTCGATGGGTGCGGGTCAGGTCGTGCGACAGGTAACGCGGCACCCGCAGTTGATGAGCGCTGCCGCGGCGCTGGGGGGCGGGGGTCGCGTTGGCCAACCGGAATCGGTCCGGCACGTTCGCTGGTTCGTCGGCGCAGGGGAAGCCGACTTCGGACGCGGCGGCGCTGTCAATCTGGTGCGATCGCTCGAAAAATCGGGCGCCAACGCCACTTACCGCGAGTACAAACAGGTCGAACACATGATGATCGTGCAAGCCGCGCTCGATGATGTTTTTCGGTTTTTTGACGATGAGTCGTAACTCGAAACTTGCGTAGTTCGAAACTTGTTTCGAGAGCGATGTAACTCGAAACAAGTTTCGAGCTACGTTATGCCAGAATGTCGCGTATGACGTTGCCGTGGACGTCGGTCAGGCGGAAGTCTCGGCCGCCGAAGCGGTAGGTTAGAGCCTCGTGATCGACTCCTAGCTGATGCAGCACTGTGGCCCAGAGATCGTATACGGTGGCCACGTTTTCGACAGCGTGGTAACCGAGTTCGTCGGTAGCGCCGCAGGCGGTCCCTCCTTTGATTCCGCCGCCGGCAAGCCAGACACTGAACCCGAACGGGTTGTGATCGCGGCCGTCGCTTCCCTGCGCGAACGGTGTGCGACCAAATTCTCCGGCCCAGACGATCAGCGTTTCGTCCAATAAACCTCGCTGCTTCAAATCGCGGATCAAGCCGGCGATCGGCTGGTCGACCTGCTGGGCCATCTCCGCGTGTCCTGTTTTCAGTCCGCCGTGCTGGTCCCACGGGTTGCCGATCTGGCCGAGTTCGGCCGGGCGAGGCAGGCAGGTAAGTTCCACAAAGCGCACGCCTCGTTCGACAAGTCGGCGAGCCAGAAGGCATTGTTGACCATACGCAGCGGTCTCTTTTACTGGCGAGTCGATGCCGTAAAGCCGCCGCGTCGCGTCGGTTTCCCCGGAGAGGTCGACCAGCGCGGGAACCGCTGTCTGCATGCGGAAAGCCGTTTCATAGTTGCGAATCGCCGACTCGACCTGCTCGTTATCACCAAACTGGACGAGTTGCCGGCGGTCGACTTGCTCGACGAACCGCAGCCGCATCCGCTGTCGGCTGCCCGCTTCGCGCGGCGTGATATTCGGCAGCGGCTCCGTTTGACTCGGATCAACGAGCGACGCCTGATGAACCGCGGGCAGAAAACCATTGCCGTAGATGCCGATTCCTCCCAGCGGCGAGCCACCACTGGCGAGAACCACGTATCCGGGCAGGTTATCGTTTTCGCTGCCCAAGCCGTAGTTCACCCACGCGCCGGCGCTGGGGTATCCCGCCAGGGAGAATCCGGTGTGAATGAAATAATTCCCTTGTGCGTGCTCGTTAGCAATGCTGGTCATCGAACGAACGACGGCGAGGTCATCGGCGCATTGAGCAACATGCGGGAACAGATCGCTGACCGGCAGGCCGCATTCCCCGTAGTTCTTGAATTCCCAGGGACTGGCCATGATGTTACCGTTGGCGTTGAACATCGTCGGCTTGACGGGCACCGGCATCGGTTTGCCGTGGTCGAGCTTCAGGCGTGGTTTCGGATCGAACGTGTCGACGGCGGAAACGCCTCCCGACATGAACAGGAAAATAACGCTCTTGGCGCGAGCCGGCAGGCTGCGGCTGGCGTGCATCGCCGTCGTGTTCTCCGCGGCGAACAGGTCTGGTCGCCGCGTCGCCAACAGGCCGGTCAAGGCCGTCAATCCGAAGCCGACGGAGCTCCGAGCGAGCATCTTTCGGCGCGTGAGTTGAAGAGTGCCGCGTGGCGTTTCAGCGGACATAGATGAATTCCTTGAGACAAAACATTGACTGAGCGAAGTCCTGCCAGACCGGAGCACTGCCGGCAACGTCAGCCGCCGCGACACCATGTTCGGCCGCCAGTTCCGCCAGATACGCAAGCGACGCTTGCAGCTCGTCGCCATCCGGATCACGGCCGAGCGCCAGGCGGAACATCTGCTCGATTCGACGCTCTTGGGTTGCGCCATCAGTAATCAGGGACACGGCCCATTTGGCCGATTGCTCGATCACGAACGGGTCGTTGAGCATCGTCAGGGATTGCGCAGGCACGTTGGTGATATCGCGTTTTCCTCGAGTGGAGGTCGGCTTGGGAGCGTCGAAGACTTCCAGGAACGGATTGGCAGCGTTGCGGCGGATTCTCTGGTAGATGCTTCGGCGTCGGTCGCCGTCGAGTGGCCCTTTGGGACCGCCACCTTCGGTCTTGTTGACGAAATAGACGTTGACGCCTGGTCCGTACATCATCGAATTCAACTGCCCCGACGTGACCAGGATCGCATCGCGGATCGCTTCCGCTTCCATGCGCCGCACCGGCATGTGCGACAGCCAGTGGTTGTTCGCGTCGATGTCTCGCGCGGCTTGGTTGGCCAGCGACACCTGCTGCCAGGTCTGCGAAGTCATCAGTAGCCGCAGCATTTTCTTGATCGACCATTGTTCGTCATGCGCGAAACGCGAGGCGAGATAGTCGAGCAACTCGGGATGGGTTGGCGGATCTCCCAGCCGGCCGAAGTTATCGACGGTCCCGACGATGCCTTTTCCAAACAGGTGCTGCCACAACCGATTCACCATCACGCGCGCGGTCAGCGGGTTCTGCGCCGACGCGGTCTGTTCGGCCAGTTGCAATCGGCCGCTCTGCTCCGTTGCAAACGGAGAGGTTCCGAACAGCGAGAGCCCGCGGCGCGGCACCGGCTGAACGAGCCGAGTATGCCTCCCGCGCTCCATCAGCGGTTGATTGAACGCCGCCGCCTCGAGTACACCCGGCGCGCGGCGCGGCACCGGAATTTCACGCTCCAATTGCCGGTAGCGTTCGACAGGTTCGCGCAGACGCGGCAGCGCCGCAAGCGTTGTCGGGAGCAGTTCGCGACGCAGGAAAAAGTCGAGCAAAGCGGTGTCGTCGTCATTCAGCGACTGCGACTGCCATGCGCGCACGGCGCGCAGCAGGCAGTCGGCATAGCGCGAGGCCAGTTCGTCGGCCGACGCCGGCGACTCGCCCTGTAACAGGCTCACGATCGGCGCGGTGACCTCGCGCGGAGGTTCCGCCTGGTTACTGGCGACGATCCGCGCCGCGCCGAAAAATGTCCGCTCCGTCGCATCGGTGACAAACTCAACGTGCGCGTGCGAGCCTTTGCGATACGCCGTATCAAGCCGCAACCAGCCGAGTTCATCGCGATTGAACCGTGTCGCCGGATAGATTCCGCCGTTTCCAATCGGATAATTCTCGATCACCAGCCGGACCATGCTGCTCTGCCCCATTGCCTGTACGCTGATGCTGTCGGTCTCGATCAGAAACCGCGGCGACAGCAGCACTCCCGTGTGCCGGCTGCTGATTCCATGCGTGAAGACGCCGGCCGGATGAATGCCGCGCAGCACGCGGTCGCCCTCAGCCTCAATATTAAATTCGCCATGCGGCGTCGCCTGCCTTGCTGCCTTCGCAGGATCGGCGTCGGAACCCATTTTCCCGGACAGTCCCGTGCCGGAAGGAAACCAATCCCGCAGTTGTTCGCCGCGCAGATCCCAGAGTGACGTGAAATGCGACTGATTGAATTCGCGCCGCGATTTCATTTCGTCACGCCAGAAATCGACCAGCTTGCTCCAATGCTCGCGCAGGACTTCCGGCGGCAGATCGGGTTCGTCAGTGGTGAACAGGCGCCAAGGATGGAACGGGTTGGCGTTGTTGGAGCGTGCGTCCGCTAATACCTTACTCCACGGATCTCCGCTCGTTGGGTCCATAGCCGCCAATTGTTCAGCGATGCGACTCTGCTCGGCTTGGAGCATTGCGAGTTGCTCGCGCTGTTCGGGACTCAACACCGCCGCAATTTCCGCGGCCGTCACCCCCGCCGGCCCCGCCTGGAACGAGGCAACAATTTCTTCGGCGGTGAGGGCTCGTACGTAGGCTCGCGCCTCTTCCACCTCGCCGGCCAGCGGCGGGTTGATGTCGGACAGCCGCTGTCCGAACAGAAACCGCGACTGGCCCTTCAAGAACGGCCGCAGCGTTCCTTTCTGGTACGACGCGCCGTATCGCTGGCCGTTGCGGTACAAAGTGATCGAGTTGTCCATTGCGTAAACGATCGCGACATGAATCAACTCGTCGGGCCGCGAAGATTCTTCCGGGCCGCCGGGATCCTGCGAACGGTTGAAGAAGTCGCTGCCGGCCATCCAGTGCTTCGGATTGATCTCGCCGAAAACGATCGAATCGAAAAACCGGCCTTCCGGCGTGTCGAGTCCGACGACGCCTCCACCACGCTGGTCGAGGTTGGCCAGCGCCACCCAGGCTTCCAGGGTCTTTTCCTGAATGTCGCGGTCGAGTGGAACCGTACGCATGTTTGCGGCAACGCCATCGAGAATCAGTCGTCCGTTGCGAATCGCCGCGCCATTGAGCAACTCGCCATGATGCGAGCCGGCGCTGTCGCGCGCATCACCCTCGAAACTCCAGCGCGCGTCGGGGGTCGGCAGCGAGCCACTCCCCGATTCGCCGCGCCCCTTCAGCACAATCGCGCGAGCCGGGTCTTCGATCGCCGCGATCTCGCCGCGCACGCGCGCCCTTCGCGCGGCCAGATCAATCCTCTGCGCCTCACGCCTTGATTGCGTCTTGAGTTGCTCCGCGATCGTCGCCGCCGCTTCCAGCCACGCCGCTGCCAGTTCGTTGCGGATGGTCTTCTTGAGCTGCGCCAACTCTTCGCAGTTGTTGTGGAGCAACTCGGGCGGGTCGATCAGCACTTGCCCCGGGCGACTGCTTGCGAAGATGCCGTACAACGCGTAGAAATCTTCCTGACTGATCGCGTCGAACTTGTGGTTGTGACAACGGGCACACGAGGCCGTTAATCCAAGAAATGCCTTGGAGTAGACGTCGATCTGGTTGTCGACGACTTTGACTTGATCCTCGAGGGCATCGACGGGCACGAATCCCAATTCGACCATCCGCAAGTGCGCCGGACCGATCGCCGATTCGTTGAATTGCTCGGCAGCATTCCACCTTGGTTGAGGCAGCAGGTCGCCGGCGAGGTGCTCGCGCACCAACTGGTCGTACGGCAGATCGGCATTGAAGGCCCGAATCAGATAATCGCGATACCGGTAGGCGTTCGGCAACTCGGGATCGCCCTGGCTGCCGTGCGATTCGCAGTACCGCACCAGGTCCATCCAGTGCCGGGCCCATCGTTCGCCAAAACGGGGCGAATCCAACAGCCGATCGATTACCGTATCGAATGCTTGAGGCGATTCGTCGTTCAGGAATGCTTGAATCTCGCCCGGCGTCGGCGGCAATCCGGTCAGCAGAAATGTCGCGCGGCGAATCAGGGTCCGCTTGTCCGCTCGCACCGCCGGCTGAAGTCCATGACGCTCAAGTTGCGCCAGCACGAACCGATCGACCGGGTGCTTCGACCACTCGCGGCTCTTCACGGTGGGCGGCTCGACGCGTCGCACGGGTTGCAGGCTCCACCACCTTTTTCGCTTTTCAAAGGTCGCTTCCCAGGAAGTCGCCTGCGCCAACTCGGCCGCCGTCGGAGGGTCGTCGCGAGGATCGGGAGCCCCCATCGCGATCCATTTTTCGAAGTCGGCAATCACTTCGTTACTCAGCCGCGGGCCCTCCTGGGGCATTTTCAGGCCCTCGACCTCATGCCGCAGGATCGCCAACAGTCGACTTGCCGCGGGCTTGCCGGGTGCAACGATCGGCCCCCCGCTTCCTCCTCGCAGCGTTCCCGCGCGATGGTCGATCGCCAATTCACCGGCCGCCGTCGTCGCCGAGTTATGGCACTGGTAACAATGCTCCACCAGTACCGGCCGAATGCGCGCCTCGAAGAACTCGATCTGAGCCGCCGTGGGTTCGACGGCGTCGCTGGTTCCTGGCGCCACCAACATCAACATGCTCGTCAGAGTCAATATCAACACGGGTTGCTTCAGCATGGAATGCACCAGCAAGGCAGGCCTCATCAATGGCTTATTCGCCGATTGTCGTTACGGGGTGGGGAAAGTGCAGGTGGGACTTGCGGCAAATCGGATGCTAGATCATACCCTCAAACGAGCCGGATTGCTCACCTGCAGTGCCACCCGTGGCACTCGAAAGGCAGCCTACTCTGAAGTTTTCAGCAGTTCCAGCATCGCTTCGCCCATGGCATGGCCGATCCGCGTGAACCAGATGGCGCTGCCCAGATAGTGGTAAGGATGGTCGCCACCGGTCAGTTGCCATTGGTCACGGTTCTTCTGCCAGGTCGGGTAGAGTTCTTCCGCGGCCTTGTCCACCAGCAGGTCGGTGCGAAAGGCCTTTATATTGCCTTTGAATTCCGGCACGTCGTTCATCGACAACTGCGCGTCGCGGATAATCAGCATCGGCCCTTGCGCGGGCTTGGAACCGTTCTGGCCCATGGCGGCAATCACAAACGGCAGATTGGGAACCTGGAGATCCCTGCGCACATCCTGGATGAAATGCCGCATGTTCGAGGCATATTCGTGTTCGGCACCGTACTGGTCATTCCATCCCTGGAACCAGACGAATCCGGCCAGTTCAGGCGTCGTCCCGGCCAGGTCCGGAAACAGCCTTTCGTGGTTCCCCATGACCTCGTTCACTTCTTTCATCATGTTGCGATACGATGATCCGTAGTCCTTCTTAATGTCGTCCAGGGTCGGCAGCGGGTCCTCCTTCTTATTTTTCGCGTTACTTTGCTTGACGCGATCCTGGGCTTGTTCGAGTTCCTTCTGCAAGACTTCCGCCGCGGGAAATCCCGCGGATGGCGAGCGGAACAGTTTGTAGAGCGAATGCCCGCCCCAGGCAGCTTTGACCAGGATGATGGGTGGATCAAAGTGATTACCCATGATCGTGCCGAATTCCAACTCCGCACCGGTACGGCCGGGAGAGCCGTAGCCCAGAGTGAGCGGCCCTTTGCGATCGAGGAACTTGATGAACACGTCGTCACGCACGATCCATTGATCGTCCTTCCGCAGGTGCGCGAAGAAATCCTCTGTTTTTGCAGCTGTGGCCTGATGCTCGAACAGACCGTTCGGCGCCTTGCCTTCCATATTCGACTGCCCCGCGAGAATGAACACCTTCACCGACTTTTCCGCGGCGTGCACGCAGGTCGTCGCAAGAAGGCAGGCGAACAGGAAGAACTTGATTGGGCGAATCATCATGAGCCTTTCATGTTAAGGGTTCGCCAATTGTAGCCGGTCAAGCTGTCGGAAACTCGGGGCTGGAGGCCCCAGCAACGTGTCGCTTCGCTGGTGGTCCTCGGAGTACCTCGACCCGTCCTCGACCCACCCTCGACCCACGCGCGGTCCATCCCATGGGATGCGAAGCGGCGAGACTGGCACTTAAGAAAATGTCCGGCAGCGCGTTGGTCGAGGAATTAAGCGTCTTTCTCGCACGAACCGAACAAGTTCGCGAGACCGCTCGCCGCCGGGTAATCAAAGGGGAGTCGGTACCGAACAACGAGAAGTTATTCAGCACGTTTGAGCCGCATACGCAGCTGTTCAAGCGTGGCAAGGCTGGTGCCCCCGTGCAATTTGGCCGTCTGGTATTGGTCTACGAGGACGGGGCGGGATTCCTCACCCATTCTTATGTGCTTGGTCGTGATGAACACGATCGTGATGTCGTTGTGCGACAAACACAGATCGTACAGGACCGACTTAATGGGGCCATTGAAGACGCTTTATTCGATCGCGGCTTCCACACGCCAGATAATCAGCGGGAACTCGCCAAAATTGTGACGAACCACTGACACCAGGAACTGAATGGACGCCCCAACTTGGGCCAATTGTGGCCGCGTTCCCGAATCCCGTCCGGTGCCGAACGCCGAAAAACCCTCGACCAAGTGCATCTTCGGACGGACACTAACTATACTGAAGCCGCGACCACTCACAATGACAGCAGAGTCCGGGAAGAGTCGTCGCCGACCCATCTGTTGGTCCGCGCCAATCCAGATCGTGGATCCAATTCGCGGAAGACTACTTTCCTATGCCGACCAACTTCAGGTTCCGCCGAAAGGCGCGAACAAAACAGACGGACGATGCGCCGTCGTCGAATGTTCGATCGATCCGCCGCCGCGCGATGAATTTCGAGACTTTGGAACGGCGCGCCATGCTGGACGGCACGCCGGTGATCAGCGAGATTCTGGCCTCGAATGGCGGAGGCATTGTCGATGAAGATGGCGACTCCAGTGACTGGGTTGAAATCTACAATCCCACTGGAGCTACCGTCGATCTTGAAGGTTGGCATTTGACCGATGATCGTAACGATCTCAACCAGTGGACCTTTCCCACACTCTCACTGCAGCCTGAGGCCTTTGTCACTGTTTTCGCCTCGGGGAAAAATCGAGCGGTGGCTGGCGGCCAACTCCACACCAATTTTCGGTTGTCGGGCGCCGGGGAGTATCTGGCGCTGGTCACGCCCGGCCAGGAGATCGCGAGCGAGTTTGCTCCCACGTTTCCGCAACAGGTAACCGATATCTCTTACGGCCTGGTTTTCAACGCACAGTCGTTCATCGCCGCCAATTCCGATGTCCAGTACCTGGTTCCCGGCGATGCAACCTTGGGCGATCAATGGACCGAAGTCGACTTCCCTGCCACCGGCTGGGCTTCGGGAAAAACCGGGATCGGGTTCGGCGTACTGCAACCTGGGTTTTCAGTCACCTATGTAACGGCCGCCGCGCCGGTTAACGACTTGAACGCGGCTCGCGATCTGCTGGCGGATCCGAACCTGCAGTTGTCGCGGGTCGACACGAACGCCCCAGTCATCAACTATCTGGCGAACGGCGGCGGTGGAAACTTTGGCGACGATCTCCCGTTTCCGACACAGGAGATTGGTCAGGACTTCGATGATTTCGTCGTCCAGGCCAGCGCGACGATTGTGATTCCCCAGGGCGGATTGTGGAGTTTTGGTGTCAATAGCGACGACGGTTTCGCCCTTCGGCTGCAACGTGGTAACCACGTCCTTACATCCGAGTACTTTTCACCACGTCCGGCATTCGACACGATCGCCGTGTTGGATGTTCCGGAAGCCGGCACATGGGAAGCGTCGCTTATTATGTACGAGCGGGGCGGCGGCGCTTCGGTCGAGTTCTTCGCGGCACCAGGCAAGCACCCGACATTTTCGCCCGGGAATTTCGCTTTGGTGGGTGACACGCAGCGAGGCGGACTCGAAGCATTCAGCACCGTCGTGCCCGGCAGCGGCGCTGTCGTGGAAACCGACGTCGATTCCAGCATGCTCGGCGTCAATGCCTCGATCCTGACTCGAATACCATTCACGGTTGCCGACCCGGATTCGATCGATACGTTGACATTGAAGATGCGATACAACGACGGTTTTGTCGCGTACTTGAATGGTGTCGAGGTCGTTCGGCGTAATGCCCCGGCCAGTTTGCGATTCGATTCCAGCGCGACCGCGGCCCGTGATCTGCAGCAATCACTCAACCCCGAATCGATCTCGTTGACCGCACATCGCGCTCTGCTGCTTGCCGGTTGGAATATACTGGCGATTCAAGGCCTCAACGCATCCCCCAGTGACTCCAGCTTCCTGCTCCTGCCGACGCTGACCGGAACTTCGCTGCAATTGGATCAACAGCGGTATTTCGCGGCGCCAACTCCGAACGACCCAAATTCAGCCGCCTCGCTGGGAATCGTCTCGCAGGTTCAGGCATCCGTGCCCGCTGGATTCTACAACGATGCGATCGCCGTGACCTTGTCGTCGGCCGACGCCGGCTCCGAGATACGCTACACGCTTGACGGCAGCGCGCCTTCGCAATCGCATGGCCAGGTCTATTCGTCACCCGTATCGATTGACAGTACCACGGTTCTGCGCGCGGCCGCATTTCGAACCGATTACATCACTCTTCCGGGCATCACCAGAACGTACCTGTATCTGGAGGATGTGATCCACCAGTCGGCGAACGGAGCGCCACCTCCAGGCTGGCCTTCGAACTGGGGCAACAATACGGTCGATTACGGAATGGATCCCGATCGGTTGCAGGCTGAGGGTGCGGATCGCGTGAAACAGGCCCTCTTGGCGCTGCCAACTCTGACGATTTCCACCGATCTCGAAAACCTGTTCGATCCGGCACGCGGCATTTACGCGAATGCCTATGGATCCGGCCGAGGATGGGAACGGCCAGCCGCATTCGAGCTCTTGAACCCTGACGGCTCCCCCGGATTTCAAGTCAACGCCGGACTGCGTATCCGCGGCGGATATAGCCGGAGCGGAAACAATCCAAAACATGCGTTCCGGTTGTTCTTCCGCGGCGAATATGGTAATGCCAGTCTCGACTATCCGCTGTTCGGAACCGAAGGCGTTTCTTCCTTCAAGAAAATCGATCTGCGCACGGCGCAAAACTACTCCTGGAGCTTCGGGGGCGATCCGTCCAACACGATGCTCGAAGACAATTTCGCTCGCGAAACCCAGCGCGATTTAGGACAACCTTATACGCGCAGCCGTTGGTATCACCTCTATCTCAATGGCCAATACTGGGGACTGTTCCAAACTCAAGAGCGGGCGGAAGCGGAGTTCGCCGCAAGCTATTTTGGCGGTTCCGCCGCGAACTACGACGTCGTCAAAGCGGAATCCGGCCCCTATATCATCACCGCCACCGATGGCAACCTGGAGGCCTTTCGCCGACTCTGGAAAGCGGCTGTTGCGGGATTCGACTCCAATGCCGACTATTTCCGCATTCAGGGTAAAAACCCGGACGGTACGGACAATAGCCAATTCGAAGTCTTGCTGGATGTCGACAATCTGGCCACCTATATGATCGACATCCTGTACGGCGGCAATCTCGATGCGCCAATTTCGAACTTCCTGGGCAACACAGCCGTTAACAATTTTTTCGCGATTCGGGACCGGACGGGCCGCCAAGGGTTCCGCTACTTCCAACACGATGCGGAACATACGTTGCGGAATCTTGGTGAAAACCGAAACGGCCCCTATCCCGCCGGCGAGCAGTTTGAGCGGTTCAATCCACAATGGCTGCATCAACGGCTGATGGCGAATTCCGAATATCGGCTCCGATTCGCCGATATCGTTCAACGAACATTCTCGACGGGTGGCGCCTTGGAGGTTGCCAGTTCCCAAGCACGCTGGCAAGCTCAGATGGACGTGCTGGCGTTGCCGATCGTAGGCGAGTCGCTCCGTTGGGGCGATGCGAAACGGCCCGATAGCCCGTTGACCGACCAAGATTGGCTCCAAGCCGCCAGCAACACGCGCGACGGTTTTCTGGCGAATCGTAATTCGATCGTATTGCAACAGTTCCGAGACGTTGGCCTGCTGCCAGCTCTGGCGGCTCCCGATTTGCTTGTCGATGGACAACCGAGCCAAGGAGGTCGGATCGACGCCGGGAGCATCTTGCGGTTCGCCGCCGCCGATGGCCTCGTCTATTACTCGAACGACGGCTCGGATCCGCGACTCATCGGCGGCGACCTGGATAGCAACGCGCTGGTGTTTGATCCTGGCAGCAGTACGGATACCTTGGTCGCCTTGGACTCCCGTTGGAGCTACTACGATCAACCGACAGCCCTCCCTTCGAACTGGCACAATGACACTTTCGATGATTCTTTCTGGCCTACCGGTGTCGGAGAATTCGGCTACGGAGACGGTGACGAAAACACGGTCTTGAGCTTTGGAGCTGATCCGAATAGCAAGCCGATTTCGACCTACTTCCGCTCCCAATTCTCCCTGACCGATCCCGACCAGCTGGTCGGAGTCACTCTGCGACTGAAACGCGACGACGGTGCCATCATTTATATCAACGGGGCCGAAGCCGGTCGAAGCAATATGTCGGCTGGCCCAGTGGACTCGCAAACGCCCGCCGCAAGCGTTGTCGGGGGCAGCAACGAGTCGCACTATTTCGAAATTTCGATCGATCCCATGCTGTTACGCGCCGGCGGGAACTTGATTGCCGTTGAAGTCCATCAAGTTTCTGCTCAAAGCAGCGATGTGAGTTTTCAAGCAGAGCTGCTGGCAAATCGACAGACCAACCCCGGTATTGTTCTGCAAGGGTCGAACCATATCGTCGCCCGGCAGCGGGATGTCGCCGGACAATGGTCGGCGGCCTCCGAAGGTCAATTTATCGTGGCGGAACCGGCGTCCGCCAATAACCTGGTGATAACCGAGCTGATGTACAACCCGCCCGCTGCCACCGCTGGTGAGCCGGTCACCGATAAAGAAAATTTTGAGTTCATTGAACTGCGTAACATCGGACCGAACACGATCGATCTGACAGGCGTCCGATTCACGGCGGGAATTTCGTACGATTTCTCCACGGCCAGCGTCCGTTCGCTGGCGCCAGGCCAACATCTGGTGCTCGCCCGCAACCTGTCGGCGTTCCAGGGTCGGTATGGCAAAGATCCTCTTGTCGGAGGCACCTACGAACTTTCAACCAGCAATAGCCTCAGTAATGGGGGCGAGCTGATGACATTGGTCGATGCCCATGACCAGGTCATCAAGTCGTTCACCTACGACGATGACCCAACGACCACTCCTCCCTGGCCAACCACGCCAGACGGACAAGGGTTCTCTCTCAGCATCCGCCGCACGACAAAAAATTACAACGCGCCCGCGAGCTGGCGAGCGAGTTATCGCCGGTTGGGGACGCCGGGGTTCGAAGAAAATGACTATCCGGACGGCCTGACCTTGTCGGACGATATCGTCGCGGAGAACGCCGCGGATGCTATCATCGGAACTCTGGTAGCTGCGGATCCAAACAGTGTGGATTCCCACAGCTACACAATTCGGCCCGACAGCGACGGGACGAGCTTCACCATTTCTGGCAATAAGCTGCTCGTTGGATCAGTACCACTCGACTACGAAACTGGATCGACGCGAACCGTTACCGTTCGCGCAACGGATCCGGGTGGGCTGTTTATCGACAAGTCGTTCACCATCCGTGTGACCAACGTCAACGAGGCGGCTCACAACGTCGCGCTCAGCAACGATCACCTGGAAGAGAATATTTCCGGGATTGTTGTCGGCAACCTCTCCGCCAGCGATCCGGAATCCAACGACACGCATACATTCACGGTTGACGACGATCGTTTTGAAGTGGTTGGCAGTGAATTGCGGCTGCGAGCCGATAAGTCGGTGACGCAGAATGCTGGACCTTCGCTCGTGATCTTCGTAACGGCGGTCGATTCGGGCACTCCGCAACGCGCCGCCGAGTTTCAAATCACTTTGAACGTCGATGCCAACCCCTTCCCATGGCACAACAGGAAACTTCCACTTGACGTCGATGATGACGGCAATATCCTGCCCGCGGACGCGATCAGAATTATCAACGAGCTGAATCGCCCGTTTACTTCGCGGGAAAATCTGCTGCCGCCGACGCGCCCCCAATCGGTCATCGATCGATTTTACGATGTCGTTGCGGATGGCCTCGTGGTTCCCTTCGATGCACTCCGGGTCATTAACCACCTTAACCACTCGCCGGACCCCGAGGGCGAATCGACGATTCTCCGTCGATGGGAGGGAGCCAATGCCTGGAACACTCTATCCGTGTCGCGCGGCACAATCGATGTTCAATCCGCTCGATCGGAAAGGCAGTCCGTTCTTACGCTGGGATCGGGCCGGGAATCCTACCTCGGCTTGATGTCGATTCTGTTCGTGACACCAACCACTCAGGTGTTGATGTTCCCCGGCCGCAGCGCGATCGTGGAAAACGTCCAATATGGGTTGGAGGATTTGCGTCAAAGCACCGTCATCCGCGACAGATTGGATGATCACATTGCCGATTGGCAGGACTTGTAGCCTGGAAGGGTGGGAGGACCTCGTACTCGATGGCGTCCAGTGCCACGCTTCATTCCACAGGATCGATCGAGCCAGCATCAAGAAGCTTGCACGGTCCTGATCGCACCATGCGAGTACGAGTGCGAGTAGGAGTACCCCTTCGCTGAGTACGAGAATCGATAGTCCGAACGGCAGTTGCGCTGGTTCGAATCCTCAGATTCCCTGCAGAGCATTTTGCAGGGTCCCCAGGTAGAACATGAAAAGGCGAATAATCAGGAAGATGATGAACGTCGCAACACATCCCCAGATGCCGAACGTGGCGAAGGTAGTGAGTACCTTCGTGGCGGTTTCGGCGCGCTGGGAATACTCGTCCGAGAGATGGATCATCGACTCCGACAGCCGTCCGGAGATTTCGGCGGTTTCCAGCATGTTCAAGAACTCGGCGGAAAACTGCCTGGTATCCCGCAGGGCCTGGTGGAATTCGAACCCTGCCACAATCGACTCATCGACCTGTTTTGCCACGGCCAGAAAATGAGGCATCGCGGAACTGCGCAGGGCCATGCGGATTGAGCCTCGAGCATCAACACCCGATTCGAGCGCCATCGAGAGCGTCCAGGTCAGCCGCGCCAGCGCCATTGTCTCGATCGTGTTGCCGATGTAAGGGATTCGCAACACCATTCGCAGCGGGACGTCGCCGAACCACTGTCGCCTGATGGCGAAGTAGGCCAGCATGGCGCCGGCCACGATCGTAGCGACGATCCCGATGTAGGCAATCAGTCCGGAGTTTCCCAGCAGGCCGAAGCCGAGGATATCGATTGCCTCTCCGCCAAAGGCGGGAACGACCTCGCCCAGGAACCAGATCAGGAACCCGACGATGAAGGTGGCGGCGGCCAGTTGCATCATCGGCCAGGCGATGCCGGAAATGAACGTGCGCTTCAGGCGGGACATGTGGTCGAAATGTTCCGCCAGTCGCTCGAGCACCTGTTCCAGCCGACCGGTCTTCTCACCAACCTCCACAAGTTCCCGCACCATGGGTGGAAACAGTTCCCCCTGGGCGTTCATCGCTTCGGCCATCGTGTCGCCGCGGGAGACACGCTCGAGAATGTTCTGGTACGACGAGCGGAACCGATCCGGCGCGCGTTTGGCCTCCATCTCCCAGAATTTTCGCACATCGATTCCCGAGTGGATCGCGGTGGATGCCCGCCGGAGGAACGGGAGCAGATATCGCAGTCCCATGCGCGGTCGAAAAATGTCGGCGATCAGCTCCAGTGCTGTACGGCCGGATATTCGGGCAGCCATTTCGGCCGAAGTCGGATTGGGCCGGGAATTTTGTTCCCCGTTCTGTCCGAAGGCGGAAGCCTGACCCTGCGATTCGCTCATGACTCCCCACTCCTGGCCGAAACTGCCGATGATCCGGGAATTTGTGTCCTACGGTAATTCGGCCTCAGCTGCTTCAGCTTAGAACCGGCCTCAGGGAAATGAAAGGGGCGCGGGGTGCCGGACGGCGGGATTCGGGCTGCCCCCGCCTCAACCGAATCGTCGTCTGATAGAATCGGGCCCGACACCTTTCCGCGGCGAAACCTTGCCGCAGCGGAGCATTCTCAGCCCCTATGTCGCAGAAGACCGTTTGGGATACCGTGGTGATTGTGGGGGTCGGCCTCATTGGGGGTTCGATCGGCCAGGCGCTGCGCAAACGCAAATTGGCTCGGCAGGTACTCGGCGTCGGTCGTCGTCCCGCCGTCCTGCGAACGGCGGTGGCGCGAAACGCGATCGACCAGGCCAGCCCCGACCTGGAGGCCGCAGTCCGGGATGCCGATCTGGTTATCGTTTGTACACCGTTGGCGACGATCTGCAAAACGGTCCAGGCGGTAAGGAAATCGTGCCGCGCCGATACCTTAATCACGGATGTTGGCAGCACGAAGGCCAGTATTGTAGGCGGAGTGGAATCGGCCGCAGGCAGATCGCGGTCCGCGGTGCTCGGCACTTTTGTCGGCAGTCATCCCATTGCCGGAAGCGACAAATCAGGGGTCGAATTCGCCGATCCCGATTTGTTTGACGGGCGCATGACGATCGTGACGCCGCCATCCGCGGCTTCCTTTCTGGCGGCGCACGCGGATTCTGTGGAGCAGGTATGCGACTTTTGGAGAAGTTTAGGTTCGCGTTTGGCGCTGATGACGCCGGAAGCGCACGATGAAGCATTGGCCGCGACCAGCCATTTACCGCACCTGGTCGCATCGGCATTGGCCGGCGACACGCCCCTGGAATTGCGCGAGTTCGTGGGGCCGGGTTGGCGCGATACGACGCGAATCGCGGCGGCCGATTCTTCGCTCTGGACCGAAATCCTGATCGACAACGGTCGGTTCACTCTACAGGCACTGGATCGCCTGGTGAAGCGTTTGAAGGCCTTCCGTTCGGCGATTGGAAAACTGAATTCGGACGAACTGCAGCACCTCTTGCACGAGGGAAAAACCAGCCGTGACGCTATGGGAAATTGACGTTTATCCCGCCAAGGGCCAGCCCGATCTGCTGGGTCGCAATGCACTGTCGGCGGCCAGGGATTTTCCATTCGGGCACGCACTGCGTCTGCAGGCCGCGCAAGGATATCTGCTGCAGGGGGGCGTGAACGAGCAGCGGATCCGGGCGATCTTGAACGACCTGCTGGTGGACGCCGTGGTGGAAAACGCGGTCATTGCGCCGACCGGCGATCCCGCGTTGGTCAGACCGCCTGGGGACTTTCCGTTCCTAGTGCACGTATTGCCCAAGCCGGGCGTCATGGATCCGGTCGCTCAAAGCGCGCTGCAGGTGATCCAATCGCGCGGGGAGGCCGTGGATGCGGTGCGCACCATGCGCAAATACTGGATCGGCGGCATCGACGAGCAGCAACTACGCTTGCTATGCGGCAAAGTCCTTGCCAACGATTCGATCGAGCAAGTCATTGTCGGCCCGCTGTTGTTGCGGCAGTTGGAATCGGCGTCGCCCTCCAAATTCACGCGGATCGTCGTACCGATTCGAGGACTAGACGATGCCCAACTGATGGAACTCAGCAGGACCGGACAACTCTATTTGACGCTCGTGGAAATGCGTACGATCCAGCAGCACTTCCGCCAGCTCGATCGGGACCCAACCGACATCGAACTGGAGTCGATCGCGCAGACCTGGAGCGAACATTGCAGCCACAAGACGCTGGCCGGGCGGATCGCCTACCGCGACGAGAACGGCGAGCGGACATTTCAAAATATGCTCAAGGAGACAATCTTCGCGGCCACGCACACGCTGCGCCAGCGCATGTTAGAAAACGACTGGTGCGTCAGCGTTTTCAAGGACAACGCCGGGATCGTGCGCTTCGACGAGAACTTCAACGTGGTATTCAAGGTCGAAACGCACAATCATCCGTCGGCGATCGAGCCGTACGGGGGTGCGAATACGGGCATCGGTGGCGTAATCCGCGACCCGCTGGGAACGGGGCTGGGCGCCAAACCTGTCTGCAACACGGACGTTTTCTGTTTTGCGCCACCCGATACCCCATCCGAGGATCTGCCACCCGGCACATTGCATCCCCGTCGCATCATGAAAGGGGTCGTGGCCGGAGTGCGGGATTATGGAAATCGCATGGGTATTCCGACCGTCAATGGCGCGATCTATTTTGATCCGCGCTACCTGGGCAACCCGCTCGTCTATTGCGGCAACGTGGGGATCATTCCGCGCGACAAGTCTTTCAAAAAAGCGCAGGCGGGCGACTGGATCGTGGCGATCGGCGGCCGCACGGGCCGGGACGGCATCCATGGAGCGACCTTCAGTTCGGCCGAATTGACGAGCGAAAGCGAGTCGATTTCCGGCGGTGCGGTTCAGATCGGCAACGCGATCATGGAAAAAATGGTGCTGGATGTACTGCTGGCCGCGCGCGACCGGGGGCTGTTTAGCGCGGTCACCGACTGCGGAGCGGGCGGCTTCTCGAGTGCGGTGGGCGAGATGGGCGAGGAGATCGGCGCCGAAGTCTGGCTGAACAACGCCCCACTTAAATACGAGGGACTCTCCTATGCCGAGATCTGGATCTCCGAGGCCCAGGAACGGATGGTGCTTTCCGTGCCACCAGAGTCATGGCCGGAATTCCACGCATTGTGCGCCGCGGAAGATGTGGAAGCGACGATCCTGGGCCGGTTCGTTCCCACGGGTCGCTTGAAGCTGCTGTACGAAGGCCAGGAAGTGGGCGACTTGAGCATGGAATTCCTGCATGGCGGTCGGCCCCCCGTGGTCCGGGATGCGGTCTATCAGCCGCCGACCGTCGAGCCGTTGCGCGACGCCGGCGGCGGGCCGGCAGCGGACGGCATGAATAGCCTGGCAGATGCACTGCCGAAGATCCTGGCGTCGTTGAACGTCGCCAGCAAGGAGTGGGTGATCCGCCAGTACGATCACGAAGTACAGGCGGGCAGCGTCATCAAACCGCTGGTCGGCGTCCAGAATGACGGCCCCAGCGACGCGGCGGTCATCCGACCGATCCTCAACTCCCAGCGCGGCCTGGTGATCGCCTGCGGCATGAATCCGCGGTACGGCGACTTCGATCCGTATCATATGGCGGCCAGCGCCATCGACGAAGCGATCCGCAACTGCATTGCGGTCGGCGCCGATCCCGGCCGAATCGCGATCCTCGACAATTTCTGCTGGGGCCATACCGATCGCCCCGAAACGTTGGGATCCCTGGTCCGCGCCGCGCTGGCCTGCCACGACATCGCCATTGCGTACGGCACGCCGTTCATCAGCGGTAAGGATAGCCTGAACAACGAATTCAGCTACCTGGATAACGGACAGAAGCGGACGATCGCCATCCCGGCGACACTGTTGATCAGCGCCCTGGGGCAGGTGGACGATATCCGGAAATGTGTGACGATGGATATCAAGCGGGCTGGAAACCCGCTTTATGTGGTCGGCTCGACCTACGACGAATTGGGCGGTTCGCATTACGCGTTGGTCCGCGGCCTATCGGGAGGGCAAGTGCCACGAGTGCGCACGGAAACAGCGCGACGGACTTTCGAATGCCTGCACCGCGCGATGCACAGCGGATCGGTCCGATCGTGCCACGACGCCAGCGAAGGCGGGCTGGCGGTGGCGGTCGCCGAAATGTGCTTCGCCGGCGGCCTCGGCGCGGAACTGCAGCTCGAAAAAGCCGACTACCAGCCGGGGGAATCTTCGAACTATCGCGCTGTGGCGCTACTGTACTCCGAGTCCAATTCGCGCTTCGTGGTCGAGGTCGACGCGGAGCGGCAGACTGAATTCGAAGCGGCGATGGCGGGCGTGGCGGCGAAGTGCGTGGGACGCGTGACCGCGGCGCCCGAATTAAAGATCGACCTGCCCGTCAGCGGCTACGATTTTTGCTGGGATCTGGCATCCTTGAAGGAAGCCTGGCAGGCGCCTTTGCGCTGGTGATCGCGGGGAGGATGCAATGACGACAGGCACGAACCTTGTGTTAATGGAGCAATTATGGCTACGCCTCGCGTCCTGATCCTGCGCGCCCCGGGAACAAACTGCGATCAGGAGACCGCCTTCGCGTTCCAGCGATCCGGTGCGGAAGCGGAAATCCTGCACGTCAACCGGCTGCTCGAGGCGCCGCGCAGACTGGGTGACTTCCAGATCGTTTGCGTTCCGGGCGGCTTCAGCTACGGCGATGATCTTGCGGCCGGCCGTATTCTGGCCAGTCACATCCGCAGAAAACTGGCGGATGAGTTGCGGGAATTCAAGGCCGCCGGAAAGCTGATCCTGGGAATCTGCAATGGATTCCAGGTGTTGATCAAGTCGGGCGTATTGCTGGCGGATGACGCGCAGGGCATGCCGGCGACGCTGACGATGAACGAATCGGGAAAATACGAAGATCGCTGGGTGAACTTGATTGCCGACGGCTCGAAATGCGTTTTCCTGGAGGGGATCTCCGCGCTGACGCTGCCCCTGGCGCATGCCGAAGGCAAGTTCGTGGCGCGAAGCGATGCGATCCTGCAGTCGCTCGACGCGGCCGGACAGCTCGTATTGCGCTACACGCGTTCGGATGGTCAGCCAGGTAACGACGTGCCCTATCCCCAGAATCCGAACGGATCCCAGGCCAACGTGGCGGGCATCTGCGATCCAAGCGGCCGGGTCTTCGGCCTGATGCCGCACCCGGAACGGTACATGGACCGGACACAGCATCCGCGCTGGACGCGCGGCGAGGGACACGATCCGGGCGACGGACTGCGCATTTTTGAAAACGCAGTGCGCTACCTGCGGTAGACGGATCGGCCCCGGCATGCGGTGACCGTCGAACGCGCAAGTCGTCATCTTCTCCGTCAGCAGCTCCGGCCTTATCCTTCTTGGTCTTCTCTGTGTACTCTGTGGTTGTTTGTACCTCCAGGTCGCCGCCCACGGAAATCGAAGACAACCACAGAGAGTACAGAGGACACAGAGTGGCCCTCCGAAGCTCCTGGATGCATCGTGGAACCGGCCGCATTATTTCTGTTGGCGCTCGCACTCCTTCTCAGACGCCGCGATAGCAGGCTCGTCGAGCAACGGCAATTCGACGACGAATTCCGAGCCCGGATCGCGGCCCCGATCACGGACGCTGATCTTGCCGCGCAGCCGCGAGACCAGCGTCCGCACGATGTACAGCCCCAGACCGGTGCCAGGCTGTTTGCGTTCCAGCTCGGACCCCAACCGCACAAATCGGCTGAAGATCTTGCGGCGCTGCGCCGGAGGAATTCCGCAGCCATTATCGGCGATTCGCACCTCGATCCGATTTCGAAGCAACCTGCGCATGCGAATTTCGATCCGCGGTTCGGCGCCAGAATATTTCACCGCGTTATCAATCAGGTTGCGGAAGATCAGGTCCAGATCGACGTGCCGCGCCGGGATCTTGCCGACCAGCAGCGCCAGGCGAAAATGCTGTCCCGTGAGCCGATATCGGACCTGGATATCGTGCACGCAATCCCGCAGCACGCCGGCGACGTCGACTTCCTCATACTCGGATTCCAGCGGCTTTCGGTCCAATCGGGCCGCGTCGAGCAGGTGGTTGATCAACTGATCCAGCCGTTCGACGTCCTCCAGCATCACGCGATTGAATTCGGACTGCTGTTCCACCGTTACGGGGCGGCGGTTAATCGTCTGCAGGTAGAGCTTCAAGGAGGCCAGAGGCGACTTCAGTTCGTGGGTCACGCTGTCAATGAAATTTGATTGGCGGCGGTTGAGGTTGATCGCTTTGACGGTCAACGTGAGGTAGAGGACGACACCGACGATTACCACGATCAGGAAGATCGCTCCGACAGTGAGCAGCGTCCAATAGAGCGGCGCGAATTCGTTGTCGGACAGTGCGCCGAAGACCGCCAGCAGCACCCAGCCGACGGTCAGCAGCACCAGCAGCGTGATCATGATCACGCCCAGCGTTATCGGCCAGCGGAGGGAACGGCGTTCGAGCATGATCTCAATCTACGGCGGCAGCGGGCGCAAGGGAATCGGGCCGACGGGATCAGGCCTTTTCGTCGCCCGTTTCCAGCACCGCCAAAAACGCCTTCTGCGGGATGTCGACCTGACCGATCGACTTCATCCGTTTCTTGCCTTCACGCTGCTTGGCCCACAGCTTTCGCTTGCGGGTGATGTCGCCGCCGTAGCATTTGGCGGTAACGTTTTTTCGCATCGCGGGCACGGTTTCCCGAGCGATAATCCGCGAGCCGATGGCGGCCTGCACCGCGACTTCGAACATGTGCCGTTCAATTTCCGACTTCAGTTTCTTGACGATCGCCCGGCCGCGCCGGTCGGCGTCGCGGCGATCGCAGATGATACTCAGCGCGTCGACGCGGTTGCCGTTCACCAGAATGTCCATGCGCACCAGGTCGGCCGGTGAATAACCGATCAGATCGTAGTCCATTGTGCCGTACCCGCGGGTGGCGCTTTTGAGCTTGTCGTGCAGATCGTAGATGACTTCGGCCAGGGGCAGATCGTAAACCAGCATCGCGCGCGTGGGCGACAGGTGTTCGATGCTCTGCTGCACACCGCGCCGATCGTTGCAGAGCTTCATCACGGTCCCGATCGATTCCGACGGCATGATCAGGCTCACTCGCACGATCGGCTGCCGAAACTCCTCGATCGCTCCCGAATCGGGCACTTCCTGGGGCCGATGGATTTCCATCAATCGGCCCTCGCGCGTGAGGACCTCGTAGGTCACGTTGGGCGCGGTCTGCACCAGGTCGACATCCGATTCCTGTTCCAGCCGTTGCTGGACGATTTCCATGTGCAGCAGGCCGAGGAATCCGCAGCGGAAACCGAACCCGAGCGCTTCGCTTGTCTCCGGCTCAAACTCGAAACTGGGATCGTTAATATGCAGCTTTTCCAGCGCGTCCCGCAGTTCCTCAAAATCCTGACCGTCCGACGGATAGAGACCGCAGTAGACCATCCGTTTGGGAATCTTGAATCCCGACAGCGCCGCCGCGCCGCGGTCGCCGGGAATCGTTACCGTGTCGCCGACATTCACCAGATCGAGCGACTTGATGTTGCAGATCAGGTAACCGACCTGCCCGGCCTGCAGCGAGTCGCAGGGGCGCTGGTGAGGCACAAACTGGCCCAATTCCAGCACTTCATGAGTGGTGGCGGTGCTGATCAGCCGGATCTTGTCTCCCTTCTCGACTTTGCCATTCATGAGCCGCACGTAGATGATCGCGCCACGATAGTCGTCGTAGTGGGAGTCGAAGACCATCGCCTGGAGTGTGGCCTCGGGATCGCCGGTCGGCGCGGGGACGCGCTGGACGATGGCATCGAGCAGTTCGCGGACTCCCAGGCCGGCCTTGGCGCTTACCTTGAGCACCTCCCCCGGATCGATCGCCAGCGTGTGCTCCATTTCCGCCGTGACTTCGTCCACGCGCGCATGCTTCAGGTCGATCTTGTTGATCACCGGGAGGATCGTCAGTCGAGCATCCATCGCCGCAAAGGCGTTGGCGACCGTTTGTGCCTCAACCCCCTGAAACGCGTCGACCAGCAGCAGCGCGCCCTCGCAGCACATCAGGGACCGGGAGACCTCGTAATGGAAATCGACGTGCCCCGGGGTGTCGATCAGGTTCAACTCGTACGTCTCGCCTTGGCATTCGTACTCCATCCGTACGGCGCGGGCCTTGATCGTGATACCGCGCTGGCGCTCCAGCTCCATATCGTCCAGCATCTGCTCCTTCAGCTCGCGCTTCTGGACGGTGCCGGTGGCTTCGATCAAACGGTCGGCGAGCGTACTCTTGCCGTGGTCGATATGGGCGATGATGCAGAAATTCCGGATATGTTTGCAGTCGATGGTCATCGAGTTCTCGATCATTGGGGCTTGAGCAGCTGCATGCGGGCGATTCCCGCGGCGCCGACAAATCCGGCGTCGCCGCCCAGAGAGGCGTAGTCGATCGTCGTTCGCTTCGCCAGAACCGGGAAACAGCGCGCCTGAACCTCCTGCCGGATCCGACCCAGGAATTCACGGCCCAGGGGCGTTTCATGCGCGCCGAACGTCATCGCTCCACCAAGGATCACCGCCGCCGGGTCGATCGTGTGCATCAGGCTCGTGATCCCCACTCCAAGGTACATGGCCGTATCCAGTACAAGTTCCCTGGCCAACTCGTCGCCCTGCTCTGCCACCTGCCCGATCAACAGGGGGGTCAAGGCCGTGAGGTCGGAGCGAAACGAACTCAGGCGACTCGGACGGCCCGTCAACAACGCTTCTTCCGCACGCTTCAGCAGTGCCGTGGCGCTGGCATACGCTTCCAGGTGTCCGCGATGCCCGCAGCCACACAAACGGGCATCGGCATGATAGTCAATGATAATGTGTCCGCATTCGCTGCCGTGGCTGTTTTCGCCGTCGACCGATAGATCGCCGATGATGATGCCTCCACCCACCCCCGTGCCCAATGTCAGCAGAACGATGCTGTGATATTCTCGGCCCGAACCGACCCAGAATTCACCAAAGGCGGCGGCATTGGCGTCGTTGGCGAACGCCACCCGACAATTCCCGCACGACTCCGAAACCCGGTCGCGAAGCGGGAAATGCTCCCACCCATGAAGGTTGGGCGGTTCCAGTAACATCCCGCGCGGGATATCCATCGTGCCCGGACTGCCCAGGCCGATCGCCGCCAGATCGCCCAGCGACAGCCCCAGCTCGCCGAGCATCCCTTGCAATTCCTCGGCAAAACGCTGGCACGCCGCCTGCGGGCCCAAATGTGTCAAGGTCGGAATTCCCGACTTGGCGACCGTGCGACCCTGGTTGTCGACGATCCCCAGCTTGATACTTGTCCCGCCTACGTCCACTCCGGCGAACAGTGGCGGTTCCGCGTCGGCGATATTCATCCGTGCACGAAGCTTGCTTGTCATTCCAGCCGTTTCCCTTTCCCAATTCCAAGTTCAATTGTAAAACGAGCCGCCATTCGAGGGAATGTGACTTGCCCCCCGCCAATCTAATAATCGATACGCACCGACCGTCAGCCGCCCGACGACAACTCCCAACCGACGAGGGACAACTGCTATAATCGGCCACCATGCTCGAACGATCGCGTGCGAAAAACCCCTTCTACGTACTCTTGGTGCTCAGCGGTGTCGCATTCACAGTGACAGCGTGTGCGTATGGCGTGATGACCGTCCGTGGGCTGCGGCCCGAGACAGCGATCGTCGACGATCAGGCGGGAGGCCTGTTGCCGTTTTTGGACCGGCATGGGGGCAAACTGATGCTGGCGGAAATCACGGTGCTGGCGGCCTCCAGCCTGCTGGCGATGCTGACGGATGACTATTGGAATCGCCAAAACGAGTCGATTCGGAGTTGAACCAACCATGAAAGTAACGCATTACGAGCAGGTCGAGGCGCAACCGGTATCGATGGAAGGATCGGCGGGTTGTACGGTGCGCTGGCTGGTCGGCGAGCGGGATGGCGCTCCCAATTTCGCCATGCGGCAGTTCGAAGTCGCCGTCGGTGGCCACACTCCGCGGCACTTTCACGACTACGAGCACGAAGTTTTTGTGCTGGAGGGAGCGGGCGAGGTGACGGAAGGCGACCGGCGGCATCCACTCAAAGCGGGCGATGTGGTGCTGGTGAAACCGAACGAAGTGCATCAGTTTCTCAACACCGGTTCAGCTCCGCTGAAGTTCCTCTGCTTGATCCCCAATTCGGCCACCGGGAAGAATGTCACGGTCGCTCCCGAGTGTGGAATCGAATAATCGCCAGGTTCCCCCGCCTATGGACAGCTCACGTCATGATGCGGCGGCACAGTGCGCCGAGACGCTTCGGCAGCTTGTGCGGCACCACGACCTCAAGTACTACGTGGAGGCCGCGCCCGAAATCAGCGATCTGGAATACGATCGGCTGTTGACGGAACTTCGAACGATCGAAGACGCGCATCCCGAACTGATCACACCCGACAGCCCGACGCAGCGCATCGGGGATCAGCCGGTGCCGCACCTGCGGCAGGTGGCTCATCGGGTTCCGATGCTATCGATCGAAAACACCTACACGATCGAGGATCTGCTGCAGTTCGGACAGCGCACCGCGAAACTGCTCGAGGATGAGCCGATCGAATGGGTGGTGGAGTTGAAGATCGATGGCGTCGCCATGTCCCTGGTCTACGAGCAGGGATTGCTCGTCCGAGGCGTAACCCGCGGCGACGGCCAGGTGGGAGACGACATCACGCACAACGTGCGCACAATCACCGACATTCCGTTGCGGCTGCTGGGCGAGGAAATTCCATCCGTTCTGGAAGTGCGCGGCGAAGTCTACATGACAAATTCCGACCTGGCGTCGGTGAACGAGCAGCAGCAGCGCCTTGGTGACATCGTGTTCGCAAATACGCGCAATTGCGCCGCCGGGGCGATTCGGTTGCTCGACCCTCGCATCGCCGCGCGTCGGCCGCTGCACTTTTTTGGACACGGGATCGGTTACAGCGAAGGACTGCGCGCGCGGACCCATTCTGAATACCTCCACGATCTCTCCCGGTACGGTCTCCCGGCGACCCCTTTGGCGCAATGTTTTTCCGATTTTCAATCCGCCGTGCGGCATTGCGAGACGCTGATCGAGAAAGTCGGTGAACTTGACTTTGAAATCGACGGGTTGGTGCTGAAGGTCAATCGGTTCGACCAGCGCGATCGTCTGGGGGCCCGATCCAAGAGCCCTCGCTGGGTCATCGCCTACAAGTTCGAAAAATACGAAGCCCCGACGACGCTCCTGGCGATTTCCGTGCAAGTGGGCAAGACCGGCGCGATCACGCCGGTGGCGGAACTGGAGCCGGTGCAGCTGGCAGGTACGGAAGTTTCCCGCGCCAGCCTGCACAACGCCGAGGAAATCGAGCGCAAGGACATCCGCGTCGGTGACCGCGTCATCGTGGAAAAGGCAGGCAAGATCATCCCCCATATCGTCCGCGTCAACAAACATGAGCGGACTGTCGATCTACCCCAATACGAATTCCCGACACACTGCCCGGCTTGCGGAACGGGACTTGTCAAGGACGAAGGCGGGGTCTACATCCGCTGTCCGGCGGCCGATTGCCCGGCTCAACTCAAGGAACGACTTCGATTTTTCGCCAGCCGCGGCGCGATGGATATCGAAGGGCTGGGCGACAAACTTGTCGAACAGCTTGTCGATTCCGGGTTGGTCCGCGGTTTCGGTGATCTGTATCGGCTGACCGCCGAGCAGCTTGCCGGCCTGGAGCGGATGGGAAAAAAATCGGCGGATAACCTGCTCGAGGGAATCGCCGCCAGCAAAGGCCGGGGCCTGGCGCGGGTCTTGAATGGTCTGGCGATTCGCCACGTCGGTGCCCGCGTTTCGACCATCCTCGCCTCCCACTTTGGCACCATCACGGCGATGCGCGACGCCACGCTGGAGCAGCTGGGCGACGTTCCAGAAATCGGACCGGTCATCGCGCGCAATGTGCATGAGTTTCTCCAGAGCGAACATGGCACGTCGACCATCGAGGACCTGGCGGCCTGCGGTGTCGACTTGACCGAAAAACAGTCGGATGCCAGGACGGCAGCTGAGGGACCGCTGAAGGGAAAGACGCTCGTCGTCACAGGGACGCTGACTCGCTTTAAACGGGACGAAATCGAACAGCTGATCGGCCGATTGGGCGGCCGTGCCGCGTCCAGTGTTTCCAAGAAAACCGATTATCTGTTGGCGGGGGAAAATGCCGGCAGCAAACTCGACAAAGCCCGCGCCCTGGGTATTCCGGTACTCAACGAAGACGAATTTCAGGCGATGATTGACGCCCCTTCCCCGCCGGCGGACGATTCTTGAGCAAGTTTTAGTTGCGTCCCGTGATCGTTGGCCCAGATCGGACCTTTCCGGTCCGACGGGCCCGGCAGGAAAGAACCGTCACCGGACGCTGTCATACCGTTCTCTTTCGGCCAGCCGCCGCTGCCCCAACCAATCCTTGCGGGCAAGTCGCATCGCCCGCGGCGCGCCATAACGCAGCCGGTTTCAGCCCTTTTACCGGGCCTCACTTCTCCGCATCCGCTGCGCGCGAATCGAGCAGCGATCGCGCCGGGCGCATGCATGCTTCGAGCCAGCTGCCGCTCAGGTGGCGAATTCATCAATTCCTAATCTCAAGTAGGCACACAACTTAACCTGCTTTGACGAGCAGAGGGCCCTCCGAGTTCGCCGATTTCGGCGCGGCAGTTGCGATTCCATGCCATACGCCAAGGACGAAGGCGACGATGGCACTGTGGACGTGGCTGGTTTGGATGCTGACCAAAGAGGTGAATCGACCATGAGTTGCGAATTTGCAAGTTCAACGGATTTGGATCGGGATCTGGAACGACGAGTCGTGAGTTTCCTGCTGCAATGCGGCGTGCTGAGGACTTCAGGGATCATCGTGCGGGTCCAGGATGGAATGGTGACTCTGCGCGGCAAAGTTCGCTCCTTCTACGAACGCCAGCTATGCGTCCACAGCGGCCGGCGCGTGGCGGGAGTGCGGAAACTGGTCGACGAACTGGAAGTGGTGGGCTAGAACGCCCCACGCGTAGCTCGAAACATGTTTCGCGTCGCCAAAGGCTTCGCCGCGCCTCGCGCACGTCTCGAAACAAGTTTCGAGCTACAAGTTTCGAGCTACTTTTCGAGCGGTAGCTGACGGCCCTTTCTCCGAAGTGGTACGATTACGGTCGATCTTGATCGGACTGCATCGATTCCAAACGGGGAGACCGATGATGCCGCGGGCCATTTTCTTCGCGAGCGTTTTACGGAAAATGTTGCCGCTGGCTGCCTTGGCGTGGATGTTCAGCCTGGCCCCGGCTGCCGACAAGTACGTACTGGATACGTTCGACCGGCAGCGGCTTTCGGACGAGTACTATTCCGAGGGCGCCCATGCCGCGGATCTCAACCGGGACGGCATCCCCGACGTCGTCTATGGGCCGTACTGGTTTGAAGGCCCTTCCTACGAAAAAAAATATGAGATCTATCCGCCCAAACCGCAAGACAGGGAGGCATACGCCGATCACTTTTTCGTCTGGATCCACGATTTCGACGACGACGGCTGGAACGACGTTTTCACGGTCGGCTTTCCTGGCACCCCCGCCTTCGTCTACCAGAACCCCGGGGCTGCAGGTTTCGACAAACATTGGCGGAAACATCCGGTCTTCGATTGGGTCTCGAACGAATCGCCGCAACTGACGCAGCTCGTCGGCGATCCGCGTCCCGAACTTGTCTGCACGCGCGACGGATTCTTCGGCTTCGCCACCGTGAATTGGGAGAAGCCGTTCGAGCCGTGGGTGTTCCATCCGGTATCCGAGCAGATCACCGACAAGCGGTTCGGCCACGGATTAGGCATCGGCGACGTGAACAACGATGGCCGGCTGGATATCGTGCATGCCAAGGGCTGGTTTGAGCAGCCTGAAGCGGACGCGCTGACCGCGCGCTGGATTCCGCACGATGCCGCGTTCAGCACCGCCTATGGCGGCGCGGAAATGTATGTCTACGACGTCGACGGAGACGGCGACAACGACGTGATCACCAGCAACGCCGCACACGACTTTGGATTGTTCTGGTACGAACAGAAGGTCGCGGACAACGGGAGTACGTTTCAACCGCATCGGATCATGGGCTCGCACCCGTCCGAGAACCGTTACGGTCTGGTTTTCTCCGAGTTGCATTCCGTCAATCTTGCGGACATCGACGGGGATGGGCTGAAAGATATTGTGACCGGAAAGACGTATTACTCGCACCACAAAGGAAGCCCGATGTGGGACGCGGGAGCGGTTGTTTACTGGTTCAAGTTGGTGCGTGGCAAAGAGGGAGTCGACTGGATTCCCTATCAGGCCGACGGGGAATCGGGGATTGGTCGCCAGTTGTCGCTGGTGGATCTGCAGTCGGATCGGTTGTTGGATGTCGTGGTCGGGGGCATGAAGGGTGCCCACGTACTGCGGCATCGCCGCGCCGAAGTGGATAAGGCGACGTGGGAACAGGCTCAACCGAAACTGTATACGGGGCCTGCGAAAATCTCGGCGACGGGGGCGGCCGCGCTTCGCGGTCGGCGGATCCCGTTGGATGCGAAGACGGGGCGCGTTGCGGGAGCGGTCGAGGGCGAATCACTCAAAGCGAAGATTTCCGCCGGTTCCGCGGCACCGCAGCCGATGGGCGGCTTCGATGCGGATCGTTGGAGCGGCGACGCGCAGCTCTGGTGGACCGGCGCGCAGCCCGGCGACACGCTCGAGGTGGAGTTTGCGTCCAAGGCAGGCCTGTTTGATCTCGATATCGTGCTGACCTGCGCTCGCGACTACGGCATCGTGCAGTTGTCGCTGGATGGGAAACCACTCGGCAAGCCGATCGACCTTTACGATCCCCAGGTGATCACGACGGGAGTGCTGTCGTTTCCCAAGCTGGAATGGAAGGAAGGCAAACACAAATTGGGAGTGCAGATCGTCGGAGCCAATGACAAAGCCGCAAAAGCCTATATGGCCGGAATCGACTATTTGCGCCTGCGGGATCCGAACGACAAGCTGCCGGAACCGGACGAAGGCGTGAAACCGACGGCCTACGATGGACGCGTATTGAACCTCGATTTCGAATCGGGGACGCTCGATGATTGGAAGGTCGACGGCGAAGCATTCGTCGGCCAGCCGATCCGCGATGACACCGTGGCGAAACGTCGCCCGGACATGCGCAGCGGTCATCGGGGCAATTTCTGGATCGGGGGCTACGAGAAAACGGGCGACAAGGCGACCGGCACGCTGACATCGGTCCCGTTCCCGGTTACCCATGATTACGCGTCGTTCTTGATGAACGGCGGCGAGCACGCCAATACCCGCGTGGAATTGGTGCTCAAAGAAACCGGTAACGTGTTCTACAAGGTTTCAGGTGAGAACAACGAAGAACTGCGGCAAGTCGTGGTCGACTTGCGCAAACTGCAAGGCAAAGAGATCTTTGTGCGGATCGCGGACGACAACCGTGGGCCGTGGGGGCATATCAACTTCGACCATTTTCGATTCCATGAAAATCGGCCGGCACCGCTCAAGTCAGGCGCGGCGGCGCTGGTGGTCGACGAGTATCCGCACTCGGGCTTGAACGCCGAGGAGGCGGCAAAAGCAATGAAGCTGCCGCAAGGATTCCGGGTGACGGTGGGAGCGGCCGAGCCGGACGTCATGCAGCCGATTGCGATGGCGCTGGACGACCGGGGGCGTGTCTGGATCGCGGAAGCATACGAGTATCCCAGGCGGGCCGAGGGTGCTGGCCGCGACCGGATCCTGATCTTTGAAGATCGTGACGGCGACGGTCGCTTCGACGATCGGAAGGTGTTCATCGAGGGCCTGAACCTGGTCAGCGGCCTGGAAGTCGGGTTCGGCGGCGTCTGGGTCGGGGCGGCGCCGGAACTGCTGTTTATTCCCGATCGGGACGGCGACGATCGACCGGACGGCGCGCCGGAAGTGCTGCTGGACGGCTGGGGATATCAGGACACGCATGAGACTTTGAACGCGTTCATCTGGGGTCCGGACGGCTGGCTCTATGGCTGCCATGGAGTCTTCACCCATTCGCGTGTTGGCAAGCCAGGAACTCCGGAGGAACAGCGCATTCCGCTCAACGCGGCCATCTGGCGATACCATCCTACCCGCCATCAGTTCGATGTCTTCGCACACGGCACCAGCAATCCTTGGGGTGTCGACTTCAACGACCACGGCCAGGCGTTCTGCACCGCCTGCGTCATTCCGCATCTGTTTCACATTGTTCAAGGCGCACGATACCAGCGGCAGGCGGGGGAGCACTTCAACAAGCACACTTATCGTGACATTCAAACGATTGCCGATCACGTGCATTACCTGGGCGCGACTCCCCACAGCGGGAACAACAAATCGGACGAGGCGGGTGGCGGCCACGCTCACGCCGGCGCCATGATCTATCTGGGCGGTGCCTGGCCCGACCATTACCGCAATCAGATTTTCATGAACAACATTCATGGCCAGCGCCTGAATGTCGATGTGCCGCGTCCCAGCGGCTCCGGCTACATCGGCGGCCATGGCCCCGATTTTCTGCTCACTGGCGACCGCGCATCGCAAATCCTCAACCTGCGGTATGGACCTGACGGACAGGCCTGGATGATCGACTGGTACGACATGCAGGCCTGCCATACTGGCGACGTCAAAGCCCACGATCGCAGCAACGGGCGGATCTACAAGATCCAGTACGGCGATCAGCGTTCCCCACCGGTCGATTTACGTGCGGCGACCGATCTGGAACTGGCGAACCATACGCTGCACAAGAACGACTGGTTCGTGCGGCACGCGCGGCGACTGTTGCAGGAGCGAGCCCAAATGCGGCCGATCGCCGGCGATGCTCTCGGTCGGCTGCGCGAGATCGCCGTCAGCCACGCCGACGACACGCGCCGGCTGCGCGCAGCCTGGGCGCTGCATGGTGTCGGTGGAATCGATTCGGCCTTGCACCAGAAACTGACGGTCGACTCGAGTCCTTATCTGCGCGGCTGGAGCATCCAGCTGGCGATGGAGCCGGGCGCGGCTCTTCGCGAACAGATGCTGGACGAGCGAGGATTGGACAAACTGGCGGAGATGGCGCGAAGCGATCGTTCGCCCGTGGTGCGTTTGTACCTGGCGTCGGCGTTGCAGAGCATTCCAGCCGTTTCGCGCTGGACGATTCTTGCCGCATTGGCCCAACATGCGGAAGACGCTTCCGACCACAATCTTCCCTGCATGCTCTGGTATGCGGCGGAACCGCTGGCCGACCTCGATCCGGAACGGGCCCTGGCCCTGGCACTCGCCTCCGGATCGACGATGCCGTTGCTGCGCGAGCATATGCTGCGGCGCATCGGCAGTTCCGATCTGGCCGAATCGCTGCCATCGCTGTTGCGGGCACTCGGCAAATCGACCGATGCCGATTTGCAACTGACATTCCTGCAGGCAATTCGCGCGGCGCTGCGCGGGCAACGACGCGTGAGCCCGCCCGAGGAATGGCAGGCCCTCGGCGGACGTCTGGCACAGAGCCCCTCGAACGCGGTACGCCTGCAGGCAATCGCACTGGGAGTCACGTTCGGCGACCCGGCGGCAACCGCCGCGGCACGCGGGATCGTCAATTCGACAAAGTCACCCACCGCCATGCGCCAGGAGGCGCTCCAGGCCCTGTTGTCTGCGCAGGATCCGGAACTTGGATCGGTACTCGTCGCCCTGCTTGACGATCCCGCGTTGCGCGAAGCCGCACTACGCGGACTGGCGCAGTACGACGACCCGCGCACCGCTGAGTTGCTGGTCAACGCCTATGGCAAACTCGCTCCCGCGGAAAAAAGGGCCGCATTGACCACGCTCTGTTCGCGCACCTCCCATGCCCTGACGTTGCTCGCAGCCGTTGAAGCCAAAAAAATTCCCGGTACCGACCTGACGGCGGACCTCATCCGGCAGATGCAGTTCCTCAAACATGAACCTCTGCAGCAGCGATTGCAGGCGATCTGGGGCACGGCGCGCGAATCGGCCGAGGACAAACTGAAGCTGATTGAGCATTACCGGCAAGTCGTGGCGCAGTCCGAAAGCGCCGATCCTTGGCTCGGCAGAGCGGTCTTTTCCAGGACTTGCCAGCGCTGCCACATCCTTTATGGAATCGGAAACAAGGTCGGGCCTGACTTGACCGGCTCGAATCGTGTGAATCTCGATTACCTGCTCAGCAACATCGTCGATCCCAGCGCCGTGATGGCAAAAGAATACCAGCAGACGATCGTCGTTACCGACGGCGGGCTGGTCGTTTCTGGAATCGTCCGCGGCGAGGATGCCAGGTCGCTGACGCTGCAAACTGCGGATGCCACCGTCATTGTGCCGATCGGCGAAATCGAAAGCCGAACGCTGAGCGACAAGTCGATGATGCCGGAAGACCAGTTGAAACAGTTCAGCGATCACGAAGTCCGATCGCTGATTGCCTACCTGTCGGGAAAAGAGCAAACGCCGATCCTGGCGACGCAGGAGCTGGCCGAACTGATCTTCAACGGTCGTGATCTGACCGGCTGGTCGGGACAGTCCGCGCTCTGGTCGGTTGAAAACGGGGAAATCGTGGGCCGCACGTCCGGGTTGGCTCGCAACGAGTTCCTGGTGAGTGACATGGCTGCGGCCGATTTTCGGCTCACACTGGAAGTCAAACTGGTGGCGAACGAGGGTAACAGCGGCATCCAGTTCCGCAGTCAGGCGCTGCCAGGAGACGTGAAGGGCTATCAGGCCGATGTCGGGCCAGGCTGGTGGGGAAAATTATACGAGGAACATGGACGAGCCCTGTTGTGGGAAAAGTCGGGTGAAGCCGCCGTGAAGTCCGGCGACTGGAATCGTTACGAAATCGAGGCGATCGGAACGCAGATCCGCACGAAGATCAACGGTCGGCTTTGCGTCGATCTGGACGATCCGCGTGGGGCGAACCGCGGCATCTTCGCACTGCAACTGCATTCCGGTGGTCCCACCGAAGTCCGCTTCCGCAATTTGAAGCTCGAAGTGATCGACGGGGAATCGACACCGGCCGCGGGGCGCTGAACGAAAGGGATCGCGATGAGACTGTTCGCTTCCGCCGGCGCGTTGATGATTGCATTGCTGGTGCTGGAACCGATGCCCGTAAGTGCAATCGGGGAGGAAACTCTGGCAAAAGGAACTTTGGTAATGGATCTTCGTCAGGTGGCTGTTCCGGTTCAATTGCTGGCGCCCGAGGCGCGGGTGCAGGTGGCGGCGGGTGTCTGCTTTCTCGAAGGCCCGGCGATTGACGCAGCCGGCAATCTCTACTGCAGCGACATCGCCGGCAATCGCATCCTCAAGATCGACGGCCAGGGGCTTCTTTCGGTTTTTCGCGCCGACAGCGGACGCACCAACGGCAATACGTTCGATGCCCGCGGACGACTGATCAGTTGCGAAGGGGCCGAGAACGGACCTGGAGGACGCCGCCGGATCGTTCGCACCGACATGACCACCGGTGCGGTGGAAGTACTGACCGAACGTTACGAAGGCAAACGCTATAACAGTCCCAACGATGTCGTCGTCGATCCGCGTGGCAGGATCTGGTTCACCGATCCGCTTTATGCCCCCGATCGCAGCATCATGGAGCATACGCACGAGGCGGTTTATCGAATCGATACCGACAGCTCCGTTCACCGTGTCATCACGCAACCGTCGATCGGCCGGCCCAACGGCCTGGCGGTGACTGCCAATGGAAAAACGTTGTACGTGATCGACAGTAATTACATTCGTCCCGACGCGCAGCGCAAGATCTGGGCGTTCGACATCGCCGACGATGGTTCGGTGTCCGGGCAGCGGCAGGTATACGATTTTGGTCGAGGGCGCGGCGGCGATGGGATGCGGCTTGATAGCCAAGGTAACCTCTGGGTCGCCGCCGGCATTGCCGCGCCCCGGACGGCGAACGAAACCGGTGATGTCCCGACCGGCGTGTACGTGATCACACCCGACGGCAAACTGCTGGGCCGAATCCCGATCGCCGAGGATGTTGTGACAAACCTGACCTTCGGCGGACCCGATAAAAAGACGCTTTACGTCACCGCGGGCAAGACCATCTTCCGGATCTCGACCGCCGTCGCTGGATACTCGCTGTTCCCTTGAGGTCCGTTTCTAACCGCGGAGGACAGGGTGAGCGATATTACGGCGGAGGACGCGGTGAGCGCGGAGGAGATCGGCTGGATTTTCAAATGCCGATTTGAATCCGTTGGCAATTCTGCCCTGCTGGATGGCTCGTACGTCATTCCTGCAGCCAGCGCAGCAGGTGACGCGTCACCGACTGGGGGGCGTCGTACTGCACAAAATGCCCCGCTTCAGGGATCGTAACCAACGTCAATTCGTTCGCCAACCAGTTCCAGGTGCCGTTCAGACCGTCGGACAAGAGGGCCGGGTCTTTCAGTCCGTGAATCACCAGCACCGGGCAGGCGATTTTGGGAAATTCCTCCTCCGGTTCCTGGTAGGGCTCGCGCGGATAATTCGCTTTGTAGTAATTCAACATTGCTTCGATCGACGACTTGCGGAACGCTTCGACGTAAAGGGTGCGGGCCTCGGGTTCGCGGATCCAGAACGCCAGTCCTTCCGGGGCCACCAGGCGGGCGGCATCGGGCTTTTGAAACTCGCGGGCGTACTGGCTGGCGGCCTGCTGGCCTTTGTTATGAGCCAACTCGCGCAGCATGCCTCGCGGATGCGGCAGGTTCAGAATCACCAGCCGCTCGGTCATTTCCGGATGGGCCATCGCGAAACTCCAGGCCACTGCACCGCCCCAATCGTGACCAACGATCGTTGCACGCTCGCGGCCGAAATGCCTCACGACCGCGCGCAAGTCGGCGACCAGCTTGTCCATTCTGTATTGCTCGATTCCCTCCGGCTTGTCGCTTTCGTTGTAGCCACGCTGGTCGTATGCGACGACCTGAAAATGTTCGGCAAGGGCCGGCATCTGATGCCGCCAGCTATACCAGTAATCGGGAAATCCATGGATCATCACCAGCAGAGGTCCTTTGCCCCGCGTCACATAATGGAGCTTGACCCCGTCCGCATCGACGAATCCATGCTCGCCCAATGGCGGCTCCGCCGCGGCGCCCGGACTGGTGGCCAAGAACCCTATTGCGATACAAAGACACGAAACAAGCATCGCGGTGAGCATTTCCTGGGACTGGTGCATTCTGTGTGCAATCATCAGTGTGTTCCGTCTTGAATCGTGGTAGGTCGTCTGTTCTTTGGAGCAGTTTAGCACAATGGGTGAGCCGCCGTTCATGGACTTTTGGGCCCCGCTGATTTAGAATCAAAGGCCCGCCTGATCGATTTCGGCTGCCCTTTCGAGGACCTCCCGTATGCGACGCTTTGTCTGGCTGATCCTGTTACTCCATTTCACCTGCGGGCAACGGATCGGACAGCAGGCCCAGGGCCAAAACCCAGGGCAGGGGCAGCGCGACGACGAGGGAATCCGTTTTTTTGAGGAGCGGATCCGCCCGGCACTGGCCCAACACTGTTACAGCTGCCATTCTTTGGAGGCTCAACGGGCCAAGAAGCTGCAAGGAGGCCTGTTTCTCGATTCGGCCGCAGGCCTGCTGGAAGGCGGCGACAGCGGACCGGCGATTGTCCAAGGCAAGTCGGCCGAGAGCCTGCTCATCAAGGCGCTCCGGCACGACGGGCTGGAAATGCCGCCGGCCGGCAAACTGCCCGATGCTTTGATTGCCGATTTCGCGCAGTGGATCGATCGCGGCGCGCCCGATCCGCGCGACGGCGCAGTACCGCTGCGGCCCAAACGCGAGATCGACATCGAGGCCGGTCGGCGCTGGTGGGCGTTTCGGCCGTTGCGACCGGTGCCGCCACCCGACGCACCCGATCCGTCCGCTTCTGCCAGTCCGACCGCGGGATCCGGAACACCTCCTGACCGATCTCTGGTCTCGCCAATCGACCGCTTCCTGCTGCACGCGCAGCGGCAACAGGGCTTGCGACCTGGATCGCGCGCCTCGCGGGAAAAATTGCTGCGTCGAGCGTTCTTCGATCTGATCGGCCTGCCGCCAACACCGGAACAACTCGAAGCATTCCTGCGGGACGAATCGCCAACCGCATTCGCCGCGGTCATCGATCGCCTGCTGGACGATCCTGGCTATGGCGAAAAGTGGGCTCGCCATTGGCTGGATGCGGCGCGTTACGCCGAAAGTGGCGGCTACGAATTCGACGGTTTTCGGCCGGGTGCCTACCACTACCGGGACTGGGTAATTCGCGCATGGAATCGCGACCTGCCGTTCGACCAGTTCATTCGCCAGCAGTTGGCCGGTGACAAATTGACTCCGGACGATTACGACGGCGCGGCGGCGAGCGGGTTTCTGGTGGCCGGTCCTTATCCGGGCCAGATCACGGCCAAGACCGTGGAGCGTATTCGTTACGATCAGATCGACGATATGCTGATGACGGTCGGCGGATCGATGCTCGGCATGACGATCGGCTGCGTTCGCTGCCACGAACACAAGTACGATCCGATTCCGCAGGAAGACTATTACGCGTTGGCCGCATCGCTGCAGTCGACCGTGCACGGCTCACGACAACTCGACCCTGACCCGGCCAAGACGATCACGGCTCAGAAACAACATCAGGCCGCGACACCGGCTCTCCTGGCAGCGGTCGAGGCGTTTGCTTCCGGGCAGTTTGCGGAGCGATTCGAGACCTGGAAGGCGGAGCTTTCGAAGCAGCCGGACAGCACGCGCTGGCAGACGTTCGAACCGATCTCGGCGGCGGCCGAACGATCGTGGCTGAAGTGGCAGGCGAATGGACTGCTCCTCCACGACGGCGCGATGCCGGTTGGATCGTTGTTGAGCCGCGGGGGAGAGTCGCGGCGCGTCGGCGGCCAGGAGATCATCACGATCGTCGCCCGCACGCATCAGAAAAATATCCAATCGCTGCGACTCGACGCCTTGACCGACAAATCGCTGCCGCAAAAAGGTCCGGGCTTGAACGGCGACGGAAGCTTCCAGTTGGCGGAACTCAAGGTGCTGGCCCGGCCGCTCGATCCCCAAGCCAAGGATCCACCGATCGAGTTGGCGCTGAAGCCATCGTTTGCTGGCGGCGCCGATCCCGATCAGCCGCTGGCAAATGCGTTGGACGGAAAGATGGAGACCGCCTGGACGGTGCGCGCCACTGCCCGCGCCGACAACGCGGCGATCTTCGAACTGGCGTCACCGCTGGCGGGGTTTGATCAAGGGACGGAGCTTGAGTTTCAAATGCGGTTTGCCGATCAGGGGTTGGGCCGGTTCCGCTGGTCGTTCAGCATCGAGCCGAACCCGGCGACCTGGGCCGGCGAGGTAACCCCGCAGCATCTCGGTGAACTGCGATCGCTGCTGGCGGCCGGCAATCAACAACTCGCGGAAGGTATGCGTCGGGCGATGATGCCTTGGTTCAGTCGGTTCGATGCGGAAGCGGCAAAGGTCTGGGACGCGCTGCGCACGCATCGGCAGTCCGAACCACGGCCGTCGCTGCCGGAGGTCTACACCACCACGGCCGGTGGGCAAGACGTCTACCTGCTGCGCCGCGGCGAAGTCGACAGCAAAATCGAAAAGGCCCGTCCCGGCTTCGTACGCGTACTCTACGCGCCGACCGATGCCGTTCCTAATCCACTGGAAGAAGCAGCCACGGATCCGCGTGTGAGGTTGGCGAACTGGATGGTCGATGTCGAGCATGGAGCTGGATCGCTGCTCGCACGCGTCATCGTCAACCGACTCTGGCAGCACCACTTCGGCCGCGGCCTGGTCGCAACACCCAACGATTTCGGCGCACAAGGAGAACGGCCAAGCCATCCGGAGTTGTTGGAATGGTTGAGCAGCGAACTGGTGCAGAGCGGCTGGAAGTTGAAAGCGATGCATAAGCGGATCATGTTGAGCGAGGCGTATCAGTTGTCGCACGACGTGATCCCGGAGAATCTGGCGTTGGACCCGGACAATCGCTACCTCTGGCACTACCGACCGCGGCGACTCGACGCGGAACTGGTCCGCGACGCGCTGCTGGCCACCGGCGGCAATCTTGATCGAGCGATGTTCGGTCCGAGCCTGCTCGATGACTCGGTGCGACGCAGCGTCTACCTGCGAGTCAAACGCAGCGAACTCAGCCCCTGGCTGACGACGTTCGATGCTCCCGAACCAACTCAGAGTATTGGCCAGCGCGTCAGTACCACCGTGCCGACGCAGGCGTTGACGTTGCTGAATTCAGCGTTCGTTCGCCGGCAAGCGGAATTGCTCGCGCGCCGCGTGCGATCCGCCCCAGACGTGCCGCTCGCCCAGGCCGTGGACCAGGCATACCGCGTGGCGCTGGGCCGCGCGCCGGCTGCTGCCGAACGCGACGAAATGCTGGCGTTCATCGAGGAACAAGCGGCACTCGCCGGCAGCGACGCCACGGCCCGAGACCGGGCACTGGTTGAGTTCTGTCAGGTGCTTTTTTGCCTGAGCGAATTTATGTATATCGACTAGAGGCGCTCACAAGCGGCGCCGGGAAAGGAACCGTACGATGTTTTCCGAATCGAGTGGGCTGAGCTTACCTGAACGTCGCGAGTTCCTGCGCCGTGCCGGACTTGGGTTCGGATCGTTGGCGCTGGCTGGTCTGCTGCATGCCGAGTCTTCGGGGGCGCCGGAGCCAGCGGTACTCGACCCGCTTGCGCCCCGCGCACCTCATTTTCCGGCTAAGGTCAAATCCGTAATCTGGCTCTTTATGACTGGTGGCCCTTCACAGGTCGACACCTGGGATTACAAACCGGAGTTACAGAAACGGGACGGCCAGGACCTCGCGGGTGCCGATCCAAAAACCGGCTTCTTCACCACCAGTGGCAAGTGCCTGAAGTCGCCCTTCGAGTGGCGGCAATACGGCGAATCCGGCAGCTGGGTCCCCAACATATTTCCACATCTGTCCCAACACGTCGATAAAATCTGTTTCCTGCACTCGATGTACCTGCGGCAGAACAACCATGCGCCGGCGTCGATCGAGCTGATGTGCGGAACGAATCGCCCGGGTCTGCCTGCGATGGGAGCCTGGCTGACCTACGGTCTCGGATCCCAGAATCAGGACCTGCCCTCGTACGTGGTAATGCATGACACGCGGCCCCGAGGCGACGACCAGATCTGGTCGGCCGGATTCCTTCCCAAGACCTTTCAGGCGCTGGCGCTCGACGCCCGCCGCAAAGAAGCGATCGACAATCTGGCCCGCGATGGCGGTCATTCGGACAGCCAGCAGCGAGCCCAGTTGAAGCTGATCCGCAAACTGAACGAGGCACACGCCGCCCAACGGTCGACGCAGACCGATCTGGCGGCTCGAATTAACTCCTACGAATTGGCTTACCGGATGCAGATGGCGGCTCCCGAGTCGCTGGACCTTGGCCAGGAAACGTCCGCCACTCACCAGCTCTACGGCCTCGACCAGCCTCACTGCGCGACGTTTGGCCGCCAATGCCTGATCGCAAGGCGACTTGTCGAACGGGGCGTGCGCTTCGTGCAGATCTTCGCCGGCAAAGGCACCGCCAGCGACGGCAGCGTCAACGACGTGCCTTGGGATTGCCATAGCGATCTAGAGACAAACCATCGATCGTGCGCACTGCATACCGATCAGCCGGCCGCCGCACTGCTCACCGACCTCGCCGCCCGTGGCCTGCTCGATTCAACGCTCGTCATCTGGGGCGGCGAGTTCGGTCGCACCTCCGATTCGCAAGGCTCGAAAGGACGCGACCATAACCCCAATGGGTTCACAATCTGGATGGCTGGGCCCGGTGTCCGCGGAGGCCTGCATTACGGCGCCACCGACGATTTCGGCTACAAAGCGGTCGATAAGAAAATCCACGTTAACGACCTGCACGCGACGCTGCTGCGATTGCTTGGCCTCGAACACACGCGACTTACCTACCGCTTCAACGGCCGCGATTTCCGATTGACCGACGTCGGCGGGAATGTGCTCGGAGAAATTCTGGCGTGAAGAGGGGAACGGCTGAATTCCCGGGTGCCAGGGGGAAGTAGCTGCGACGCGGGCCGCCGAGATGCAGTTCCATTCCAAATGTCAAGGAAAGGTTATGCATCGCATCCACCGTTTGAGAACTGAATGCGAGGTTGTCGAGTGCATCGACGCGCTGCGCCAGCCAGTTGCGAAAATAATACTTCAGTCCAATGCCAAAGGGCATCATGAACGTGGTGTCCTTGATCGGCCGGTTACGCTCGTCGACAAAGCGAAACGACCCCCACCCTAAGCCCCAACTGAAGAAAGGACGCCAGGCACTGTCGCCCCAAGGGTAATACAGCAGATCGAGATCCCCGTACCAGTCGCGGCTGGTGCGGCCGTTCTGTTCCGCACCCGTGTCCGCCACTTCCAGATTGGCGAACGCGAATCGCCCTTCGATTCCCCAATAATGAGCGACATCATAACCCAGGCGATATCCGCCGAACTGCCCGGTGTGCTGATCGACGCCGTTCAGCGAACCGTAGAACCAGCCGATGTGCCAGGGCCGGTTCCGCCAGCTGGTTCCTTCCAGTGGCTCGCCCCGACCGACGTGCCGCGCCGGATCGTCGGGGTCGTCGTGCGAGAAATCGACGAACGGGAATTCGTACCACCAGCCGTCCGGCGTGGGGAATTCCGCGAGATTATCCGGTGCCGCGAACGCTTCCAGCCGGGATTCATTTCCTCCTGGCAGACCGTACGCCGCACGCGGCGCGGTGCCGATCCCGAACCGGTCGGCGACGAGTTGAATCGCGTCCAGCTCGAACAAGCTCGATGGCGTCGTCTCGTTCGGATACTCGAATGGAATTCCGGTCGGGTGTGCGATCGGGCGAGTTGCCAATGTCCAGCGATTGTGCGTCACTTGGGCCGATGAAGCCCGAGGCCCGGCGCAGGTCAGGCAGAGCACAGTCGCGGCAACGAGCGCAAAGGCAAGTCGAGTTCCTGGCCCGGCGTTCAGCGCGAGTATGGCGCTTCTCGTAAATACTTCACGAATTAGCCGCTCGGCAAACTGTGGAGAGGCCCGAGTCGGCCGAAACTTGCCCGAATCCGCCCGAAAAGTCGCGGGATTATGTCGCCGCCTGGATGCCTGTCAATGGTCGATCGGGGTCCTTGCAAACATGGGGCTTCGGTGGGTATCGTACCCGGACAAGCTCGGAGCATTGAACTGCGTTGACTGGGCAACCTTGGTAATGCAGATCGACCTTTGGCAGGCCGTAATAATTTCGGTGGAGATTTTATGAAGGAACTGAAACAGTGCACGGCGGAAGCACTAGGGACGTTTTTCCTCTGTTTCGCCGGAATTGCGGCAATTCTCTGCAACGATAAGGAAATCGGCAGCGGAGCGGGAATCGTCGGTATTGCCCTGGCGCACGGCCTGGCACTCTCGGTCGCGATCAACGCTTTCGGGGGATTGTCCGGCGCCCATTTCAATCCGGCCGTGACCATCGGCATGCTGAGCACCGGCCGAATCTCCGGGAAGCTGGCGGGCGGATATATCGTCTCGCAGTTGCTCGGTGCAACGCTGGCCGCATTCCTCTGCATGCTGATTTTCCCCTCGAAAGTCGTGGAAGCTCAGGCGTTGGGCACGCCACTTCCCGGTTCGCTATTCCAGGATCGCGTCGGCGCGATCTTATTAACCGAGTTCATACTGACATTCTTATTGATCACCGCGATCTTTGGCACAGCGGTGGACGAGCGCGGCAAGGGCGTCAAGATTGGCGCGTTTGGCATCGGGTTGACGGTGACATTTGATATCCTTGCAGGCGGCGCTGTGACAGGTGCATCGATGAATCCGGCTCGTTCCTTCGGACCCGCCCTTCTGGCAGGAAAGCTCGGCGGAGTCCACTGGTGCTACTGGGTGGCTCCCATCGCGGGAGCGGTCGTCGGGGCCCTTATCTACCACCACTTCATTCTGCCGGAAGAACGCCCCGCCAAGATATAATCACACCCTCGGCACCACCACTCCGCGGAAAGCGACGTTTTTCGTCGGCACCGAAAAGTTAACACATTGAGGCGAATGCGAAGGCGCACGGCCCCAGACTAAGAGGAACTGTTACCATGAGAAATTCGTTAGCAGGTCGGCTTCTGATATTGGCTGTCATTTGTGGTTTACCGGGATGCACGGGTAAAACACCGGCTCCGGTTGGCAAGCCAAACACGGATGCTGCGGACAAAGGGACCGTGACCCAGACGACCGACACCACGAAGGCGGCGGAGGGTTCGCCGACTCCTGCGGAGCCCGACCCGGCGCTGGTACGGCTGGGCGATTCTTCGTTGACCGCCGGGATCCCCGGCGACGGGCCGCTTACCGAATCGGTGATCGCCGCCTGGTTGGACGAGCCACGGAATCATCTTGAGTTGTCGGTCGAATTGCCGCTCGGTTTGGCCTCCGCCGCAGCTCAGATCGTAATCCCCAAGGACAATCCTTTGACGCGAGCCAAGATTGAGCTGGGCCGACAGCTCTATTTCGACACGCGTTTGTCGTCGGATAACTCCGTAAGCTGCTCTAGCTGCCACCATCCGGACGAAGGCTACGGGCGTCACACACAGTTCGGCATTGGCGTAGGCGGCCAAAAGGGCGGACGTAACTCGCCGGTCAGCTACAACCGGATCCTCAGCGCGGCGCAATTCTGGGACGGCCGAGCCGACTCGCTGGAAACCCAGGCAAAGGGGCCGATTGCCAATCCGATTGAAATGGGCAATACGCATGAGAAAGCGGTCGCAACGCTGCAGAGTATTCCCGGCTACGTGACGCAATTCCAGCGGATTTTCACGGACGGGGTGACGATCGACAACGTGGGCCGAGCGATCGCCGCGTTTGAACGCGTGCTAGTCAGCGGACCATCCGCGTACGATTACGACGAGCCGTTCCAGCGATTTGTCGCCGCGAACCAGGAGGAACTGGAGGATCTCGATCGGCTGCAACGCGAAGACCCCGAACTGTTCGCCCGCTACCAGGTGCTGAAGAAGGATACTGATGATCATCCTTACAGCGAATCCGCTCGGCGAGGTAAAGAGCTGTTCTTCAGTGAACGGGTCGGCTGCACCGCTTGCCATGCCGGGGCGAATTTCACCGACGAGCGTTATCACAACCTGGGTGTGGGAATGGACAAAGATCCGCCCGATCTGGGTCGGTTCGATCAGACGAGCAAGGAAGAGGATCGCGGTGCATTCAAGACCCCGACCGTACGAAATGTAACTCTGTCCGCACCCTACATGCACGACGGCAGCCAGGCAACCTTGGAAGAAGTCGTCGACTGGTACGACAAGGGTGGGCACCCGAATCCGCAGTTGAGTAACAAGATCAAGAAACTGAATCTCAATCCGCAGGAGAAACTGGATCTCGTTGAATTCATGAAAGCATTAACAGGGCCATTTTCCACGGTACGTACCGACCGTCTGCCATAGGGTCGGGCGTTGCGATCCGGAGCGGGCACGGACGGCATCGACTACCACCAGCCGAAGCGTGCCCCGATTGCCGGTCCTAGAATCAGCAGACCTACAACGCCGGCACCAACTGCGGCAGCCAGCACCGCCCCGCTGCCGACGTCCAGAGCCTGACGAATCTGGGGATTGAACTGGCGATCCACCGTGCGTGCCAGATGTTCGATCGACGTATTCAACAATTCCGTTGCAAACACGATCGTGATGCAGACCAGCAGGATGCATAATTCGATGCGTGGAATTTGCAGGACGATCGCCAGCGTCAGTACGGCCAGTGCACAGGGCACGTGCACATGGAAACTTGATTCGCGCCACAGACTCTGACCGATCCCAGTTCCTGCCGCTGCGAACTTTCCGACCCAGCCTTTCTTCTTCAACGAAGATTGCGTATCGTCCATGGCAGCTACTCCAGGCCCAAGGTGCCCGACGGCGGAATCTGTACTCCGCCGACGCGACCGAGCTTGCTGATCGGCAGAAACCTCGGTTCGATCGAAAAGTTGGCGCCGACATTTCCGCGGCTGACGTCCCAATTGAAACCGACCTTGACCAGGAACGATTCACCGATGCGCGTCAGGTTGATGATCTGGCCGATATTCCCGGCGTCGCCGAAATCGTAGCTGGTTCCCGCCGTGAAGATCCACTTTTCGTTCATGCGGTAATTGGCTGTGGCGGTCAGCGCATTACTGTGCACGGGACCCTCGATCGTGCGGAAACCGACGAACAGGCTGCCCAATTCCGGGCGGCTCAAGACGCCGCCAATCGACGCGGTTTTGAGCCCCGTGCCAAAAACGTCGGCGAACCCGTCCGACAATAACGTCACCCGATCGCCGATATGCCAGCGAAAATCGTAGTCGATCAAGCCGACTTCCTGACCGAAGTTGTCTCGATTGGCGTTCGGATAGACGGTCGCCTGCAGATCGAAAACGATCCAGTCGACGATCCGCTGCTGCCCCGGCAGACCGCGTTTCGTCTGCCAGCGCTGGCTTAGCCCCAAACGCGCCAGGAGCATGTCGTCGGCGACCTCGGTCGCCGGCGAGGTCACCCAGCCCTGCAGCCCGCTACGGAGCGCTACAATCCGCTCGTCAAATTTAGGATGCACATTGCCGCCAGCCGTTCCCCCGAACGTGTTGAAGAACAGCCGCCTGCGAAAATGCTCGATCGAGTCATCATCCAAGGCGTCGTACAGCGGGAACCGTCCCAGATCCCGATTGGCGTCCGCGTAGAACAGGTCGCTCTCCAACTGAATCTTGTGCGCCAGACCATTGAGATTAAACAGCTCACTTTGCACCGAGGCGTCGACGCGCCAGATCGGCAGGCTGCTACGGATTCCCGCTTGACCATAAAGCCGCGTGACGTCGTCACCCGCCAGATCTTCGCCCCAGGTCGCCGCTTCTCCCAGAACATACGGCACAACTTTGACCGGGCCGAGCTCGAACGGCAGATCGATCTCCTGCCTCGTCGCCGCCCGCAGTCCTTCCCGCTCCGCTTCCCAGGCCAAGGGATCGGATTTCGCGGCGTCCAGCGGCTGCGATGGCGTGCTGGCCGGCCGTAGTCGGGCGTAACCGACGGAACTGTGCGCGTTCCAGGTCAACCGATCGAACAGCAACGATTGTCCCAGTAGAAAATGATCGAGCCGCGGCAGCCATTCCGTCTGCGTGAAGAAGTCGTTCACCCGTACGTCGGCCGACAGTGCATACGACTGGTTCTGATCAAACCGTTTCAGCTCCAGGCCGGTCGTCTGATCCTTGTTTTGGTCCCACTCACGCTCGTAATACTGCTCCAGAAAATTCCGGTCGCTCACCAAGCCCAATTCGCCGGTGAATTGAAAACCGTTCGACAGGTATTGCCGATGCTGCCACAACACGCGTCCGCGAAAGTCCTCTTCGGGAATCAGCGTGCGTCGATCCGATCCGAGGTTGTCCAGCCCTCCGTCGTTGATCCCCCAGGCGTCAAAGTAGCCGCGATACGGACCGGGCAGGCCGAACAGAACATCACCCTGATAGCGATAATTCGTGCCGAGCCCCACGCCTCGCTCGCTGAGGAGATCGGCGGATAGCTGCCACTCGGTGTCCGGGGGTTTGGAGCCGATTCCAAACAACTGATAGGCGTCAAAGTCGAGCAGAAATTGGGTGCCGAACACACCGTCGCTCTTCAGTTGTACCCGTTGCAGGTAATACGACGGCTCTTGCAGATCGGTGGCGATCGTCGGCCAGTAAAACACCGGTATCCCGGCCAGGTAGACCCAGTTGTTGTTGCTGGTTGCGAGCGAATGATGTTCGACATCGCCCAGCCCGGTACGCGCGTCGATACGCGTTTCCTGGATGTCCTGGAATTGCACCGTCTCGGATTGCAACCAGTAGCGAGGCACTCCGAGACGGCTGGATGTCAGTGCCGCACCTTGCGCGAGATACGAACTCTCGTTCACCTGTTGCAGCACGTCCGCCTTCAGTCGCAGCAGGCCCTGATAGCCGGGCGCGGGCGTCAAGAGTTCCGCGTTTAACACCACACCGCGCCGGTCGGCGACGTTGTAATACATGCGGTCGGCATAGATCACCCGATCCCCCTGCCGAAAAACGATGTTGCCCTCCAGATAAAACTCAATCGGATGCTCCATCGCGGGCTGCGCCGGTCTTTTGCCGCCGCCCGGCAATCCAACTTTGGACAGATCGTCCGTCCAGACGACGATCCGATCGGTGACGATATCCACCACCGACGTGTCGCCAAGAACCTGCCCGAAGGGGTCCGGGACGTTGCTGATGCCATCGATGATGATGTGCACCCCCGAGTCACAAACCGCCACGGTCTCGTTCGGATCCCGGCTGTCCAGCGTACGGAAAGAGAATCCAGCGCTGCCTTGCGATTCAATCCGAATCGAACGAATGAATGCCGCCGCGCCGTCCGGCGCCGTGGCTGCATTCGACGAATCGAGGGGCCCCGGCGGAGCGCCGGATCCAAACACCGGCCCCGGACCGGGATTTGCAAACTGAGTGCGCTGTAGAGGCACGCGACGATCATTGTCCCGCGCTGCCAGAGCTCGCTGATACACCGCTGGGCGAACCGCCGACTCGCTGGCCACCGAACCCACCTGGAGTCCGATCCGACCACGCGAATGCCAGCGCCCGAACCAGGTCGGCCCTTGGTAAATCGGCGTGTGATAAGCGCCCGATTCCCCTAGCTCTTCGCGGCGAAAGTCGACGCGGCCTTCAAGATAGCCAATCACCTTGGCAACGCCTTCCGGATTGGCGCGATCTTCATCGATCCAGAGCGTCGCCTGCTCCGCGCGGGCAATCGACGGCCCCTGGCGAATCTCGACTCCGTTCAGAATCCAAACTTCGTAAGATCCCTGTCGCCAATGCTGACCCCAGGCGGCCGAAACGGAAATCGGATCGCCGACATTTGCAATCTGCCACTCAACTTCCGCTGCCGAAGTGCCGAAATTACCGATCAATCCTAACCCGCTGCATAGCACGAGTAGCGCGCGCAGCCCCGCCACGTTCAGCGACGAACCGAAACGCCGCGAACTGTTCCCGCGCACGCGAGACCACTCACGATTTTCGTACTCTGGCTTCTCGTTCAGCGTCAGGGCATCCTTGCCATCGATTGCCGAAGCGCAATGGGAAACAACGTCACGACGAACGTGGAAAATAGCGGGGCGGATTATAGGAAGCCGCCGCCAGCATGGCAATTTGAATTCGAGCCGTAGACAAGGGGAGATGGGCAAACTGCGGGAGGGAGGGTTACGGGGAACGGGGTCGGCTCGCCTGCAGGCGACGTAACTGGGCGGGCAGCGGTCGTGGGCCTCGGGTGATGGCTCCCAGTGGGACGGTTCAAACTCGGCGTCGAGCGGGACGTCGTGCGCGTCGAGCAGGCGTTGGCAGTAGGTCCACGTCGGCCCCGCCGGCATCGTCCACTGTTCCATCGGAGACTGGGCAAAATTCGTCGCCGCCAACCTGCCGTCGGCGAAGACCAAACTGGTCAAACCTGAAACCCTCAAGAAGCTCCACACCTCCGCCTCAGCTGACCCCGGAAAACCGCGATACGCCATGGGCTGGATCGTCGCCGACGGCCAACCCTGGGCCGGCGGGCCGGCGCTCACCCACGCCGGCAGCAACACCATGTGGTTCGCCGTCGCCTGGCTTGCCCCCAAGAAAGACTTCGCTGTACTTGTCGCCTGCAACCAGGCCGAAGCCAAGGCCTGCAACGACGCCGTGCTCGCGCTCATCGCCGACCACTTCAAAGGCGAGCGGCGGTAGGTGATCGTCGGTCTGGATTGCGCCGCCTCCGGTACAGAGCGATAGTTTGTTATTCGTTTTAGGCGGCAGAACGTCAGCGGACGGTATGGAGAAAAATGTTCAACAGCACCACAGGCTGTCGCCACGCCGCGTGGTCGGCGGCTATTTCCTCCGGCCGGGACCCTCGTTCTGTGCCTCCTCACAATCGCGACAGCCGGTGCTCAGAGCATCTTGGCTGATCAGCAGATATCGCAGGCGGTCGGCGTCGATCTTAACAATCTCCGCAGCCCTTCTTCACTGGTGAGCATCGCAGATGGACAGGCCATTCCGGCGTGGCTCACGCTCTTCACCCACGTCTTTCCGCATGGTGGCTGGTGGCACGTACTGCCCAATGTCACGGCACTCTGGGTCTTCGGCGCGATTGCTGAGGGGGCTTTCGGCAGTTGGCGTTTCGTAGCCGCCTACCTTGCTTCAGGTGGCGTTGGAGTCTCTTGCGACCTGCTGATTCCGCCTTACCCTGCGCACCCGGCCGCTGGAGCCTCCTTGGCCATCGCCGGTATCATTGGCGCGTATTCGGCGGTCCGTTGGTCTCGTGGATTGCACACTCGGCTACAGAGCGCTACGATTATTGCGTTAGAGGCCGCCTTATCCGTTGGAGTTCTAACGTGGCTCGCGTTTCGCACGATTCCCACCGCGCCGGACCGGATCTGCTCTGTCATGTATCACTTCGTGCCGCTTCTGGTCATGTGGTTCGTGGTTCGAGCCTATGTCGGGTGCAGACGCTTTACACAGAGATTTCATGATCGATCCACCTAACCCGGCTCCTCCGACTCCCGCAACCTGTACAACTACGAAACGAAAACCATCGCCGGTTCGCCGCTGGGTTCGTCGTGGCTTTATCATCTGGGCGATTGTCTCGACAAGCTGGCTTGCCAACTCGGTACGCACCCAGGGTGTCGATCCTTCGCTGTTAGAACACAGTACTGGGGTGTCCGTTGTCGACGATGGCACGTCGATCGAGTTTCGGCCGACGACTCCTGAATCCGATACGGCACTCGTCTTTATCTGTGGTTCGGGAATCGCCGCCGAAGCATATGCTCCCCTGCTGCGGCCTATCGCAGAGGGCGGCTATCCTGTTTTCGTGGTGCGGTTGCCGATGAGATTTGCTCCGTTGGAATCTCACAAACAGGAAGCCATTGATCGAGTCCTTTTCCTCATTCGAGGGCATCCCGAGATTTCGCGATGGGTAGTTTCAGGCCATTCCCTGGGTGCAGCTCTCGCGTGCCGCGTCGCACAGTCGAATCCTTCCACGATCGCGGGATTGGTACTGTTGGGGACAACGCACCCCAAACAAGCCGACTTGTCATGGTGTCAGATTCCGGTAACGAAGGTCTACGCATCCAATGATGGCGTTGCTCCGTCTTCGATTGTCCTTGCGAACAAGGACTTGCTTCCAAAAAGTACGAAATGGGTAGAGATTCAAGGCGGGAACCATTCGCAGTTCGGCCACTATGGCCGTCAACTCTTCGACGGTACGGCAACGATCACGCGCAGCGATCAACAAGACATTGCCCGTTCGGCAATGATGGACGTTGTTCAGTACGTCGGCGAAGATTGAGTCGACGCTTCGGCAGTTCCAAGCCTCGCGTGCCGGTCCCGGTCCACGTACTGGATTCTGGACATATGGGAAACGACCGGCAGCGTTGCGCCACGCCATTCCAGGCCCCCTCATCCCCGACCCTTCTCCCCCGGAAATACCGGTGGAGAAGGGAGGATAGTCGTTTGCAAACCGCAATCCGTTCGATCGCCACCTGCTCGTGCATGCGCGGGACCGGCACGGCACCGCGTACGCCTGCAGATCGCTCGCAATCATCAGCCGCGCGTTGCTGAGAAGGCTGGAGTTCGCTTCAAGCTGTGAGCATGACCTCTGTGTTCTCTGTGCACTCGGTGGTTTTTTCCTGCATCGCCGACCCGGACGACAGTTCCAATCCTCGCTGATCCGTACACCAGATTTAAGCCGGAAAAAGTTGTCGCTCAATCTCGTCGCCCGCTAGAATGGGCCGGGTGCAACGGATATATCGCCATGCAAACACAGAACCGCAAACGCCGCGTCTTGCCATCCCTATTGCGGGTTTGTGTCGTGGTTGCAATTGGCCTTGTCCTGCTGCCTCTCGCCCCGCTGTTGATTGCGACCTACTTTGCATACGCCAGTGTGCTGCAAATCGTCATTTGGGTTTGGTGGTGTACTCGCGGTGTGAACGTACTTCTCGTGTACTCCGATAGCGCGAACTGGCACGATTACATTGAAGCGAACATCCTTCCGCGATTGCCCGCATCCTCGGTGGTGATCAACTGGTCGGATCGCCGCAACTGGAAATGGTGGTCGCTTCCAGCAATGGCAGCCCGATTCTTTGGCGGAACGCGCGAATTCAATCCGATGATCGTCATATTTCGTCCGCTGCACTGGGCAAAGACCTATCGCTTCTGGAAACCGTTCAAAGACCACAAACACGGAAAGACGGAACCGCTTCACGCATTGGAGACAAAACTGTTCAACGACTTGTGGCGTGCCGGAATCGGAACGGCCAATTAGCAACCGCATGCCGTCGGACCTATCCATGACAGTCATTGGCACATCGTGCGGTCCAAGAACCGGACAGTGGGAGCGAATATCCTGGAAACTCGTTGACGCAAAGCTGGTTACGACTTGCCACAAAAGATCATTTTACAAGGTCATTTTGAGCGGAGGAACAACACTTATGGTTGGCATTGGCATTGGCATTATGGAACTGTTGATTTTGCTCGTGATTCCGGTTGTGGGACTGGGCACACTGGCCGTTGTGTATTTTGTCGTTCCCGTTCGCGGCGGTGACCGTGAAGACGTCGCTCGCAAATAGAGCCACGTGATCGTGGGAGCCCTATGCGCCGGCGGAAGGTCATCCTGATCCTGGGTATCCTGGTCATCGCCGGCTTGACGCTCGACAACTCAATTGACCGTTTCGGCGGCTCGGTACGGTATTCCAACGATGGCAAAATCGAATAAGGCACAAAGCGTATCCGAACTTCTTGCCGCGCTTCCATCGGACCGACAAGCGGAATTCGAACAGGTGCGCAATGTAATTCGGCACAACCTTCCGCCTGGATACGAAGAAGCGGTAAGCAAGAACATGCTCGTGTATCAAGTGCCATTTGAGATGTATTCTGACACGTACAATGGCCACCCGTTATGGTACGTCGCGCTCGCATCGGAGAAATCGTATCTTTCCCTCCACTTGATGTCCGTCTATGGAGACCCAAAGCTGGCAAAGGAATTGAGTGATGGGTTCAAGGACGCGGGCAAGAAACTGAACATGGGTAAGGCTTGCGTTCATTTCCACTCCGCTCAAGACCTGGCACTTGACGTTATTGGCCGCATTGTGTCCAAGGTTCCAATAGAAAAATGGGTTGCCATAGCCAAAGCTGCTCGGCAGACAACGTCCAAGACTCGCCGCACAAAGGCGTGAACGTGCGGAAAGAATGGTTGGGAAACGAGCGGGGAGGAACCCGCACACTAATATGTCGACGCGATTTGAAATTCTGAAGAACGGCGAGCGGGTCTGCACTTCCGGTATCACCGGCGATGGCGTTCTGTCCGTTAGTGTGATGTACGTAAAACATTCCGGACATGACTCAACGCACGTACTCCAGATTGGTGGCCTCGGAATGTTTGACGGCTCGCAGGATCGTCAACATCACGCGGCGTGGCCGTCGCCGGATGTGGCGGCGGGTGACGAAATCACGATTCGCATTCTGCCGCCTGGCGAATACGACCAACCTCACGGAATGATGGGCAGTCCACGCAAGACGATCGATGATCCAGAATTCGGCAAACTCAACTATTACATCAATGCATGGGACGCTGACATCGTCTTCGACTCTGCGCCCTTCGAATCGGCACACATTCATTTGCGGGCCGACGATTCCGGCCCAACACAACACCAACGCGAGCTCCTGCGCGAGCTTCGAAGTCGCCACATGCAATTGTGGCCGGAGGTTCTTTCGGCACTGGTCAAATGCCATCCCGAGATTAAGACGTCAGACGAACTTTCCGAACGACTCGTTCCTCATGTCGGCATCAATATGTATGACGACTCGAACTCAATCGAAATCATATATAGCGTCGAGGGTGATCCTGAATCCCGCGCCTACTTCGTTACGCTGCGAGATTGGGAGATCGCCGAGGTTTGCATGGCCGAATAGCGTGGCAGGACAATGCAGCGAACCGGCGCCGCCGATCCTGTCGCCGTCAACATCGTAACGCTTTCCCGAATGCCCCCGGCCTTGCCCGGGGGAACGTTACGTTCTTTGCTACATAGCGAACGCGGATCGCGCGAGCTGCCCCGAATCCCTTTCGGTCTCGGCAAGCCGGTTTCGGAAGCAGCGCTCTTTGCTCGACCGACGATCAGCGCGCAATGCTGTGTAGCAAGAAGCGTAACAAACCCCCGGGCAAGGCCGGGGGCATTCAAGAAAAGGCCGCGTAACGATCCCCCGAACCAAAGTGTGACCTGCCACTGCCGTACCCCATGACCGTGCCGTTCCCTGGACGGACCGGTGACGACTGGAGGCCGTTTAGCGACCGGGGAAATTTCCAAGCCCTCCTCGCAAGAGAGGGGGGGGTGGGGGCACTCCCATTCGCCGCTGGACGTCGTTACAATTTCTCGACGTTCCTCATGGGTCCGTCCCCTGCCGCTCTCCACGATGGACCGCGTGATGTTCTCCCGCAATGTACACCCCTGGCCGACACGGGAACCCGCCCCGCGATGAGTCTTTCTTCGATCGTGCTGTCATGCCATCTATTTGCCGATCTGGATCTGTGGGGGCAGAAGCTCGCAACGTCCGATCTGGCCGTGATTCTGCTGTTGGTGCTACTGGAAGGGCTATTGTCGATCGACAACGCGCTGGTCCTGGGGTTGCTTGCCAAGCGGCTCCCGCCGCACCAGCGTACGCGAGCCTTGTCGTATGGGCTTATCGGGGCGCTCGTATTCCGCATCATCGCCATCAGCGTGGCCGGTTTCCTGTTGAGGTGGACCGCAGTGAAATTTGTGGGAGGGGCGTATCTGGTTTATATCGCCGTGCGGCATATTTTCTTTGAGACGCACGAGGCCCATGAGGACAAGATAATCCTTGACGAGCAGGGTCAGCCGCAGCTCGTTGATTCCGAAACAGGCCAGGAGCTCACGACCGCTGAAATCAAGTTGGAAATACTCGAACGGGTTCCGATCGGAGGCTCGCTTGTTACCGACGAGATGGTCAGCGGCAGTGATTCGCAGGAGATCGCTCGGCCGTCGCTGAGCGACTCGCAGGCGGGTGGCGCGAGCACCCGTCGCGGCAAGCACGCGGGCTTTTGGCGCACGGTGCTCGTCATCGAATTGACCGACGTTGCCTTCGCCGTCGATTCGATCCTGGCGGCGATGGCGCTGGCCGGCGGGCGGTTTGAGAAGCGATGGCTGGTGATCGCGGGTGGTTTCCTGGGAGTGGTCTTGATGCGGTTCGCCGCAGCCGTCTTTATCCGCCTGCTGGAGAGGTTTCCGCGCTTCGAAATCTCGGCCTACCTGCTGGTGGCGATCATCGGTTTCAAATTGCTTGCCGACTGGAGTTTCAATGGCGACTGGAGTTTTCGCGACTCGATGCTGGCCACGCGCATGCCACCGACTTGGAAAGCCCGGTTCGAGGACGTCGAAGTGGCTCGCGTTGACTCCGTGCGGCGCTATGAAGACTGGCTGGATCGGCGCTGGATCTTCGGGTTGAATGCCCGTTCCGTTCCGGACCCGGAAGCGCCGGCCGGGATTCCCGCGATTCGCGATCCGAACCAGCCGCTGGAGATCCCCCATCTACTCGACTTCCACGACATACGTCGGCCCGAGTGCATGAGTTTCTGGGCACTGATGATGGTCTGTTTCTGCCTGGGGTTTCTGCCACGAAAAACCGAACCGGCCGCCGCGGTCGCGCCTTAGCGAGGCGAGGATCTCCAACGCCCGCCGGATTCTGGGACGACTCCGGACAAGACAAAAATCGATTGGTGACGCCGACCTGGGCAGGCGGCAATCCTAAGAAGTTTAGCTGGTCTGAAACGGCCCAATCACCGCTTCCGCGAATCGCTCCATTTCCTCCAACTGCGGGCTGCACTGCAGCAAGAGCAGATCAACTCCGACCGCCGAAAATGCCGCGACCTGATCGAGCACCTGTTGCGCGGTCCCAATCAATCCGGAACGCAGGCCGCGATTGGAAACGGAGTAGTCCTCAAGCGAGACCTGTTGTTCAAGCTGCGTGCCGGCGAGCCATTGCTGGTAGTTGTGGTATCCCGCCGCCGACTGCTGGACGTCGGTGATTCGAGCAAGCTCCCTTTGCGCTGCGTCGCTTGAATGACGCACAATCGAATAACCGGCCACGCCATAGATCATGCGATCTTTGCCGAGCGATTCGCGGCGTCGATTCATGTCCCGGATTTTTTCGCCGATTCGCTCGGGCGGGTCGCCATGCATCACGTAGGCGTCGCACTTGCTGGCGATCAGGTTCTTCGCCGCTTCCGACTCGCCGCCGGCGTACAATGTCGGGCGTGGTCGCGTGACCGGCTTGGGTTGCAGGATCGCGTCCTTGATTTGGTAATAGCGGCCGGCGAACGAGCCTCCGTCGCGGCTCCAGAGATCATCGAGGATCTCCAGCCATTCCGCGGTACGCGCATAACGGTCGTCATGCTGCTCGAACTGCACCCCGTAGCGCATCGCCTCGTCGCGCCACCAACTTGAAACGACATTCAGCGACAATCGGCCTCCGCCGCCGATCTGATCGATATTTGCCGCCTGTTTTGCCAACAGGGCCGGATTGTGAAATGTGGGGCGCACCGCAACCATGAACTCCAGCGACGACGTGACTGCCGTCAATGCGGCGGCGGTACTCCAGGCGTCGAGCGAGGGGGCCGATTCGCCCTTGATATCGTTCAGATTCAATTCCGCCACCAGCGTCAGATCGTATCCGATCTGCTCGCTGCGCTGAGCAACGCGCCGCGCGTATTCCCACGTCGCCTGCATCCCTTCATCCTCGACATTCCGCAGCCAGCCGCCAAATACGGGGAGCCAGTAACCAAAGCGCATCAGCGACTCCTTGCCGCGCGGCGTTCGAGATAATCGACCAGTCTGGAGAACGGGTCGAAGCCGACGACATTCACCGCGTCGGCCACAAAATTGGACAAGGCGTTGACGTCGTAATACAGCCGGCGGCCGTCGCGATCGTCAATCATGTACTCGATGCCTCCCACGTCGATTTCCGCGGACCGCATGATCGATTCGCATTCCGCGACGACGTCGGCGGGCGGGGAATAGTTTTCCACCGTCAATCCGGTCTTCGGGGCGTCGATGGGGCAAGCCGTTCGTTGGAGCGCCAGGCCGTCGCTGCGCTGGCAGATATCGGCGGGGCAGAGATTGAAGGTGTCTCCAGGAGTTCCGACTTTGATGGCATAAAGAAATTTTCCGCCGAGTACTTCGACGCGAATGATCTGCGCGTCCCGGGCCGGGATGAATTCCTGTACCAGTGCGGTGTGATCCACGCCGAAATCGAGTCGGCCTTCCGTCGCCGCTCGACGCAGGTCGTCACGGCTGTCGAAACGAACGATTCCCGCGCCGCTTCCCCCCACGTTGGCTTTGAATACGACGGGAAATCGCCAGCCATCGAGTCCGTCAGCGGCCAGGCTGGCATGATTGATCACGCGGCTGCGCGGTGTCGACAACTCCAGCGACTCCAGCAAGCTCAGCTGACGCGCCTTGGAAATTTCGATACTGAACGCATGCAGGCCATTGATGACCGGTACCTCCAGACGCTGCAAATGCGAGAGGAACGCCAGGGTGAAGAACATCCCCTGCACGCCTCCTCGCAAGTACGCAGAAGGGCTCATCCGGTTTACGAACAGCGAAAACTCCGATTCGACCTCCTGCGGATCGTATGCGTGAGCGCGAGGGTCGATCCGCCGATGCGGAATGGAACGCCGATCGAGTTCCGCCAGTAGTGGTCGAAACCAATGTTCCTGCTCGTAGTAGATCGCCCAAGGCTTCACTTGATTTCCCCGTCAGCCCGACAACAGTCCTTGCATGACGCGCCCGTGAACATCGGTCAAGCGGTGATGCCGCCCCTGGAACTGAAATGTCAGTCGCTCATGGTCGATCCCGAGGCAATGCAGAATTGTGGCGTTCAAATCGTGCACGTGCACCGGATTCTCGACGATATTGAAGCTGAATTCGTCGGTGGCGCCGTAGACCATTCCGCGACGGACGCCGCCACCCGCCATCCAGACGGTGAAACAGCCGCCGTGGTGGTCGCGACCAAATTTTTCCAGCAACGGCCCCTGGCTGTAAATCGTGCGGCCGAACTCGCCACCGCATACGACCAGTGTGTCTTCGAGCATACCGCGTCGTTTCAGGTCCCGGATCAATCCGGCGAGCGGCCGATCGCAACCGGCGGTCTTCGTTCGGAGATGCTGAGGGGCGTTGCGATGGTGGTCCCAGTCGCGGTCAAAGACCTGTACGAAACGCACGCCCGACTCGACGAGCCGTCGCGCCAGCAGGCAATTGGCCGCAAAGGTGCCCGGCGTGCGCGACGCTGGGCCGTACAGCTCAAATACCTCGTCCGATTCGGTGCTCAGGTCGGTCAATTCCGGCACCGAGGCCTGCATGCGAAAAGCCATTTCATATTGCGCGATTCGAGTAGCGATTTCGGGATCGCCGAACACCTGATGCTGTTGCGCATTGAGCTGCGCGGCGACGTCGATCATCTCCCTTCGCGTGGCGCGGTCGATGCCCGGCGGGTTCGCCAGGTAGAGTACCGGATCGGCGCCGGCCCGGAATTTCACACCTTGATGGACCGAAGGCAGGAAACCGCTGCCCCAGTGCCGTGCCGACAGGGGTGTGGCGGCATCCTGAATCTGGCCGGGATTCAGCAGGACAACGAATGCGGGCAAGTTACTGTTCTCGCTGCCGATGCCGTAACTGAGCCAGGCACCCAGGCTGGGCCGGCCGGCCTGCTGCGCGCCGGTCAACAGGAATGTCACCGCCGGATCGTGATTCACCGCCTCGGTGTACATGCTGCGGACCATGCATAGCTCGTCGGCGACCCGCCCCAGCTCCGGCAGCAGTTCGCTGACCCAGGTGCCAGACTCCCCGCATTGGGCGAACCGTGCCGCAGGCGCGGCGATCGTGAACGACTTCTGTCCCGAGGTGAATCCGGTGAGCCGTTGTCCGCCGATGACCGAGCGGGGCAGTTCCTGGCCATGCCGGGCCTGGAGGTCGGGTTTATGATCAAAAAGCTCGACCTGTGAAGGGCCACCTGCCAGAAAGACGTAGATAATACGTTTGGCCGCCGCCAGGCTTGGCGTGGAAACCGCGGGCGAAGTGGCGGGCTCTCGAAACGCGGCGTTCGCTGGCCGCGAGCCGTTCCCCAGCAGTTCGGCCAGCGCGGCGACGCCGACGCCGGTAGCGGTGCGGCCAAAAAAATGCCTGCGTGTCAGTTGGCTGGTGATCGGATCGAACATGGATCAATGGACTGTCAAGGTTTCATCGAGATTGAGCAGTACGCTGGCAACGATGGTGTACGCGGCGAGTTCGGCGGTCGCGATGCGATCATCGCTGGGCGTATCGCCTGTCTTCAACAAGGCCGCTGCAGCGGCCGGATCGGCTTCGAACCGTTGCAGCTGGCGGGTCAGCAGCCCCAGCAATGGCCGCAGTTCGGTCGTTTCAGGTGGGCGGCCTGTCAGTAAGCGGAATGTCTGGTATATGCGGCTGGTCGAGTCCATTGATTGCTCGAGGCACATCCGCTCGGCCAACTTTCGCGCCGCTTCCACGAAGGTCGGGTCATTCATCAGGACCAGCGCCTGCATCGGCGTATTGGTGGTCTCGCGGCGTACCACGCATCGTTCGCGATCCGGCGCGTCAAAGATCGACATCGTGGGCGGCGGCGCCGTGCGTTTCCAGAATGTGTAAATCCCGCGGCGATACAAAGACGCTCCCTGATCCTGCTTGTAGACCTGAGCCGTCAATGTGGCTCCGGCCGGATCGAATGCGACTTCGCGCCAAACATCCGGCGGCATGTAAGGTTTGATCGAGGGCCCGCCGATCCGTTCGACCAGGAGTCCGCTCCACGCCAGCGCGGCGTCCCGCAGGAACTCCGCAGGAATGCGCCAGCGGGGCCCGCGAGACAACCAGCGGTTTGTCGGGTCGATCCGGGCGCGCGTCGCGTCCACGATCGACTGTTGCCGATAGGTGGTGCTGCAAACGATCGAACGTCGGAGGCGTTTCATATCCCAGCCCGATTGAGTGAACTGCAGGGACAGCCAGTCGAGCAGTTCAGGGTGGGAGGGAGGATCTCCCTGGTAGCCAAAATTCTCGGTGGTGCGGACGATGCCTTGCGAGAAACTCAGCTGCCAGACGCGATTGACGGTGACGCGCGCGGTGAGCGGATTTTCCGGGGATGCGATCCAGCGCGCGAGCCCGAGCCGACTGCGCGGCTGCTCGGGAGGAAAAGCGGGGAGGAACGCGGGAGTCGCCGGATCGACCGCATCTCCCGGCTGGTTGTATGCCCCGCGGGCCAGCACTCGGGTCTCGCGCCGATCGGTCTTTTCGTCCATCACCATGACTGTGGGAAAGGCCCGCACCGCCTTTTCACGCGCCGCGCGAGTCTGGCGGTGGCGATCTGATTTTTCGCGCCAATCGCTCGGCGCCTGATGGGCCAGGTAGTGTTCGCGAATCCGCCGCGACGCCTCGTCGCCCCGCGACGCCGGATCGGCCGCCAGCAGCGAATCGATCGATACGCCGGGCAGCGCGGCGACCTCGTCGGTGGATAATGCGCGCTGATGGATGCGCACTTCATCGAGCCTGCCAAGGAACTTGGCACCGGGGTGCCCGTTGCCAATCTGCAGCGGCCGTTTCACGGCAAACGGGTTCGTTAACTTATCGATGATCAGCCCAGTCTCCTGAGGGACTCCATCCAGATAAAGTTGCACACCTTCCGCTTTCCCCGAGCCGTCGTAGGTGGCTGCCAGGTGGTACCAGCGATGGGCTTCGAGCGACTTTTTGGCCTGTACTTGCAGGAGATTTTCCGGAAACTCATGAACCAGGAACAGCGCCGGAACGCCTTGAATCAACTGCAATGTGTAGCCGCGGTAATTGCCTTCCGCCGGCTCCATCCGCGAAAAAACGGCCCGCCGCCCATCGACCGTGGTGGGATAGACCCAAGCGGACAACGTGAACGGACTGCGAATATCAAAATCGGCCAGATCGCCGAGTTCCAGGAACTTCTGCCCGTCCAAAACGGCCGATTGCCCCAGTACTCCGCCCTCGTAGGTCGGCACGCCTTCCTTGAATTCGGCCACGCGGTCGGCGGAGGCCAGATCAAGACCGTCACCGTCGAGCCGCAGCGCGGTCACCAGATCCCGGAACGAAGCGACGTAGGGGCGGAAACGTTCCTGTTCCCATTGCGATTGTGCTTGGCGGATCTGGGCCTCCAGCGGCGCAAATCCCGATTCCGCATCCGCCAGTTCGGCATCAAGTCCGGCGAGCCGCCGCCGATCGTCATCGGTGGGCGCCGGAAGGAGTGGTTTGGCGTTGGCATTGAATCCGTCCAGGCCGATTTCGGGCACGTTGTTGAAGAACGCATACAACTGGTAATACTCGCGCTGCGAAACCGGATCGTACTTGTGATCGTGGCATTGCGCGCAAGCAAGACTCAACCCGAGCCAGACGGTGGCTGTCGTGTTCAATCGATCCAGAACATTCTCGACAAAATACTCGTCGGCGATCGCTCCCGCCTCGTTGTTGATAATGTGATTGCGATTGAATCCGCTGGCGATTTTCTGTTCCAGCGTTGCCCCAGGCAGCAGATCACCGGCGAGTTGCTCGATCGTGAATTGATCAAACGGCTGGTTGCTGTTCAATGCGGCGATCAACTGGTCGCGCCACCGCCACATAAATCTCTCGGTGTCGAACAGGTAACCGTGGGTATCGGCGTAGCGGCTGGCATCGAGCCAATCAAGGGCCATCCGCTCGCCGTAGCGCGGCGACGCGAGCAAGCGGTCGACCGATCGCTCGTAACTGTCGGGATTGCCGGACCCGTCTGCCGCTGGCAGCTCTTCCTCGTCGGGCGGCAGACCGGTGAGATCGATCGTTACGCGACGGAGCAGGTGCGCGGGATCCGCCTGGAGGGATGGGGTCAGGCCAAGCGTCTCGAGTGTCGCCTGGACATACAAATCGGTGGGGCTGATAGCGCTCGAAAGATTGCCTGAAGGCGGCGAGGAACTGCGCGGCGGGACAAACGACCAATGCGGTTCAAACTCTGCGCCGGCTGCAATCCACTGCCGCAGTAATTCAACCTGCCGCTCGGTCAGTGGCCGACGAGCCGATTCGGGCGGCATGCGAATCGCGGGGTCGTCGGAAGCGATGCGCCGCATCAGTTCGCTGGCCGCGACCGCTCCTGGAGCGATCGCGCGGCGTCCGTCCCGCTCCGCGAATGCCGATTGCGGGTCGTCCAGACGCAGGTCCGCCTGGCGGCTGGCCCGGTCCGGACCATGGCACTGGAAACAGTGATCCGAGAGAATCGGCCGGATGTCGCGATTAAATTCCAAGGGGGGGGGAGCTTGCGTACGAGCTGGCGCTGTCTTGTTGCCGGGCGGGTCGTCGAGCGGCGAGCCACCCAGCACCGGCAATGCGGCAGCGGCAGCGACGCCGCATGTGAGAATCAGATTCCAGGCTGTCGAGCGACCGCGCATAACTTTCCGGGGTGAACCCCTCCTGAGACTGCCTGATGATAACAGGCTACCAACCCGCGGGCAATTCTCGCGTTTTTGGCGTCCGACCCAGCGTTGGAACGGGCGATGCCGACGCCACGATCGCTACCAGAGTTTTCGTCGCCGCGACCGATCGGCTACAATGGCGCGGTGCCGGGGCCCGTTGTGTCCCGCGGATCGCTACCAGGCAGGACCCATCATCGAGGGAGAGACACTGTCATGAAGCGTCGAGAGATTGGCGGGGTCGTTTTGATCGCATTGATTGGCCTGCGGTGCGGCACCTTGCACGGTTCCGACGGCGAGGAGTTGCGCGAGCGATTTCGGCAGCTTTACGAAAAGGCCCAGGCACTGAAGGCGGAAGGACGCGACGAGGAAGCGGGGTCCGTGCGCGCGGAGGCAGCCAAGCTGATCGAACTTGCCAAGGCCGAATCGGCCCGAGCGGCCGAATCGATCCAAAAACGTGCGCCGCAGATGCGCGTGGAATTTGAAGAAAAGTGGCGGCAGATGCAAGTCCAGATCGAAGAACTGCGAAAGAAGCTGCGCATGGCGATAGAGTCCGACGAGGATGCCGTCGAAATGTTGAGGGATCGCCTGGCGGAGGCGGAGAAACGCGCGGAAGAGTTTCGGGATCAAATGCGGAAGCTGGCGGAGGAACGTTTCAATCTCGGCACTCCGCGCGAACAGGCTGGCGCCGCGTGGCGGGAGCTGGAGCCGCGTTTGCGCGAGGCGCGCGAGCGGATCGAACATGCCGCCCAGGCAGCGGATCACCTGCGGCGCGCCGGGCTGAACGATTTCGCCGCGCGGTTGCAGGAACGGATCGCGGAAATGAAGGAGGAACTGGAACGGGCTAAGCAGATCGCCCGCAAGAGACAGGCCGAAGCGGAACACGAGCAACGTGAGCAGGGCGAGGCCAGCGCGGAACTCCGGGAGTTGCGCGAGCAGGTACGGCGACTGCAGGCAGAGATTCGCGAGTTGCGCGAAGGCGGACGCAGGCCTTGATCAACAATGGCGCCCGTTCGTCGAATCCCGATCGGTTCAACTGCATTGATGCGGTACCTCCATTTACGACGGTCCGATGTTCGCCGGTGGCTGATCGTACTGGCCGCCTTGGTGACATGCGCGCTACCCGCTCCTGTCGCGGCGGAAGTTGTTCGCTGGCGCGTGGAGCGACGGGAGCCGTACGCCGGCGGAAAATCGTTCGGAAATGTCGGACCGTACGAACGCTGGCGTGGAAAACTATGGTTTGCGCTCGACCCTGAATCACCGTCCAATCGCCCGATTGTCGATTTGGAACTCGCGCCGCGCAGCGATCCTGGACGCAAGGTCGAAGCGGAAGCCGATTTCGAAATGCTGGTGCCAGTGCAGCGAGAGCGGGCGAACGGCAGCCTGTTCTACGAAGTAAATAATCGAGGCAACAAAACGGCGCCGAGCATCGTCGACGGCGGCGGTGACGATTTTCTCTGCAGGCAGGGATTCGTCGTTCTCTGGACCGGATGGATTGCCGAACTCCTGCCCGGTGGAGAACGGTTGCGGCTCACGACGCCGGCTCCGCTGCTCGACGGGCGCCCAGTGCGCGGAACCGTTCGCTATGAATTGGTTGTCGATCAGCCGGGCGAACGAGCGAATATCGCGCACCGTGGAAACATTGCCAGCTACCCGCCGGTTGTGGAGTCGCTCGGATCGGCCCAACTCACCCGGCGCGAACGCCAGGCGGATCGGCGAGAAGTCGTGCCTCGGTCCGATTGGCGGCTGATCGTGCATCCCGTCGATCCGAATGCTGGGACGGCCATGCCGCTGATCGAATTGGAAGTGACCGGCGGACTGAAGCCAGGCTGGATCTATGAAGTCGTCTACGAAGCGACAACGCCCATCGTGCCGGGGATCGGCCTTGCGGCGATTCGTGACGCCGTCGCCAGCCTGAAATACGATCGCAGCGCGGAGCGCAATCCGCTCGTCGTTGACGACCGACCGTCTCCGATCCAACGCGCGATCGGGTTCGGCACGTCGCAGAGCGGCCGCTGTCTCCGTCATTTCCTCTGGGAAGGATTTAATGCCGACGAACAGGGACGCATGGTATTCGACGGCGTGATCGCTCACGTGGCGGGCGGTGGACTCGGATCATTCAATCATCGCTTTGCCTCGCCGAATCGCACGAACGGTCAGCATGAGGAACAGTCATTCGCCGCGGATTTCTTCCCCTTTGCTTATGGCGACGCAACCGACCCGCATACGGGCAAGGTCGACGGGATCCTACGCCGCGCTCGCCGGTCGCATGTGGTACCGAAACTGTTTCATACACAGTCCACCAGCGAGTATTGGCATCGAGCCGGCTCCCTGGTGCATACGGACCCGATGGGCGAGCAGGATGCGGTCATTCCGGACGAGGTTCGAATCTATACGTTTTCCGGCACGCAGCATGGTCCCGGTTCCGGACTACCGGCCGCTCCGGGGAACGGTACCGTTTCCGGTAATCCGGCCGACTACCGTCCGTTCATGCGGGCGCTGGTAAGTGCGATGGACGATTGGGTGCGCGGTCGCCGCGAACCACCGCCAAGTGTCTACCCGCGGATCGTCGACGGCACGCTCGTCGACTGGCGGCCACAATCGAGCGGGTGGCCCGGCGTTCCTGGCATTGAATACCCGACGGTGATTCATACGCCCTACCTGCTTGAGCGAGGTCCCGAATGGGAAACGAGGAAGATCGCGACCGTTGAACCGCCGCGTGAAGTCGCTGCTTATCGGGTACGGATCCCGGCATTTGCCGCGGACGGAAATGAGCGAGGCTCACTGAGTCTTCCGGCGATTCAGGTTCCCGTTGGCAGTTACTTTGGCTGGAACCTCCGGGGCGAGCGCATTGGTGCCGCGGGCGAGTTACTGTCGTTGCAAGGCGGGTTCATTCCGTTCCCGAAATCCGAATCGGACCGCGTCCAAAGCGGTGATCCTCGTCCCTCGCTGCATGGCCGGTATAGAGATTTCGCCGAGTACCAGGATCACTACATGCGGATGGCTGGCGACTTGGCGCGGGCCGGATATCTCCTCGACGAAGAGTTGCCGCGGCTGCAGATTCTTTGCGGGAAATTCCGCGATCGCTTCGAGCGATAGGGCCAGCAGGGGATGTGCCTGTATCTTTTGGCCGAAGGCCATATTCACTCGACGCTGTGAAGTCCATTTAGTCCCAGACCCGCGGGTCATCCGTCTCCACGACTCCGTGCCGACAAAACCGAGATCGCGGTCCAACACCTGATCGAGGAAGACGAAGACATCTTCCGTGTGGGGCGTGAGCTGGTAGACCGGTTAGTCATGCTCCGATTCGAGCATCCGTTGCAGCCAGCGTGTGTCCTGCGAGCACCATTCCAGCAGATAGCTTTCCGCCTTGGCGAAGAACCTGCCCGGATGTGATTCTGCCAGGTCTTCCTGATAGCCGATCAGAGCCGCCAGCAGTTCGGAATGGGGGATGGCGATTCGGGCGGCCTGTTTGAACTGGCGATCGAGAAAGTCGATGACGAAGGCAGGTTCGTCGAACGCAACAATCGCAATGCCGGCGATGTTTCGGAGAATACCAGCAGTTTACCTAATCGCATGACCACGACCTTACTGCCTGCGCAGGCATCGTTCCGCGCACCCGTGCGATTGGCTGATCCGCGGCGCGATGAATGGAGCTCGAACGGCGGATTGTACACCGGGAATGCGAGGACGCGTAGCGCGGAAAACGGGAAGGGGCATCCACTGGTGGGGACGGCTCCGGGACCGTCCGCTTTGTCGGGAATTTTCGCCATGGCTTGCCCGCAGCGGCGGCGGAAACGACAATACCACAAACTGCGAGGCGCGCCGGGACTCCACGCGATGACACGGTTGACGCTTGACATCGCAATAGTTGATGGCACGATCCCATGCGATCTGACAGGAGCGCACCATGGATTCGTTTCGATTGGCAAGATTGCTTCCAACATGGCTGGCAGTTGCTCTGGTTGCGGGACTGCCTCCGGCGGGGAGCGGAGTGCGAGCGGCAGAGTCGCTCTGGATCGAGGCCGAGCATCTTTCGGGAATCCGCGGTTTCTGTTGGCCGATGGGCAAGCCGGAAATGAAGAAGACTGCGGGGCACTGGGGCCTTTCGGGGCCGGGTTGGGCGGCCGAATGGTGCCAGGGCGGAGAGAGCGGGTTCTTGTCGATCGCCGCGGGTGGTGAAGACGCGAATGCGGTGGTGAGCAAGACGATCGAAATTCCGGAGGCCGGGGACTATTTCGTCTGGGTTCGCTACGGCGACTGGCGCGAAAAAACGGAGCGGTTCCAGGTGCATCTGGAGCAGGCCGGACGGCCGAACTGGGCCGGTTCGTATGGTGAACGGCCGGTCGTGGAGGAAGATAACGAAATGAAGCTTTATTTCGGCTGGGCGTTTGGCTGGAGCGCGAACAAAGCGGCGTTGCAGAAAGGTCCCGCGGTCTTGAAACTCGTCACGACGACGGTCGATCCGGAACCGCGGCAAGTCGACGCTATTGTCCTCACCCAGGACCCGACTTATCGGCCGCTCGTCAAGGAGCGTCCCATTTCGGCGGCGCGGCGCACCCTCGATGGGTACCGTCGACTACCTGCGGCCGCGTCGGAAAGTGGCCTGGACGGACTGGAGCCTCTGGCCCGCCGCGCGCCGTCGTTCGACCTGCCCGCAAACTGGAAATTGTCGACGTTTCGCGAGCAGGGATTTCTCTATCTCTGGAATGTCAGCCACACCGGTCCGTTGGAGTCCTGGCTGAGCGACAATCCGACACGCGTCAAGTTTCCGTACAACATCGCCGATGCCTCGGTGCGCGAGAACTTCGAAAAGAAATACGCCGGCCGCGATGACGTGCCGATCTTTTCCGATCCACGAGTCGTTCCAACGTTCCATGGTGTCGGCGCCGGTGTTTTCGCCGTCGATAGCCAGTCGGGCGAAGTCAATCCACTGGGACGCAAATTTGCCCAGTGGCTCGACGCCAATCCGAATCGATCCTGGGCCATGATGATGAACTATCATCCAGGCGTTCCACTCGGCGAAAAAGGAATCGCGATGTTCCAGAAATATCGTGATCGGTACGTTGGCAGCATTTCAGGAGAGAGTCTCGGCTATTTTGATCCCGACCAGAATCTCATGCAGCAGGCGACGGCTGGAGCAGCAACGCGGCGGCAGCTGGCCGCGGCGATGACGCCCGTGTTTCTCAACGAGAACCGGGCAAAATACCGCAAAGTTTACGGCCGGGACATTGATGCAAATCCGTACCAGGACGTCATCGCCTGCCTGAGCGTCGGAAATATTCTGGCGATACCGCTCTGTTCCGACTGGGGTGCGCGCGTCGTCGGATATGAATCTTCCGCCGCGACCTCCTCGGTACTGCCGATGCGCTGGGCGTTCTTGCGCGGAGCCGCCCGGCAATGGGGGAACTTGACGGCAACCTACCGCAGCTGCAACTTCGGTGATTCCTCGACGATCTTCAGCGATCAGTCGAGTTTCCATTCCCCCAAGAACTTCTACGACAATTTCTACAGCGTGATCAGCGGCGCGGGCATGACCTGGTACAAAATGGATATCTGGTACCAGTATATGGCCGGGGCGTCGATGTTCTATCATGAGCAGGGCTTCGACGAGTATTGGCAACCGGGCGGAACGACGGCGGCGGGAATTCACGAGGTCCAGCTGTCACCCAAAGGCAAACTTGTCGATCGCTTCCTGCGCGTCACGGCAAAGGAACCCGATCGGGGAACTCCTTTCACGCCGGTCGCCATGCTGGTGGATTACGCGCACGGATGGGAACCGGCTCCGTTCTGGCCGAATTCGTTCAAGAACTGGCATGGTCATCAGCAGAAGTTCTTGTTTGGCGACCACGAGCGGATGCTGGAACAGTTTTTCTGGACGGCTTATCACCCGATCGCCGCCGAAAGTGAACGGCCGATAACGGCGACCAACGAGGTCTACGTTCCGGGGGTTTTCGGAGACATTTTTGACGTGGTCTTCGCGTATCCCGATCCGGCGAAATGGCGTTCGATCGACAGCTATCCCGTGGTGATCGCGGCGGGCGATATAGAATTGTCAAACGAAGAGGGACAGCGATTGGCGCAGTACGTGGAGCGGGGCGGCACGCTGCTGGTCACGTCAGAACAGTTTTCCGGTCCGGGGTTGTCGGCGTTGGGGCTGCCGGCGGCGGGGACCGTGGCGGAGTCGACCGGTTACCGATGGCGACTCGCCGGCAAGGCGGCCGGGACCGCGGCGAGCGGTGCGGCGCCCAAAGAGGCGCCAGAAGAGTCGCTGGAAGTATCCCAACGATTCCGCTACCAGGAATTGCCCGCGGCCAACGGCCGAGTGCTCGGCGCGACGTCGGACGGGAAGCCATTTTGCGTGGCCTACGATCGGGGCGCTGGCCGGCTGATCTACTTGAGCGTGCCCCGCGGCTTGGGGATCGATCGAAATGTCCACCCCGTCGTGCCGCGCCTGTTCGCCCATTTGACGCGAGGCCTCATGCCGGTGGAGGTCGAAGGCGATGTGGAATGGATGGTCAATCGGGCGGCTAACAGTTGGCTGGTGACGCTGATGAACCCGGCGGGCCAGGACAAGCCCCAGCATGGAATCACTCCCACCGATTATCGGCAGAATCGCCGGGTCACGGTGCGATCGCGCACGCCGATCAGCGCGGTTCGGGACCGGCTCTTGCCCGAAGATGCGTTCGGTGTGCAGCAGAATTCCGTCGCCGTCGAAGTGCCGGCCGGCAGCGTACGGATTCTGGAAATTCGTTGACCGTGGGTGGGGCGCATCGCGGCCGCTCTCTGGAATTTGACGGCTGATTGTGCGATCATTGCGTCTTGGGTTCCGAACGGCTGCCAATCAAACGAGGGATATGAACATGAGCAACGCGGGTCGAAATCGTCGTCAATTCCTGCAATCGGCAACGGCACTGGCGGCGGGCGCCGCCTCGGTCGGTTTTCCCTGGTCGCGGACGGCATTTGCCAATCGCGCCAAGAATGATCGGCCGACGATCGGCTGCATCGGCGTCGGCAGTATGGGAACCGGCGATGCGCATGGGCACGCGAATTTCGGCGACATTGTCGCCGTTTGCGATGTGGATTCCGTGCACGCCGAGCGAGCCCGCCAGGACCCGAAGATTGGCAAAGGCACGGCGGATGCCTGCAAGGACTACCGCAAGATTCTGGAACGCAAGGATATCGACGTCGTCAGTATCGTCACGCCGGACCACTGGCATGTGAAGATCGCGATCGAGGCGCTACAGGCAGGTAAGCACGTCTTCTGCCAGAAGCCACTGACGTTGACGCTCGAAGAGAATCAACTGATCCGTGCGGCGTGCAAGAAATACTCCGACCGGATTTTTACCGTTGGCACGCAGCAGCGCAGCGATGGCATGTTTCTGCGGGCGATCAACATGGTTCAGAAAGGTCTGCTGGGCGACATCAAAAAAGTAACCGTAGGGATTAACGGAAGTCCGACCGGCGGTCCGTTCGCCAAGACGACTCCACCGTCGGAACTCGATTGGGACATGTGGCTCGGTCAGGCACCGAAGGTCGACTATATCGACAAGCGGTGCCATTACGAATTCCGCTGGTGGTACGAATATTCCGGAGGCAAATTCACCGACTGGGGCGCTCACCATGTCGACGTGGCAACCTGGGCGTTGAACGAACATAAGGAAGGGATGGGGCCGGTCAAGATCGACGGTACGGATGCCCAGCACCCGGTCCCGTTCAAGGATGGGAACCCAACCGTGGACGATTGTTACAACACTTCGCACGAATTCAATGTGGTCTGCACCTACGCGAGCGGGGTGGAGATGCATGTGACCAGCCGCGGGGACAACGGTGTGCTGTTCGAGGGTACCAAGGGGCGGCTGTTTGTGAATCGCGGCAAGATCACGGGGGCGCCGATCGACGAGAAATGGGACGAGGGAAAATTCACTCCCGAAGACTTGACGCGACTGTACAACGGAAAGACCCCTGAAGGTCACAAAGAAAACTTTTTCCGTTGCATCCGGGAAGGCGGAATGCCGGTTTCCGATGTATTCAGCCATGTCCAGGCGATGACAACGTGCCACTTGAGTTCGATCGCCGCTCGGCTTGGCCGCGTCATCCAATGGGACCCCAAGGCGGAGAAGATCACGGGGGATGCGCAGGCGGCCGGTTTCTTCGCTCGGACTCAACGGCCCGGCTTCGAAATACCGAGCGTAGCAAGGGCGTGAGCGGCACTGGTCCTCGGGCCAGCGCAGACGTTATCATGCGCTGGCTTGGTTAGTTTGCGGTCAAAGGCATGACCGTGTTACGGGATGACTGCGAGGGACGGGTTGATGATCAAGGATGCCGCGGAACGCTGGACGACGAATGACTCCAGCGAACTCTATGAAGTGGCTCGTTGGGGAAAAGGGTACTTTTCGGTCGGACGTGACGGCAGTCTGCTGGTGCATCCCACGCGGGATCTGAATCGGTCGATCGACATGAAACAGTTGATCGACCGGCTGCAGCTGCGCGGGCTCGACTTGCCGATCCTCATCCGCTTCAACGGCATCCTGAAAGACCGCTTGCGCGAAATCAACGACGCTTTCGCGCAGGCGATGCGCGACCACGACTACAAGGGTCGCTACACCTGCGTCTATCCGATCAAGGTGAACCAGCAGCGGCAGGTTGTCGAAAAAGTGCTGGAGTACAGCAAGCCATTTGGATTCGGCCTGGAGGCGGGCAGCAAACCGGAACTGCTGGCGGTCGTGGCCATGACCGATGCCGACACGCCGATCATCTGCAACGGGTTCAAGGACCCCGAATTCATCGAAATGGCGATGCTGGCCCAGAAGATCGGCCGCAACGTGATTCCGGTCGTCGAGAAGTACACGGAACTCGATTTGATCCTGCGCTATGCCGAGAAGGTCGGAGTCCGGCCGCAAATCGGCATGCGCGTCAAATTGGCTTCGCGCGGGTCGGGACGCTGGCAGGGTTCCGGCGGTTACCGGTCAAAATTCGGATTGACCGTCGGTGAGATCATGCAGGGCATCGAGGAACTGCGCAAGAGGGACATGAGCGATTGCCTGCAGTTGCTGCATTTCCATCTGGGCAGCCAGATCACCAACATCCGGCACATCAAAGGGGCATTGGTCGAGGTGGCCCGCGCGTACGCCGACCTGGTCAAGCGAGGTACGGGACTCAAGTACATTGACGTCGGCGGCGGGCTGGGGGTGGATTACGACGGATCCCAAACAAATTTTGAATCGAGTGTGAATTACACGCTGCAAGAGTACGCGAACGACGTCGTCTATCACTTTCAGTCGATCTGCGATGAGGCGGGGGTGCCGCACCCCAACATTGTCTCGGAGAGCGGACGTGCGGTCGTCGCCTATCATAGCGCGCTGGTCTTTGGCGTGCTGGGCGTCTCGGAACAAGGCAACGACTCGACACTCTCCGACGCGCTTCCCGAAGAGTCGGAACAATCGCTGCGGGATATGCTCGATACGTTCAAGAACCTCGGCAGCCGCAATCTGCTGGAAAGTTACCACGACGCGCAACAGTCGCTCGATACGATCATGACGTTGTTCAGCACAGGATACGTTTCCCTGGAACAGCGCGGCCTGGCGGAGAATATCTACTTTGCGATCTGCCACAAGATCCGGCGGCTGGTCGAGCAGATGGACTATGTTCCGGAGGAGTTGCAAGGATTGGACTCGATGCTCTCCGACACCTACTTCTGCAATTTTTCGTTGTTCCAGTCGATGCCCGACAGCTGGGCGATCAAGCAACTGTTTCCCGTGATGCCGATCCACCGCTTGGCGGAGGAGCCGACCCGGCACGCCGTTCTGGGCGACGTGACTTGCGATTCGGATGGTAAGATCGACCAGTTTATCGACCGCCGCGATGTCAAACGAACGCTGCGGCTGCATACCTTTAATGGCCAGCCGTATTACCTGTCGTCGTTCCTGATCGGCGCGTACCAGGAGATCCTTGGCGACCTGCATAACCTGTTCGGTGACACTAACACGGTCCACGTCGATCTGAACGATCAGAACGAGGTGATCCTGGAGACGATCGTCAAGGGAGAGACGGTGCGGGAAGTTCTGGATTATGTGCAATTCAACGAGCATGACTTGATTCATCGACTGCAGACGGCGGTCGAGCGTGCGGTACGGGAAGGACGGCTGGACCATCTGGAGGCGGGGCGGTTTCTGAAGTTCTACGAGGATGGTCTTGATGGCTACACCTATCTTGAAGACGCGGGTGCCGGCGACGTCGATCCGATGGTACGATGGAGCCAGAAGGTGACGTCGGTTGGCGGTCCTTGAACGCTGACGGGCGGATGATCGCCATCGCGGACCCGGCGGGTGTGGGCAGCCGCCAAGGGAATCGGGTCACGGCCCTGCGCTACGCCGCCATTTTCCGCTCGGCGGGTCTGACCGTTTGCAGTGCGACCCGGCTGGCCCATTCCGCCCGTGCCGGTCGATCGGCTGCTTCGGCGCGCGGCGAAGCGGGTCGCGAGGCAATGGCAGCGGACTCGACCCAGCGCGGCGACGCCGTGCTGGTAGCCCTGCACGCGCGCAAGTCGGCATCCACAATTGTCGACTGGTCGGTGGATCGCCCGAATTGCCCGATTGTGCTGGTGCTCACCGGCACCGACCTGTACGAGGAATTTGGGCGGGATCGGTGTGTCGAGCGGTCGTTGGATCTGGCAAGTCGAATTGTCGTGCTGCAGCGGGATGCGCTGCGCTACTTGCCGGAGCAGTACCTGTCGAAGTCGCGGGTGATCGTACAGTCGGCGCAGGCGCCTCGCCGGCGGCTGCCGCGGTTAAGTTCGGTATTTGAAATTTGCGTTTCCTGCCATCTTCGGGACGTCAAGGATCCTTTGCGAGCCGCCATGGCCGCGCGGGATCTGCCGGCCCCATCGCTGATCCGCATCCAGCAGCTGGGCGGATGCCTGGATGCGAAATGGCGGCGGCGTTTGGAGCGCGAACTGGAAAGGAACGCACGCTTGAAATATGGCGGCTCCCTGCCGCATTACCGCGCTCAACAGCTCCTCGCGCGTAGCCGACTGCTAGTTGTCAGTTCGCGGAGTGAAGGGGCGCCGAACGTAGCATCCGAAGCGATTGCGGCTGGCGTGCCGCTTCTCAGCACGCGAATTTCCGGCATGGTGGGGCTTTTGGGCGAGGACTACCCCGGATATTTCGAGGTAGGTGATACCGCCGGTCTGCGTGATGCGATGTTGCGTGCGGAGCGGGATCGCGGCTGGTATGCCGAACTGCGTCGGCATGTCCGCATGCTGAGGCCGCTGGTGGCTCCGTCGCGCGAAAAAGCGGAATGGGCCCGGCTGCTACGGGAACTATTCCACGATCTCCGCTGACCTGGTTGCACCCGATCGTGAGGCAGGAGTAATATCTGGGCATGTTTCGCGAGGAAATGATCGACTTCGATGATCTGGGTCTGAATCTCGCCTGGGGCCCTGAGGCGGGACCGCCACTGTTGCTGCTGCACGGAGTGATGCGCCGCTGGACCGATTTTCTGCCGCTGATTCCTTCGCTGATGACAAGGTGGAGAGTGATCGGTCTCGACTTTCGCGGTCATGGTGAATCGGGACTGACCCCCGACTGTTACCAGGTGACCGATTATGTCAGCGACGTCGTGTCGGTAGTACGCAGTTGTATCGCCGAACCGGTCGTGCTTTACGGACATTCGCTGGGCGCGATGGCGGCGTTGGGGGCCGCCGCGCGGGAGCCGGAACTGGTGCGGGCGATCATTCTGGAGGATCCGCCGTTTCACACCATGGGGAATCGAATCGGCGAGTCGCCGTACCTCAGCCAGTTCAGCGGCATCCAGGCAATTCTCGGCAAAGAACTCGAGTTGGACGCGTTAGCACAGGCGCTGGCAGACGTGGAGTTGCGAACGCCGGGTTCGCTCGCCTCGACGCGGCTGGGGGAGGTGCGCGATCCTTCGGCGATTCGTTATCTGGCCAGCTGTTTGTTGCGTCTCGATCCCGACGTGCTCACTCCGATCGTCGACGGGACCTGGCTTGACGGGTATGAACTGGACGAATTGCTGCCGCGGACGCAGCAGCCGACCCTGGTGATGCAGGGTGACGGCGCGGCGGGCGGAATGTTGATCGACGAGGACGTCGCGCGGTTGCGGCAGCGTCTGGCCCGGGCATCGATCGTGCGTTTTGCGGGCGTGGGCCATTTGATTCACGGACAGGATACGGTCGCCGCGGCGCGCGTCGCGACAGGTTTTCTCGAATCGTTGCTTTAAGACTGTTGGCTGAAAACGGGAGCGTTCGCGCGGCGGACGGAAATGGGATGAAAGTGGGAAAGGGAGTGATGATCATCCGCAACGGGAAGCTGGTGGATGGCATCGGACGTCCCGCCATCGAGGACGGTGTCGTTCATGTGCGGGATGGCAGGATCGCCTACGCCGGTAGCGCGGCAGCGGCGCCCGCGGTGCCGCCTGAGGCAACGATCGTCGATGCCCGAGGAGGGACCATCATGCCAGGGCTGGTGGAAGCCCATTTCCATCCCACATATTTCAATGTCAGCGAACTGCAGGATTTGGATATCAAGTATCCCGTGGAGTATGTAACGTTGTTGGCCTCGGTCAACGCCAGACTGGCTCTGGAATGCGGCTACACCGCGGCACGCAGCGGTGGCAGCTTGTTCAATGTTGATTTCTGGTTGAAGAAAGCGATCGAGAACGATCTGGTCTTGGGACCGCGCCTGGCGGCCAGCGGGCGGGAGATCTGCGGCGTCGCTGGGCTGATGGACTGGAATCCCGATTTCCGCAAGATCGGCATGGAGGGACTGGTGCTGCTGGTCAACGGTGCCGATGAAGCGCGAGCCGCGGTACGCAAACTGGTGAAGGACGGCGTCGAATGGGTCAAGACCTACCCGACCGGGGACGCGGCGGCACCCGACGTGAACGACCATCACACATTGTGCATGACCTTCGAGGAAATGCACGCCGTGGTCACCACCGCGCATAACCACTCGATGAAAGTCACCGGCCACTGCCGCGCAACGGAGGGTATCAAGAACGCATTACGGGCAGGGTACGATACCATCGAGCATGGCACGTTTATGGACGACGAATCGATGGAACTGCTGCTGGCCCGCGACGTCCCGGTTGTGCCAGCGCTGTATTTCGAACTGGCGAGCATGGAGCGGGGCCCCGATTTTGGCATGTCGCAGCGCGTGATCGACGGCCACAAGGAGACGCTTGAAGGTGGTGCGGAAAGCGCTCGGCGGATCCTGCGCGAAGGGGGAACTCTGGGGATGGGAGGCGATTATGGTTTCGCCTGGAATCCGCACGGCGATTACGCGAAAGAACTCGCCTTTTTCGTCAACTACGTCGGCTTCTCCCCCTTGGAAACGATCCGCTGCGCGACGAAATCCGGCGCGCGCATCATGGGTCGGGACCATGAGTTTGGAACGCTCGAAGCCGGCAAGCTGGCCGATATCCTGGTGGTGGACGGTGACGTCGTCAACGATATCGGTCTGCTGCAGCGGCGCGAACGATTTGTCGCCGTGATGCAGGCCGGTGTGATCAAAGCCGGGCAACTGGCGACCACCGGTACCACCAGTTCCGTCGTCAGTTGAAGGAGTTCGCGGATGATCGACCAAGCACTCTATCGTCGCCAGTTCCTGCAGCAAACGGGAGCGACTGCCCTTTGCGGCGCCACGTTGATCGGTTCAAGTGCTGGCGTTACCCGCGCCGTCGCGGCGAGCTGCGCCCCCGCCGAGGATACACCGTCCATGAACCGATCTCCCAATGAATCGATCGTTGTGGGAATCATGGGATTGAACGGGCGTGGCGGAGCGCTGGCGGACAGTTTTATGGCGCAGCCGAATGTGAAGATCGGCGGACTGTGCGACGTCGATCAGCGCGTGCTTGCGCGCACGGCATCCTCCGTCACCAACAAACAGGGAACCGCACCGTCGACTTACACCGACGTACGGAAGATGTTGGAGGATTCCGCCATTGATGCGCTGGTGGTTGCGGCCCCAAATCACTGGCATGCTCCCGCCACGATTCTTGGATGTCAGGCCGGCAAGCATGTCTACGTGGAAAAACCGTGCAGCTACACGCCGCGCGAAGGGGAATTAGCGGTCGCGGCGGCCCGCAAGCACAAGCGGGTAGTCTGTATGGGAAACCAGCGTCGCAGTTTCGCCTCGTTTATCGATGCGATCGACAAGCTACGGCAGGGAGTGATCGGCCCAATCCATTACGTTCGTACCTGGTACAATGCGCGACGGCCGTCGGTCGGGACCGGAAACGTGGTGGCGCCGCCGGCGGAATTGAACTTCGAGCTTTGGCAGGGACCGGCGCCCGACCGGCCATACCTGGACAATCTTCTGCACTACAACTGGCATTGGTACTGGCACTGGGGAAACGGGGAGTTGGGCAACAACGGCATCCACTCGCTCGACGTCGCCCGCTGGGCGCTGGGACTCGACTATCCAAGGCAAGTCACGGCGACCGGCGGCCGTTATGGTTTCCGCGATGACCAGGAAACGCCCGACACGATGATGGTTTCGTACGATTTCGGGTCGGCCACGATCACCTGGGAAGGATTGAGTTGCTCCGCCTACGGTCCTGGAGGCAGCGGTTACGGTTTATCGTTTCATGGTGCCGAGGGCACGTTGGTGCTGCAGGATTCCGGTTACAAGATTCTCGATGGGTCGAACAAAGAGGTTGCGACCGCGGCCGGCTCCGGTGGGCTCGGCGATCATCTGGCGAATTTCCTGGCCTGTGTCCGGTCCGGCGACCGGCCGAACTCCGACATCGAGGAAGCGCACAAAAGCACATTGCTGTGCCATCTCGGCAACATCGCATACCGGCTCGGGCGGGCATTGAAGATCGATCCGCGCAACGGGAACATCGTCGGCGATGAACAGGCGACGGGACTGTGGAGCCGAGAGTACCGCAAAGGGTGGGAGCCAACTGTATGAGCAGCAAACCGACCGTCGCAATCCTCGGGGCAAGCTCCGACCGGAGCAAGTTCGGCAACAAGTCGGTGCGAGCGCATTTGGCGCGTGGCTACGACGTTTATCCGATCAACCCCAAGGGCGGAATGATCGAGGGCCTGCCCGTTTGCGCCAGCCTGGCCGACGTTCCGGTGCGGCAACTCGACCGGATCAGCGTCTACTTGCCGCCCCCGGTGCTGTTATCGGTATTGGATCAAGTGGCGGCCAAGGGGTGCAAAGAGCTTTGGTTCAATCCCGGCAGCGATAGCGACGAGGTGGTGGCTCGTGCTCGGGAGTTAGGACTGGATCCGATCGTGGCCTGCAGCATCGTCGACCTGGATATCAGCCCCAACTCGCTGCCAGAATAGTCGTCGATCGCTCCACACCGGCACGCTCGGCGCCGAACAGTTGCCCTCGCTGCAACGGCTGCTGGAGAAAGCGCTGCCGCGGCTGGCCGCCTGCGGTGGAGCACGACGGCTGATGGTTATTGCCCCTCCCGATCTGTCCACCACCGAACTGAGCGTCCAGCTTTCGAAGCTCACCAACGATCAACTCACGATCGTGCAGGACAGTATCGCAGAACTGGTTATCTGCTACGAACTCGAGCAGATTCCAGTCGACAACGTGCTCGCCAAGCTGATCGGCACGCGCGAGGATATCCTCGAAGTCGCCCGCCGGCTGCATACCCGCATCGACGTTCCCTGGTCACTTTGAATCGTCCCGGTTGCGGGAACGAACTTTCTCCGCCAGGCAAACCCCGCCAGGCAAACCCCGTTGTTCGCCCATCGGCTCCGTTGCGGGCGTCCCGTTCCAACTTGCATCACGGCGCGCAGCGCTGGTTTGGGAGCGGGCGCCGGGCAATAATATCGACGTCGCCGGGAGGCGAAGCCGATGATCAGTCCTGAGGGGAGCTTGGAGCAAGTTTCCATGGGAAATCCAGATTCTTTGCACGTCGCTGGAGCCACGCGATCGGTCGCGTCGGACCGACGGGCCTTTCTTCGCGCCGGGTGCCTCGGCGCGGCCGGCTTGAGTCTGGCGGAATTGCTCCGGTACGAAGCACAAGCCGCTCCAACCGCTTCGCGAGAAAATTCCGTCATCATCCTCTGGATGCGCGGAGGTCCGAGTCATATCGACATGTGGGACCCGAAACCCGACGCACCCGAAGAGATCCGCGGCGAATTCGCCACGATACCAACGTCGGTTCCAGGGGTCCAATTGACAGACATGTTGCCGCTGTCGGCTCGGATCATGGACAAGTGGTCGATCGTGCGCAGCCTGAATCATCACGACGCGGGCCATTCGTCCGGGGATCAGATCTGCTTTACCGGATATCCCTCCGGACCCAATCCGGATGAAAATGTCCATCCGAGTTGCGGTTCGATTGTCGCGGAGCAGTTCGCGTTGCGCCGACCCGACCTGCCGACCTACGTGATGATTCCGCGGATGGTACCCGGAACGAACGCGGCCTATCTGGGAGTCTCGTACAAACCGTTTGAAACGGGGGCCGATCCAGCCGCTCCAGGCCCCTTCCGCGTGCAGAACTTTGGCCTGGCATCCGGACTTACGGTCGATCGAATCGGCGGCCGCCGCCAGCTGCTGACCGACCTGGATCGTGTCCGGAACGAATTGGACCATCACGGTCAGATGCAGGCTCTGGACGCGTTCGGACGGCAGGCTTGGGACATTCTCAGTTCCCCCGCCGCCCAACGGGCCTTCGATCTGGACAGCGAGCCGCCGGCGTTACGCGAACAGTATGGATTCATGCCGGCTTTTGATCCAGGTGCCTCCAATCGATGTGGTGCTCCGAATTGGGCGCAGCGCATGCTTCTAGCGCGCCGACTGGTGGAGGCGGGGGTTCGACTGGTCACGGTCGACCTGCGATGGTGGGATACGCATGTACTCGGGTTCGATTCATTGCGACGCGGCTTCCTGCCCCGCTGGGACCGGGCATTTTACGCTTTGACGAATGACCTGGAATCGCGTGGGTTGTTGCCGTCCACGTTGGTTGTGGCATGGGGGGAATTTGGTCGCACGCCGCGCGTCAACCGGGATGCCGGGCGCGACCACTACCCGAATGTCTTCAGTGCCGCATTGCTGGGCGGACGCGTAAAGGGCGGACGGGTCGTGGGTGCGTCCGACTCCAACGGAGCGTTCCCGAAGGACAATCCCAAGTCGCCACAAGATGTCCTGGCGACAATCTACCAGCACCTGGGAATCGACCGGCATAAGTCGTACTTGAACTCCTCCGGCCGTCCGATCTCCACCCTGCCGTACGGTTCGCCAATCTCGGAACTGTTCAGCTAAACGGGCCACGACAGCCCGTCACCCCTGAAAGGGCGACAGATCCGGAAAAACGAAACCCATGCCGCTGGACTGGCATGTTGCGGCCCCTTCGGGGCGAAGACACGTTTCGACCCCATCGGGCCTTGGGCGAAGGCCAGATTGCGCCGTTGAGTCGGTCCTAGCGCGAGCCGACCAGTTGGGCCTGTTTCTTTTTCTCGGCCACGATTTCCTCCTGGATGGACGCTGGAACTTTGCGGTAGCAAGCCAGTTCCATACTGAAGGTTCCTTGTCCTTGGGACATGCTGCGGATGTCGGTGGCGTAGCCGAACGTTTCCGCCAGTGGAACTTCGGCCGTGATGGCGCAGGTCCCATCCCGCATTTCGGACCCGGTAATGATGCCGCGGCGGGAGGTGAGGTCGCCCGTGATTGTTCCCTGGAAATTCTCCGGGCATTCGATCTCGACCTTCATGATCGGTTCCAGCAGCACGGGCTTTGTGGCCGGGAATGTGAGGCGGAACATGTCTCGAGCGCAGGTTTGGAACGCGCGGTCCGAGCTGTCGACTTCGTGATACGATCCGTCTTCGACAATCACTTTCGTATTGACGACGGGGTATTCCGCCACAGGTCCCTTGTGCAACGATTCGCGCAGACCTTTTTCGATCGACGGGATGTAATTCTTGGGAATTCGTCCACCGACGATATTCTCCTCGAAGACGAACGATTCGGGGGCATCTTCGGGCAGCGGTTCGATCCGGCCGACGATGTGGGCGTACTGGCCCGACCCACCGGTCTGCTTCTTGTGCTTGTAGTTGTATTCCGTAACCTTCGTCGGAGCCTCGCGATAGCTGACCTTCGGCGCGCCGACTTCCAATTCCACCTTATACTCGCGGCGGATGCGTTCGACATAGATCTCGAGATGCAATTCGCCCATACCGGCGATCAGCACTTCGCCGGTTTCCTCATCGTTAAACACCCGAAATGTCGGATCCTCGCGGCGGAATCGCTGCAGTGCTTTGCCCATCTTGTCGGCATCGCCGCGGCTGGAGGGCTGCACCGCTACCTTGATCACCGGTTCGGGTACGAACATGTTTTCCAGGGTGCAGTACTTGGCTTCACTGGCGTAGGTGTCGCCGCTGGCGCAGTCCACGCCGATAATCGCGATGATGTCCCCTGCCTCTGCCGAATCGACTTCCTGCCGCTTTTCGGCGTGCATCCGCACGATTCGGCTGAATCTCTCGGTACGGCCGGTGCGCTGATTTACGTACATCTCACCCTTGTCGATTTCACCCTGGTAGATCCGCATGAACGTCAATTGGCCGTACGGATCGTCGACGATCTTGAATGCCATCCCGACAAACGGTTTGGCGGGATCGGCGGACAATGCAAACGGCTGCGTCGGGTCGGCATACTGCTTGGCTTTGATTTCCCGATCGGTAGGGCACGGCAGGTAGCGCACGACGGCGTCGAGCAGCAGCTGCACGCCCTTGTTCTTGTAGGCCGAACCCAGGAATACCGGGGTAGCGTCCTGCTGCAACGCCGCGAGTCGAACGACCGAGTGGATCAGGTCTTCGGGCACCGGCTGTTCCGCCAACAGGATCTCCATTAACTCGTCGCTGTACATGGCGAGTTGTTCGAGCATCGCCGCTCGAGCTTCTTGCACTGGCTCGACCAGTTCCGCCGGCACCGACTCCCAGCGAATTTTTTCGCCGTCCTTACCGTCAAAATAGGCTGCTTTATTGGTGATCAGGTCGACGATCCCTTCGAAGGTCTCTCCGGCACCGATCGGGTATTGCATCAGGATGGCGTCCGCGCTCAACTTTTCCCGCAGTTCCTTGCAAACGCGAAACGGGGCGGCCCCGATGCGGTCCATTTTGTTGATAAAGGCGAGGCGCGGGACATGGTACCGCTTCATCTGCCGATCGACGGTCATCGATTGTGACTGGACGCCGCCGACCGCGCAAAGTACGAGCACGGCACCATCGAGCACCCGCAGGCTGCGCTCCACCTCCACGGTGAAGTCGACGTGCCCCGGCGTGTCGATCAAATTGATATGGTGATCCTCCCAGACGACGTGCGTTGCGGCGCTGGTAATCGTGATCCCACGTTCCTTTTCCAGTTCCATGAAATCCATCGTGGCACCATCGCCATCCCCTTTGACTTCCTCCATTTTGTGGATTCGGCCCGTGTAAAAGAGGATCCGCTCGCTCAAAGTTGTTTTTCCCGAGTCGATGTGAGCGGAAATACCGATGTTGCGAACTTTCGAAAGGTCCATGATCTTCCTGCCTTTTAAACCAAACTTACGCCAGCCCGTGGCTCTTGCTCCCTACCGTTTTTTGCCGACAAGCGGCAAAAAGCGACTCGGAAATCGTGCAACAACAAAAAAAGGCGGACCTGACAGAAGAATCCACCTTGGCACGCCACCAGGGTTTCTATATTGGCTGCGTCTGTCGACGCGCCACGTTGCTCCGTAATCTTAATCGAAATCGACTATACGGAAAGGGCAAATTTGGGGGCCAGGGCGGATTAACGATTAATCGACACATGATTCCTGTGCCGGTAGTGCCATTCACGACGGTCAAAGGTTCCGGCGCCAGGCCGTCTGGATCCTCGGAAACGGCGCCCGATTATTCTGCGTGGACGGCGGCGGCCTGGGGCGGCACGCATCGTTCCAGACCTTCTGCGTCGAAACGGGTCAGCGAGAAACGGTTCTAAACCGCAATGATTTGATCGGTTACGGTCTCGATTGCGCGGACCAATCGCCGGGAACTCCGCCCCGGGGAATTGTGGCGTCGCCGTTCACCGTAAGGTGAACATCGACGGCGGGCGGCATACCAGAATCAGCGGGCCGAAACTCCCAGGTCGCCGATTGTCAGGAGCGTCCGCAGCGGAATCCCCGCCCGTTCCATCGCTTCCCGGCCACCCTCCAGACGGTCAACGATGGCGATGACACCTAGTACGGTCATACCGCAAGCCCGAACTTTTTCGATGGCCAATAACGAACTTCCGCCCGTGGTGACCACGTCCTCGACAATGACAACTCGATCTCCGGCCTGGACCGGGCCTTCGACATCGCGTCCTTTGCCATGGGACTTGGCCTCCTTGCGGACAATGAATCCTCGCAGGGGAATTCCGCGTTGGCCGGCCAGAGTAATGACCGCGCCCGTAATCGGATCGGCACCAATCGCCATTCCGCCGACCGCATCCGGCAGATCATTCCCAAGTTCCGCCAGAATGCCCTCACCGATCAGGTTGGCACCGCGGGCATCGAGTGTGACGCGGCGACAATCGAGATAGAAACTTGCTTTTTTCCCCGACGCCAGGGTGAAGTCCCCGAATTCGAGTGCCTTGGCCTTCACCAGGTCGATCAGCGCCTGCCGGTCGTACATTTTCATCACCTCGTTCGACTGCCCACTTTATACCCCAGATCCCCAGGCGTACGAGGGGCGGTACGACGTCGTTCCGGCATTGAACGAGGATTGTCGGACCGGCTTATTTCAGCACCGTCACCTTGGAACCGACCGAAAGTATAGCGTAGATGTCTTCCGCGTCTTTGGGACTGAGGCTGATGCAGCCGAGATGGGATTGATCGGAGCCGAGCGGGCTGCCATGGATAATGACCCCTTTCCCCAGATCGATCCAGCAGCGGCCGTAGGGATTTCCCGGATCATCCGCCGCAACAGATTTTCCCTGAGGCAGGTAGTAAGTCTGTCCCGGCTGTTTCTCCAGGACTCTGAATTCGCCGTCGATCGGTTCCGGGTCATGGCCGATGCTCAGGGGAAATCGGCCGGCGTAATACCGCTGCAGGTAGATCGTGACCTCGCTGGCGCTCAAATCGACAACGGCACGAAACGGGCCACGCACGACTTTGATCGTCGAGCCCGGCGCGGGGTACTGCGGATTCGCGATGCTGTTGATATTCTGCAGCAATTCGGCGGAAACATCAAATCGCTCCGCGATCTCCTGAAGCGACTCGCCGCGACGCACGCTGTAGCTGGACTCGAGCAGATGATCGGTGGAGTAGATGACTTTGGCCGCCAACGGGTCGAGCAGCGCCAGCAACTCCTCGCGATCGGACGATGATAGCTCTGGGATTTCATAGGCGACGGAGAGCGTCAACAGCGCTTCGCGCCAGCGTTGTTCGCCGATCAGTTTCCGCCCCTCATCCAACGCGCGTCGACATCGGATAGCCTGTTCGTAATCCAACGCCATGGTGATCCCGCCGGTACGTTGCTTGCCGGGCTCCGCGTCGGCGTTCGATTTTACGAACGGATTGCGTTGGATCCGTGGCATATCAGGATCGGGTTCCGCCGATTCGGATCGGGAATTCAGCGTTGTCGACAAATCCTCGGGGCTCTTTCGATCGGGGCGGGAGGTTGCGGCGATTTCCGCTGCGGGAGTTCCCGTCGGCAGCGCGTCCCGCTCCTCGCTTCGCGGGTCGACGGCGGGGACCAGGGAGACCGGCTTGCGATTCCTCAATTCCGGAGGAGGCACAAACGCATGAGTGGCGTTCGGTTCATCGGCCGATTCATCGGGAATGCGCGCGTCAACCTGGCGGGCTTCCGATGCGTTCTCACGTGGTGGCGCGTCGCCTTTTGTTCGGTTTTCCGAGGAGGTCCGGTCGGATGCAACAGGACTGCCCGCGGAAGACCTGCGACGGGCCTCGGCGCGTGCCGTCAGTCGATTGGTCGTTTTACCGCTGCTTCTTCGGGAGGTGGTACCGCTTTCACGCACTTTGGACGTCTCTACAACGGGCTCATCTTCGCCCATCTCGACGTTCAGCAGCATTTCTCCTTTTTCCTGTTCGGCAAAGTCGCTGGGCGGTTTCGGTTCGGGCTGATGCAGTACCGTATAAACGCCGTACAAAATGGCCAGCAACAGCGTCACCATGGCTGCGGTCTTGAGATTGCTCACCTTCGTCCTCCTGACGATTGGGAGTGGGGTTCCAGACGACTTGGGGCGGCATGTTAGAAAATACGAGCAACTTTGGCCAGATCATTCGTTGCGCTCTTTGGCGGGGGCGCACATTGCACTTTGCGCGGTAGCGTGTTTCGTGTTAACAAAAGGGGGGGTAAATTTGGGCCGTCGGATTCGGTCCGCTGATAAATTGTGCAAAGCAGGGTGCCAGGGATGGCAACAAGCAA
>Ga0194128_10000056_pt1 | contig 173606 bp, 172 predicted proteins | sample TA2KigCa65mmetaG_FD_148650 | JGI IMG/M metagenome (GOLD analysis project Ga0194128, IMG submission 148650) | Freshwater microbial communities from Lake Tanganyika, Tanzania - TA2015037 Kigoma Deep Cast 65m | ecosystem: Environmental > Aquatic > Freshwater > Lake | place: Tanzania: Lake...
GAAGGACGTCTTCACCCGGTACGAAGGATCGGGCGGCATCGGCCTGTCGAGTTGGGTGCGCCGGGCCGCGTTCGCGCTGCGGTTCAACGACGTGAACCTGATGATCTCCGGGCAGATCACCTCCGACACCAAGATCATGTACCTGCGCGGAATCGCGGAGCGCGTGAAGAAGGCCGCGCCGTTCCTGCGCATCGACGCCGATCCCTACCTGGTGATCGCGGACGGCCGACTGGTCTGGGTGCTCGACGGGTACACCACGAGCGACGCGTACCCGTACTCGCAGAGCTTCACGGGTCAAGGCGGGCTCGACGGGTCGTTCAACTACGTGCGAAACTCGTTGAAGGCCACGGTCGACGCGTACGACGGGACCATCACCTTCTACGTGGTCGACCCCGACGATCCCGTGATAAAGGCGTACCGGGCGGCGTTCCCGCAGCTGTTCACCGACGGTTCGAAGATGCCCGAGGACGTGAGGGTGCACCTGCGGTACCCGCAGGACCTGTTCCGCACGCAGACCGACATGTACCGCAAGTACCACGTGACCGACCCGACGACGTTCTTCCAGGGCTCGAACAACTGGGAGGTCTCGCCGGACCCCGGCTCCGGGTACGTCGGGATCCCGAACATCGACGCAGCGACGACGAGCACCACGAACGCGCCGCAGGCCGCCGCCTCCACCGGACCGAGGATGGAGCCGCTCTACGTGCTGATGCGCCTGCCGGGCGAGGAGCGCGAGGAGTTCGTGCTCATCCGACCCTTCGTGCCGGTATCGAAGGGCAACCTCCTCAACAACCTCGCGGCGTTCATGGTGGCGAGGCCGCAGCCGACGGCGAGGGAGCCGCTGCGCAGCTACCCGATGCCCTCGGGCCGGTCGGTGTTCGGTCCGGTGCAGGTCGACGCGACGATCAACACCACCGACGAGATCTCCTCGCAGTTCACGCTGCTCGGTCGTACCGGCTCGCGGGTGTACCAGGGGAGTCTGCAGCTCGTGCCGATCGAGAGCTCGCTCATCTACATCCGGCCGATCTACGTGGTCTCCCAGGACGGGCGCCAGCCCGCGTACCGGTTCGTGGTGGTCTTCTACGCCGGCCAGGCGGCGATCGACACGTCGGTGCGTGACGCACTGGGACAGTTCGACGACTTCTCCGACTCGACGACGACGCCCACCACGACACCGGGCGGCCCGACGGAGCCGGACACCGGGGACGAGACGGTGAGCGACCTGCTGCGCCAGGCCAGCGAGGCCTACAACGCGGCCGAGGCCGCCCGGAAGGCGGGGAACCTCGGCGAGTACCAGAAGCAGGTGACCAAGGTGGGCGAGCTGCTCGAGCGCGCCGCCGAGCTCTCCGGACGGGAGCCGGTCTCCGTGGCGCCCTCCACGACGACGACCACGACCCGCCCCCCGGCTGCCCAGGCTTCTGCCGCCCGGGGCTGACGCCGGCGCTCCCGGCGGTCTTGGCCCCGACGCCGGGGATTGTTACTATCTCCGTAGTGGAAATCCCCGGCCGTCCCCCCGACCGGGAACCTCGACACCGGAGCATCCCCATGGCGGTCAAGGGCATCGACCTTGGCGGGTACCAGCTGGGCTGGCACGACTCGACCGACGACTACGTCTACACGCCCAAGAAGGGCCTCAACGAGACGATCGTCCGTGACATCTCCGGCCACAAGGACGAGCCGGAGTGGATGACGAAGTTCCGGCTGAACGCGCTGAAGCGCTTCGAGCGCAAGCCGATGCTCGACTGGTTCGCGCGCAACATGCCCGACATCGACTTCGACGACATCTACTACTACCTCAAGCCCACCGAGGGGCAAGTGTCCGACTGGGATGACCTCCCGGACGACATGAAGAACACCTACGAGAAGCTCGGAATCCCCGAGGCCGAGCGCAAGTTCCTCGCGGGCGTCACTGCGCAGTTCGAGTGTCTGCGGGGCTCGACGCTCGTGTGGACCGATCTCGGCATGCGCCCCATCAAGGAGCTCGAGCCCGGAGACGTCGTCTTCTCGCTCGACGAAGCGACCAAGCAGGTCGTGCCCGCGCCGGTGAACGCGGTCGGTTGTTCGGGAGACAAAGAGGTCTTCGAGATCACGGCGCGCGGCCGAACGATCGGTGCATCGGCGAACCATCCGTTCCTCGTGCTGCGCGACGAGCGCGAGCCGGGTCGACAGCGAGCGCGGTTCGCTACCAGTTGGGTCCCGGTCGAGGACCTGCGCGTCGGGGACTTCGTCGCGGTCGCAACCGACCTGCCTGCGTTCGGCCAGCACGCACCGCTGCTCATTCCCGAGCGGACAGACGCCTTCAGGGTGCCTCACTACACGAACGTCGACCTGTGCTGGTGGGCCGGGCTCTTCATCGGCGCTGGGTACCTGAAGCACTCCGAGGGCTACACCACCGTGCAGATCGCGGTCGACCACACCGATGCCGAGCTCGTCGACGAGATCATCAGGGTCAGCCGTGAGCTCTTCAGCTTGGACTTCACGCTTGCGCGCGACGGGCAACGCCTGACCGCGAGGGGAACTGCTGCACTCGCAGAGTTCATCGAGATGAACGGCCTCGGTGGCACTGCGCACACGAAGCGGATCCCTGACTGGGCCTTCGGGCTGACGCAGCCGGAGCGGCTGGCCCTTCTGGCCGGTTACGTCGACGCAGACGGGTACGTACGCGACGACGCGACATCGAAGGACGTGACGCTTTCGAGCGCCAGCCCGTCTCTCCTCGAGGACGCTCGTCGGCTTGGCGCGCTCTGCGGCATCCACTCGAGCACCGTGATCGAGGTCAAGAGTCGTCACTCACTCGACCCGACCCGCATCATGACCCGCTACCACCTCCACTTCAGCGGGAGGTCCGATCGCATCCCCTGCCGGTCACCGCGTCGCGTCGCACGGATGGGGCGTCGAAGCTTTGTGCATACGTATCGCTCCGTCGATGGCACGACGCTCCGCGCGCACACCAGCGACATGCTCGGCTTCGTGCGGATCGAGGGGATCCAGTCCGTGGGTGTCGAGCCCACGTACGACATCGAGGTGGCCGGACATCACAACTTCGTGGCCGAGGGCTTCGTGGTCCACAACTCCGAGGTCGTGTACCACAAGAACCGCGAGGACCTCGAGAAGCAGGGGGTGTTCTTCACGTCGATGGACCAGGCGGTGAAGGACTACCCGGACCTCGTGCGCGAGCATTTCGGCACCGTCATCCCACCGGGTGACAACAAGTTCGCCGCGCTCAACTCGGCTACCTGGAGTGGTGGGTCGTTCATCTACGTGCCGCCGGGCGTGCACGTCGAGATGCCGCTGCAGGCGTACTTCCGGATCAACGCGGAGAACGCCGGGCAGTTCGAGCGGACCTTGATCATCGCCGACGAAGGCGCGTCGGTGCACTACGTGGAGGGCTGTTCGGCGCCCGTGTACTCCACCGACTCGCTGCACTCCGCGGTCGTCGAGCTCATCGCGAAGCCTGGCGCGCGCATCCGCTACACCACGATCCAGAACTGGTCGCCCAACGTCTACAACCTCGTCACCAAGCGGGCGCGGGCCGAGACCGAGTCGACGGTCGAGTGGATCGACGGCAACCTCGGCTCCAAGCTCACCATGAAGTACCCGGCGGTGGTGATGACCGGTCCGAAGGCGCACGGCGAGGTGCTCTCCGTGGCGTACGCGGGAGCGGGCCAGCACCAGGACGCCGGGGCGAAGATGACCCACGCCGCGCCCGAGACCACGTCGATCATCGACAGCAAGTCGATCTCGAAGGACGGCGGCCGCACCACGTACCGGGGCCTCGTGCGGGTGGAGGAGGGCGCGCACCATGTCAAGAGCCATGTGCGTTGCGACGCGCTGATCCTCGACGACGACTCCCGCTCCGACACGTACCCGTACATGGAGGTCGACGAAAAGGACGCCCGGATCGGCCACGAGGCGACGGTCTCGAAGGTCGGCGACGACCAGCTCTTCTACCTGATGAGCCGCGGCCTCTCCGAGCAGCAGGCCACCGCGATGATCGTCAACGGCTTCATCGAACCGGTCACCAAGACGCTCCCGATGGAGTACGCGGTCGAGCTGTCCCGCCTTATCGAGCTCAACATGGAGGGCGCGGTCGGTTGACCGTGCACGCAGCTCGATGACCGGACGATTCACGGTGGATGGCGCGCGAGCCCTCGGCGGCCCTGCTTGGTTGCTCGACCGCCGCATGGCAGCCGCCGAGCGGCTGGCGACCACGGCATGGCCGACCGACACCGAGGAGATCTGGCGGTACAGCCGCATCGGCGAGTTGGACGTCGACCGCTTCCGGCCTCTGACCGACTCCGAGCTGGGCGCGGTCGGGGCGGAGTCCGTTCCCGGCGGCGGCCCGGTCGCGGCCGAGGCCGGGGAACGCGCCGGGCTCATGGTGGTTCGCGACGGCCGGGTGGTGCACCACGAGGTCGACGACGCGTTTGCGGCCAAGGGCGTGCGGGTATGCGATCTCGCCACGTGCGATCGCGACGAGGTCGCTAGCTGGCTCGGGTCCACCTCGGACGCGTCCCCCGACGCGTTCACCGTCCTGCACGACGCGTTCCTCGCCGGTGGCGCGTGCGTGATCGTGCCCGACGGCGTCGTCGTCGACCGACCGCTCGTCGTGCTGCACTGGTCGGACCTCGACGGCGTCGCGACCTTCCCGCACACGTTGGTGGTGGCCGGGGAGCAAGCCGAGGTCTCCGTGGTCGAACGACACGGGTCGCCCGACGTGGAGCACCTCGTCGACGGCGTCACTGAGATCGTCGCGCGAGACGACGCGCATGTCCGGCACCTCGCGGTGCAGGAGCACGGCCCGTGGACCTGGTCGGTCATGCTGCAGCGCGCGCACCTCGGTCGCGATGCGACCCTGCGCTCGTCGACCGTGGCGCTCGGCGGCGACTACGCCCGCCTGCGCGTGGAGTCGTACCTGGGCGGGAAGGGCGCGGAGAGCGACCTGCTTGCGGTCTATTTCGGCGACCGGGGCCAGATGCACGACTTCCGCACGCTTCAGGATCATGCCGCGCCGCGCACCCGCAGCGACCTGCTGTTCAAGGGCGCCGTGGAAGACGAGGCCCGCTCCGTGTACAGCGGGATGGTCCACCTGCGGCCGGTCGCGCAGAAGTCAGAGGCGTACCAGACGAACCGCAACCTGGTGCTCACCGAGGGCGCGGGTGCCGAGTCGATTCCCAACCTGGAGATCGAGGCTGACGACGTGCGCTGCTCGCACGCCTCCACTGTCGGCCCGACCGACGACGACCAGCGCTACTACCTCGAGACCCGGGGCATCCGGCCCGAGGACGCCGAGCGGCTCATCGTCCTGGGGTTCTTCGAGGACGTGTTCGCCCGGTTGGCGATCCCGTCGCTGGCCGGCGCGCTGCGGCGCTCGGTGCACGAGAAGGTGGGGCACCTGCACTCGGAGGGCGGGGCCGGTGTCTGAGGTGCGGGTGTGCGCGGTCGGCGACGTGCCGGTGCCTTCGGCGTGTCGCTTCGACCTCGAAGGCCATCGGCTCTGCGTCGTGCACCTCCCGCCGGCCGCCGGCGCCGAATCCCACGGGTGGTACGCCATCGGTGACGAGTGCTCGCACGCCGACTACTCCCTCTCGGAGGGCGAGGTTTGGGTCGACGAGTGCGAGATCGAGTGTCCCAAGCACGGTTCGACGTTCAGCCTTGTCACCGGCGAGCCCCAGACTCTGCCGGCGACCAAGCCGGTATCCGTCTACTCGGTGCGCGTCGACGGCGATGACGTGCTGGTGACCCTCCCCGGGGAGGGCGAATGAGCGCGCTGACGATCCGAGGCCTGCGAGTGTCGGTGGAAGGCGTCGAGATCCTGCGTGGCGTCGACCTCGAGCTCCACTCCGGTGAGGTGCACGCGCTGATGGGCCCGAACGGTTCGGGCAAGTCGACGCTGAGTCACGCACTGATGGGGCGCGGCGGCTATGTCGTCACCGGCGGATCGGTGACGCTCGACGGCGAGGAGCTGCTCGGGCAGCCGACGTGGGAGCGCGCCGCCGCGGGTCTCTTCCTGACCCACCAGTACCCGGTCGAGGTGCCGGGCGTGCGACTGCTCGACCTGCTCGACGCCGCCGCGGGCGTCGACGAGGTCGCGCTGCGCGCCGAGGCGCAACGTCTGCGGGTCGCCGACGATTTCCTGGGGCGCGGGGTCAACGTGGAGTTCTCGGGTGGTGAGCAGAAGCGGGCGGAGACACTGCAGCTTGCGCTGTTGCGACCCAAGTTCGCGATCCTCGACGAGATCGACTCGGGTCTCGACGTCGACGCGCTGCGCGACGTGTCCCGCCGCATCGAGGTGATGTCCACCGAGGACGGGCTCGGGGTGCTTGCCATCACGCACTACTCGCGGCTGCTCACCGAGCTGCGTCCCGACCGGGTGCACGTGTTCATGGACGGCCGTGTGGTCACGAGCGGAGGCCCGGAGCTCGCCGACGAGCTGGAGCGCAGCGGTTACGAAGGGCTCGCCGAGGGCCTCGGTGTCGAGTCGCTGCGCGTCACCGTCCCCGAGGAGTCCGACCCCTTCGCCGACCCCGGCTTCTGACCAGAGCCCGATCTCGGCACGCTCCGGTCCGCAGAGCGAGCAAATTCGTTCCGAGAACGGGCGGTTAGGGGCCGGGCGGGGCCGTGGTGGTGGTGGTCACTGGCGCGGCCGTGGTGGTGGTCGTCGCCTCGGTGGCCGGGGGCGTGGTCGCCGGAGGCGCGGTCGCGGGTGGCGCGGTGGTGACCGGCGCAGCCGAGATCGGGCTCGACGAGATGATCTGGGCCGGCTTCCCGCCGAACACGTACACCGCGTCGCCGACCTTCACCAGGTTGTGGAAGTAATCGGCGATGTGCATCGGGATACGCGTGCAGCCGTGCGACGCGGGTGACGTCGGCACCGACTGGTAACCGTGCACCGCGATGCCGCCGTTGAAGTAGAAGGGGTTGTAGAGCTGGCCGAGCGGCGACTTGTCCCAGCCGCGGCGGAACTCGCGGAACGTGTACCGACCCGACGGGGTGTTCGCGTACTCGCACACCCGTCGTGTCGGGTTCACCCGCGGCGTGTTGTAGCAGTACGACTCGCCCGACCCGGTGGACACGGTGGTGATGAGGCGCACCTGGTAGCCCTCGTAGAGCGTCATCACCTGCTTGGTGATGTCGATCTCCGCGCGTTGCGCTTCGCCGTCGGGTTGGAGCGGGGTGGGGTACTGGAACGTAGCGAGCGCCGCGGCCTCCGCACCCGTGAGTCGTCCGGTGCGCTCGGTGCCGAGGATCTTCTGGAGCGCCTGCACCGCGTAGACCATCGCGGTGCCGTAGTTCCCGTCGATCGGGCCCGGGTCGAAGTGCACGTCGGCGAGGCGCTGCTGGTAGGCCTTCACGACGTCGCCGGAGCTACCGGGCCCCATCGGGTCGCTCGGCAGCGGCGGGAGCAGAACCTCCGGGGGCTGGGTCAGGCCGGGGATCGTCGTCGTGGTGGTGGGGGGCTCGGTGGTCGTGGTGGTGTGCCGGGCGGCCACGGTGTGCCGGCCGGAGGCGGACGGGGCGGTCGGGTCGGTGCGGGTGAGCGCGACCACGCCGACGGTGACGAGACCGACGACCGCGCCGAGCGTCACCCAGATCCAGGTCCTGCCGAACACCCGCTGCACGCCTTCGAGTCTAGGGTGCGCGTACCCCGCGTTTCGGACGCTGCGCGCTCAACCGGTGGGCTGGCGCTCCTGCTCGAGGAGCGCCTCGAGCTCGGCGTCGGCCGCGATCACGGCGAGGCGGAGGTCCAACAGGAAGTCGAGCACCTCGGCGCCCGAGACCAGGTCGCGCTGGCCGAAGCGCTCGAGTGCCTGGTCGATCAAGGTCACGAAATCGGTCTGCTCGGGCATGTGCCTCCCCTTCTCTGTCAAGTACCAACGTACTCGCCGGAGGGTGTTCCCGGGCGCGGTTGGCGATTTCGGGTCAGTCGGCGGCGGCCTCGTCGAGGCCCTGGGCCAGGGTGTTCCAGGCGAGCGTGGCGCACTTTATTCGCACGGGGAACTTCACGACCCCCTGCAGCGCCTCAAGGTCGCCGAAACGCACGTTCTCGAGCTCGGCGGCCAGATCTGAGCCGTCGCCGACGCCGTCGAGCTTGGACTCGTGGATCGACATCAGCGCCTTGAACGCGCGGATCAGCTTTCGGGCCTCGGCAACGGGCTTGCCTTTCACCGCCGCGCTCATCATCGACGTCGACGCCTGGCTGATCGAGCAGCCCTGGCCGGCGATCTTGACGTCGGTCACGACGCCGTCGGTGACCATCAGGTACAGCACGACCTCGTCGCCGCAAAGCGGGTTGAACCCCTCGATCTTGTGGGCGGGGGGCACGGGCAGCTCCCCTCGGTTGCGTGGCGCGCGGTAGTGGTCGAGGATGATCTCGCGGTAGAGGTCTTCGTATTCGGCCATCGCTTCGGGAATCCTAGAGGGCGAAGAACTTCTCGGCCTTCTCCAAGGCCACCACGAGGGCGTCGACGTCGGCCTCGTCGTTGTAGACGTAGAACGACGCCCGGCTGGTGGCCGGCACGCCGAGCACCCGCATAAGCGGCTTCGCGCAGTGGTGCCCGGCACGCACGCACACCCCGTCCTCGTCGAGCACCTGCGACACGTCGTGGGCGTGGATCCCGTCGAAGAGGAACGACACCGTGCCTCCCCTGACCGCCGTGTCGCAGGGCCCGTAGATCGTGAGCCGCTCGCCGAACCGATCGGAGAGCGCGTCGAGGGCGTAGCCGGTGAGCTCCACCTCGTGCGCCCGCACGTCGGCCATCCCGATGGCCTCGAGGTAGTCGATCGCCGCGTGCCAGCCGATCGCCTCGGTGATCGCCGGGGTGCCGGCCTCGAACTTCCACGGCACGTCGTTCGTGGCGAACCCGGCCTTGGTGACGTCGCGGATCATCTCTCCGCCGCCGAGGAACGGCGGCATGGTCTCCAGCAGCTCGGCACGCGCCCACAGGGCGCCGATCCCGGAGGGGCCGAGCATCTTGTGTGCGGAGAAGGCCGCGAAGTCGGCGCCCCACTCCGCGACGTCGGTGGCCGAGTGGGGCACGTACTGGCACGCGTCGACCAGCACGAGGGCGCCGGCCGCGTGCGCGGCGCGGGCGAGCGGTCCGATCTCGTTGATCGTGCCGAGCACGTTCGACATCGCGCTGACGGTGAGCAGCTTGGCGCCGCGCAGCAGGTCGTCGGCGTGCGTGAGGTCGAGGCGGAAGTCGGGCGTGAGCGGGATCCAACGCAGCTCGACGCCGCGCTCCTCCGCGAGCATGAGCCACGGCACCACGTTCGCGTGGTGCTCCATCTCGGTGAGCACGACCGCGTCGCCGGGCGCGAGGTTGGCGCGTCCCCAGGTATAGGCGACGAGATTGACGGCCTCGGTGGCGTTGCGGGTGAACACGATCTCACTCGACGCGCCCGCACCGACGAAGCGCGCGACCGCGGCGCGCGCCGCCTCGAACGCGGCCGTGGCCTCCTCGGCGATCGTGTACACGCCGCGATGGACGTTGGCGTACGACGAGCGCTGGAACCGGTCCATCGCGTCCAGCACCGACACGGGCTTCTGAGCGCTAGCGGCGGAGTCGAGGAACACGATCCGGTTGCCGTGCACCTGGCGGCACAGGATCGGGAAGTCGCCCCTGATCCGGGCGACGTCGAGGCCCACCTACGCCGCCCTGGCGCGGAACGCGTCGAACCCCTCGGCCTCGAGCCGCTCGGCGAGCTCGGGGCCCCCGGTCTCGACGATCCGGCCGTCGAGAAGGATGTGGACCAGGTCGGGGGTGAGGTGCTCGAGGATCCGCTGGTAGTGGGTGATCACGAGGATGCCCATCTCGGGCCGATCCTTTCGCACTTCGTGGATCCCGTGCGCGACCACGCGCAGCGCGTCGATGTCGAGGCCCGAGTCGGTCTCATCGAGCACGGCGAAGTCGGGCTCCATCAACGCCATCTGGAGGATCTCGTTGCGCTTCTTCTCTCCGCCCGAGAAGCCCTCGTTGAGGTAGCGCTGCGTGAACCGGTCGTCCATGCCGAGCCGCTTGGTCCATGCCATGAGCGCCATTCGTACCTCGAGCACGGACAGGTCTGAGATGCCCTTGCGGACAGCCATCGCCTGGCGCAGGAAGTTGAGCACGCTGACGCCGGGGATCTCCTCGGGGTGCTGGAAGCCGAGGAACAGCCCCCGGGCGGCGCGCGCCGGCGTGTCGAGCGCGGTGATGTCCTCGCCCTTGAACAGGATCCGGCCCCGCGTGACCCCGTAGGCCGGGTTGGCCAGGAGGGTGTTGGCGAGGGTCGACTTGCCCGAGCCGTTAGGGCCCATGAGCACGTGGACCCGACCGGCCTCGGCGGCGAGCGACAGGCCGCGCAGGATGGCAACGCCTCCGGCTTCGACGTGGAGGTCCTCGATGGCCAGGACGGGCTCGTTCACGACCCCAATCCTAATACCACTACCCGCGTAGTGGAAACTCGTCGTAGGCGTAGGTGCCGTCGAACCAGAGATCCGGGTCTGCGAGCGGGGAGGTGGGCTCCACCCGCAGGTCGCTCGTGCAGGGCCGGTATCGGTCGGTGCCCGTGTGGCAGAAGTAAGGCCGGTTGTCCGACGCGTCGATCACCAGCTGCCACTGCGGCGGGTCGCAGGTCACGCCCGCGGCGGCCGAGCCGGCGAGCGCGTTGTCCACCTCGTTCATGTCCATCCCGGGGGCCAGCTCCGGGCGGTAGAGGAGCGAGAGCATCCGCCGGTCGAGCGGCGACAGCGACCAAAGGGGCGAGGCCCCGTTGGATCCCTCGGCGTACATCAGGCTCGACAGGCAGCTCGAGTGGTCGAGCCCGACCGCGTGGAGCAGCTCGTGGCTGACCACGTGGTTGCGCGCGTGCTGCGCGAGCCCCACGTCGACCACGATTGTGACCGACTGGATGCGCCCGTCCTCGTGGCCGCCGTCGCGCACGCGGGGTTGGGCGATCCCGTCGGCGTCGGCGGGGAAGTCGGTCGTGTCGAGGATCCGGGCGAACTGCTCACGCGCCACGAAGTGGACCGCGACGTCGGCGTCGTGCACGCGGTTGACGACCGTGACGCGCAGGGGGGCCATGAGCTCGGACAGGGTCGCGGCGTTCTCGTGGACGCGGGTGACGTCGTCGGCCGTCGGGCTTCCGGCGACGGCGAACGTGACGTCGTGGTCCCAGCGCTGCAGCGTCTGCACCGCGCGGGTGGCTTCCAGGTCACCGCCGCCGTCGTGGACGGCCATCTCGAGGAAGGCCTGCTCCTCGTAGGCGGAGACCACGATCGGGGTCCGGTGGGCGGCCTGGCGCTCGCGGACCGCCCCCCGGTCGTCGCGTGCGCAGGCACCGAGGAGCGTGAGGACGACGACGCCGATCGCGCCGACGCGCTTGTTCACGTGCGCACCGACAGGGAGAGTGCGAAGTCGCCAGCCGGGTCGGTCCACCACCCCACGATTCGGAAGCCTGCCACGGCGAGCTCCTGTGTGATGCCCTCGCACCGGAACTTGGCGCTGATCTCGGTGCGCATCTCCTCGCCGTCGGCGAACGCCACCTGCATGCCGAGCGCGGGGACGTCGATCGTCTGCGCACCACGGGCTCGCAGCCGCATCTCGATCCACTCGGGTCCGGCGCACCAGGCCGCGACGTGCTCAAACCGGTCGGGGTCGAAGTCTGCCCCGAGCTCTCGGTTGAGCACGTGGAGCACGTTGCGGTTGAACGCGGCGGTCACGCCGGTCGCGTCGTCGTAGGTCGCCTTGAGGCGATCGACGTCCTTCACGAGGTCGGTGCCGAGCAGGAGCGACTCGCCGGGTGCGAGCGTGTCGGCCAGGTCCGCGAGGAAGACGGCACGGGCCGGGGGGTCGAGGTTGCCGATCGTGCCGCCGAGGAACGCGACGAGTCGCTCGCCGTGGGCGGGGATGCGGTCGAGGTGGTGCTCGAAGTCACCGACGACGGCGTGCACGGACGTGCCCGGGTACTCCACCGCGACCGCCGCGGCGGCAGCGCGCAGCGTGGTTTCGCTGACGTCGAAGGGGACGAAGCTCCGTAGCCTTCCCGCCTCCCGGAGGGCGTCCAACAGCTGCCGGGTCTTCTCCGAGGTGCCCGAGCCCAGCTCGACGAGCGTGTCGGCCCCGGAGCGCTCGGCGATCTCGGCGGCTCGTTGGTTGAGGATCGCGGCCTCGGCGCGGGTGGGGTAGTACTCGGGAAGTCGGGTGATCTCGTCGAAGAGCTGTGAGCCGCGGTCGTCGTAGAGCCACTTCGGCGGCAGGTCCTTCGGCATCGTGGTGAGGCCGCACCGAGCATCGGCCACGAGCGCGCAGCGCAGGTCTTCGGGCCCGAGGTGAACGTCGAAGTGTACGGCTGTTCCCGCGTTCACAGCGCGAAGACCTCCAGCCGCTGGGGGGTGGCGACGAAGAGCGAGCGGTCGGGGAGCCGATGCCACGCCTCGGCGCGGTCCAGGGGCTCTGAGGCCACCGTCGTGGCCGCATCGGTGGCGAACAGGTACAAGGTGTGGTTCCAGGTCGTCCCCACGACGACGGCGCCGTCGGTCAACAGCATGTTGGCGTACACGTCGTCGTCTGCGTCGATCCGCGCGTGGGCCGCGGCGAGTGCATCGGGGAAGGACTCGCCGGCGTCGACCCGGTCACGTGTGATCGCGAAGAGGACTTCGCTGTCCGTGTCGCCCTCGAGGGCGTCGGTCCGTTCGGCGTCGAGCGCGGCACGCAAGCGCGGTTCGCGTCCCCCTGCGAACACGTAGCCGTTGAGCGAGAACGCGAGGCATCCCGCGGCGGTGTCGCCGACGAACGGTGCGTTGTTGCGCGGGTCGCCGGCCATGCCGGGTGATGCCCGTCGGACGGCGCCGATCGCAGCGACCGCGTCGCGGTCGGAGGCGCCGAACCCGTCGTCGTCCCACATGGCCGTCGCACTGCGGTAGCGCTGCGGCCCTCCGTCCGTCGGCGACCACCACGCCACGCCCCAGCCGTGCGGGTTCTCCGTCGCGACGATCATCTCCCTGGCCGCGCGGCCTTGCTCGACGAGCGCGTGCGGCGCGTCCCACAGCAGCGAGCGCAACGGTTGCGGCGGCCCGAGGTACGCGAGGTGGCGGCACATCGCGTTCAGGCGTCGGCGGCGCAGCGGAAGCCGGCGAAGATCTGGCGGCGGACGGGCAAGTCCCAGTTGCGGAACGTCGTGCTGATCGCACTCGGGTGCGTGGCCCACGACCCGCCCCGTAGCACCTTGTACTCGGTGCCGAAGAACACCTCCGAGTACTCGCGATAGGGGAACGCCGCGAACCCCGGATAGCCGCTGAAGTCGGACGCGGTCCACTCCCAAACGCCACCGACCATGTCGTGGCATCCCCAGGCGCTCACGCCTTCGGGGTGCGCGCCGACCTCGTCGGGTCCGAAGCGGCCTTCGCCGTCGGAGCAACCGAGGAGGCAGGCGAGAGCCGCGGTGGCCGGCGCGTCTCCCCATGGCATCGGGTGGGTGAGGGCACTGCGCCCGCGGGGGTCCCAGGCCGCGGCCTTCTCCCACTCGGCCTCGGTCGGGAGTCGCTTGCCGCACCACCGCGCGTAGGCGTCGGCCTCGTACCAGCACACGTGCTGCACGGGCTCGCGTGGCGGGAGCCCCTCGATCCGGCCGAAGCGGCGCCGAGCCCACTCGTCGCCTTCGGCCAGCCAGAACAGCGGGTGCTCGAGCGTGGCCTGCTGCCGCCAGGCCCAGCCGGCTGGGTCCCACCAGCGGGGTTCCTCGTAGCCGCCGTCGGCGACGAACGCGGCGAAGGCCTCGTTGGTGACGGGCGTGGTGTCGATCCGGTACGCGGGGAGGTCGACCACGAGACGCGGCCGTTCGTTGTCGTAGGCCCAGGGATCGGTGTCGGTGCCCATCACGAACGGCCCGGCCTCGATCGCCACCTCGGCAGCCGCGATGGGCCGGCCCGGCGCGCCGGGCCCGCCGCCCGCCGCCGGGTGGCGGCCTTCGGCCATGAGCTGGATCGTCGCCAGCATCGTCTCGTCGTGCTGGTGTTCGTGACGCAGCACCATCCCGTAGACGAAGCCCTCGGCGACGAGCGGGTCGGTTCCGGCGAGGTCCTGCTCCGCGAGCAGGTCGAGGGCGCGCTTGCGGACGTGGGCGGCGAAATCGCGAGCGTCGCCGGGGCCGAGCAGGTCGAGCGTCGGGCGTTCTGCGCGCGGATGGCGGAATGCGTCATACACGTCGTCGAGACGCGGATCCGTGGCGCCGGCCTCCGAGAGGGCCCGCACCAGCCAGAGCTCCTCGTAGTGCGCGATGTGGGCCAGATCCCAGACGAGCGGCGACATGAGCGGCGAGTGCTGCGCGGTGAGGTCGTCTTCGGCCAGCGGGTCGAGCAGCGCGAGCGTGCGGGCTCGGGCGACGCCCAGCTCCGCAACGATCTGCTCGCGCCTTGCCGCGCTCGGGATCGCCCCGCCCGTCACCGTCATTGGACAAGCTCCGTGACCGGCTCGGGGGCAGGCAGCAGCGCACCGGAGGCGGCCCACGCGTCGAGCCGATCGTCGGCCGGGCAGCGTCCCCGCGCGACCGTGTCGTCGCGGAACGTGATCGCCGCGGCGATCGTGTCGTCGTCGATCCCGGTGCCGGGCATCGCGTCGATGGCGACGTCGAGCACCGAAAGCGCGGCGTCTCGGAGCACGGGATGCCCCGGTCCGTGCCACGCCGCGTCGATCCAGTGCTCACGGATCTCCGCCGGGAGGACACACGACCCCGAGCAGTCGGTCAGCACCGTCGCGGTAACCGCCGCCGCCACCCGCCAGAGGGGGTCGGGGAGGGCGTCGAGCATGCGCAGCTCCAACCAGCCCCGTGGGCGCACGGGAGGGAACAGCGTCGTGAGGTGGTACGAGAGGTCATCGGCCGTCGGGAACCCGAGGGGGTGGCCGTGCTCGACCCACTCGCCGAACCTCAGCGGTTCGCTCACGGGAGCGTAGCGGCGCTCGTCGAGGCGCACGAACATCACGCGCGCATCGAGCGCGTACTCGGCCCACGCGTCCCGCGGGTCCCGCCCGTGTTCGCGAACGACGGGCGCGGTGCGCGACGGGTCGAGTGCCGACCAGATCCCGAGCCGCGCCGATCTCCAACCGCTTCGCCGTCCGGCACAGAGCGGTGAGTGTGCGAACATCGCTGCGAGCACCGGCCCGATGTCGTGGGCCAGCTCCCACCGACGCGCCGCCTCGGCGCCCTGTCCAAGCCCGACGTTCACCTGGAGCGCCGCGGAACTGCACATCATCCCGGCACCGGCGGTTCCTTGCGCGGCGAAGTAGCCGGCCATCGCGGCATAGCGCGGCGCGTCGAGAACCCGCCGCCGCGGTCGCGCGGGGTCGAGCCCGAGCGCGACTGCTGCGAGCCCGGCGTCGTCGAGCCGCGCGAGCAGCTTGGCCGCGTCGATCGACGCGAGCCCGATGGCCTCGCCCGCGCTGTCGGCGCGCCGCGTGCTCAGCTCGACCTGCCCCCCCGGCTCGAACGTGATCCGGCTCTCGCCCGGAAGCGGCCCGGCGCCGCACGCGGCTGCGTGCAGCTCGGCGAACGGGACGGTTGCATCGGTATCGCGTGTGTCGTACACGAGCCACTCCAGCTCGAGCCCGACGCCGTGCGGCGTGTCGGTGTCGAAGCCGGCCGAACCGGCCTGGCTTCGGGCGTCGGAGAGCGAGAGCGTGGGACGCGGCGCCGGCATCGTGCTCTACCCGCGGCCGCAGTGCGCGGCGACCCAGGTCATGTTCCGCACGGGTGCGCTCCACACCCCGATCGCCGGCATTCCTACCTCCGGTCCTGGTCGTGTCGCTCGGGTCCGGCGCCGGCTCCGCGTCGTTGGTGTCGCCGCCGTCCGGCGTGGAACCCGACGGGCTCCGGATGCATTCCCGGCCTACCAGCCTCGCGCCACCCACTCGTCGAGATGCGGGCGCTCCGTGCCCACGGTCGTGTCGAGACCGTGGCCGGGCAGCACGAGCGTCTCGGTCGGCAGGGTGAGCAGGCGACGGTCGATCGAGGTGATGATCTGCTCGAAGCTAGCCCCTTCGAACGTGGTGTTCCCGGGGCCGCCGGGGAAGAGGGTGTCGCCGGTGAACACGACCGGGTGCTCTTCGAGCAGGAAGCTGGTGGATCCGGGCGTGTGGCCGGGGGTGTGGATCGCGTGGAGCCGGAGGTCCCCGACGGCTACGACGTCGTCGTCGGGGATCGTGAAGTCGTAGCTGGGCAGCATCGCGGCGTCCTGCTCGGCGACTCCGACGTCGATACCCGCGTCACGCATCGCCGTCACGGCCTGGATGTGGTCCCAGTGGCCGTGGGTCGTGAGGACCCGGCGGACCCCCGTCGCCCGGCTCACCTCCAGCAGGAGCTCGTGCTCGTTGGCGGCGTCGACGATGACGGCCTCGCCGGTGCGCTTGCACCGCAGCACGAAGACGTTGTTCTCGAAGGGACCGACGACGAGCTTGTCGATCCGCGCGTCGGCGGTCTCGTAGTGGGGGCGCCGGGCAAGCGGCGCGGGGTGCCGGAGCTCGGTCATCGGGTGCAGGCTACCGGTGCCGCGGGCTGTAGGCGGCGGGATGGAAACCCGACCGGGCGGTCAAGTACGGTCGCGCTCGCCTATGGACTTCCGTGACTCGCCCGAGGAGGCCGCGTTCCGCGACGAGGTGCGCGCCTGGCTCGACGAGCACCTCACCGCCGAATTCCGGGCGATCGGTGGGCGTGGTGGACCGGCCGACGAGGCCGACTGGGACCTGCGCCTCGAGTGGGAGCGCCTCCTCGGCAAGGACCGCTGGGTCGGCCTCTCGTGGCCCGAGGAGTACGGCGGGCGAGCCGCGAGCTTCGCCGAGCACGTGATCTTCTCGGAGGAGTACGCGAAGGCCGACGCGCCGGCCCGGATGTCGTTCTTCGGCGAGGGGCTGTTCTCGCCGACGCTGCTCGCGTACGGCACCGAGGACCAGAAGCGTCGCTACCTTCCGAAGATCCAGTCGGTCGAGGAGTTGTGGTGCCAGGGGTACTCGGAGCCTGACGCGGGCTCCGACCTGTCGAACGTGGCCACCCGCGCCGAGCTCGACGGCGACGAGTGGGTCGTCAACGGGCAGAAGGTCTGGACGACGCTGGCCCACCGGGCGCAGTGGTGCTTCGCGGTCGTGCGCACCGATCCCACCTCTACCGGCCACAAGGGGCTCTCGTACCTGCTGGTTCCGATGGATCAGCCGGGCATCGAGGTCCGGCCGCTGCACCAGATGACAGGCACCGCCGAGTTCAACGAGGTGTTCTTCTCCGACGCGCGCACCGCGAAGGAGAACGTGCTCGGCGAGGTGAACGACGGGTGGAAGGTCGCGATGGCCACGCTCGGCTTCGAGCGCGGCACCGCGTTCCTGAGCCAGCAGCTCGCCTTCCAGCGTGAGCTCGCCGGCATCGTCGAGGTGGCCCAGGTCAACGGCAAGGCGTCCGACGCGACGATCCGCCAGGAGCTCGCCGACTCGTACATCGGCGTCCAGATCATGAAGTACAACGGCCTGCGCATGCTCACCGACCTGGTGCGCAAGGGCGTGCTCGGCCCATCGAGCAGCATTGGCAAGCTCTACTGGAGCAACTGGCACCGCACGCTCGGCGAGCGAGCGATGTACGTGATGGGCACCGACGCGAGCGTCGTGGCCGGGGAGCCCGGCGGCGAGTACTCGCTCGACGAGCTCCACCGCATCTTCATGTTCAGCCGGTCGGAGACCATCTACGCCGGCGCGAGCGAGATCCAACGAAACATCATCGGCGAGCGGGTGCTCGGGCTCCCGCGTGAACCCAGGTAAGGGAGCAACCGTGAACTTCGCCTTCTCCGAGGAGCAGGAGCAGCTGCGCGACGCCGTGCGGAAGTTCCTCGAGGCCAAGAGCCCCGAGTCCGAGGTGCGCACGCTGATGGAGACCACCGACGGCTACGACCCCGCGGTGTGGTCCCAGATGGCCAAGGAGCTCGGCCTCCAGAGCCTGCACATCCCGGAGGCCTACGGCGGGCAGGGGTTCTCGTGGGTCGAGCTCGGCATCGTGCTCGAGGAGATGGGCCGGGCGCTGCTGTGCGCGCCGTACTTCTCCACCGTGGTGCTCGCGGCCAACGCCATCCTCAACGCCGGCACCGACGAGCAGAAGGCGGAGCTCCTTCCGGGCATCGCGAGTGGCGAGACGATCGCGACGCTGGCGTTCACCGAGCCGAACGGCAAGTGGGACGCGTCGGGCATCACGATGGAGGCGAGCGGCTCCGGCGACGCGGTCACGCTGACCGGCGAGAAGATGTTCGTGATCGACGGACACAGCGTGGAGCTGATCGTGGTCGTCGCCCGCCAAGCCGGCACGAGCGGCGAGGACGGCATCGGCTTCTACACCGTCGCGGGTGATGCCGCGGGCCTCACCCGCACCGCACTCGCGACCATGGACCAGACCCGCAAGCAGGCGAAGCTGGAGTTCTCGAACGTCGCGGCCACCCCGCTCGGGGCTGCCGGCTCGGGCTGGGCGGCACTCTCGAAGACCCTCGACCAGGCCGCGGTCGGGCTCTGCAACGAGATGGCGGGCGGCGCGCAGTTCGTGCTCGAGGAGTCGGTGCAGTACGCGAAGGACCGGGTGCAGTTCGGTCGTCCGATCGGCTCGTTCCAGGCGATCAAGCACAAGTGCGCCGACATGCTGCTCGAGGTCGAGTCGGCGAAGTCCGCGGCGTACTACGCGTCGTGGTGCGCGGCCGAGGACAACGACGAGCTGCCGGTGGTCGCCTCGCTGGCCAAGGCCTACTGCTCCGACGCCTACTTCCACTCGGCCGCGGAGAACATCCAGATCCACGGTGGCATCGGGTTCACCTGGGAGCACAACGCGCACCTGTACTTCAAGCGCGCGAAGAGCTCGGAGATCCTGCTCGGCGACGCGACGTACCACCGCGAGCTCCTCGCCCAGCGCATCGGCATCTGACCCCGACCCCACGCCGACGCCGACGCCCAGTTTGATGTTCCAGGAGCGCATGCGGCTCTTCGGTGCACAATCTCGGGGATTCCGTGGGGGTGACGGGTTGATGGTGACGGGTTGATGGTCTGGGTGGTGGCGTTCCTCGTCGTCGGCGTGGTGCTGGCGATCGCGGCGGCCTTCGTGTTCCGCGAGGCGGCGCGCATGCGCGAGGAGCCGCCCCTCGCCGTCTTCGATCCCGACGACGCGTACCGGTGGGTCGTGGAGCACCTCGACGCCCTGGTCGCGGCCACGCTGACCCCCGACGACGTGCGCCGGATCCTCGACGTCGAGCTCGAGTTCTTCCGGCGCCGTGGCGTGTCGCGCAACGGCTCGGGCAACGAGCCCGACACGCCGGTGGTCTTCGACGTGGCGGAGGTCACCGGCTACATCGGGACCCGCTGTGCCGAGACGGGCGAGGCCTACCTCCCCGAGCAGGTGGAGGCGGTGGTCGACTGCCAGCTCTCCTACCTGCGCTTTATCGGTGCACTCGGTCGTCCCGGTGACGATCCGGGTGAGTCGCCCGCCTGAGAGCTGCGCGGCGTGCTACGAATTTCGGTACCAGGGAAAGGAGGTGGTCCAACACATGCATGATCAACATGGGACCCTGGAGGTGCGCGGCCGCTAGGTCGGTTCGCTCCATCGGACCCCCGGCGGAATCTCACCGCCGCACCGCCGTCGACTGGTCGGGAGCTGGTCCCCCCCGAGCACTCCTTCCGACGGTACTTCTCTACCTGCTCGAACCCGAGGGGAGCGTGCACCTGCACGCTCCCCTCGGCGCGCCTCGGAGCATGTCGAACCCGAGCGCGCGATCTAGCCTCTGGCGAATGAGCCGTCCCACGAAGTTCGAGGAGTTCCGCTACGTCGGCGACAAGCGGAGCCAGCGCTACTACGACCTCGACGACCCGGATCTCGCCCCCGACGTGGTCGACGAGCTGATGAGGTCCGAGCAGTTCACGTGCTTCGCTCCGGACACGCCGGCCGAGGCCCGCAACCGCGGCTACCGGGCATCTTGCTGAGCGGCCCGGGATCGTCGTGGTCCGGGCCTGAAGCATCGGCCTGAGGCGACCGAGCGGTGAGCTCCGCCGCCGCCGCTCAGTGCATCTCGCTGAGCGGCCCGGGCTAGACCTTGGGGGGCGCGAAGCCGCCGGGGATCGCTTCGGCCGCGCGCTTGTACTTGGCTTCGAACGCGACGTCGGACAGCGCCGGCTCGGACGGCAATGATGCGGGGTCGTCGGGTAGGCCGTCGAGCATGACCCACGACGTGCACCCGCCGTACGCGTCGCGGAACGGCACGACGAGGTGCTCGTGCAGGCGGTGCACCCGCAGCGCGAGCACCCAGAGGGGGTTCCGCCGCATCCACGAGAAGCGCGCCCCGACGTAGTCGCGGCTCCAGATCACCTGGCCGTCGAGAGTGTCGAGCACCTCCGGCTCCGTGACCTGCGCGACCCCGACGACCTCGGCCCATCCGGCGATCTCGACGGCTCGATCGGGCGGCGCCGCGGCCTCGGTCTCGGCGACCCAGCGCGCGTAGGCCGGCTTGCACAGCTCGGCCCGCTGGTGCTCGGTGGTGGGGTAGAGCCAGCAGCGGTCGGACTGCAGGGCGAAGTGGCGCCCGTCCTCGCGGATCCCGCCCTTGCGCACGTCGAGGATCTGCTCACCCTCGAGCAGCGCCTGCACGACGACGGCCCATTCCTTGAACGCGGGCACACGAATACCGGTGGCGGGCATGGGGCCCAGGATAATAGGGCCGTGGACGAGCAGATCGAGGTGGACGGTCTCAAGCTGGCGTGTCACCTGGCGCGTCCATCGGGCACCGGCGCGGCACCGGCGCTCGTGCTCACCCACGACTTCCCCGTGGCGCCGCGTGGATCGCTCGCCTCGGGCCTCACGTTCCCGGAGCTCGCCGACCGGCTCGCACGCGATGCCGGCTGGATCGTCTTCACCTTCAACCTGCGCGGCACCGGCGGCAGCGAGGGCGACTTCTCGATCTCGGGCTGGCTCGCCGACCAGCGCGCCGGTGTCGACCTGCTGCACGCGCGCGACGACGTCCTCGGCGTGTGGCTCGTCGGTACCGGAGTCGGTGGCTCGCTCTCACTGGTCAACGCGGCGCGTGACGAGCGCGTCCGCGGTACCGCGACGTTGGGCGCTCAGGCGAGCCTGCGTGACTGGGCCCGCGACCCGAACCGGTTCCTCGAGCACTGCCGGCGAATGGGGGTGTTTCGCACGCCGGGATTTCCCCACGACGCCGGTGCCTGGATCCGAGAGGTCGCCGCGGTCGACGCGCCGGCGGCCGCGCGGCTGCTCGCGCCGAGACCGCTGCTCGTGCTCCACGGCACGGAAGACGATGTGGCTCCGCTTGCCGACGCCCACGCGATCGCGGATGCCCACGGGGCCGCGGAGCTGCGGGTCGTGCAGACGGCGGCCCGTCGCCTCCGCCACGACCCACGCGCGGTGGCGAGCCTCCTCGGCTGGCTCGACCGTCAGGAGCTGTAGCCGCGAGTCGAACGACCCGCTGACGTCGGCGTGATCGCTGTCGGGCCACGGCGCCGTCGGTAGCCTGCCCCGCGTGGGATAGAGGGGATGGCCGCTGCGGGCATTCCGACCGGTGCCGGTGAGCAGAGGCGCCGGGCAGCCGGTCCGGCTCGCGGCCGTGCTGCGGACGCGGTTGTCGGCGCCGGGCCTCGTGGTGGCGTTCCTGTTCTCGTGCGCGTCGAACCTACCCGACCCTGCTCCCGCGATCCTGGCTCTCTCAGGGCGTGGTCAGCGCGCTCTCGATGTGCATCGGCCACGGCCTCGGCGTGCTCGGAACCGCGATCGTCCGGGCCGTCATGACCTGGCGGGGGTGGCGCGGACCGGGCCCCGAGTTGCGCCACCGCACGCGCCGCGTCCTCGCGGTCGCGGGCGGCGTTGCCGGGCGCCCCACCACTGCTCGCTCACTGGGCGCTGAACAGCCTTAGCTTCGCGTTCGCCTGGAGCCTGTCGCGTCGAGCGCCGGGTCGCGGCGTGCGAGCACCGCGCTAGGGGCTACGGGTGCGACGGCATCGCGCGCGACCTCCAGCACGTCGGCGAGCGTCGTCTCCAGCGGTATCTGCGGTGTCCAGCGGGTGGCCTCCTGCAGGCGGCCGTTGGCGCCCACCAGCCGGGAGACGTCGACCGACCGCACGAGTGTGGGGTCGGTGACCAGGCGTATCGGACGGGTGGCGCGAGCGAGGAGGAGGTCGGCGACCTCCTGGATGCTCACGCCCCGGCCCGAGCAGACGTTGTAGACCTCCCCCGGCTTGCCGTGCTCGGCGAGCAGCCGGTACGCGCGCACCACGTCGCGTACGTCGGTGAGGTCCCGGATCGCGTCGAGTGAGCCGACGGGGATCTCGTCGACGCCGTCGCGCTCTGCGGCCGCGATGCGAGCCGCGAGTGCCGGCACGACGAAGCGATCCGACTGGCCGGGCCCGGTGTGGCCGAACGGTCGTACCCGGATCGTGCCGAGCCCGTCGCCGAGGAACGCCTGCAGCGCGAGGAAATCGGCCGCCACCTTCGCGGCTCCGTACGGCGTGACGGGGCGGAGCGGGGAGTCCTCGGTGAGGGGGAGATCCGCCTCGGCGACCTTGCCGTACTCCTCGCTCGACAGCACCACCACCACGCGGTGCACCGCGAGCTCGGTGCACGCCCGCAGCACGTTGAGGGTGCCTTCCGCGTTGACCCGGAAGGATGCCGCCGGGCTCTTCCAGCTCTCACCGACGTGGCTCAGCGCGGCGAGGTGGTACACGACGTCGGGTCGAGCGTCGTGGAAGGCGGCGTGCACCGCGTCGGCGTCGGTCACGTCGAACGCGTTCGGTCCGTGCCGATCCAGGGACAAGACGTCGTCGCCGCACGCCTCCAGGTGCGCGACGAGGTGGGGGCCGACGAAGCCGCGGGCACCGGTGACCGCGATCCTCACCCGGCCACCCCCACCGCCGCCCGGTATGCGTCGAGATGCCGGTCGACCGACCGGTCCCAGGTGTACGGGGCCGCCTGTTTCGGGCCCGCCGATCGCAGCTGCGGCGCGTCCGCGGCGTTGTCGAGCACGTAGCCGAGCGTATCGGCCAGGAGCCCCGGCTGTGCGGGTGGCACGAGCAGCGCCGCGTCGCCCACGACCTCGGCCGTTGCGGAGCCCGTCGTCGTCACGAGCACGGCGCCGCACGCGAGGGCCTCGAGCGCGGGGAGGCCGAAGCCTTCTTCGAGCGACGGATAGACCACCGCCGCGGCCTGGCGGAACAGCGCTGGGAGCGCGGCCGACGGGACCCAGCCGGTGCGCAAGATGCGCGTGGTCACGCCGCTGTGCGCCGCCGCGTCTCCCACGGCCTCCGCTCCCCAGCCGTCGCGTCCCGCGATCACGAGGCGAAGGTCGCGGCGCTGGGGAGCCAGGCGGGCGAACGCGGCGATGAGCGACGGGACGTCCTTGCGTGGCTCGAGCAAGCCGGCGAAGGCCAGGTACGGGGGCGCGATCCCGACCCGAGCGAGGCGCATGAGGTCGTCGGGGTCGCCGACCGCGGCCGGCCGGAACCGATCGTGGTCGACGCCGTGCGGCGCGACGACCACCGGTGTTGTGGGCGCGAGCACGCATTCGAGCCGCTCGCGGGTGTGCTCGCTGACCGCCACGACGGCGCTCGCGTGGTGGACGCTCCTGCGCATCATCGGCACGAAGAACGCGACCTTGGCGCGTTCGTGCCATTCGGGGTGGTCGAAGAAGGTGAGGTCGTGCACGGTGACGACCGTCGGTGTGTCGACGCGCAGCGGCAACGTGTAGTGGGGACCGTGCCACACGTCGACCGCGAGGCGCCGGGCCAGGCCGGGCGCGCGGAGCTGTTCCCACGCCAGGCGCGCGGGGCGGGCGGTGGGGACCTCCGGGTGCACCGAGGCGGTCGGGGCCAGCTCCGACCAGCGGTCCGCGTCGTCGCGCCGGGCGAGGAGGTGGAGCTCGAGCTCGTTGCGGGCGGCCAGTCCTCGGGCGAGCGCGACGGTGTAGACGCCGGCGCCTACGGGCCGTGCCGGGACCGCCGACACGTCGAGGAGGATGCGCACGGCCGGTGAGTCTACGGTCGCGGGAGGGCCAGAGCGGTCCGGTACGCGACCGCGTGCGCCGCCGCGGAAGCGCTCCAGGTGAACCTTTGCGCGCGCTGCCGACCGAGCTTCGCGAGCCCCTCGCGCGCGGAGGGATCGTCGAGCAGCCCCTCGAGCGCACAGGCCCAGGCGTCGACGTCGCCGGCGGGTACGAGCATCCCGGCATCGGCGACGACCTCGGGCAACGACGTCGTCGCGGAGGCGACCACCGGGCAGCCTCGCGCCATCGCCTCGAGTGCGGGCAGGCCGAAGCCCTCGTAGCGCGACGGCACCGCGCAGATCACCGCCCGCCGGTAGAGCGCGTCGAGGGTCGTGTCGTCGACGCGTCCGAGCTCGCGGATGCCGGGGCTGTCGAGCCCGGGCACCGCGAGCCAGCCCCGGGGGCCGACCACGACGAGCGCCAGGTCGGGGCGTCGCCGACGCAGCACGGTATACGCCGCGACGAGCGTGTCGAGGCCCTTGCGCGGCTCGATCGTTCCCACGAAGAGAAGGAACGGCGCGTGCACGCCGATGCGCCGGATCCGCGGGTCGACGACCTCGTCGGGCTCCGGCTCGGGCACGGTCACCCCGTGAGGTGCGAGGTGGATCCGGCCCGGGTCGAAGCCGATCCGGACGAGCTCGTCACACGCGAACTGCGATGCGGTGACGATGACCGCCGCCTCTCGATAGGTGATCGCGAGGCCGCGTCGGTGGAACTCGACCCCGCGGCGAGTGAACGCCTCCGGGTGGCGGAGAAAGGCGATGTCGTGCACGGTCACGACCAGCGGCGTGCGGCCGCCCGGTGGCACTGCGAGGCTCGGTGCATGCAGCACGTCGGTCCCGAGGTCGACCACCGGCCGCCGGGCGCGGTGCCAGAGCTCGTAGCGCCACGGAGCCGGCGGCCAACCGAGGTTCTGGTAGCCCCGGAACGAGTCGCTCCAGCGCGCCGGCGACGCACCGGCGGCGAAGGGCACCACATCGACGTCGGCCTCGGGGAGTGCCTCTGCGAGCGACGACACGTAACGCCCGATCCCGCCGGGGACCGGTTGGAGGAGCTGGCCGACGTGCAGCGCGACCTTCACCTGAGCACAGGGTAGCGCTCGACCAACGTCGCGGCCATCCGCTCCCACGTGTACCGGCGCGTGCGGGCGAGACCGGACGCGACCAGTCGCTGCCTCGTCGTGTCTGCGTGGAGCGCGTCGAGGAGCGCGGCGGCGATCGCGTCGTCGTCGTGCGGGTCGACGAAAAGAGCGGCGTCGCCGAGCACCTCGGGGAGCGCGCCGGCCCGGCCGGCCACGACAGGGACTCCGGCCGCCATTGCTTCGAGCGCCGGGAAGCCGAAGCCTTCGTAGATCGACGGGTAGGCGAACACCGACGCGCCGGCCAGCAGATCGCGGCGCGCGGCGTCGCGCACGTAGCCGAGCCGCACGATGCGCTCGCGGGCCGGGGAGATGTCGACTGCGGCGGTGAAGCGCTCGCGATCCCACCCGTCGGGTCCGGCGACCACGAGCACGACGTCGGGGTCCGCCCGTGCGACGAGGCCGAAGGCTCGGACCAGCGCGGGCAGGTTCTTGCGGGGTTCGACGGTGCCGAGTGCGAGCACGTACCGCTCGGCACCTGCGAGGCGAGCACCGCCCGCTCGATCGCCCGCGCCCACGTCGGGCACGCCGCTGTGCACCGCGACGATTCGGTCGGGCGCGAGCCCGAAGTGCTCCGCTACCTCGTCGGCCACGAAGCGGCTCGGGGTGTGGACGGTGGCGCCGCGGTCGACGGCCCGGCGCAGGAGCAGCGGATATCGGAGGGTGTCGGGCGTGCACAGCTCCGGGTACCGCACGAAGGTCAGGTCGTGGACCATCACCATCACGGGCGCGCGAGCCGGCGGTGCTACGTAGTTGAGCGCGTGCACGACATCGACCGGTCCGGTCCAGCGCTCGACCCGTGGCTCGACGCTGCCCCGTTCCCACAGGCCGCGCACGACGCGCGCCGGAGCTGGCCGAGTTGCGCCGCGGACCCCGCGAGGCAGCACGGGAGCGAGGCCGCCGCGCCCGCGCCACGTGAGGGCGTACGCGATCGGCTCCACGTCAGGACGCGCGGCGAGGGCGCGGAGGAGGCCGGCGGCCACCTCGCCCACACCGGTGCGGTTGCCGAGAAGCGGCGTGCCGTCGACGGCAATGCGGAGGGCGCTGATCGAACGCATGCTACCGGCCGGGCGCGGGGTTCGTACGCGCTCAGAGCTCGAGTGGCTCGTGTCCGATTGCCGTGATGAGCGAGTCGATGCTCTCGGAAACACCCTTGCGCATGCGGCCGATGAGCGCTGCCGCCATCACCGCGGTTGCGAGAGTCGAGCCGACCACGAAGCCGACCTCGACGCGCAACGGCAAGCGGTCGATGGCCGCCGTGCCGATCAGGAAGCCGAGCACGCCGACTCCCCACGCGAAGGTCACGGTCCGGTGACCGTGCAGCGCGATCAGTGCCTGCGCGATCGTGAGGGCGACGATGAAGATGCCACTCCCCAGCGCGAGCAACCCCAGGTCGAGGTTGTCGATCGTGAAGTCCTCGAAGAGGATCTTGCCGGCGGCCGGCCCGATGGCGAAGGCCGCGAGGGTGCCGATGCCCGCGATCCCGACCACGACCAGCAGGAGCTGCTTGAAGCCGGTCCGGAAGTCGTCGTGGCGGCCCGCGCCGGCCAGGTTGGCGAGCTTCGGGAGCAAGGTGCCCTGTACGGCCTGGAAGAGGAGCACCGGGATGCGCGCCACGAAGAACGCCGACGTGAACGCGGCAGCTGCGGCCTTGCCGGTGCTTGATTCGAGGAAGTTGATGCCGAGGAGCGAGGAATAGGCGAGGAGCTGCATCAGCACGGAGCCGGCGAGGAGCCAGCCCAGCGCATTCGAGAGCTCGGAGTAGGGCGCGGGCGGACCGGGGGTGAGGAGCCCGTGTTGCTTGCGGAGCGCGAACAGCACGGCCGCGAACGGCGCCAGCGCGATGCACATCCCGTATGCGCCGGCCGTGTTGGCCCCGAGCGACGTGAGCACTATCGCGGCGCCGAGACGCACCGCGCCCTCGGTGGCGAGCATCTCCCCGTAGGGCCGGAAGCGAGCGTTCCCCGAGAGCGTTCCACGCACGGTGTGCATGCAGTAGAAGCCGACGAGGCCGACGGCGAGGCTCGCGACGAGGAGCCAGTCGTCGTCGAAGCGCTCGATGTACAGCGGCGACGTCGCGATCACGATCACCACCAACGCCGCCGTGAGGATCCCGCCGAGGCGGGCGGCGCGCACGACCAGCGGCTTGCCGCCGAGACCCTGGGCCCGGCGGTGGGCGAGGGCCCTGCCAACCTCTTGCTCGAGCGGCAGGAAGAGCCCGGGCCCCGCGACGAAGATGAAGCTCCAGAAGAGGCCGAACGCGGTCTCGCCGCCCTCGCCGAGGGAGTTCAGGGCGACGATGACGAAGACGTAGGCGGTGGCCGCGGCGACTGCGAGGCCCGCGCCGACCGCGAAGGTCCCCTCGGGGGCGACATCACGGACCTTGCCGATGAGCTTGCTCGCGTGGTCCCTCACAGGCGGACGTTCGATCCTGGGTCGGCGACGATGCTGGCGTGCGGTGCTGGCGTGCGTGCGGGTGAGCCGCCGCAGACGGGTTCGAGCATAGCGGCGGGATGGGCCGATCCCGGCTCCTTGGTGCGATCATCACGGGGTGAAGACGCGCACGCTCATGCTGCTCGCGCTGGTCACCGGGATGGCAATCCTGGCCGCCGGGGCGGTCCAGATCCTCATGGCCCGCTGAGGGCGCGCGGAGGGGGAGAATGGCGCCGAGCACGAGCCCGTAGCCGACGAGGTGATGAGCGTGGCCGAGCACTTCGACGTGGTGATCCTGGGCGGCGGCCCGGGTGGGTACGCGGCCGCGCTCTACGGGGCGGCGGCCGGCCTGCGGATCGCGCTGGTGGAGGAGTCCCGCGTCGGTGGCACCTGCCTGCACCGAGGTTGCATACCCGCCAAGGAGCTCCTCCAGACCGCGGAGGTGTTGCGAACGGTCCGCGACGCCGCCGAGTTCGGCGTCGGTGTGGGCGAGCCGACGCTCGACCTTCCCGTCGCGCTCGCCCGCAAGCAGAAGGTCGTCGACAAGCTGACCAAGGGGCTCGAGTCGCTGCTCAAGGGGCGCCAGGTCACCGTGGTGCCGGGCACCGGGATGATCGCCGATGCTGCCGATCGCCGGTTGCGCGTCGCAGACGGCACCGAGTGCACCGGTGACGCACTCGTGCTCGCCACCGGCTCCGCCCCGCGTTCGATCCCCGGCATCGATGTCGACGGTGAGCGTGTGCTCTCGTCCGATCACGTGCTCGCGCTCGACCGCGTCCCGGCGCGCACCGCGATCATCGGCGGAGGTGCGATCGGCTGCGAGTTCGCCTCCTACCTCCACGACGTGGGCAGCGAGGTCACCCTCCTCGAGGCGCTTCCCGCGATCCTCCCCGGAGTGGACGCCCAGGTCGCCGACGTGGTGTTCCGCGCCTTTCGTCGCCGCGGCATCTCGATGCACACCGGAGTGCACGTCGAGGGCGTCGAGGGCGTTGAGCCGACCGTCGTGCGCTTCACCGAAGCAGGGAACGTCTCCACGCTGGAGGTGGACGCGGTGGTCGTGAGCGTCGGGCGGCGGCCACGCTCCGAGGGCATCGGGCTCGAGGGATCTGGAGTCGCGGTCGACCCCCACGGCTACGTCGTGGTCGACGGGTGCATGCGCACCGCCGTGCCCGGCGTCTATGCCGTCGGCGACCTCGTCGCGACCCCGGCGCTCGCGCACGTGGGGTTCGCGGAGGCGATCGTCGCGATCAAGTCCGTCTTGGGCGAGGACCCGGCCCCCCTCGACTACGACAAGGTGCCCTGGGGGATCTACTGCCACCCGGAGGTCGCGTTCAGCGGCCTCACCGAAGCCGTCGCGCGTGAGCGGGGCCACGACGTCGTGACCTCCGTACACCGGTTCGGCGGCAACAGCCGTGCAATCGTCCTCGGCGAGACCGACGGCATGGTGAAGATCGTGGCCGAGCGTGACGGCCCCGTCCTGGGGGTGCACCTCGCGGGACCGTGGGCCACCGAGCTGCTGGCCGAGGGGTACCTCGCGGTCAGCTGGGAGGCGACCGCAGCCGAGATCGGCGCGCTGATCCACGCGCACCCCACGCTCTCGGAGCTGTTCGGCGAGACCGCGCTCGCGCTCACCGGCCGCGGGCTGCACGGCTAGGACCATCGGAGCGCACTTGGACGTCACCCTGCCCCAGCTCGGCGAGACCGTCACCGAGGGCACGATCACCCGCTGGTGCAAGCAGGTGGGGGAGTCGGTCGCGCTCGACGAACCGCTCTACGAGGTGTCCACCGACAAGGTCGACTCCGAGGTTCCCTCGCCCGCCGCCGGTGTGCTGACCGAGATCCTCGTCCCGGAGGGTGACACGGTGGAGGTGGGCGCGCGTCTCGCGGTGATCGCCGCGGTTGACGTCGCCGCGGTTGACGTCGCCGCGGTGGCACCACCCACCGCGCCCGCGCCGGCGCCACGCACCCCGGATCCACCCGCACCCGCACCGGTTGCCACGCCGCCCTCGCCGCCGCCCCCCGTGGCCCCCGTGGCCGCCGATGTCAGGGTCACGTCCCCCGTCGTGCGGCGCCTCATGGCGGAGCGGGGCCTCGACCCGGCCCGGATCACCGGGACGGGAGAGGGCGGGCGCATCACGCGCCGCGACGTGTTGAACGCGCCCGGCGCCCCGGCGCGCACGCCGGGAGCCGCGCTAGCGCCCAAGGTCGGTGACGAGGTGCTCCCGTTCGACAACATCAGGCGGCGCACGGCCGAGCACATGGTGCGGTCGAAGGCCACGAGCGCGCACGTCTACACGTCGGTCGAGGTCGACTACGAGCGCGTCGACCGCGTCCGCCGCGCCCATCAGGCCGACTGGGTGGCCGAAGAGGGCTTCTCGCTCACCTACCTGCCGTTCATCGTCCGAGCGTTCTGCGACGCGGTGCGAGAGTTCCCCCGCGTCAACGCGAGCGTCGACGGGGACGCGCTCGTCATGCACCACGACCTCAACCTCGGCATCGCGGTCGACCTCGACTTCAACGGCCTGATCGCGCCCGTGGTCCGCGAGGCAGATGGCAAGCGGCTCCGGCTGGTGGCCCGGGAGATCCGTGACCTCGCGGGCCGGGCGCGTGCCAAGCAGCTCGGTCCCGACGAGGTCGTCGGCGGCACCTTCACGATCACCAACATGGGTCCGTTCGGCACGCTCATGACGCTTCCGATCATCAACCAGCCTCAGGTGGCGATCCTGGCCACCGACGCGATCCGCAAGCGGCCGGTGGTGGTGGAGGGCCCCGACGGCGACGACGCGATCGCCGTCCATCCGGTCGGGGTGCTCGCGCTCACCTGGGACCACCGCGCCTTCGACGGTGCATACGCCGCGTCGTTCCTCCACGCGCTGCGCGAGATCCTCGAGACCCGCAACTGGGCGCCGGAGCTCGCATGACGCTGCGGGTTCGCTGGCTCGGACGGCTCCCGTACGCGGAGGCGCTCGACCTACAGCGTGCGCTGCATGCGCGCACGGAAGACGACTACCTGCTGCTCCTCGAGCACCCGCACGTGTACACGCTCGGCAAGCGCGCAGATCCCGCCCACGTGCTCACGCCTCCCGCCGCCGTTGGAGCCGAGCTCGTGCGCACGGACCGGGGCGGCGACGTCACCTATCACGGTCCCGGGCAGCTCGTCGGCTACCCGATCGTCACGCTCGACGAGACCCCGGCGGGGATGCGCGACGTGGTCGCGCACGTGCGGCGCCTGGAGACCGCCCTCATCGACGTGTTGGCCGGATTCGGGCTCCGCGGCGCGCGCGAGGACGGGCTTGCCGGCGTGTGGGTGAACGGCGCGAAGATCGCCGCGATCGGCGTGCGGGTCGCCCGCGGGCGCACGATGCACGGCTTCGCGCTCAACGTCGACCCCGATCTCGCGATGTTCGGACACATCGTTCCTTGTGGCATCGCCGATCGGGGCGTGACCTCGCTCGCAGCGCAGCTCGGCGAGGCGCCACCGATGCGCGCGGTCGTCGACGCCTGCATCCAGGCCTTCTCGGAGCATCTGGGAGGCACGACGGTGGAGCGCGCCGACGTGGCCTGGGAGCGCGCGGCGGTACCGGTGGCGCTCGGGGCCGACCCCAGCGCGTTCCGGCGACCCGAGTGGATGAAGGTGCGCGCCGATCTCGGCCCGGGCTATCGCCGGCTCAAGCGCCTCGTGCGCGACGAGGCGCTCCACACGGTCTGCGAGGAGGCGGGCTGCCCGAACATCTTCGAGTGCTGGTCCCAGGGGACGGCGACCTTCATGATCCTCGGTGAGCGGTGCACGCGCGCGTGTGGCTACTGCCTCGTCGACACCCGCAAGCCCCTCGCCGTGGATCCGGAGGAGCCCGAGCGCGTCGCCGACGCGGTCGGTCGTCTCGGGCTCGCGCACGCGGTCATCACGAGCGTCGCACGCGACGACGTGGCCGATGGTGGCGCGTCGGCGTTCGCCGCGACCATCGGCGCAGTCCGCCGTCGCAACCCCACGACCACCGTCGAGGTGTTGATCCCGGACTGCAAGGGCGATCCCGAGTCGCTCGACGTGATCTTCGCCGCCCGTCCCGACGTCCTGAACCACAACCTCGAGACGGTCGCGCGGCTCCAGCGGTCGGCGCGGCCTTCCGCCGGGTACGCGCGCTCGCTCACCGTTCTCGCGCGCGCCAAGGACGCGGGCCTCGTCACCAAGTCCGGCCTCATCCTCGGCATGGGGGAGACCGACGACGAGGTGCGCGCTGCGCTGATCGACCTGCGGGCGGTCGGCACCGACATCGTCACGCTCGGCCAGTACCTGCGGCCGTCCCGGGCCCACCTGCCCGTCGCCCGCTGGTGGACCCCCGACGAGTTCGCCGCCCTGGGAGACCATGCGCGCGCCCTCGGCTTCGCCCACGTCGAGAGCGGACCGCTCGTACGGTCGAGCTACCACGCCCGCGATGGGGCGGCCGCCATCGAACCCTCGCGGGTCGAGGCGTCGTGACCCGCCCCGCCCGGCGCTGCTCGCCGCCGTGAGCCTCGATCTCGCCACGTTCCTGGTCCAGTGGGCCGCCGGCGGCCTGGCGTTCCTCTGGGTGACCTCGCGCCTGCGCGTGGTCAGCCTCGGCTACGGGTGGCTGCTGCGCTCGGTGTACGGCGCCATGGGTGCCTTCGCCGTCTACGCCGAGACCCGCGCCGGGCATCACGGTGCGGCCGAGGCCGTGTTCGTCGCCGGAACTGCCGCGATGGTCGCGGCCACGGCGGTCGCGCTGTTCGTGAGCGTGGTGCGCCGCGGTGCCGGCGTGTCCGGAGCCCGCGCCGAGCGGGTGCGCCGGGCCGCGCGCGTCGCAGCGATGGTCGACGGGCCTCCGAGCACGCCGACCGAAGAGCCGGAGACGACGCCCGAGTTCCCTCCGGTGCTCGACCTGATCGCACCGGCGTTCGGGGTCGTCGCACTCCTGGGTGCGGCGGGGCTCAGCGGCGGCGCGTGGTGGCTCGCGGCGCTACGACTCCTGGCGGGGGCGGCGTTCCTCGGCTCCGTCACCGACGCGATGCTGCTGGGACACTGGTACCTCACCCAGCCCGGGCTCTCCCGCGCCCCGCTCAAGGACCTCGTGCTCGCGAGCGCGATCGCGTGGCCTGTCGAGATCGTCGCGCTCTGCATCCCTGTCGGCATGCTCTCCGTACTCGCGGGCACGATCGACGACGGCTACGACGGCCTGCTCGGTTGGATGTGGGTGGTGTGCGCGCTCGGGACGATCGCGCTCGTCGGCGTGACCTGGCTCGCGTTGCGCGAACGCGCGTACTCGGCGGTCATGGCCGCCACGGGGCTGCTGTACCTGGCGATCCTCACGGCCTTCGGCACCGACCTGGTCGCCCGGGCCTTGCTCGCGCCGTAGGCCCGCGACCCGGCGGTTAGCCTGCCCCGCCATGACTGCAGGGCGGGGCAGGACCATCTGGCTCGCGGCGGCGTTCGCAGCCGTGAGCACCGTGGTCGCACCGGTTCCGGCGGGTGCTGCGCCCGAGGCCGGCGACGAGTGGGACCCGAGGATCGAGGCCATCGCCGAGGAGGTCGCCGACCTGCGCGGCCTCGAGTTCGAGGAGCCGGTCGAGGCGCTGTTCCTCGGCGACAAGGCGTTCCGCAAGCGCGTCACGTCCGAGGAGGACGACCTCACGAAGTCCGACAAGTTCGACCTGCGCTTCAGCGAGGCCGAGCTGCGCGCGCTCGGATTGGTGGGCGGCGACATCGACCTCTTCGCAACCGTCAACGAGGAGGTGGGATCCGGCGTCGTCGCGTACTACAACCCCGACAACGGTCGCATCGTGATCCGCGGCAAGCGGCTCGACCCGTTCACCAAGGTGTCGGTCGCCCACGAGCTGACCCACGCACTCCAGGACCAGCACTTCGACCTCGCGGCGCTCGACGAGCAGGCGGCCGACAGCTCGGGCGCCACCGAGGCGGTCACGGCGCTGGTCGAGGGGGACGCCACCCGCATCGAGCTCGAGTACCTCGACACCCTCGACGACGACGAGCAGGACCGCTACTGGGAGCAGGCCGAGACCTTCGGGACCGATCCGGACGAGCCGGTGCTCGACGAGCCCGTGGACGCGAGCTCGGCGCTCGCCGGTGCGACCTTCGACGCCCCGTACGCGCTCGGGCCGTCGATGGTGAGCATCCTCGAGGTCGACGGCGGCAACCGCCGGGTCGACCGGGCGTTCCGCCACCCGCCCACGACCCAGCGCCAGATCCTCGATCCGCTGACGGTCCTCGACCGGGCCCCCGAGGCGACCGTGCGGCCCCCTCGGAGGCCCGAGGGCACGAAGGCGGCGTGGCCCGATGACCTCCCGCACGACCTCGGCGCGCTCGACGTGTTCTTCCTCCTGGCGAGCCGGCTTCCCGCGCTCGATGCGCTCGCTGCGGCCGACGACGTGAAGGCGGGGGCTGCGAACGCGTACCGGGACGACGGCGCGCTGTGCTTCGACGTCGCGTTCCGCACGTTCGACGAGTCGGGCGCGGCGCGGCTCTCGGGCGCGCTGAAGATGTGGGCCGCGGCGATGCCGCCGGGCGCGGTGACCCAGCGCGCCAACGGGCTCGGATTCCGCGTGTGTGATCCCGGCGATGCGGCGGCGGCACCACCCAACTCGGTGCTCGACGCGTTGACCTTCGTATCCGGCCGATCGGACATCGAGTGGGCGCTCTACGACTCGGGTCTCGACGCCGAGGAGACCGAGTGCGTGGCGGGCGGCGTGGTGACCACGCCCGAGTTCGCGAAGATCGTCTCCGCACAGAACGCAGGTGAGGAGCCCGCGGACGCCGACTACGAGGCCATCTGGGACGTCGTGGACGACGCGACCGAGGCCTGCATCGACGACTGAAGCCGGCATCTTGCTGAGCGTCCCGGGCCGCTGGCGATCCTCTTAGGCCACGAAGTACTTGGCCTCGGGGTGCGGGACGACGATCGCGCTGGTCGACTGCTCGGGCTCGAGCTGGCGTTCCTCGGTGAGCGCCACGTCGATCCGGGCCAGCTCGAGCAGCTCGTCGAGCTTGACCTGGTCGTCGAGGTCGGGGCACGCGGGATAGCCCCACGAGTAGCGGGAGCCCCGGTACTGCTGGCGGAACAGGCCGGCGAGGGACGGGCCGTCCTCGTCGGCGAAGCCCCACTCCTCACGGATCCGGCGGTGCCACAGCTCGGCGAGCGCCTCGGTCATCTCCACGGAGAGGCCGTGGCAGAGCAGGTAGTCCTGGTACCGGTTCGCGGCGAAGAGCTCGCGCTCGCGCTCGCTCGCCCGCGCCCCGACGGTGACGACGTGGAACGCCGCGTAGTCGACCTCACCCGAGTCGGCGGGGCGGAAGAAATCGGAGATGCAGAGGAACCGGTCCTTGCGCTGGCGGGGGAAGTGGAACCGCAGCCGCTCGTCGCGGCGGTCCTCGTCGCGCCATACGACCAGGTCGTCGCCTTCGCTGTTGACCGGGAAGTAGCCCCAGACGACGGCCGGTACGAGCCACCCCTCGGCCTTGGCGGCGTCGAGCTCGGACCGCAGGGTGGGGCGGATCCGGGCCTTGAACTCGTCGTCGGGCTCACCGCCTTCCGGGCGGAACTGCCACTGGTTGCGGAACAGCGCCGTCTCGTTGACGTACGTGGCGATCTCGTCCAGTGAGATGCCCTTGGCCACGCGCGCGCCCGGGAACGGCGGCGCGAAGACCGGCACATCCGTGGCGACATCGGAACGGGCCGGGACGGCCACGGTCTCGTCGGTGGGCTGTGAGCGCCGTGGCGGTAGGCGGCGGCCTCCCGGTGCACGGCCAAAGTCGGCATCGAGCGCGCCGGTGCGCTTGCCGTCCATCAGCGCGTCCATCGTGCGCAGCCCCTCGAAGGCGTCCTTCCCGTAGAAGAGGCGACCGTCGTAGACCTCACGCAGGTCGACCTCCACGTAGTTGCGGGTGAGGGCGGCGCCGCCGAGGAGCACCGGGGTCTCGGCGAGCCCCAGCTCGTTCATCTCCTGCAGGTTCTCGCGCATGATGAGCGTGCTCTTCACCAGCAGGCCGCTCATGCCGATCGCGTCGGCCTCGACCTCCTTGGCCTTGTCGACGAAGTCCTGCAGCGGAGCCTTGATCCCGATGTTGTGGACCTCGTAGCCGTTGTTGGTGAGGATGATGTCGACGAGGTTCTTCCCGATGTCGTGCACGTCGCCCTTGACGGTGCCGATCACCACGACGCCCTTGCCGCCGGCGTCGGCCTTCTCCATGTGCGGCTCGAGGTACGCGACCGCGGTCTTCATGGTCTCGGCGCTCTGGAGCACGAACGGCAGCTGCATCTCGCCGCGGCCGAAGAGGTCGCCGACCACCTTCATCCCCTCGAGCAGCACGTCGTTGACGATCGAGAGCGCGGGTCTCCCGCCGGCCAGTGCCTCGTCGATCTCCGCGTCGATGCCGTCGCGCTCGCCGTCGATGATGCGGTGCTTGAGGCGGTCCTCCACGGGCCAGCCCGAACGGTCCTCCCGCTCGACGGCGCCGGCTTCGACGCCCTCGAACAGGGCCATGAGCTCGGTGAGCGGGTCGTAGCCGTCGCGGCGCCGGTCGTAGACGAGGTCGAGCGCGACCTCGCGGGCATGGTCGTCGATCTTGTGCATCGGGAGGATGCGGGCGGCGTGGACGATGGCGGCGTCGAGGCCGGCCTCCCTGCACTCGTGCAGGAAGACGCTGTTCAGCACGTGCCGAACCGCGGGCTTGAGCCCGAAGCTCACGTTCGAGAGCCCGAGCACCGTGGACGCGCCGGGGAGCTCCGCCTTGATCCGGCGGATCGCGTCGATCGTCTCGATGCCGTCGCGGCGCAGGTCCTCCTGGCCCGATCCGAGCGGGAACGTGAGCGGGTCGAAGATCAGGTCGGTGGGGTCGATGCCGTAGCGCTGGGTCGCCAGGTCGTAGATGCGGTGGCAGACCCGGAGCTTCCAGTCGGCGTCGCGAGCCTGACCCTCCTCGTCGATCGCGAGGCAGATGACGGCCGCGCCGTACTCGCGGGCGAGCGAGAACACGCGGTCGAGGCGCGAACCCGGGTGCTCGCCGTCCTCGAGGTTGGCGGAGTTGAGGATGGCCTTGCCGCCGGAGTGGCGCAGCCCGACCTCCATCACCTGGGGCTCGGTCGAGTCGAACACCAGGGGTAGCGCGGCCTGGGTGGCGAACCGGGACGCGACCCGCTCCATGTCGACGGTCCCGTCGCGCCCCACGTAGTCGACGCAGACGTCGAGCACGTGCGCGCCTTCCTTCACCTGTTCGCGGGCCATCTGCACGCAGGTGTCCCAGTCCTCGGCGAGCATGGCCTCGCGGAACTTCTTCGAGCCGTTCGCGTTGGTGCGCTCGCCGACCGCGAGGTACGAGAGCTCCTGCGCGTAGGGGACGGCGCTGTAGATGCTCGAGCAGCCGGGTTCGAACACGGGCTCGCGTGGCGCCGGGGCGCGCGTGCCGAGGCGCTCGACGACGGCGCGCAGGTGCTCGGGCGTCGTGCCGCAGCAGCCGCCGACCACGTTGAGCCCGAACTCGGACACGAACCGTTCGTGCGCGTCGGCGAGCTGGTCGGGGGTGAGGTCGTAGTGGGTGTGGCCGTCGACGACCGACGGGAGCCCGGCGTTGGGGAGGCACGACAGGTACGTTCGGGCATGGCGCGCCAGGTAGCGCAGGTGCTCGGTCATCTCGGTGGGGCCGGTCGCGCAGTTGAGCCCGATCACGTCGGGCTGCATCGCCTCGAGGGCGTTGAGCGCCGCGCCGATCTCGGATCCCACGAGCATGCGCCCCGTGGTCTCCATGGTGACCTGCACCATGAGGGGGACCTCGCGGCCGGCGTCGGTCATCGCCCGGCGGCACGCGATCAGCGCGGCCTTCGCCTGGAGGAGGTCGTAGACGGTCTCGACGAGGAGCACGTCGGCGCCACCCTCGAGGAGCCCGGTCGCCTGGAGCTGGTAGTCGTCGCGGAGCACGGCGAAGGGGATCGCTCCGAGCGAGGGGAGGCGGGTGCCGGGTCCGATCGAGCCGATCGCCCAGCGCGGCCGCGCCGGGGTGGAGGCGGCCGCGGCGGCCTCCCTGGCGATCCGGGCGGCCGACACGTTGAGCTCGAAGGTCCGATCCGCGATGCCGTACTCGGCGAGCACGAGGCCGAACGCGCCGAACGTCGCCGTCTCGACGGCGTCGACGCCGGCGGCGAAGTAGTCGTCGTGCATCGCCCGGATCAGGTCGGGCCGGGTGAGCACGAGATGCTCGTTGCAGCCCTCGAGGTCGGGCCCGCCGAAGTCGTCGGCTGTCAGGTCGCGGGCCTGGACCCAGGTTCCGAACGCCCCGTCGAGCACGAGGACGCGGGTGGCAAGGGCGTCGAGGAAGGTGGACATCGCCGAATCAGGCTAGTGGAGGATCCCGGGCGCCCACGGGGAGAAGCGGGGCCGCCGGCGACTCGTAGACTCGCCCGCAGTGAAGGTCTACACGCGCACCGGCGACGACGGCACGACGGCGCTGCTCTACGGCGGCCGGGTGCCGAAGGACGCGCCCGGGCCCACGGCCTACGGGGCGACCGACGAGGCGGTGGCCGCGCTCGGACTCGCCCGCGCCGAGGTCGGCGAGACCGACGAGCTGTTCTCGATCCTCGTCCGACTCCAGCGCGAGCTCTTCGTCGTGGGTGCCGAGCTCGCCACCGCGCCGGAGAACCGTCGCAAGCTCACCGACGGGACCACGCGGGTGACCGGAGCCATGGTCGGCGCTCTCGAGCCCCTGATCGACGACGTGACCGAGCGCTTCGACGCGCCGACGGAGTTCGTGCTCCCCGGCGAGAACCGGGTGGCCGCGGCGCTCGACGTCGCCCGCACCGTCGTGCGCCGGGCCGAGCGCGAGTGCGTGACCGCGACCTCGGTCGGCTGGCTCGAGCCAGAGAGCTTCGTCGTCGCGTACCTCAATCGACTCGCCGACCTCTGCTGGACGCTCGCGCGCTGGCAGGAGCACGGCTACCGCCCCGCGCGCGAGCGCGACTGACCCCCGGAGGATCAAGTGCCCGTAGCGTTCGCCGTCTCGACCGCGCCCGCCGACCAGGTGAAGGCCGACCTGCTGGCCGTACCGGTCTTCGCCGGCAACCTGCTCGGGCCGGGCGCCGACGCCGTCGACCGCGCGCTCGGAGGCGGCCTGGCCGCGTTCATGACCGAGGCCGGCTTCGAGGCCAAGACCGGCCAGACGCTCGCGGTGCCCACGAACGGCGCGCTCGGTGCCTCGGCCGCCGTGCTCGTCGGCCTCGGTGCACGCGACGAGCTCACCGTCGACGCGTTCCGGAAGGCGGGCGCAGCGCTCGCGAAAGGTGCGACCAAGGTCGCGTCGGTCGTGACGACGCTGGCCGAAGCCGCGCCCGCGGCACTGGACCGGGCCGAGGTCGGCCAGGCGGTGGTGGAGGGCGTGCTCCTCGGCGGCTACGAGTTCCTCGGGTACAAGTCGGCCCCGATGCCGTCCAAGCTCGCGGAGGTCACGCTCGTCAGCCGGGCAGCCGCCACCCTGCGCCGCGGGGTCGAGCGCGGCGCGACGGTGGGCAGCGCCGCGATCTGGGCGCGTGACATCGTCAACACGCCTGCGAAGGACCTCTCCCCGGTCGAGTTCGCGAAGTCCGCGCAGCGGCTGCTGCGCGGTAAGGGCGTAAAGGTCGACGTGCTCGACGAGGCCGCCCTCAAGCGCGAGCGGTGCGGTGGGATCCTCGGTGTGGGCATGGGCTCCCAGCAGCCCCCGCGCCTCGTGAAGATGACCTACGCCCCAACCGGAGCGCGGGGCACGCTCGCGCTCGTCGGCAAGGGCGTGGTCTTCGACTCGGGCGGGCTGTCGCTCAAGCCGGCCGGTGGGATGGAGACCATGAAGACCGACATGGCCGGCGCGGCCGCGGTGATCGCCACGATGTCGGTGCTGCGCGACCTCGGGGTGAAGGCGAAGGTCGTCGCATTCACCCCGATGGTGGAGAACATGCCGAGCGGCACCGCGATCCGACCCGGCGACGTCCTCACGTTCCGCAACGGGAAGACGGCCGAAGTGCTCAACACCGACGCCGAGGGTCGGCTGATCCTCGCCGACGCCCTCGCGCTCGCCGCCGAGGCGAAGCCCGACGCGATCGTCGACCTCGCGACGCTCACCGGTGCCTGCATGGTGGCACTGGGCGAGCGGATCGCCGGTCTCATGACGAACGACGAGCCCTGGGGCGACCAGGTGCGAGCTGCGGCCGACCAGGTCGGCGAGCCGGTCTGGCCGCTGCCGCTGCCGAAGGACTACGAGAAGCTCATCGAGTCCGAGCTGGCCGACATACGCAACACGGCGACCTCCACCTACGGCGGCGCGCTCACCGCCGGACTGTTCCTGCAGCACTTCGTGGGTGAGGTGCCGTGGGTCCACCTCGACATCGCCGGCCCGTCGAGGGCGCCGTCCGACAACGGCTACGTCCGCAAGGGAGGCACCGGCTTCGGCGTGCGCACCCTGGCAGAGGTCGCGACCAGGTTCCGCAAGCCGCGCCGCAAGTAGGGTCTTTTCGTCGTAGGCGGAGGGGGCTCGTCGGTGCGAGTTCGAAGGATCGTCGTCATGCTCGCGGTTGGACTGGTCGCGGCGGCGCTCGGGGCGCCGCCTGCCGGCGCGGTGCAGCTGCCGGCCGACGAGTACGAGGAGGTCGACGTCCAGATGCTGGACAACGACTACATCCCTCAGACGCTCACCCTCGACGCGGGCACGAACGTCGTGTGGACCAACGACGGCCGTACCGAGCACAACGTGATCCCCGACGACTCGGACGCGGGGTGGAAGAGCAACACGATCAAGCCGGACAAGACCTACGACCACCTCTTCGACCAGCCCGGGGTGTACGGCTACTTCTGCTCCTTCCACGGCGCGCCGAAGCGCGGGATGTACGGCACGGTGATCGTGAAGAACGCCGACGGAACCGTGCCGAAGGCGGCCAAGGAGCGCGCGCCGAAGCCCCGCGTCAACGGCAAGCCTCGGGTGCTGCGCGTGGCCGAGGGTCAGCGCATCCAGAAGGCGGTCGACAAGGCCGCGCCGGGCGACATGGTGCTCATCGAGCCGGGGGTCTACGAGGAAGCGGTCACCGTCACCACGGATCGGCTCGTGCTGCGCGGGCTCGACCGGAACAAGGTGATCCTCGACGGCGGTTACACGCTCGACAACGGGGTCAAGGTGCTCGACGCCGACGGCGTCGCGGTGGAGAACATGACCGCGCGCCGGTATACGCGCAACGGCTTCTTCTGGACCGGTGTCACCGGGTATCGGGGGTCGTACCTCACGACGACGCGCACCGGCGACTACGGCGTGTACGCCTTCGACTCGACCGACGGGATCTTCGAGCACAGCTTCGCGTCGGGATCACCCGACGCGGGTTACTACATCGGTCAGTGCAACCCGTGCAACGCGGTGATCCGCGACGTCTTCGCGGAATGGAACGGGCTCGGCTACTCGGGCACCAACGCGAGCGGCAACCTCTACGTCATCGACTCGGTGTGGACGAAGAACCGGGCCGGCATCGTGCCGAACAGCGGTGACGGCGAGCTCCTCGCCCCGCAGCACGACGCAGTGTTCGCCGGGAACCTCGTGATCGACAACAACAACGACAAGACACCGGCGATCGACGCCGCGGTGCTCGGCTCCTACAACGGGATCATCGCCGCCGGGGCCAACGGCAACCTGATCACCAAGAACCGCGTGATCGACCACGAATACGTGGGGATCGGTGCGCTGCCCAACCCCGACAAGACGTTCTGGTCGTCCAACGACAACACGTTCACCGACAACGTCGTCGAGGGCTCCGGGCTCGCCGACCTCGGCACGCTCGGCGGTGACCGCAACTGCTTCGCCGGCAACACCTTCGAGACCTCACGCCCGGCGAACATCGAGCAGGTGTACCCGTGCCCCAACGCGGTCCCGGCGCCGCAGGACCAGCTGCCGCCCGACCCGTTCCTCGCGGACAAGCCGCCCTCGGTCGACTACCGCAAGGCCAAGACGCCGAAGCCGCCGAAGCTGCCGGGCATGCGGAACCCGGCGAAGGCCAGGCCGCGCTCGGCGGTCGACATCGTGATCGCGGTCGACGTCGACGCCGTCGAGCTCCCCGACGAAAACGCCATCGCGAGGTTCAAGCGCTAGCGAGATCCTGGGCGGCGGCGCCGGCGGTCCGTAGCCGGTTCCGGTTTACCGGTGCTCAGTGTCGAGCCGCGAGCGGTCCGGGCCGCCCAGCGGGTTCACGCGGTGACGATCACCGTGGTTCCTATCGGTGCCCAGTCGTAGAGGACCTTGGCGGTGAACTGCTGCTGGCGCACGCAGCCGGCGCTCAGGGGCCGGCCGAGCTGTTCGTCGCTCTGGATCGGCGCGCCGCTCGGCCGCAGCGGGATGCCGTGGAAGCCGATGTCGGTCGTGCTGCCGTAGGTGAAGCCGACGAACCACGGGAGTCGCAGACTCGGGTCCTTCTTCGAGTACCCGTTCTCGACTTTGCGGAACACCGAGTAGGTGCCGGGAGACGGGGTGTAGCGGCGGCCCGACACGAGGTACGACGTGAACGCGTACGTGTCGTCCTCCATGAGCCACACCCGCTGGCAAGAGTTGCAGTAGATGATGCGGCGGCCCGTACCGGCCTCGGGTGGTGGCGGCGGGTAGGCGGCGTTGACAGCAGGCCGCGTGGTCGTGGGTGGCAACGTCGTAGTGATGGTCGTCGCGGTGCGATGTCGACGCGCGGTGTCGGTACCTGCCGACGCGTTCTCGGGAGGTCCGAGGAGCGCGGCGATCGCAACCGCACCGCCGACGAGCGTCAGTGCCGCACCGAGCGACAGGCCGATCCGCACCCGGCGGGCTCGACGCAAGCGGCGTTCGCGTCGACTCCCCACGAAACCACTCCCCTCGCCGCCGCCCGCACATCCCAGGGACCGAGCACGCTATCGGCTCGCTGGCGCGGGTTGGTGAATACCCGATGTGTCCGGGCGGAAGGTCTCTCGGGAAGGGGGCACCCATAGCGGTCGCGAAGACCGCGGTCAGTGGCCGACGGGCTCGCCGGAGCGGAGGGTGGCGTGGGGGAGGCAGTGCTGGTCGTACTCGGCGATGACGATCTCGCCCGCGTGCTCACCGCAGGCCGGGCACTCGGGGTCGCGCCGCACCTTGAACGTGCGGAACGACTGCTCGAGCGCGTCGTACGCGAGGAGGCGACCGTTGAGCGACTCGCCGAGGTCGACCAGCAGCTTGATGGTCTCGAGCGCCTGCACCGAGCCGACGATGCCGGGCAGCACGCCGAGCACGCCGGCCTCGGCGCAGCTGGGCGCGAGCTCGGGGGGCGGCGGCTCGGGCAACAGGCAGCGGTAGCACGGCCCGTTGTAAGGCTCGAAGACCGTCACCTGGCCCTCGAAGCGGAAGATCGAGCCGTGTACGACGGGGATCTGCTTGAGCAGCGACGCGTCGTTGAGCAGGTACCGGGTGGGGAAGTTGTCGGTGCCGTCGAGGATGACGTCGTAGCCGTCGATGATGTCGAGCACGTTGTCGGCGCCGAAGCGCACGTCGTAGGTGACGACGTTGACGTCGGGGTTGAGCAGCGTGAGCGTCTTCTTCGCGCTGTCGACCTTGCGCTCGCCGACCCGGTCGATGTTGTGCAGCACCTGGCGCTGCAGGTTGGACGCGTCGACCACGTCCATGTCGACGATGCCGAGGGTGCCGACGCCGGCGGCCGCGAGGTACAGCGCGGCGGGGGAGCCCAGACCGCCCGCGCCGAGGAGCAGGACCTTCGACTCGAGGAGGCGCTGCTGGCCGGCCTCACCCACCTCGGGGAGCAGGATGTGGCGCTTGTAGCGGTGGCGCTGGTCGGTGGAGAGCACGGCCGGGGTGATCCAGGGCCGGTCCTCGTTCTTCCACTGCCCGAACCCGCCCGACATCGAGGCGACGTTGGTGTAGCCGAGCGCCGCGAGGGTCTCGACCGCGAACGCGGAGCGCACGCCGCCCGCGCAGTACACGATCAGCTCGCCGTCGCGCTGGGGGATCTTGGACTCGACCTGGCTCTCGAGGTGGCCGCGGGGGATGAAGATCGCGCCGGGGATCGTGCCGGCGTCGTGCTCGTCCTGCTCGCGCACGTCGAGGAAGGTGGCCTCGCCGAGGCGGGTCTCGGCGTCGGCCGGGGTGACCTCGGTGATGTTCGCCTTCGTGCGGGCGAGGAGCTCGCGGAAGCTGGCCATCGGTGCTCCTGGGAGGGTCCGTTCGGGAACACGTAAATGCTACCGCAGAGGTCGGATATTCCCAACCTGCGGGTCAGCGCGTGACGACCACCGGCGTGCCGAGCGAGCCGAAGTTCCAGGTGCGGATCGCGTCGGACTGGCTCTCGCGCACGCAGCCGCGGCTGCGGTACTGACCGAGCTCGGCGTCGCTCTGGATCGGGCTGCCGTCGGGCCGCAGCGGGATCCCGTGGAGGCCGATGTCGGTGGTGCGCCCGTACGCGAAGCCCACGAAGTACGGCAGGCGCAGGTTGCCCGAGCCGCCCGGGTTGATGCGCCGGATGACGCGGTAGGCCCCCGGTGGCGGCACCCCGGCGCGCCCCGAGACGGGGAACGTGTACCAGTCGCCGTTGTCCTCCACGTGCCACACAGCCTGGCAAGAGTTGCAGTACACGATGCGCCGGCCGGAGCCCGAGCCCGATGGCGGCCCGGAACCGTTGCCCGACGGCGGGTTGTCCCAGGTGTGCCAGAGGGCGCTGTCGGTGCCGCGCACGAACACGTCGATGCGCCCGGCGCGCCAGCTCGCGACCGCCGGGCCCGAGGTCGCCGCGCCGCCGACGCGCTTCCAGCCGTGCCAGCCGCCGAAGTTGGTGCCTCGGTACACCGCGCCGTCGGTGCCCACCACGAACGCGTCGAGGACCCCTAACGCCGACGACACGATGGCGGGCGGTGCGGTGAGGACGCCTCCCACCCAGGACCAGCCGGCCCAGCCCGACCGGTACGCGGCCTGGTGCATCGCGTTGTCGCTGCCGCGCACCACGACGTCGATCCGCTCGGGCGTCCACGCGGTGGCCGCGGGCGCGCCCACGAGCACGCCGCCGAGGCCCTCCCACGCTCCCCAGGTGCCCCACGCGTGGGCGTACGGTCGATGGAGGAGCTGGCTGTCGGTCGCGCTCGCCACGAACACGTCGATGCGGCCAAGCGCCCAGGAGGTCGCGCTCGGCGAAGAGCCGATCGTGCCCGGGTCGCTCAGCGACTCCCAGGCGCTCCAGCCGTTGTCGTAGTAGCGGTGGATGAGGTCGCCGGCCGCGCCTCGGGCGAAGACGTCGAGCCGCCCGGGGGCCCACGACGACACGGCGGGTGCCGACGCGAGGACCCCGCCGAGCGACTCCCAGCCGCTCCAACCGTTGTCGTACCACTGGTGGTAAAGGCCGTTGTCGGTGCCCCGGGCGAACACGTCGATCCGGCCCTGCCCCCACGAGACGGCCGCGGGCTCGCCGACGAGGTTGCCGCCCAGCTGCTCCCAGTCACCCAGGGCCGGCGCCGCCGGTGGCACGGCGACCACCAGCGCGCCGAACACGAGCGTGAGCGCCACCAGCAGGTGGGCCGCGGCCCGACGCGTCCGATGCAGTCCCGCCCGCCCTGCGCGCCCCGCCCGCTGCGAGCTCCGCCGTCCCCGCATGTCGTGTCCCCCGTTCGGCGGCCGGCTCCGCCCCGGTCGATCGAGCACGTCGAACGATAGCGCCGCGCGAACCGGGTCCCGGTCCTCGGCGGGTCTCAGACGCGCGCGACGAGCTCGGGGAGCAGGTCGCCGAGGGGTGCGTGGCTCACCGCGTCGGCGTGGGCGTCGAACGGGGTGTGCTGGGCGTTGGCGATCACCAGCCGCGCACCGCTCGCGAGCGCCACCTCGGGCAGCGCCGCGGCGGGGTAGACGCCGAGCGACGTGCCCAGCGCGACGAACACGTCGCAGGCGGCTGCGGCTCGCTGGGCCCGCTCGAGGTCCTCGGGCACGAGGTTCTCGCCGAAGCTGATGGTGGCCGACTTGAGCATCCCGCCGCATGCGAGGCAGGGCGGGTCCTCCTCGCCGGCGCGCACCCGCTCGAGGGTCTCGTCCATCGGCCCGCGCCAGGCGCACTGGAGGCACTTCGCCGCGTGCACGGTGCCGTGGATCTCGATGACGAGCTCGGGCGAGGTGCCGGCCGCGAGATGCAGCCCGTCGATGTTCTGGGTGACGAGGGTGTGCAGGTTGGCCTTGCGCTCCAGCTCGACGAGCGCCCGGTGGCCGGCGTTCGGTTGCGCCTGCCAGACCTCGCTGTGGAGCCGGTTCTGCCACGCCTGCTTGCGGACCGCGGGATCGGCCACGTAGTGCGAGAGCGTGGCGGTCTTCTCGGCCTCGGGGTTCTTGGTCCACACGCCGTTCGGCCCGCGGAAGTCGGGGATGCCCGACTCGGTGGAGATCCCGGCGCCGGTGAGGACCACGATCGCCTGGGCGTCGCGCAGCCAGTCCCCGATCGTGTCGAGCCCGTCGTCGCTCGCTTCGCGCATCACCTGTCGAGGGTACCGGTGGGACGGGTGACGGCGACGCGCCGGGGTGGAGGGGGCCCGACGCGTCGCCGCACCCGGAGCTACGCGGCCGGGTCGAACCCGGCCGCGGCGACACCGGCGCTCTCCTGCGCGACCGCGAACGCGATCCGGTGCCGCTCGGCGGCCCACTGCGCGCTGTCTCGGCAGATCGACGGGTGGAAGCCGAGGTCGTGGAGGGTCCGCTCGACGAGCTCGACGTCGTCACCCTGCTCGAGCAACGTGAAGGCGAGGCGCTTCGCGCGGCGTCGGGCGAGGGCGATCGGAGGCTCCGACAGCTGGACCTCGACCCAGGAGCGATGTTCGTGCTGGAGGGCGGCGGGGAGCCGGCGGATGTGGCGCTGGTTGACCGGAGGGACGTTGCGACGGACCGCGTACTGCCCGTCGCCGGTCGCGCAGGCCAGGTCGAACTGGGTGAGCCGGTCGAAGCTGCGCAGGAGAGGTGACGAGCTGCCGTCGCGGTAGCCGAGCCCGAGTGCCTGTGAGAGCTCCCCCACTTCGATGGTGATCCCGTCCTCGTGGCGCTGAAGGCCCGTCGCGAGGCGCCGGAGCAACAGCAGACTCGTAGGCCCGAGGGTCGGGAGCCAGAAGCGTTCCACGTACTCGGAGCGCGGATCGTGGCCGAGCGTGTCGATGATCGGATCGGGCCAGGGCTGGATCACGAGGGCAGTCATCGGTGCCTCCTGTTGGGTTCGGTCAACGCGAGACGTCGAGCGGGGGCACCGAGAGCTCGGCGCCCACGAGGATCAGGTTCGGGTCCGCCCCGATCGCCGCACGGTTCGCGGCGTAGATGCGCCGCCACGCCGTGTCGATCGCGGAGGCGGGCGCTCCCGCGCCGAGTCGCGCTGCCGCGATCGACCAGAGGCAGTCACCCCGCTTCACCACGTAGCGCTCTGCAGGTGCGGGCGGCGCGACGGTCCTGGCGTGCGTCGGCGGCGTCGTCGGAGGCACAAATGCGGGTGCGATCACGATCAGCGGGGGTGGAAGCTCGATCGGGACCGTGGCCGGCCCCGGCGCCGGGGGCACCGGCGCCGGGGGAGACGGGGCCGGGGGAGACGGTCCGGCTCCCGGGCTTGCGGGCGGCGCGCTGGTGGCCCTCATGGTGACTGACCCGCTGGTGCCGTGGAGCCAGTCCCGGACCGAGTCGTTTGCGGTCGCGGGGCGGGGGGCGAGCAGGGGGAGCGTGGCGAGCAGCGCCGTTGCCGCGAAGCCGAGGGGCGCGGGGACGATCCGACGGATCAGCGCGGTCGTCCTCGGTGCGCGCCGCCGGCGGCGGAGGCACTCGCCGAGGAGGGCGACGCCGAGCGCGGCGAGTGCCGCGCCGCCGACGACCGCGGCACCGAGCCCGACCATGTTCCGCAGCGGTCCTTCGAGCGGTTCCCGAACCATCCGTGGCTCCCGGGTGAGTGTGCAGGCACCGAAGTGGACGAAGATCCAACGTAAATCGTTGGGTTTCGTTCTGATGCCTTCGTTACCATCACATATGCCGGCGATGGTGTCAACCCCATTGCGCTGAGATCGCCTCTCGACGGGAACGCGCGGCCACTGCTACGTTCCGTGCCCTCGCTTCCAAGGATGGAAGGGGTGGTCTAGGGATGGACGACGCGTTCGACGCGTTCGACGCGATCGCCGAGGAGCTTCGACGGGAAGCCGCTTGGGAGCAGCGCGCCGAGGCGCGGGAGATCGTCGTCGCGGGTACCGCGAACCGTTGCTTCGTCGACGTGCTCGCCCGCATCCCGCGCGGCGAGGTCGTCGCGGTTGTCACGCTCGACGGCAGCGTCCTCGTCGGGCGGGTCCTGGCCCACGGTCGTGACTGGATTCGACTCGGCGAAGTCGCGGACCCCACCGGGACCTCGCGGGCGCGACTGCGGCGCGTTCACGAGGTCAGGGTCGACGCGATCGTCCGCATCGTGCGGGAGCAGGGCGCGTGAGCTCGCCGCGAGTCAAGTGCTACCGAGCTCGAGCTCGGGCGTCCGCCTCGAGCTCGGCCAGGTATGCCTCGAGCGCCTCGCGGCTCACGCGCCAGACGCCCTTGCGGCCGATCTTCAATGCGGGAAGCTCGCCGCTGCGCATGAGCGTGTACACCTGCGACACGGTGACGCTGAGCACCTCCGCGACTTCGGCGGGGCGCAGGAGGGGCGGGGGCAGATCGTCCACGCTGATCCTCCTGGGTTCGTCGAACGCGGCCTCGCTGACCGCGGGTGCGTTGCACAGCGTAGCGAGCCGTGTGGTTGTCGCGGCTCGAGGTCCGTCGTGACGGCTCTGGCCGGGAGCATCCGGCGCATCGGGGTCCGCCTGCCGCGGGTCGACGTTCGGCTGGTGGTCGGGATCGCCCTCATCGGTGTGTCGATCCTCGGTGGACTGCGACTCTCGAGCCGCGCGGACGATTCGGTCGGGGTGTTCCGAGCTGCGGCGGACCTTCCGGCAGGCCATGCGCTGACCGGCGCCGACCTCGAGCCGACGCGCTTGACGGCCGAGGGCGTTGTGCTCGATCGACTGCAGCGCGCGGAATCCGGCCCCCCCGTCGGGCGCGTGCTGCGCCAGCCGCTCGCTGCGGGTGCCCTGCTCACCCGCGACGCGCTCGGTGCGACTGCTCCCGACGGGCGTGCGGTCACGGTGCCGATGAGCGCGGACCACGCGCTCGGTGGCGCGATCCGCCCGGGTGACCGCGTGGACGTGCTTGCCACCTTCGACAAGGGAACCGAGGTGTCTCGCACGATCACCGTGGCCGCGGGCGCGCGGGTCGCTGACGTCCTGCGCGCCGAGGGCCTCTTCGGTCAGGACGAAGGTGCCCTCGGCGCCGTGACGCTCGTGGTGGCTCCGGACGAGGTGGTCGTGGTCGTGTTCGCGGCGAGAAACGGTGAGCTCGACGTGGTGGAGTCCGCAGCTCGAGGAGCCCGATCCGCCTTCGAAGCGGTGGAGCTGCCGTGAGTGAGGTGCGGATCGTCACGTGTGCCGGCGGTGCGGCATGGGAGGCCCCGCTCGTGCGTGGGCTCCAGCGTCGTGAGCTCGGCATCGAGCTCGTCCGACGCTGCGTCGACCACGGTGAGCTCCTCGGCATCGCGTTGCGCGACCGGCCGCGCGCAGCGTTGGTCGCGGCCGAGCTGCCCTGGCTGGATCGCGATCTCGTCGGCACGCTGCAGGATGCGGGAGTCGCGGTCGTGGCGATCGACTCGCTCGGCGGGCGACCGCTCGACCGTCTCGGGGTCAGCCGTGTCCTCGACGCGGATGCGACGGTCGAGGCAGTGGTAGCCCACCTGCACGGCATCGGCGGCGACAGCGCGCCGTCCGTTCGGCCCCCCGACGCCGACGAGGTTTCGGGTCTGAACGGTCGGGTCGTCGCGGTCTGGGGTGGCCCGGGAGCACCCGGGCGGACGACCGTCTCCGTGCACCTCGCGGTCGAAGCAGCGCGGTCCGGGGCGAAGGTCGTGCTCGTCGACGCGGATCCTTGGGCTCCGGCGGTGGCGCAGGTGCTCGGCCTGGCCGAGTCTCCGTCTGTAGCCCAGGCGGCGCGACTTGCCGCGGAGGGCTGGCCCGAGTCGCTGGCGTCCTGCCTCCAGGTGGGGCCCGACGGCGTCGCGGTCCTGGCGGGCCTCGCCCACCCCGACCTCTGGCCCGAGATCCGGGACCACGCGTGGCGCGCGGTCGTCGATGCAGCGCGGGCCCAGGCCGGCCTCGTGATCGTCGACGTCGGCGCGCCCGTCGAGGAGGACGAGGAGCTCGCGTTCGACCGCGTTCCCTATCGCCGCAACCTGATGACGCTCACTGCACTCGAGTCTGCGACCGACGTGTTTCTCGTCGCCGCCGCAGATCCCGTGGCGGTTCGACGCGCCGTCGTTGCCCATCGGGCGTTGCAGCAGGTCCGACCCGCGGTCGCGCGACGAACGAAGGTGGTCCTCAACCGCGCGCCGCGATCGCCGCGGCGACTCCAGGAGTGCTCGACGCTGCTCGCGGAGTGGACAGGTGCACCCCCGCTCGCCTTCCTGCCCGTGGAACGAGCATTCGACCGCTGCGTCTGGGAGGGTCGCACCCTCCGCGCCGTCGCGCCGAGATCGGCCTGGTTGCGCGAGCTCCATGCCCTCGTGACGGCGGTCGTATGAGCAGCGCGCACGAGGCCGAGCGAGTGCGCCAACTCGGTCGCGATGCCTCCCTCCCCGACGAATGGCCCTCTCGTGCCGTGGGCCGCGACGTCAGTGCCTCCGAGATCGTCGAGCGGGAGATGCGGGAGGTGCTCGAACGCCGTGAGATCGCGCTCGACCATGACGCCGACCTCGGGCGGCTGCTCGAAGAGGTCGTGTCGGACTACCACGACCGGTACCTCGACGGAGGGTTGCCTCCCTTGAGGGGCGACGACGTGGAGAACCTGCGCCGAAGGATCCTGGCACTCGGCCCGCTGACGCCACTCCTCGAGGACCCCGAGATCGAGGAGATCTGGGTCAACGAGCCGGGTCGGGTGTTCGCCGCGCGGCGCGGCGAACACGAGCTGACCAACGTCGTGCTGGGCCGTCGTGACGTCGAGGAGCTCGTCGAGCGGATGTTGGCCCGTAGCGGGCGACGCCTCGACCGATCGAGTCCCTTCGTCGACGCACGGCTTCCTGACGGAAGCCGTCTTCACGTCGTGATCCCACCGATCACCGACGAATGGGCGGTGAACATCCGGAAGTTCGTGGGTCTGCGCGCCCGCCATCTCGACGAGCTCGTGGAGCTCGGCTCACTGTCGAGGTCCGCGGCCGCGTTCCTCGATGCCGCGGTGCGGGCCGGGTTGACCATCGTCGTGGCCGGCGCCGTGGGCTCTGGCAAGACCACGATGCTCGGCTGCCTTGCGTCGAGCATCCCGGCCCGTGAGCGGCTCGTGACCTGCGAGGAGGTCTTCGAGCTGGGGCTCGAGCGCTCTGACGTCGTCGCGATGCAGTGTCGGCAGGCGAACCTCGAGGGGGAAGGTGCGGTGACACTCCGAGACCTCGTCCGCGAGAGCCTGCGCATGCGCCCCGATCGGATCATCGTCGGGGAGGTCCGAGGTGCGGAGAGCCTCGACATGCTCCTTGCGTTGAACAGCGGCGCCGCCGGCATGACGTCGGTGCACGCCAACTCGGCGCGCGAGGCCCTGAGGAAGCTGACGACCCTTCCGCTCCTGGCGGGGGAGAACGTCGATCGACGTTTCGTCGGGTCGACGGTCGCGGCATGCGTCGACCTCGTCGTCTTCGCCCGTCGAGATGGCGAGCAGCGCGCGGTGTCCGAGATCCTGGCCGTAGGAGACCAGCTCAATGACGGCGAGGAGCCGACGGCGGGCGCGGTCTTCACGGGCGTCGGTCGCGGCCTGGTTTGGACCGGGGAGCTCCCGCGCGGCACCGAGCGGTTCGAGGCGCGCGGCATCGACCTTCGTGAGGTCCTCGGATGACACCGGCCGGACCGGCTTGGTCGACGGCGTCATGAGCGTCCTCGTGGCCCTGGTGCTCGCGATCGGCGTCTTCGCCGTCTACGACGCTGCCACCGCTTCGGGCCGCGTGGCCGGAGCGAGGCTGTCGTGGTCGCTGCTGCTGCGTACGTGGCTGGCCGCGGGCGGGTTGGGACACGTCACCCCGGCCGCGTTCATCGGTGCCTGTGTGGGCTGTGGGCTGGGCGCGGCGGCCGTGTGCCTCGTGTTCGTGGGATCGCCGACGATCGCCGCAGCTGCGCTCCTGGGTGGATGTTGGATGCCGGCTCAGTTCCATGGTCGCCGTCGTCGCGAGATTCGAGCGCGGCGCCGCGAGGCCTGGCCCGAAGCGGTCGACCTATTGGCCGGTTCGGTACGGGCGGGCGACACCCTGCCGGCGGCCTTGGCGGTCCTCGCGGATCGCGGACCGAGCGTGCTGCAACCGGCGTTTCGCTCGGTCGTGTCCGATCACCGCGTCTCGGGAGACCTCGTCGGCGCGCTCGTTCGACTCGGCGACCAGTTGGCGGACCCCGTGGCCGATCGCGTGGTCGCGACGCTCGTCGTCGCACACCGAGTCGGAGGCCGGGAGCTGGTCCGGGTGCTCGTCACGCTCGGCGCGTTCCTCCGGGAGGACCTCGCCGTCCGCAAGGAGGTCGCCGCGCGCCAGTCGTGGACGCTCGTGGCCGCCCGTGTTGCTGCCTCGGCACCTGTGCTCGTGCTGCTGCTGGTCGCCAGCCGTCCCGAGGGTGCTCACGCGTTCGACTCGTTCGCAGGCTTCGTCGTGGTCGCGGTCGGTGGCGCGATGACAATCTTCGGATACCGGCTCATGGTCGCGCTCGGGCGACTTCCTGAGGAACCCCGTGTCTTGCGGGTCGCGCGATCCGGATCGAGCGCGTGAACGAGCTCCGAGCCATGTTGGTGGTCGCGGGCGCGGTCGGCGGTTGCATCCTGGTCGTGAGTGCACACCGGCGCCTGCGTCGGGTGTCGCTCGCGCGCCGGACGGTGCCGTATCTCGGCGCGCTGGGCCCACGCCGCTCGCTCCTGCTGGGCGGTGCGCATGCCGCAACCGGCGTTCGCGCCGTTGCGCAACCGACCCTCGACGCACTCGGCGCCGTGCTGGCCCGGGTCGTCGGCGACGAACGAGACCTCTCGGAACGGCTGGAGGCGGCCGGAGGCGATCTCGACGGCTCGGCGTTCCGTGCTGAGCAGGTGCTGTGGGGGCTCGTCGGCTTCGCGATCGGCCTGGGATGCGGACTCCCCCTCGGCCTGCTGGGCCGCGCCCCGTCGCCGGGCACGGTCCTGGTCCTTGCGCTGGTGTTCGGTTCGATCGGGATCGTAGCCAGGGACCGCCGGCTCAGTCGCGCCGTAGAAGCGCGGCGTGCCAGAGCGCGAGCGGAGCTGCCGACGGTGCTTGACATGGTGTGCATCGCGGCAACGGCGGGGGAGAGTCTCCGCGGCGCGCTGGACCTCGTCGCGGCAGACGGGTCCGGTCCGGTCGCGGTCGAGCTTCGAGCCGCGCTGCGAATGGCCCGAGGGGGGCGCTCACTCGGCGAAGCGTTGCACGATCGGGCGCGACGCCTCGGTCTTCCTGCCTTCGACCGCTTCGTGGATGCGGTGACGTTGGCGCACGAGCGCGGCGTGCCGCTCGGGGATGCACTTCGCTCCATGGCCTTCGACGAACGGGAGCGCGACAAGCGAGAGGTGATCGAGGCCGCGGGGCGGAAGCAGGTGTCGATGCTGGTGCCGGTGGTCGTCCTGATCCTCCCGGTGGCGATCGTCTTCGCGTTCTATCCAGGCATCGTGGCGATTCGGACGTTGGCCGGTTGAGAGGAGCAAGGATGCGTGCGTTCTGGGCCGATGAGCGGGGTTCGATCCCCGAATGGGTGATGCTGCTGGTCATGGGCATCGGTGTCGTGATGGCCCTCTGGGCGATCGTCCAGCCGAGCCTCGGCGAGATCGTCACGGATGCGCTCGACCAGCTGCGCGGGTAGTGCGGACCGTCGCAAAGAGCACGGAGCCACGATCGTCGAGTTCCTCGGCGTCAGCGTGCTCACCGTCGCCTGCGTGTTGTCCGTCGCGCAGCTCGCGGTGTGGGTGTGGGCCCGCGACGTCGCGGTGACCGCTGCGCACGAAGGGGCGCGTACCGCCGCGGAATCGGGGCGTCCGCTCGACGACGGCATCGGTCGGGCGCGAGCGCTGTTGCGTGATGGCCTCGGGGAGTCGGCCGCGCGGTTCGTGGTGGAGGCCGCGCAGGAGGGTGACGTCGTCGCGGTGCGCGCACACGGACGCGCGCCGGCGCTCGTGCCGTTCCTTCCGGCACTCGCCGTCGAGGCCAGGGCAACCGCCGCCGACGAGGATGCAGGGTTGCCGTGACCCGGGACGAGCGCGGGACCGCGATCGTCGAGCTCGCGGTGCTCGGGAGCCTCATCTTCGGGCTGCTGGTGCAAGCTGTCGTGCTGTTCGGCACCCTGCACCGCGCCACGCTGGCCACGAGCGCCGCCGCTCGCGAGTACGGCCGGGCAGTGATGCTCGCCGACTCGGAGGCCGACGCGCTGGCGCGAGGTCGCCTGGTCGTTGCGCAGGCGGCGGGCAACCACGGCCTGGAGCCCGAGGCACTCGTGGCCACGGTGGAAGGACGTCGGGGTCGCGGCGAGCTGCTCGTCGTGCGGGTTCGGACGTCGGTGCCGATCGCACGGCTGCCGTTCGTCGGCGAGGTCTGGCCCTCGCTGGGCGTGCCCGTGGAGTCGACCCACGCGGTCCAGATCGACCGCTACCGGGGCTTCGGGTGAGCAGCGGCCGTGGCGCGACGGGGCAGGCGTCGCCGATGCTGGTCGGTGCGTTGCTGCTCGCGCTGGCCTTCGCCGGCCTCGGCATCGACGGTGCTCGGATGTTCACCGCTCGGCGCGATCTCCAGAACCAGGCCGACGCCGCGGCTCTCGCGGCGGCCTCCGCGCTCGACGCCGAGGTTTACCGGGCATCGGCCGGCGAGGTGACGCAGCTCGATCCGGCGGCCGCCCGGCAGGCCGCGGCGCGGGTGCTGGCAGCGTCGGGCGCGCGCTCGGATCTGGCGGTCGCGGTCGAGGTGACCCCGGAGCGAGTCACGGTGGGGTTGCGTCGGTCCGTGCCGACGACGTTCCTGCGGATCGTCGGGATGCGCGAGCAGCAGATCGGGGCGAGCGCGACGGCGGCGCCGCGCACCGGCTGATCGTCAGCTCGCGGCCCGCTCGTCGGCCGCGGCTGGCGCGCCGAGGCCCGCGAGGTCGATGCGCTCGGGCGGCTTGGGCTTGGAGAAGTAGAAGCCTTGCGCGTCGTCGCAGCCGAGCGTCATGAGCTCGGCGACCTGCAGGTCGGTCTCCACGCCCTCGGCGATCGCGCTCAGCCCGAGTGAGTGGGCGAGGCTCACCACCGCGGCGACGATGGCGCTGTCCTCGGGGTCGGTGCCGAGCCCGTCGACGAAGCTGCGGTGCACCTTCAGCGCGCTCACCGGGAATCGCTTGAGGTGCGAGAGCGCCGACTACCCGGTGCCGAAGTCGTCGACCGCGAGCCGCACCCCGAGGTCGCGCAGCGCCTGCAGTGCCAGGGCGGTGTGCTCCGGGTCCTGCATCAGCGCGGTCTCGGTGATCTCGAAGACGAGGCGCGCCGGATCGACCGAGGTCCGCTCGAGCACCGCGGCGACCCGCTGTGCGGCGGCGAGGGCTTCGTCCTCGTCGCCGATGTCTTCGAGGAGCAGCGTGAACTCGTCGCCGCCGAAGCGGGCGACGGTGTCGGTGGGGCGCACCGCGTGCCCGATCCGCCCGGCCACGATGGCGAGCAGCCGGTCGCCCACGGCGTGACCCATGCTGTTGTTCACCAGCTTGAACGGGTCGAGGTCCACGAACACGACGGCCACGCGCGACCCGTGGCGCCGCCCCGGTCCCAGTGCCGTGCGCAGCCGGTCCATGAACAGCACCCGGTTGGGCAGCCCGGTGAGGGAGTCGTGGATCGCCTGGAACGCGAGGTCGGCAAGTCCCTCGGCCAGGTCGCGGAGCGCCCGCTCCGCGCGCTCCTGGCGCCGGACGAAAGTGAAGCCCGCGACGATCACGGCCGGGCCGAGCCCGACGGCGGCCAGGAAGAAGAGCGGGCCCGCGGGGCGCTCGAGCCAGGAGGTGGCGACGCCGATCGCCACGATCCCGACCATCACGACGAGCAGCGCGACACGTTGGCGCCGGGTTTCCTGCAGGTTCACCGGCGCGGCGTTCGCGGGCTTCCCCCACGGATCGGAGCGCCGGTCGCCCGTGCAGGCTCCCACGTCTCTGTGTCAGCCGCGGAAGGCGACGTCCTGAGGACGAACATCGGCGGGATCCGGGCCGGATCCGGGACCGGAGAGCGGGCGGATCGCCCCGGTACCATGCGCCGATGGCCGACGAGACCACCCGCCACACCGATTCCGGCATCGAGATCCGGCCCGTCTACACCGCCGACGACCTGGCCGGGTTCGACCCTGCCGAGCAGCTCGGCGAGCCCGGCCGGCCCCCGTACACCCGGGGCGTGTACGCGCAGATGTACCGGGCCCGGCCCTGGACGATGCGGCAGTACTCGGGCTTCGGGACCGCCGAGGAGACCAACCAGCGGTTCCACTTCCTGCTCGGCGCCGGCCAGACCGGGCTCTCGTGCGCGTTCGACCTTCCGACGCAGATGGGCTTCGACTCCGACCACCCCCGCGCGGAGGGCGAAGTCGGCAAGGTCGGCGTGGCCATCGACTCGCTCGAGGACATGGAGCTGCTGTTCGCCGGCATCCCGCTCGATCAGGTGACCACGTCGATGACCATCAACTCGACGGCGGCGATCCTGCTGCTGCTCTACGAGCTGGTTGCCGAGCAGCAGGGCGTCGGCGCCGATCGGATCGGCGGCACGATCCAGAACGACCTGCTCAAGGAGTACGTGGCGCGGGGCACCTACATCTACCCGCCGCGCCAGTCGATGCGGATCATCACCGACATCTTCGCCTACTGCCGCGACCGCATTCCGCGCTGGAACACCATCTCGATCTCCGGCTACCACATCCGAGAGGCGGGCAGCACCGCGGTGCAGGAGATCGCGTTCACGCTCTCCAACGCGATCGCGTACGTGCAGGCCGCGATCGACACCGGCCTCGGAGTCGACGAGTTCGCGCCCCGCCTCTCGTTCTTCTGGAACGGGCACAACGACTTCTTCGAGGAAGTCGCGAAGTTCCGGGCCGCCCGGCGCATGTGGTATCGGATCATGACGGAGCGCTTCGGTGCGCAGGACGATCGCTCGAAGCTCCTCCGCTTCCATACCCAGACCGCCGGCTCGATGCTCACGGCCCAGCAACCCGAGAACAACATCGTGCGCGTCGCGCTGCAGGCGATGGCGGCCGCGCTCGGTGGCACCCAGAGCCTGCACACCAACGGCTTCGACGAGGCGCTCGGGCTGCCCACCGAGAAGGCGGCGAAGATCGCGCTGCGCACCCAGCAGATCGTGGCCTACGAGACAGGGATGACCGAGACCGTCGACCCGCTCGCGGGCTCCTACTTCGTCGAGGCGCTCACCGACGCGGTCGAGACGGAGGCCCGGCGCTACATCGACAAGATCGACGCCCTCGGCGGCTCGGTCGCTGCGATCGAGGCCGGCTACATGCAGGATGAGATCGAACGCGCCGCGTTCGAGTGGGCCAAGGCCGTCGACGACGGCGAGAAGGTCATCGTGGGCGTCAACCGCTTCGTTGACCCGGAGGCCGGTGAGCCCGAGGTGTTCCCCATCGACCCCGAGCTCGAGCGGCGCCAGGCCGAACGGTTGCGTGCCCTGCGTGCCCGGCGCGACCAGGCCGCTGCCGACGCGGCGCTCGCCGAGGTGCGCGCCGCGGCCCGCGGCACCCAGAACCTGCTGCCGCCGATGAAGGAGGCCTTGCGCGCCTACGCGACGCTCGGCGAGGTCTCCGACGTGCTGCGCGAGGAGTTCGGCGTGTACCAACCCGCCCGGTAGCGGGCTGGCGGTCGGTGGAGACGGGGCTGTCAGCCGGCGCGGCGCAGCGCCCGGTCGGCGATGGGCTCCGGCGGCTGGATCGCGGCCAGGCGACGGCGGGCCTCCGCGATCCCCTGGCGGCCCGCTCGACGGGTTCGCGCGTCGAGCCGGGAGGGCATCGACCCGTGGTTGGTTCCGGGAACGAGACGTAGCTGGCGGGTCACGGCACCAGTATCGGTGAGGGGTGTGACACTCATCCGGGGCCTCCCTTCCGCACGTGCGGCTCCGCCCGCTCCGTTGTCCTGTCCAACGCCCATCATCAGCGGCTGGTTCCCGGTCGGGCAGGGCCGTCGGTCGAAGCGGGCCTCGGGCGGACGGCCCGTACACTCGGAGGTGATGCACTACCTGGATCACGCTGCGAGCACGCCGGTGCGGCCCGAGGCCGTCGAGGCGATGCTCCCGCTCCTCGCCGTGCACCCCGGCAACCCGTCGGGTGGCCACGCGGCCGCCCGCGAGGCCAAGACTGCGCTCGAGGAGGCCCGGGAGGCGGTGGCCGACGTTCTCGGGTGCGGGCCGGGTGAGGTCGTGTTCACGGGCGGTGGCACCGAGGGTGACAACCTCGCCGTGAAGGGCAGCGCCCGGGCCCGCCGTGCATCCGGCGACGGCGTGGTCGTGAGCGCGTTCGAGCACAAGGGCGTGCTTGCCCCGGCCCACCGGCTCGAGGGGGAGGGCTTCCGGGTCGGCGAGGTCCCGGTGACCCGCGCCGGCATCGTCGATCTCGACGGCCTGGCCGAGGCCCTCGACGACCGGACGGTGGTCGCCTCCGTGATGCTCGTGAACAACGAGGTCGGCACGATCCAGCCACTGGGCGAGGTGGCCCGGCTCCTGCGGGAGCGGGCGCCTCGCGCGGTGCTGCACACCGACGCAGTGCAGGCGGTTCCCTGGATCGACGTCGCGGACGCAACGCGCGACTGTGACCTGGTCACGATCTCCGGCCACAAGTTCGGTGGGCCGAAGGGCATGGGCGTGCTCGTGGTGCGTGAGGGCATCGCGCTCGTCCCGGAGATCGAAGGCGGCGGCCAGGAGCGCGGCCTGCGGGCCGGGACGGTCAACGTGGCCGGCGCCGTGGGGCTGGCGACCGCGCTGCGCGTCACCCATGAACGCCGGGTCGAGGAGACCACGCGCATCGCCGCGCTCCGCGACCGGTTGGCCGCGGGACTGCGGGCGGCTCTCCCCGACCTCTTCACGAACGGTGAGCAGGGCCGGAAGGTTGCCGGGAACCTGCACGTCGGGTTCCCGGGCGTCGAGGCCGAGGCGCTGCTCCTGATGCTCGACCAGGCGGGGATCTGTGGGGCTGCCGGGTCTTCGTGTTCCTCGGGCGCGACCGAGCAGTCCTACGTGCTCGCGGCGATGGGGCTGCCCCGCGCGGACGCGCTCGCGTCGATCCGCCTCAGCCTCGGCTTCGCGTCAAGCGATGCCGACGTCGACGCCTGCCTCGCGGTGCTGCCCGGGCTGGTCCAACGGCTGCGCGACCGGACCGCGTCGGTCGCGTGAGCAGGGTCCTCGTGGCGATGAGCGGTGGCGTCGACTCGTCCGTCGCGGCCGCGCTGCTGCGCGACCAGGGCCATGACGTGACGGGTGTGACCCTGCGTCTGTGGGGCGGCGATGCCGACGCCGGGTGCTGCAGCGTCGCCGACGTCGAGGACGCCCGTCGGGTCGCAGCGCAGCTCGGCCTGCCGCACTACGTCTTCGACTTTGCGGACGACTTCGACGCGTCCGTGGTCTCGCCGTTCGTCGCCGCCTACGTCGCGGGCCACACCCCGAATCCATGCGTCGACTGCAACAACACCATGAAGTGGGGCCGACTGCTCGACCGCGCCCTCGCGATCGGCTTCGACGCGATCGCCACGGGCCATCACGCGCGGGTGGAGACGATGCACGGCGCGCTGGAGCTCCGACGGGGCGCCGACGCGGCCAAGGACCAGTCCTACGTGCTCGCCCGACTTGGGCCTCCGCAGCTGGCTCGGACCCTGCTGCCGGTCGGCGAGCTCACCAAGGCGGACGTTCGGGCGCACGCGACCCGGCTCGGGCTCCGCACTGCGGCCAAGGCCGAGAGCATGGACGTGTGCTTCGTGAAGCGGGGGGAGCGCCGGTCGTTCGTCGCGGGGCGCGCCGAGGAGCGGCCGGGCGTGATGGTGACCACGAACGGCCAGGTGGTCGGCGAGCACACCGGGGTCTCCGCGTTCACGATCGGCCAGCGTCGTGGACTCGGCGTGGCGCTCGGGGAGCGCCGCTTCGTCGTCGACGTCGATGCCGACGCGGCAACGGTCACGATCGGCAGGCACGACGATCTGCTCTGTGACTCCCAGCCCCTGCGCGACCTCCGTGTGCTCGGCGGCGAGCTCGCTCCGGGATCGGAGGTGCTCGCCCAGGTGCGTGCACACGGCGAGGCACTTCCGGCGCGTTGGGAGGGCGGGTGCGTCGCCTGGCACCGGCCCCAGCCGCGGGTCGCTCCTGGTCAGGTGGTTGCGCTCTATCGGGACGACGTGGTGCTCGGCGGCGCGCTTGCGGCGTAGCGCCGTGTGAGCGACCTGCTCGGCGACGTCGCGATCGTCGCGGGCGTGGCGGCGATCGTGTGGGGAGCGGAGACGTTCGCCGGTCACCTCGCCGCTGCCGCCGTCACGCGTCGCCGTGTCTGCCGGGAGCTTCTCCTCGTGGTCGCCGGGATGGCGGCCATGGGGGTCGGCGCATTCGTCCTGGTGGACAGCGTGGTCGCCATCACCGAGATCGAAGGCGAGCAGGCCGTGCTCGGCCTGACCCTCGTGGGGTTCGTCACCGCATTCGAGCTCGTCGTGGTCGCGTGGTCGGCTGCTCGCCGCGGTGACCGAGGCCGCGGTCGCCGGAGTTGCCGGCTCGTTCGCGTACAACGCGACGATGACGCTCGGCGCAGCGGCGTTGGTCCGGCCCCTCGTGGCGGTCGACGCCGCGCTCATGCGCGTCCCGTCGGTCGCGATGGTCGGGGCGCCCGGCATCGCCGCCGCGCTCGCGTGGCGACGGCAGCTGCTGGTCCGGCACGCCGGGATCCTTCTGGTCGCCCTGTACCCGGGCTTCGTGCTCGCGGTCGTGCTGCGCTGATTCACGCGCGCTTGCGGGCCCGGTGACGCACGCTGATCCGGCGCGCCTCGGCGCGGGCGAGGACGCGTCGTGACGCGACCGGTGCGACGAGCAGAAGGTTCGTCCGGACGCCGACGCCCCGGTTGCGCGAACGGCGCTGGACGTCGGTCTCCTGGTCGAGCAGCAGCGCGAGCGATCCCCGCGCCGCGCCGAGCCTGAGGTCCAGCGCCCGCTCGGGTGGCCGGGTGGCAGGATCGGCCGGGCCGAGGCCGGCGATGTGCTCGCGGGTGAAGAGATAGGGATCGGTGAGCGTCATCGGGTCGTGCACGACGACGCCGGCGGGCACGAGCACCAGCCAGCGGCGCGACAGCTGGTGGAGCGGTCGCAGCGCGAGCGCCGCGAGGGGCAGGCCCACCAGGATGGCGGTGATCCCTGCAGCCCAGGCCCCCGCGGCCAGCAGCAGTGGCCCGGCCGCGAGGCCGGTCCCGACGGCGAGCACCGCGAGGGGTAGCACCCCGAGGAACAGCGCTGGCGGCACCGCCAGCGGGAAGCGTTCCTCGTCGCCGTAAGCCGAGCCCTGCGCGCACGTGATGCCGATCTCGGGCGATCCCCCGATGACGGCGCACGTGAGCGCGCCCATGACCGCGACGACCTCCGCGACCGTCGACGCGCGCCCCGAGACGACAACGAGGATCACGACGACGAGGGCGAGCGGTGCCGCGGTGCGCACTGCGGTGAGGCTCAGCGGGTGCGGCGCGAGCACCGCGACGAGCACCACTCCCCACATCGCCCACAAGAGCACCGCGGCGACGACACGAGTCGGCGTCGACCAGGAAGCGACCGCCTCGGCGACAGCCCACCCGGCGGTGATGGGCAACGTGACCCACGCGACGCGTAACCACCAGATGTTCACCGCGATGATCGGCTCCGGCTCGGAGAACACGCGAGGGGTGTTCGTATACTACGAACCCAATGCGGGCGGACCGAAACGGCGACCTCATCAGCAGGCGATCCGGACGCTGCGCGCTGCGCCCCGAGGTCCTGGTACCGGGCCTGGCGACCGCGATCGGGAGCCTGCCCCTCGCCGACGCGCACAAGGCCGCCGCGCTCGCGCTCGAGGCCCACCCTCGCCTTCCGGCCGCACCCCAGCTCGCGCGTGCGCGTGAAGGCGTGGTGGCACAGTGGGCCGCCGCCCTCCCGGAGGTGGCGATCGCCGACGACGGCAGCCTCGCGGTCGACGCGACCAGGGTCTTCGAGCCGGTCGTGCCCGTCTTCACCCAGCAGGCGCACGGCGGACTGCTCGCCTTCCTCGAGCAGGCGGTCGCGATGGAGCATGCGCCGGCTCGGGTCAAGCTTCAGCTCTGCGGCCCGCTCACGCTCGGCGTCGCGCTGACGCGCGCCGGGCTCGACCCTGAGACGGCTTTCGCACGCGCCGGTGCCGCGCTCGGCGCGTGGGCACCGGCGCTCGAGGCACTTGTGGCCAGTGCACTCCCCGACGCCGCAGTGCTCGTGTTCCTCGACGAGCCTTCCCTGGTGCTGTGGCGGCGTGGCGAGGCCCCGCTCGAGCGCGAGGCGGCCGTCGACGTTCTGTCCGGGTCGCTCGCCGCGTTCACCGCGACGACCGGCGTGCACGTCTGCGGAGAAGGTGACCTCCGGCTCGCGTACGAGGCGGGCCCGCGCGTTTTGGGAGCTCCCGTGTCCGGTGACCTCCTCGCCGACGCCGACGTGGTGGCCCGCCACCTCGACGCCGACGGATGGTTCGCATGGGGCGCAGTGCCGACCGATCGTCCGATCGGCGAGTCGGCTGACCCGCTGTGGCGAGCGACGGTCGCGGTCTGGTGCGAGCTCACGCGGCGCGGCTGTGACCCGGTGGCACTGCGTACCCACGGGATCGTCACACCCGCGTGCGGCCTCGCGGGCCACGGTCCCAGCCAGGCCGAGCGCGCGTTGCGCCTCGCCGGTTCCCTCGCCGAGCGCGTCGGCGACCAGGCGGCCGCGGTGAAGCTCACCGTCGGGGCCTGAGCGTCACACCCGGTCGGTAGCATCGCCCGCGATGGCCGTTCCCGACGATGTCAGTGCCCGGGCCGCTGAGCTGCGCGACCTGATCCGCTACCACGACGAGCGCTACTACGGTCACGACGAGCCCGAGATCTCCGACGCCGAGTACGACGCGCTTGTCGCCGAGCTGCGTGCCGTCGAGAGCGAGTACCCGGAGGCGATCACGCCGGACTCGCCGACCCAACGGCCTGGCGCGGCATCGGCTCCCACGCCGTTCTCGGAGGTACGTCACCTCCAGCCGATGCTCTCCCTGGACAACGCGTTCTCACGTGAGGACCTCGTGGCCTGGGGTGAGCGCATCGGCAAGCTCGTGCCGGCCCCGATCGCCTACGTGGGCGAGCCCAAGCTCGACGGGCTCGCGGTCTCGCTCCTGTACGAGCGCGGCCGCCTCGTCCGTGCCGCGACCCGGGGCAACGGAGAGGTCGGCGAAGACGTCACCGCGAACGTGCGTACGCTCGCCGACGCCCCTGATCGTCTCCTCGGCTCGAAGCCCCCTGCGGTGCTCGAGGTGCGCGGCGAGGTGTTCCTGTCGCTCGGGTCCTTCGACGATCTCAACCGGCGTCAGGCCGACGCGGAGGAGCGGCTCTTCGCGAATCCGCGCAACGCCGCGGCCGGCTCGTTGCGTCAGCTCGACCCGTCGATCACCGCGAGCCGCAACCTCTCGCTGTGCTGCTACCAGCCGGGAGCCGTCGAAGGGGGTCCACGCCTGCACACCCATCGGGAGACGCTGGCCTGGCTCGCAGAGCTCGGCCTTCCCGTCAACCCGCACGTCGAGGCGCTCGCCGACCTCGACGCGGTGCACGAGTTCTGCAGGCGCATGGAGTCTCAGCGTCACGACCTCGGCTACGAGATCGACGGCGCGGTGGTGAAGGTCGACGATCTCGCGCAGCGTGAGGAGATGGGCCGTACGAGTCGCTCGCCGCGGTGGGCGATCGCCTACAAGTTCTTGCCCGAGGAGAAGACCACCCTCCTGCGCAGCATCATGGTGAGCATCGGTCGCACGGGCCGGGCGACGCCGTTCGCGGTGCTCGAGCCGGTGTTCGTCGGTGGGTCAACGGTCGGTCTCGCCACGCTGCACAACGAGGACGAAGTCGTACGCAGGGACGTGCGCCCGGGCGACACCGTGATCGTGCGCAAGGCAGGTGACGTGATCCCGGAGGTGGTAGGGCCGGTTCTCGCCAAGCGAAGGCGAGGGGCTCGCAGGTGGAAGTTCCCCAGGGTTTGCCCGTGCGAGCTCGGCCAGCCGCTCGTGCGGCTCGAGGGTGAGGCCGATCACCGCTGTGTGAGCTCCGACTGCCCGGTGCAGCGCGAACAGAAGATCATCTACTTCGCCGGCCGTGCGGGCATGGACATCGAGGGTCTCGGTGAGGAGCGCGTGCGCCAGCTCGTGGCCGCCGGTCTCGTCCAGGATGCTGGCGACGTGTACGACCTCACCTACGAGCAGCTCGTCGCGCTCGAGCGCATGGGCGACGTCTCGTCGCGGAACGTGCTCGTGGCGATCGAGGCGTCGAAGCGCCGGCCCCTGGCCCGGGTGCTGGTGGCGCTCGGGATTCGCCACGTGGGTCCGACGGCCGCGGTCGCGCTCGCCCGCGCGTTCGGTCACCTCGACCGGATCGCGGCGGCATCCACCGAGGAGCTGGTGGAGGTCGACGGCGTCGGTACGGTGATCGCGCAAAGCCTGCAGGCGTGGTTCGCGGTGCCGACCAACCGTGCGCTCGTTGAGAAGCTGCGCGTCGCGGGCGTCAACCTCGAGGGCCCCGTCCTCGAGGTCCCGACGGCCGCGCAGACCCTGACCGGGGTCACCTTCGTGCTGACCGGCGCGCTGGAGGGCTTCACCCGCGAACAGGCCGAGGCCGAGATCGTCGGTCGCGGGGGCAGGGTGACGAGCGGCGTCTCGAAGAAGACGGGATACGTCGTCGTGGGCGAGAATCCAGGTTCGAAGCTCGCCAAGGCGGAGCAGCTCGACGTGGCCCGACTCGACGAGGAAGGCTTTCGCAGGCTCCTCGCCGAGGGGCCACCCGACCCGGAAGGGGACTGATGGTCGACAAGAACGCGATCGGTGCTATCGACGAGCCGTTCATGATGGAGGTGGAGCGGGGAAAGATCCGCGAGTTCGCGCGGGCGACGATGTCGCACAGCCCCGAGTACCTCGAGGACCCGGTCCCGCCGATCCCGCCCACGTTCTTGACGACGGTGGCCTTCTGGACGCCTCCGGGCGAGAGCGTGTTCGCCAAGGTGAAGATGGACCTGCGTCGCCTGCTGCACGGCGGCCAGGAGTACCGCTTCTTCGGACCGCCCCCGAAGGCGGGGACGAAGCTGACCGTCCAGACCCGCGTCGCCGACATCTACGAGAAGGAAGGCAAGCGCGGTGGCACGATGACCTTCGTGGTCACCGTCACCGAGTTCACCGACGAGACGGGCAAGGTGGTAGCCGAGGCCCGATCCAGCGCGATCGAGACCGGCAAGCCGGCGACGAAGGAGGGCGAGTGATGGCGACCTGGGACGAGCTCGCACTGGGAATGGAGGCGCCGGAGCGCACCGTCGGACCGCTGACCCGCACCGACTTCGTCCGGTACCAGGGCGCGTCGGGTGACTTCAACCCGATCCACCACGACGAGGAGTTCGCGCAGTCGGCGGGCTATCCGTCCGTGTTCTCGGTCGGGATGCTCCAGGCCGGGATCCTCGCGAGCTTTGCGACCGACTGGTTGGGCCCCGACAACGTGCGCGGCTTCGGAGTGCAGTTCCGGGAACAGGTCTGGCCCGGCGACACGCTGGTGTGCACAGGCAAGGTGGTCGACCGCAAGGAGGGTGAAGGTGAGCGCACCGTCGACCTCGAGTTGCTGGTGACCCGCCAGGGAGGCGGCGCGGCGATCAAGGGCTGGGCGACCTTCGCGGTCGCCTAGTCGCGTCATGCGCGCGCAGGTCCTGCACATGCCGGGCCCGGCCGCGGCCCTTCCCTTGGCGTTGGAGGAGCGGCCGCGACCGGAGCCTGGAGAACGGGAGGTGCGCGTCGCCGTCCACGCATGCGCGTGCTGCCGAACCGACCTCCACGTGATCGAGGGGGAGCTCGAGGTCTCCCGCCTGCCGATTGTGCCGGGACACCAGGTCGTGGGCCACGTGGAGGCGCTGGGCCCCAGGTGCACACGGCTCGATCTCGGAGCGCGTGTGGGCATCGCGTGGCTGCATCGTGCGTGCGGGCAGTGCGGGTGTTGCCGCCGCGGCGAGGAGAACCTCTGCGAGTCCGCACTGTTCACTGGGTGGACGGTCGACGGGGGTTACGCGGACGCATGCACCGTGCCGGAGGACTTCGCGGTGTCGCTGCCGGACACACTCGGAGACCTCGAAGCGGCACCGCTGCTCTGTGCGGGGGTCGTCGGGTACCGCGCGCTCCGTCGGGCCGAGGTGCAGCCCGGCGAGCGCGTCGCGCTCATGGGCTTCGGCGCGTCGGCGCACCTCGCGATCCAGGTGTTGCACCACTGGGGCTGCGAGGCCGTGGTGCTCACCCGCGGTGAGCGCCACCGCGCACTGGCGCGCGACCTCGGTGCCGCGTGGGTGGGCGACGCGGCCGACCTGCCCGGCAAGCCGTGCGACCGGGCGGTGGTGTTCGCCCCTGCGGGGGAGCTCGTGCCGGTCGCCCTCGATCTCGTACGACCCGGCGGGACCGTGAGCCTGGCCGGGATCCACATGACGCGGATCCCGAGCTTCGACTACTCGCGTCTGTGGCGCGAGCGCACGTTGCGATCCGTCGCGAACATGACGCGCCGCGACGCCGAGGAGTTCATGTTGCTCGCGGCCGAGGCCGGGGTGCGCGCCGAGTACGAGACCTACCCGCTCGAGGCCGCCGGCGACGCACTCGAGGCGATCAAGCGCGATGCCGTGCGCGGCGCCGCGGTCCTCGCCGTCAGCCCGGCATTTCGCTGAGCGGCCCGTACCGATCGTGGGCCGGGCCTGAGCAGAGGTAGGAGGTGACCGAGCGGCGACCGTCGTCGCAGCCGCTCAGGACTTGGAGACGAACCACCAGGTGTAGGTACCGTTGTCCTGCGCCGGGTCAGCCTGGGAGCGGTAGGTGACCGTGACGTCGTTGCGGCCCGGCTCCCACCGCTCGAGCTCCTTGCCGTCGCCGGGACGGAACGCAAGCTGTCCGAGGGCCTTCACGAAGTCCAGCTGGTCGAACGGGATGTCGCGACACCGGCCGCTTTGGTCACAGACCCGCAGGTCGGCGACGAGGTCGTCGCGCAGGTCGATCCTGACCTGCTCCTGGGGCGGGACGATCGCGCCCTGTTGCGGCGACACGCCCTTCACCTGGTTGGGCAGCGCGCTGCGCACGTCGCTCGTGTCGGCGGTTCCAACCGTCATCGCGACGAGCGTCGCCACGAGCATCAGGCCCCCCGCCACGATCGCGAACCGTCCCGGGTGCTCGACCGCCTTCCGGCGCGGCGACGCCCCTCGCTGCCGCTGCTGCGGGGCCGAGCGCGGGAGCCCGGTGACCTCTCCCATGGCCAGGACGGTACCGCCGCTCCGGCGTCATCGGGCTATCGGGCCCGCCCGGTGCCCCGGCGGGGCAGGTCGTGGCCGGTACCGTGGTCCTGATGCCCGGAAGTGCCGTCGCCGACCTGGTCGGCCGGGTCCTCGCCGGTCGCTATCGCCTGCTCGCGCCGATCGGCGCGGGCGCGAGCGGCCGCGTGTACGTGGCCGACGACGTGCGCCTCCGCCGACGCGTCGCGGTGAAGGTCCTCCATGCCGCGCTGGCCGAGGACGCCGGGTTCCTGCGTCGCTTCCGCACCGAGGCCCAGCTCGCGGCCTCCCTGAACCACCCGAACGTGATGGCCGTCTACGACTGGGGCGACGACGGGGTGCCGTTCATGGTGCTCGAGCTCCTCGTCGGCGGTTCGTTGCGAGGGATGCTCGACCGTGGACCGCGGCTCACACCGGCCCAGGCCGCCTACGTGGGCCGCCAGGTGGCTTCCGCGCTCGAGTACGCGCACGGGCGCGGCCTCGTGCACCGCGACGTGAAGCCCGCAAACCTGCTCTTCGACGAGCACGGCATCGTCCGTGTCGCCGACTTCGGACTGGCCCGCGCCCTGGCCGAGGCCAGCTGGACCGAGCCGGCAGGCACCGTTCTCGGCACCGCGCGCTACGCCGCGCCGGAGCAGGGTTCGGGTGCGCGTGCCGACGGACGCGGCGACCTCTACGCGCTCGGGCTGGTGCTGAGCGAAGCCGTCACCGGAGTGGTGCCGCTCGTGGGCGAGACGCCGCTCGGCACGCTGCGCCTGCGAGACGAGGAGTCGGTCACCGCGCCCGCGGCCCTGAGTGCACTTGGTCCGGTGGTCGAGCGTGCTTGCCGCGCCGATCCTTCGGAGCGGTACCCCGACGCGGCCACGATGGGCGCCGCGCTCGACGACGCGGTGCGCGTGCTACCGCCGCCCGGCCCGCTCCCGCTCGGCGGGCTGGGCGAGGGTTCGGTCGATCCCCACCCGACCCAGGTCGTTGGGGTGCGGGTCGACCCGGTCTTCGACCAAGACGCTCGCGCCGTCGCGCCGCCCGCCCCCCGCCGCGTCGCGACCCGGGAGAGCCGGGTGGCGCCCCTCGTGCTCGCCGCGGTTCTGCTCCTTGCTGTTATGGCGGTCGTGTTCGCGCTGACCCGTTCCTCGACGGGCGCGCCGGTCACGGTGCCGCTGCTCGTGGGCACGACCGAGGACATCGCCCGGAACCGTGCCCAGGATGCCGGCTTCCTCCCGTCGTTCACCGAGCGCCACGCCGACGACCCGCTCGGCACGGTGATCAGCCAGGAGCCCGCGTCGGGTGACTACCTGGGACGTGGAGGGACGGTCCGTCTCGTCGTCTCGAAGGGCCCGAAGCCGACGAACCTGCCCGACGTGCTGGGTCGCCCGAGCGCCGAGGCCGAGGCCGCTCTGGTTGCCGCGGACTACGTGGTCGAGAAGGTGCCCGAGTACAACGAGACGGTCGCGAAAGACTTGGTGGTGCGCACCGAGCCTGCCCGCAAGGCCCCGCGGTTCGGCACGGTCAAGCTGATCGTCTCGGACGGGCCGGCCCCTGTGACGGTGCCCGACGTGACCGGCAAGTCGTTCGCCGAGGCGGCCCAGGCGCTCCAGGACGCCAGGCTCGGCGCGCAGCAGGTCGACGAGTTCCACGACACCGTTCCCGTCGGACAGGTGGTCCGCACGGATCCGCCCGCCGGCCAGCAGGCCGCCCGCGACTCGGTGGTGGCCGTCGTGGTCAGCAAGGGTCCCGACCTCGTTCCTGTGCCGACCTTCAAGGCCATGACCGTCGAGCAGGCGAGCGCGGCGGCCGCCGCGGGTGGGGTGCAGGTGCAGGCCCAGGGCGTCTTCACCGGTGGCCGGAAGGTCCGGGCCCAGGACCCCGCCGAGGGCACGCAGGTCAAGCGCGGCAGCGTGGTCACGATCTTCTTCTAGCGGCGCGTTCCGGCAGGGCTCGCCCCGTGCGCCTACGATGCGCGGTCCCTCGAAGGCGGAACGAGTGAGGAGAAGTCCAACCATGGGTGCACTGGACGGGCGCATCGCGATCATCACCGGCGCCGGGCGCGGTCTGGGTCGCGATCACGCGCTGTGCTTCGCGCAAGAGGGCGCGAAGGTCGTCGTCAACGACCTCGGTGGCAACCCCGATGGGACCGGCGACGATCGGGCACCGGCCCAGCTCGTGGTCGACGAGATCAAGGCCTCCGGTGGGGAGGCCGTGGCGAACGTCGACAACGTCGCCGACTGGGACGGTGCCCAGCGCCTCGTCCAGACGGCGGTCGACACCTTCGGCGGGCTGGACGTCCTCGTGAACAACGCGGGCATCCTGCGTGACCGGGTCCTCGTGAACATGACCGAGCAGGAGTGGGACTCCGTCATCCACGTCCACCTCAAGGGCCACTTCTGCCCGACTCGCATGGCCGCGTCGTACTGGCGCGAGCAGAGCAAGGCGGGCAACCAGCCAAAGGCGTCCGTCGTCCACACGTCGTCGACGTCCGGGCTGCTCGGCAACCCGGGCCAGACGAACTACGGCGCGGCCAAGAGTGGCATCGCCACCTTCTCGCAGATCTGCGCGATGGAGCTCGACCGCTACGGCGTGCGCTCCAACGCCATCGCACCCGCAGCGCGTACCCGCCTCACCGAGCAGACGCCCGGGCTCTCCGAGGTCGTGAAGGCGCCCGAGGACGCCGCCAAGTTCGACGTGTGGGACCCGGCCAACGTTTCGCCGTTCGTGGCGTATTTGGCGACCGAGGACTGCCCGTTCACCGGCGAGGCGTTCCTCGTGCAGGGCGGAGTCGTCCAGCGGTTCCAGCCGTGGACCCTCGCGGAGAAGATCGACCGGGGTGACCGCTGGACGGTCACCGAGCTCGCCGCTCAGGCCGGGGCCCTCCGGGCCTGACGCCCGTCGGCCTGATCGCGGCCACCCTGGGTGAGATGGGCGGGTGCGAGGCATTTGCGCCATGCCCACGCGCTGACCTGCGGGTTCGCGCGGATGACTCATCGATGTCATGGTCCGATTCGCTACCGTGTCATGCTGCGTTTGGCTGAATGCCTCCCTTGTTGGCGGCACCCGCTTCCCGCATAATTACCGCGCAGAGTGGTTGGTCCGGGGTGAGCGGGGACGGGTGGGCGGAGTGCGCAGACCAGCGAAGGGCGGCACCACCCGTCCGGCCTTGGCCCGACCCGGACACGGGTTCGGTCGGCCGCTGCGGCCCCGGCCCGGACGTCAGGCGCGATCCCGGCCGTGGCACGACCCGGCGTGGTGGACCCGGCCGTCGCCGGCGTCGTCCGATGCGAACGGGCAGCGCTCCTAGACCGCATTGCGCGGTCGGCGGTGACAGCAACGGTCGGCTTCGGTGGCCTGTTGCTCCCGCCTCGTAACCTCGCGCCCACCATGGCCGAGCGCGATTTGGATCCGATGCCCAGTCCGTTCGTCTCGGATGCGCCGGGTGGCGACGAGGTCCCGGTCGTCGCGTGGCCGTTCCTCTTCCAGCACCGCCTGCGTCGTCGGCTCCACGGCAGCGACCACTACCCGACCCTGGTGCTCGTCACGGTGCTGGCGGGGCTGTTCGCCACTGGCATCACGATCACGATCATCGCCGTGTCGCTCGAAACGGTGGCCGAGGACCTCGACACCCGGGCGACGTCGCTCACGTGGGTGGTTACCGGCCCGCTGCTCGGCCTCGCGCTCGCAATGCCCCTGTTCGGCAAGCTCGGCGACATCTGGGGGCATCGGCGCCTCTACCTATGGGGCTTTGCCGGGTTCACGGTCGGTACCGCGCTCACCGCCGTCGCGTGGAGCGGCCCGGCGCTGATCGCGATCCGCACCCTCGGCTCGCTCCCCGGAGCCGCGATCGGCCCGGCGTCGATGGCGCTGATCATGTCGGCCTTCGACGAGAACGAGCGGGTCAAGGCGATGGGGTGGTGGGCGCTCGTCGGCGCAGGCGCGCCGGTGATCGGCCTGGTCGCCGGCGGGCCGCTCGTCGAAGCGTTTGGCTGGCGCGCGATCTTTGTCGCGCAAGCTCCGCTCGCGTTGATCGCGCTGTTGATCGCGTTGGTGGTGCTGCACGAGACGCCGCGGCGGGAGCGTGAGCCGATCGACGTGACCGGAGTGGTCACGCTTGCCGTCGCGACGGTGTCAGCGTTGGTCGGCCTCACCCTCGCCGGGGCGCGCGGCTGGGCCGACCCGGTCGTGCTCGGGTTGTTCGCGCTTGCTCCCTGCGGGTTGTGGGCGTTCGTGCGTGCCGAACGCCGGGCCGCGCACCCGTTGCTGCCGCTGGAGTTCTTCGGCCGTCCGAGCTTCACCCCGTCGCTGGTCGCGCAGTTTTCCTCGAACTTCGCGTACATGGGTGGTTTCATCATCACCCCGCTGCTCGTTCAGAACCGGTTCGGGTTCACGGTGGCGGCCACGTCGCTCGCGATGGTGTGCCGGCCGTTGAGCTTCAGCCTGTCGGCACCGGTCGCCGGCTACGTCGCAACGCGGGTGGGGGAACGGCGGGCGAGCCTGTTGGGCACCACGCTCCTCGTGGTCTCGATGGCGCTCTTCGCCGCGGCTGCGTGGGGTGACGCGCTCGCCCTCGTGTTCGTGGGCCTCGTGCTCTCCGGCCTTGCGCTCGGAGCGTCGTCCCCCTCGCTGGTCACCGTCGTTGCCAACGCCGTAGACGAGCGCGACCTCGGTGTCGCCAACGCCGCGCAGCAGATGGTCGCGCAGATCGGCGTGGTGGCGGGGATCCAGGTGCTCTCGACGATCCAGGGCGGCTCGAGCACGGCGGGCTCGTTCACGGCCGCATACGTGGTCGGCGCGATCTTCGCGGTGGGGGCTGTGGCCGGTGCGTTGTTCGTACGGTCGTCGCCCCGTGCTGCCCTGCGCATGGTGAGCCCCGACGCGGCGTGACCCAGGATCAGGAGCAGCCGGGGGTCCTTGTCCAGGGGGACCTGTTCGAACCCGTCTCGCCTCGCGTCCCGGCGGTGCTCCGGGCAGTGCACGAACGTCCCACCTACCGATGGTGGGTGCTGGTCGCCGTCCTTTCGGGGCTGTTCGCCACCGGTCTCACGATCACGGTGCTCACCACGGCCGTCCCCTTCATCCGCGCCGACCTCGACGCTCCGCTCGGTGCGGTCACCTGGGTCGTGTCCGCGCCGTTCCTCTTCCGCTCGATCTTCGTCCCGGCCTTCGGCAAGGCCGGCGATGTCGTCGGCCGTCGGCGGATGTGGTTGTTGGGCTTCGCGCTCTCCGCCTTCGCCTCGCTGCTATGCGGCTTCGCGCCGAACCTGGCGTTCCTCGTGCTGTTCCGCGCCCTGGCGGCGATCGGCAGCGCCGCGGTGATCCCGTCGTCGATGGCGCTGATCGCGGCGGCGTTCGAACCCGACGAGCGGGTGAAGGCGCTCGGCTGGTGGTCGATGACGATCGCCGTCTCGCCGCTGCTGGGCGTGATCCTCGGCGGCTTCGTGGTGGAAGACCTGGGCTGGCGATGGCTCTTCTATCTGCAGTTCCCGTTCTCGGTGGTCGCGTTGCTGCTCGGGATCGTGGTGCTGCGCGAATCCCGCGGTGATCGCGACCCGCCCTTCGACGTCGCCGGGTGCGTGCTCTCGATCGGTGGGCTCGGGGCACTGTTGCTCGTGCTCAACCGGGGGCCGGTAGGTGACTGGACGTGGGGGTCGCCGCGGTCGGTCGCTGCCGCCGTCACGGCGTTCGTGATGCTCGCTGCGTTCGTCCTAATCGAACGACGGAGTCCGTCACCGATCCTCCCGGTGCAGTATTTCGCGCGGCGACGGTTCTCGGCGGCAGTCGCGACGAACTTCTTCGCGAACTTCGCCTACATGGGCGGGTTCTTCGTCACCTCACTGATGCTCGCCGAACCCGCGCTGTTCGGATACCGCGCCGACCAGGTCGCGCTCGCGGTATCACCGCGTGCTGCTTCGCTCGGCATCATGGGACCGGTCGGCGGGTATCTCGCGGCCCGCTACGGCGGCCGGCGCATGGCGGTGCTCGGCATGTGTTCGATCTTCGCCTCGATGGTGGCGCTTGCCTGGCTCCAGCCGCACTCGCCGTACCTCGTGATCCTCCCGGGCCTCGTTCTCTCGGGGATCGGGCTCGGCCTGGTCGCGCCACCGTCGGCGGCAACGGTCACCAACGAGGCCGCGCCGGCGGACCTGGCGTCCGCGAGCGGCGCCCTCAACATGGGCGCCTCGATCGGGTCGTCGATCGGGATCGCCGGGATGCAGGCGGTGCTGGTCGCGACCGCGGTGACGGCGGCGAATCCGGGCATGGGTGCTTATGCCGCGTCGTTCCGCTTCGGTGCGGTTGCGTCCGCCATCGGGATCGTCACCGCCTGCGGTCTCGGCACCCGTGCTCGCGCCGGTGCGGATCAGCTGACACCGACTCGCCGTAGGTCGCAGTAGGCGGCGAGTGCGAGCGCCACCAGCGCGCCCAGGAGCACGACGACCGTGATCGTCGCCAGCTGGTCCACGACGAAGCCCCCCACGAGCACCCCGATCGGGACCGTGCCGCCGAAGCTCATGATCCACAGCGCCATCACCCGCCCGCGCACCGCGTCGTCGAGATGCTCCTGCAGCACCGTCGCGAGGCTCGTGATCACCAGGAAGTAGGCGAACCCGAGCATTGTGACCACCACGTACGCGTGTACCTCGGTCCGGAGGAGGGCGAAGACGACGAGCAACACCGCGAACGCGACCAACGAGCACCGCACGATCATGGCCCTGGAGTGATGTGCGAGGTAGGTGCCCACGGTGATCGCGCCCAGCGTGGCCCCGAGCCCGAAGAGGCCGTAGAGGATGCCGTAAGCGACGCTCTTGGGTGCGATGTCGAGGTTCGTCGCTGCAATCTCCGGCATGAGCCCGACGAACATCAACGAGAAGAACGAGAACGTCGTCATCGTCACGAGCACGCGGCGGATCAGTGGGTCGTGACTGGCGACGCGGAATCCGGAGAGCAGCTTCTCGACCGGGCTGCCGTCCATCGGCTCGGGGTTGCGGGTGGCATAGCGAGCGAGCAACAGCCCGGCGACCGCGAACAGGTATGTGACCGCGTTGATCGCGAAGACGGGCGCAGCACCGAATGTCGTGTACAGCGGCGCGCCGATCGCCGGGCCAATGACCCGGGACAGGTTCATCTGTACCGACTGCAACGAGACCGCGCCGGACAGGTCGTCGCGCGGCACGAGGGTCGGCAGGATCGCGCCGAGCGCGGGCACACTGAGCGCGTTCGCGACACCGATCGCGAGCACGCACAGGAACATCGCCGTCTCCGATGGTCGGTCGGCCGCCGCGATCCCGGCGAGGCCGAGGCTCAGCACGAGCTGGAGCAGCTGCATGAGCACCAGGTAACGGCGACGGTCGACTGCGTCCGCGATGACCCCGCCCAGCGGCGCGAGGACCAGGAGGGGTCCGAGCTGTGCGAAGTAGACGAGTCCGACGAACCCGGCATCGTGCGTGAGCTCGTAGGCGAACGCGCCGAGCAGCACGTTCTGCATCCACGTTCCGATGTTGGATGCGAACGTGCCACCCCAGACGAGACGGAAGTCACGGTGGCGCAGCGCTGCCTGCGCGGTTCCGACCCGAAGAACCCGGTCGCCGTCGAGGATCGCGTCGGTCGCCTCGTCGGCCTGGGGGTCGTGCGCACGCCGGAACAACATCTCGTCCGAGGTTACGGAGCGCGACCGCCACTCCCGAGGCGTTTGCGAGGGGGAGACCGGTTCAGGCCGTGCTCGTGCTGTGGTCGCGCGGGAGCTCGCGGCGGAACCGTCCGCCCATCAGCGTCAACAGCACGGCGACGCCGATGAGCAGCACGCCGGAGACGATCACGAGCAGCGGCACCCGGTTCTCGCCGGGGAAGAACCAACCGATGGCCCAGGGCACGAACACGAGGAGCCCGACCGATCCGAACGCCGAGCACAGCACCTGGCCAGGCCGCGTCCCGAGCACGACGAGTCCCACCGACGTCGCCAGGCCGAACAGCGTCGCTATCGTCGGCGACCGGCCCCCAATCAGTGCCGCACCAGCGAGGAGTGCGAGCGCGCCGATCGTGGACGTGAGGAGGGGCCGGACGGTCTCCCGTCGCAGGCCGAACGCCAACATCGCCGCGCCGACGGTCCAGACCGCGAGACCCATACCGATCGGCCCCGCGAGCGCGGACATCGCAGCCCCGACGAAGGCGGCCAGGCCGAGCAGGAAGCTCAGCTGTTGGAGCGGTCGTTGCTCGCGGCGCCACCAGAGGAGACCACTCGCGACGGCGACGGTCGCCGCGCACGCCGTGGGCGCGGTGCGCTCTCCCACCACCTTCCCGTCGGCCACGAGCACCCCCGTGAACAGCGTGGCGGCCGCGGTCCCGGCGAGCCACAGGAAGCCGCGGAGGCGGGCGAGCGCGGGATCGAGGCGCTCGCGCACGAGCGCGCCTGCGCCGAGCAACACCAGTGCGGTCACCCCGATCGCGATGAGTCGGGTGTCAGTCGACCAGTCGGCCCACATCCGGCTGGTGACGAGGCCGAGTCCGCTGAGCGCGAGCACGCTGCCCATGTAGCCGAGGGCCTCGGCGACGACCGGTACCCGGTGGGGGCGCGAACCGGCGGGGGCGCGAACCGGCGGCGTCGGGGCCGGTGCGGCCTCGTAGGCTCGGATGGCCTCGGCCTGTTGCGCGCTGAGCAGGTGCGCCCCGACCCAGCGGTCGATCCATGGGTCGAGGTCGTGAGCGAGGTCGACCCGGCTGGTCGGGGAAGGCGATCCGACGTCGGTGGTGGTCTCTCGGTCGTGCTCGCCCGGTTCCAAGAGGCGTCGCGTCCCTGGCTACTCGGTGATGCCCTGGATCGCCTCCTGCAGCGCCTCGTTCCCGCCCGGGCCGCCGCCGGCTCCTGCCGCCATGAGCTTGGTGATGTCGCCCTGGGCCTTGACCTTGCCGGCCATGAAGGCCTGCATGCCCGCCTGCGCGTTGCCCGAGACGAACACATCCTTGGCGGTGTCGTAGTCGGTGGTGAGGGTCACGTCTGCCCCGTCGACCAGCCCGAGGCCCCAATTTCCCTTGCCATCGCGGGTGCCCATGTGCATGTGCCGCTCGTCTCCGAACGGCGAGCCGGTGATCACGAGGTTCACGCTCACGTTTTGGTGCGCGGGAACCTCGGCGCCGTGGTCCTCCACGAGCTTCTCGACGACCGCGAACCACTCGTCGGACAGGAAGGGGTGCTTGGACACGGGTGCCTCCACGGAGATCCGGCTGCTGCGAGTGTCCGGACACTACCGACTGCTCACCGGGCCCGTCGACCCTGCCGCCGGAGAAGCCCGGACGAGCCCCGCCTAGATTTGGCCGCCATGGCCGCGACGACCCGCGAGGAGCGCATCGCATCGCACGAGCGCAACCTGAAGTGGCAGCAGCCGCCGTTGCGGATCGACATGTCGATCTGCATCAACTGCGACACCTGCCTGCGGCACTGCCCGCCGCAGTTCGGCGCGATCTTCAACCACGGGATCGACGTGATCATCGTCCCCGAGCTCTGCAGCGGCTGCGGCAAGTGCCTGCCGCCCGTCTGCCCGGTCGACTGCATCCTCTCTGATCCCGACTGGACTCCGGCGCCCGACGGCTGGTGGAAGTACCCGGGCGGCCCGGACGACCCGTACCCGTAGGATCCCCGACGTGTCCACCCGCATCTCTTGGGACCAGGTCCGGCACGTGGCGAACCTCGCCCGGCTCGCCCTCGCCGACGACGAGGTCGCCGGGCTCGCCGACGACCTCGGTGTGATCCTCGACCACGCGCAGGACGTCGCCGCGCTCGACCTCGAGGGGATCCCGCCCACCGCGCACCCGATCCCGCTCGAGAACGTGCTGCGCCCCGACGAGGTACGCCCCTCGCTCGATCGCGCCGAGGTGCTTGCGGCCGCTCCCGAGGCGGAGGACGGCCGGTTCCGCGTCCCTCGCATCATGGGCGACGCCCCGTGACCGGCCCGCGCGACACTCCCACGCGCGACACCCACGATTATGTCCCCAACCACTCCTTGGGTTTGTGCGATCAGGAGCGAATACCGCTCCTCTCGCAGCAAACCGGGAGCGCCGAGGTGGAGCGATGACGGCCACCTCGACCGCGGTCGGGATCGCGGGTGCGGTGCGCTCCGGTGAGCGGTCCGCGCGGTCGGTCGTGGAGGAGCACCTCGCCGTGATCGCCGCGCGCGACGCGGAGCTGCACGCGTGCAACCATGTCATGGTCGACGACGCGCTCGCGACGGCCGACGCCGTGGACGCAGCGGTCGCGCGCGGTGAAGACGCGGGCCCTCTGGCCGGGGTGCCTGTCGTGTTGAAGGACAACCTCTGCACGCGCGGTGTCCCCACGACGTGCTCATCCCGGATCCTCGACGGGTGGCGACCGCCCTACACCGCGACCGTGGTCGAGCGCCTGTTGCTTGCAGGTGGGATCCCGGTGGCGAAGGCGAACCTCGACGAGTTCGCGATGGGTTCGTCCACCGAGAACTCCGCGTTCGGCCCCACGCGCAACCCGCACGACACCTCTCGGGTCCCGGGTGGCTCGAGCGGTGGGTCTGCCGCCGCGGTCGCCGCCGGCTATGCACCCCTGGCCTTGGGCTCCGACACGGGTGGCTCCATCCGTCAGCCGGCTGCGCTCTGCGGTGTGGTGGGGGTGAAGCCCACCTACGGTCGCGTCTCGCGCTTCGGGCTCGTCGCCTTCGCGTCGAGCCTCGACCAGATCGGCCCGTTGGCCACGACGGTCGACGATGCTGCGCTGCTCCTCGAGGCGATCTGGGGTCCTGACGCGATGGACTCCACCGCCATCCCCTCGCAGCCGGAAGCTCTCGGTGGGGACACCGACATCGCGGGCATGCGCATCGGCATCGTCGAGGAGCTCACCGACGTCGAGGGGATCGCGCCGGAGGTGAAGGCCGCCGTCGAGCGGGCGGCGGCGGGTCTCGACGCGGCGGGCGCCAGGGTCGAGCGGGTGAGCGTGCCGAGCTGTGCCTACGGCCTGTCTGCGTACTACCTCATCGCTCCCGCAGAGGCATCGTCGAACCTGGCCCGCTACGACGGCGTGCGCTACGGACTCCGCGTCGACGCGGCCGACGTGGCCGAGATGAACGCGAAGACCCGGGACGCGGGCTTCGGAGCCGAGGTCAAGCGACGCATCATGCTGGGCACGTACGCCCTGTCGGCCGGGTACTACGACGCGTACTACGGGCAGGCGCAGAAGGTGCGAACGCTGATCATCCGCGACTTCGCGCAGGCCTACGAGCGGTTCGACGTGCTCCTGTCACCGACCTCGCCGACCGAGGCGTTCCCACTCGGGGCGAAGACGGCCGACCCGCTGGCGATGTATTTGAGCGACGTGTGCACGATCCCGACGAACCTCGCCGGACACTCGGCGATGAGCGTGCCGTTCGGTACCGGGGCCGAAGGCCTGCCGGTGGGGGTGCAGGTGTTGGCGCCCGCGCAGGGCGAGTCCGTCATGTTCCGCGTCGCACGCGCCGTTGAAGGCATCGTGGCGTGACGTCCTCGAATGTGTACGAGGCTGTCATCGGGCTCGAGGTTCACGTCGAGCTCGCCACCACGACCAAGCTCTTCTGCGGTTGCGCGAACGAGTTCGGGGCCGAGCCCAACACGCACGTGTGCCCGGTCTGCCTGGGGCTTCCCGGCTCGCTGCCGGTGCTGAACCGCCGTGTCGTCGACTTCGCGCTGCGTCTCGGCGAGGCACTCCACTTCGACGTGCCGCCCAGCTCGATCTTCCACCGGAAGAACTACTTCTACCCCGACATGCCGAAGGACTACCAGGTCAGCCAGTACGACGCACCGATCTGCGTCGACGGCTGGCTCGAGGTCGACGGCGACCGGATCGGCATCGAGCGCGCGCACATGGAGGAGGACACCGGCAAGACCACTCACGTCGGCGGCGGCGGGAGGATCCACGACGCCGCGCACAGCCTGGTCGACTACAACCGCGCCGGCGTGCCGCTCATGGAGATCGTCAGCCGACCCCACATCCGCTCGGCCGAACAGGCCCGCGACTACGTCGGTGAGCTGCGTGCGGTGCTGGAGGCGATCGGCGTCTCCGACGTGAAGATGGAAGAGGGCTCGATGCGCGTCGATGCCAACTTGTCGCTGCGCGAGGTCGGGAGCGAGATCCTCGGCACCAAGGTCGAGGTCAAGAACATGAACTCCCTTCGCTCGCTTGGACGGGCCATCGACCATGAGATCGCCCGCCAAGCCAGGATGCTCGACGCCGGTGAGCGCGTCCTGCAGGAGACGAGGCACTGGGACGAGGCTGCCGGCGTGACCCACGGCATGCGGTCCAAGGAGGGGTCGAGCGACTACCGGTACTTCCCCGAGCCCGACCTGGTGCCCGTCGCTCCGACGCAGCAGATGCGTGACGCGGCGCGTGCTGCCGTGCCCGAGCTGCCCGCGGCGAAGCGAGCGCGCCTGGTCGAGGAGTGGGGGATTTCCGAGAGCGACGCGCGGGTGCTCGTCGAGTCTGCCGCCCTCGCTCGCTACGCAGAGGCCGCGGTGCTTGCGGGCGCACTGGGCAAGGACGTGGCCAACTGGTGCCTGGGCGAGGTGCTCGCGCACTGCAACGAGCACGGGCTCTCGGCGGAGGTGCTTCCACTCGCCCCCGACGGCTTGGCCGAGCTCGTAGGTCTCGTCGCCGACGGCACGCTCTCGCGCAACCTCGCCAAGGAGGTGCTGCGAGAGTGCCTGACCAGACCCGTGCGACCCAGGCAGCTCGTCGAGGAGCGCGGTCTGGCGCAGGTCAGCGACGAGGGTGAGCTGGCAGCTCTGGTCGACGAGGTGCTGGGTGCGAACGCGGCGGCGGTGCAGGAGTGGCGTGACGGCGACGACAAGGCGCGCAAGCGCAAGCGCGGGTTCCTGATGGGCGAGGTGATGAAGGCGTCCAAGGGGAAGGGTAACCCGCAGGTGCTCAACCGGCTCCTCGACGACCGTCTCAGGTGATGGACCGGCCCGAGTTCGCGACCGACGCAGGCGTCGAGCGGATCCTGGTCGTCGTGGCCCATCCCGACGACATCGACTTCGGCGTCGCCGGCTCGGTCGCGACCTGGACCGACGCGGGGATCGAGGTCACCTACTGCCTCGTGACGAGCGGCGACGCCGGCGGGGACGACCGCGACCAGCCGCGCAAGGAGATGGCGCGGGTGCGCGAGGCCGAGCAGACGGCCGCGGCCGCGCTGGTCGGCGTGCACCGGCTCCGGTTCCTGCACCAAGCGGACGGCCGGGTGGAGGCCAACCTCGACCTGCGCCGGGACCTCTCGCGCGTGATCCGGCAGGAGCGTCCCCAGCGGGTGATCACCCAGTCGCCGGAGCGTTTGTGGGACCGTATCTACGCGAGTCATCCCGATCACCTTGCGGTGGGTGAGGCAACCACCGCGGCGCTGTACCCGGACGCGCGGAACCCGTTCGCGCATCCGGACCTGCTCGACGGCGAGGGCCTCGAGCCCTGGACCGTTCCCCAGCTCTGGCTGATGGCACGTCCGGATCCCAACGTCGCCGTCGACGTCACCGACGTCCTCGAGCGCAAGATCGCCGCACTGCAGTCGCACGCCTCGCAGGTGCAGGACCCGACGATGATCGAGCGCCTGATTCGCGACTGGGCCGCAGACTCGGCTCGCAACGCGGGCCTGCCGGACGGGCGTTGCGCCGAGATCTTCCGCGCCGTCGACACCCGCTGACCCGCATCCCCACCCCGCGTCCCCCGGGTTTGTTCGCTCTGGAGCGGTATGCGCTCTTCGGAGCACAAACTGGGGGATTCTCGGGGTGCTCAGGGGACGAGGCTGATCGAGGTCACCGGCGCGAGACCGTCCAGGAGTCGGTCCCGCGCCTTCCCGCGTCGTCGGACTGCGAGACGGTGCCGGCGCGGGTGCCGTGTCGAGGAGCCGCCAGGTGTCGCCCGCGTGCCAGAGGATCCGACCGTCGGGTCTGAGGAGGGAGGCGCCGAGCACCCGCAGGGGCCCGTCGACGCTCCGGGCCCCTGCGGGCCCGATCAGTCCCTCGGCGGTGCCGATGCGAAGGTCCACGTCACGTCCTCAACCCCTGGAGGACCCGGACCCATGCCCCCGGATCGGATCGGTACGGCGCGTTGAAGGCGATCCGGTCGACGAGCTGGCCGACTCGATCGCGCAGGAGCGCGGGCAGCTCGTCGGGCTCGCCTCGGACGGCGATCGTCTCGAGCACCTCGTCGTCGACGAGCGTGCTCATCTCCTCCCACCGGCCCTGCTTCGACAGCCGGTTGAGCTCCGGCTGCAGGTCGCCCCAGCCGTGCGCGTCGAGGACGACCCGGTAGGCGGGCGTCGACCCGTAGAACGCGATCTGCGCGCGGGTCGCGGCCTCGGCCGCCGCGAGCTCCTCCTCGGTCGTGCCGGTCACGACCATGACGGGCCAGGCAACCTCGAAGCCGGTTCGCTCGCGTCCGGCCCGGGCGAGCCCGTCTTCGAGCGCGGGCCAGGTGTGCTCGCGCAGGAACCGCACGGTGGAGAACGGGTGTACGAGGAAGCCGTCGGCGACCTCGCCCGCGACCGTCGTCATCGCGGGTCCGACGCCGGCGAGCAAGACGCGCGGTGCGCCGTGCTCGCTCGGCCCGGGGTCGAAGAACGGGGTCATGAGTGTGTGGCGGTAGTGCTCCCCCTCGAACCGGAGCGGGATGCCGTCCTGCCAGGCGGCCCAGATTGCCCGCATCGCCTGCACCAGCTCGCGCATGCGTGCGGCGGGCGCCGACCACGGCATGGAGAAGCGCCGCTCGACGTGCGCCTTGATCTGCGAGCCGAGTCCGAGGATCGCGCGGCCTTCGGACATGATCTGGAGATCCCATCCGACGTTGGCCAGGGTCATCGGGCTGCGCGCGAACGCGATGGCAATCGCGGTCATGAGATCGACCCGGCAGGTGTGCTCGGCCGCGAGCGCCAGGGGGAAGAACGGGTCGTGCGGTCCCTCGAACGTGTACACCCCGTCGTAGCCGGCAGCCTCGATCTCGGCGGCCCGAGCCGGGACGTCGTCGAGGGCCTCAACGACGAGCGGCGAGTCGACCTTCACCGCTCGATCAGCAGGGAAGGGGCTGAGCGGGGCAGAGGTCGGCGAGCCTGGTGAGGTAGGGCTCGGCGTCGCCGTCCCATCGGTACGCGCGGATCTGGTCGGCGGTGCGGCGTCCGCAGATCATGCGGGCGAGCTCGAACGGCTCGGAAATGACGGTGGCCCCGGGTTCGCCGTCCCCGGACTGGAAAGTGTGGTTGCCGGCCACGAACCGCAGCGGCGCCAGGCCGTCGAACAGTGCCGCCCGAACGGCGATGTAGCCCTCGAGCGCCGCCAACTCCGCGGCCGGGTCGTGGCTGCCGGGGGTGCCGAGCGCGCCCCGGATGTCCTGCTCGTGGTTCCACACGTCGGCGACGGCCACGAGAGCCGGGATTCCGCCGACGGCGCGCAGGCCGTCCTCGAGCTGGGGCGAGCCCGTCTCCCACTCCGCGATCAGTTCCGCCATCGACGCGTCCTTCCGGGTCTCGACCTGGGCCGCAGTCCAGTGGTCCTGGCCGACCCCGTCGAGGTTGCCCGCGTTGACGTCGGTGACGATGCCGACCATGTGCGCAATCGTGTCGTGCACCGTCCAGTCGGGACACGCAAGGACGCGGGCAGCCGCCTGATCCGGGGTGAGGTGCGCCACGAGATCGATCACGCGCTCGCGGCATGCGCCGTAGAGGAGCCCCCTGTCGATCATGGTCGGCACCGTAGGCGAAATTCCCCGACCGTCCCAGGTCGCGTGATCGCCGGGGTACCGGAGCGACCTGGGGGTCGAGCGCGGGCCGGTCTACATTTGCGAGCCATGACGAATCGGAAGCCCCGCAGCCACGAGGTCACCGACGGGATGGAGCGGGCGCCCGCCCGGGCGATGCTGCGAGCGGTCGGTATGACCGACGCCGACTGGGGCAAGGCGCAGGTCGGTGTCGCGTCGAGCTGGAACGAGGTCACCCCCTGCAACCTCCCGCTGGACCGTTTGGCCAAGCGGGCGAAGGACGGGGTGCGCGACGCCGGGGGGTTCCCGATCGAGTTCGTCACCATCGCCGTCAGCGACGGCATCTCGATGGGCCACGAGGGCATGCGCGGCTCGCTCGTCAGCCGCGAGATCATCACCGACTCGGTGGAGTGCATGATGCACTCGGAACGGCTCGACGCACTCGTCTCCTTCGCAGGCTGCGACAAGTCGTTGCCCGGGATGCTGATGGCCGCTGCACGCTGCAACCTCCCGAGCGTCTTCCTCTACGGCGGGTCGATCCTGCCGGGTCACTACCGCGACCAGGTACTCGACATCGTCAGCGTGTTCGAGGCGGTCGGTGCCTGCGCCGCCGGAACGCTGAGCGAGAACGAGCTCGGGGAGATCGAGCGGGCCGCGTGCCCGGGTGAGGGCTCGTGCGCCGGGATGTTCACTGCGAACACGATGGCGAGCGTCGGCGAGGCGCTCGGCATGAGCCTGCCCGGCAGCGCCTCGCCCGCGGCAGTCGACCGGCGCCGCGACGACTTCGCCTTCGAGAGTGGCCGGGCGGTGATGCGGCTCCTCGAGCTCGACCTGCGGCCCCGTCAGATCATGACCAAGGCCGCGTTCGAGAATGCGATCGCGGTCGTGATGGCGCTCGGTGGCTCCACCAACGCCGTGCTGCACCTGCTGGCCATCGCGAACGAGGCGCGCGTCGAGCTCGAGCTCGACGACTTCAACCGCATCGGCGCGCGCGTGCCCCACATCGCCGACACGAAGCCGCACGGCAAGTACCACATGTTCGACATCGACCGGATCGGAGGAGTCCCGGTCGTCATGCGGGAGTTGCTCGACGCGGGGCTGCTGCACGGCGACTGCCTTACGGTCACCGGCCGGACGTTGTCCGAGAACCTCGCCGCGCTCGACCCGCCGGCGCCCGACGGCGAGGTCGTCCACCCGTTGCGCGCCCCGATCCGCACCGTCGGCGGCATCGCGGTGCTGCAGGGTTCGCTGGCTCCCAACGGTGGGGTGGTGAAGGTTGCCGGCCTCGACCACCTGCGCTTCGACGGGGCCGCTCGCGTCTTCGACGGCGAGCAGGCCGCGATGGACGAGATCCTCGCCGGCAAGATCCAGCCCGGTGACGTCGTGGTGATCCGCTACGAGGGCCCGAAGGGCGGCCCCGGGATGCGCGAGATGCTCGCGGTCACCGGCGCGATGAAGGGCGCCGGCCGCGGCGGCGATGCCGCGCTCGTCACCGACGGGAGGTTCAGCGGGGGTACGCACGGGTTCTGCGTCGGGCACGTCGCGCCCGAGGCCGTCGATGGCGGGCCGATCGCGTTCGTGCGCGACGGCGACCGCATCGTGATCGACGCCGAGGCCCACACGATCAACCTGGTGGTCGACGATGAAGAGCTGGCGCGTCGCCGGGTCGACTGGAAGCTGCCCGAGCCCCGCTACCCGAGCGGGTTCCTCGCCAAGTACGCACGCCTCGCACAAGGCGCCGAGAAGGGCGCCATCACCAACGTCTGAGCATTCTCGGCACGATGCGGGCCGCATAGGGGCCCGCATCGTGCCGAGATCGGGGAGTGTGGGTGCCGGAGATCCTGGAGGCGGAGACCGCCCGTGTCCTCATCGCTCAGCGCGCGCTCGGGCGTCAGATCGTCGCGGTGCACGCGCCCGACGCCTGGTTCCTCAAGCGAGGACTCACGGCGTTCGTGGCTCGCAACGCTCTGACGGGGCGGCGGCTCGTCGACGCCCGCCGGCGCGGGAAGCTGCTGCTCGTCGACACCGACGAGCCCGGCCCAACGCTCGCGATGCATCTCGGGATGAGCGGTCGGGTCGTGATCGACGGGGAGGCCGCCGGCGACCCGCTCCTGTACGCCGCGAACGGTGACAACGCCGAGTGGCGCCGCTTCGGTCTGGGCTTCGCCGACGGAGGATCCCTGTACTTGCGCGATCCCCGCCGGCTCGGCGCCGTCGAGCTCGATCCCGACGAGGATCGCCTCGGCGTCGACGCGTTCGCGCTGCGGCTGCGCGACCTCGAGCCCGTGCTCACCCGCTCGCGTGCTCCGGTCAAGGCGGTGCTGATGAACCAGTCCCGGATCGCCGGGCTCGGCAACCTGCTCACCGACGAGGCGCTGTTTCGCGCCGGGCTCGACCCGGCCCGGTCCGCGGCGAGCCTCGATGCCGACGAGCGGCGGAAGCTCGCCCGGGCGATCTCCACGACGCTGCGGACGCTGGGGCGCCGTGGCGGCTCACACACCGGCGACCACATGGAGGTGCGCCGGCCGGGCAGCTGCTGCCCGCGCGACGGCGCGCCCATGCTGCGGCGGACCGTCGGCGGCCGAACCACCTACTCCTGCTCCCTCCACCAGGGGTAAGAGGGGCCACAGTAGCTGTGGCCCACTGAAACTGTGGTACCGTCGCGTTGTGGCAAGGCGCAACGTGACCATTCAGCTCGACGAGGAGGTGTTGCGGCGAGCCCGGAGGCTGGCGGCCGAGCGCGACACGTCGATCAGCCGCTTGGTCGCGGAGCAGCTCGAGGTCATGACTCGCCACGACGCCCGGTACCAGGCGGCGCGGCGGGAGGCCTCGGCGTCGATGCGGGCGAGCCGCGCGAGCAGCGGCGGTCACGCCTGGACACGTGGCGAGCTCCACGAACGCTCGTGAGCGTCTTCGTCGACACGAACGTCATCGCCTACGCCTACGACACGGCCGACCCGGCGAAGCAGTCGAGAGCGATCGACGTGCTCGAGGACCTCTGGGCGCGCGCGGAAGGCATCGTCAGCATGCAGGTGCTGCAGGAGCTCTCTGTCGTGTTGACCCGCAAGTTCGCCGACCCGCTGGCCCCGGCGATGGCCCGGCGCGTGGTGGCGATGTATGCGATCTGGCCGCGGGACGACCCCACCCCGGCAACGGTGCTCGCGGCCTCCGAGCTCACCGAGCGAGACTCGATTTCCTTCTGGGACGCCATGATCGTCGTGAGCGCCCAGCGGGTGGGCGCCGAGACGCTGCTCACCGAGGACCTCTCGCACGGCCGGGTGTTCGACGGCGTCCGCATCGAGAACCCCTTCGCCCCGTGAAAGGACTTGCCTCGGGACGGAATCTCGACGATAATCGCGCACGCATGTTCCGGATCGCCGACCTCCTCGTAGTTGCCTAGGCGCACGGCGACCACCCGCGTCCGTGCGCCCCTGCCCCTCGCAACTGCGGGGGGTTTTTCATGTCCGGACGCAGTCGGTGGCATCCGGACCCGTCACCAGGAGCCGTGATGAAGCTCACCGGGGCCCAGGCCCTCATCAAGAGCCTCGAGATGGAAGGCACGGAGGTCATGTTCGGCCTTCCCGGCGGGGCGATCCTGCCCGTCTACGACCCGCTGATCGAGAGCTCGATCCGCCACATCCTCGTGCGCCACGAGCAGGGCGCGGGCCACATGGCCGAGGGCTACGCCCACGCGACCGGCCGCCCCGGCGTCGCCATGGTCACGAGCGGCCCCGCGGCCACCAACATCGTCACGCCGCTGTGCGACGCATACCTCGACTCCGTGCCGCTCGTGGTGATCACGGGACAGGTTCCGCTGAAATCGATCGGCACCGACGCGTTCCAGGAGTGCGACACCGTCGGCATCACCATGCCCGTGACGAAGCACAACTGGCTCGTGACCGATCCGCAGGACATCCCGCGCATCGTTCGCGAGGCGTTCCACGTGGCCATGACGGGCAGGCCCGGCCCGGTGCTGGTCGACGTGCCCAAGGACGTCGCGAACCAGATCATGGACTGGGAATGGCCGGACTCGGTCGACCTTCCCGGCTACAAGCCCAACGTGAAGGGCCACCCCAAGCAGATCAAGGACGCCGCGCGCCTCATGGGCGAGGCGAAGCGGCCCGTGATCTACGCGGGTGGAGGGATGCTCAAGGCGCGCGCGGCGGAAGCGCTGCGCGAGCTGGCGGAGCTCACCGGAATCCCGGTGGTCACGACGCTCATGGCGCGCGGTGTGTTCCCGGATCGCCACGAGTTGGCGCTCGGCATGCCTGGCATGCACGGCAACTACACCGCGATCACCGCGCTCCAGCGAGCCGACCTGCTCATCGCGCTCGGCTCGCGCTTCGACGACCGCGTGACGGGCAAGGTCGACGCGTTCGCGCCCGACGCGAAGATCATCCACGTCGACATCGACCCGGCCGAGCTGGGTAAGGTCCGCCGGCCCGACGTGCCGATCGTGGGCGACTGCCGCAACGTGATCGAGCGCCTGGTCAAGGTGGTCGAGACCGATCGAGCGAAGCGTGAATGGCCCGACCTCACGCCGTGGATGGCGCAGGTGCGTGGCTGGCAGCGGGACTTCCCGCTGCAGTACGAGCAGCTCGAGGACGGGCCGCTCAAGCCGCAGTTCTGCATCGAGGCGATCTGTGACCACACGCCGGCCGACACCATCGTCGCGGCCGGCGTGGGCCAGCACCAGATGTGGACGAGCCAGCACTGGCGCTTCGACCACCCGTACACGTTCGTGAACTCGGGCGGCCTGGGCACGATGGGCTTCTCGATCCCGGCCGCGATCGGAGCGAAGGTGGGCCGGCCCGAGCGGATGGTCTGGTCGATCGACGGCGACGGCTGCTTCCAGATGACCGCGCAGGAGCTGGTGACCGCGAGCTCGGAGAGGATCCCGATCAAGGTCGGGATCCTCAACAACGCGTACCTCGGCATGGTCCGGCAGTGGCAGGAGCTCTTCTACGAGGAGCGCTACAGCGAGGTGTACCTCTCGCCCGACCTGCCCGACTACGTCAAGTGGGCCGAAGCGATGGGTTGCGTCGGCTTCCGGGTCGACTCGCCCGACGAGGTCGTGCCCACGATCGAGAAGGCCAACGAGATCGACGATCGTCCGGTCGTGATCGACTTCCGCACCGACTACCGGGAGAAGGTGTACCCGATGGTCCCTGCGGGGGCGAGCAACGACGACGTCATCCTCGGTCCCGAGATCGGCGAAGGAGGTCGCTAGCCATGAACGGTCAGCACCACATCCTCAGTGTGCTCGTGGAGAACAAGTTCGGCGTGCTCTCACGCGTCGCAGGCCTGTTCGCGCGGCGCGGGTACAACATCTTCTCGCTCGCCGTGAGCCCCACCGAGGACGACCGCTATTCGCGGATGACGATCTTGGTCGACGGCGAGAGTGCGCCGATCGAGCAGGTGACCAAGCAGCTCAACAAGCTCATCCCGGTGATCAAGATCTCCGAGCTCGCCGCCGAGGACGCCGTCGAGCGCGAGCTGATGCTGGTGACCATCAAGGCCGGACAGGATGCCCGGTCGCAGGCCACCGAGCTCGCGGCGATCTTCGAGGCCAAGATCCTCGACGTCGGCTACGAGGCCATGACGCTGATGGTCGCAGGCCAGCCCGACAAGCTCGACGCGATGACCGACCTGCTCCAGCCGTTCGGTATCGTTGAGCTCCAGCGCACCGGGCGGATCGCGCTCCCCAAGCTGTCCCGCCAGCCCTCCAAGCTGCGGGTCGTCGCACCCAGGTCCGCCTGACTCCTCAACGTCGAACCCGAAGGAACCAACGATGCCCGCCACGATCTCCTACGACTCCGACGCCGACGCCGGCATGCTCTCGGGCAAGACCGTCGCGGTGCTCGGGTACGGCTCGCAGGGCCACGCCCACGCGCTCAACCTGAAGGACTCGGGCGTCGACGTGGTCGTCGGTCTGCGGGCCGGCTCGTCGAGCGCGGCCAAGGCCGAGCAGGCCGGGCTCACCGTCCTCACCACCGGCGAGGCCGTGCAGGCCGCCGACATGGTCATGGTGCTCCTGCCCGATACCGAGCAGAAGAAGGTGTACGAGGCCGACATCGCCCCGAACCTCAAGTCGGGGAGCTCGCTCGCGTTCGCGCACGGCTTCAACATCCACTTCGACCAGATCCACCCTCCGGCCGACGTCGACGTCTGGATGATCGCGCCGAAGGGCCCTGGGCACCTCGTGCGCCGCACCTACGAGGAGGGTGGCGGCGTGCCCGCGCTGGTCGCCGTCGCACAGGACGCGTCGGGTCACGCGCGCGCCCTCGCGCTCGCGTACGCCAAGGGCATCGGTTCGACGCGTGCCGGCGTGCTCGACACCACGTTCCAGGAGGAGACCGAGACCGACTTGTTCGGTGAGCAGGTCGTGCTCTGCGGCGGTCTCGTCGAGCTGATCCGCAACGGCTTCGAGACGCTGGTCGAGGCCGGGTACCAGCCCGAGTCGGCGTACTTCGAGACGCTGCACGAGGTGAAGCTCATCGTCGACCTCATCTACGAGGGCGGCATCGCCAACATGCGCTACTCGATCTCCGACACGGCCGAGTACGGCGACATGACCCGCGGGCCGCGCATCGTGACCCCGGCGACCAAGGACGAGATGAAGAAGATCCTCGGCGAGATCCAGAGCGGCGAGTTCGCCCAGGAGTGGATCGCCGAGAACGAGGCCGGCCGGCCCAGCTTCAAGAAGCTGCAGGCGGCCAGCGCAGGCCACCAGATCGAGTCGGTCGGCGAGGAGCTCCGGGCGATGATGCCCTGGATCGCAGCCGGCAAGGCCAAGCCCCGCGACGTCTCCGGGGGCTAGGGCAGCGAGTGGTGAGAAGCTGGCGGTGATCGTTCTCGCCGCCGTGGTCGGCTACCTGCTGGGGAGCTTTCCCTCGGCGGACCTCGTGGCCCGGATCGCCAGCAAGGGCGCGGTCGACATCCGGCGCAACGGGAGCGGCAACCCCGGCACGCTCAACGCCGCGCGTGTGCTCGGGAAGTGGTGGGGGGTCGTCGTCTTCGTTCTCGATCTCGCCAAGGGCATCGCCGCGGGCCTCGCCGGGTTCGCACTCGCGCGCGACGTCGGCGCGTACGTGGGAGCGACCGCGGCCGTCGGCGGCCACATCTTCCCGGTGTGGAGCCGCTTCCGCGGAGGCAAGGGGGTTGCCACCTCGGCCGGCGCGTGCCTCGCGGTGTTTCCGGCGTTCTTCCCGATCGACCTCGTGGCCTCGCTCTTCGGGACCCTCGTCTCGCGCCGCGCCGAGCGAGGGACCCAGATCGCGTGCGCGATCTGGGTCACTTCCGCCGCGCTGTGGTGGGCGTTCGACTGGCCCAACCTCTGGGGGCCCGAGCCGGGACCGGGGCTGCTCGCGTTCGCGGTCGTCGGCTCCGGAATGATCCTCTGGGCCTTCGCCGACGCGCGCCGGCGCGGCGCCGAATAGAGGTCGGTGAACCGATGCCGTCAGGCGGTCGGATCGGTGGCGGCGGGCCCGTCGGTCGCCACCGAGCTCGAGCTTGACTCGTCTGCCGCGGCCGCAAGCTGTACCTCCGCAGCCTGGATCTCCTGCACGATCCGGGTGATGTCGGCCTCCGCGTTCTCGGGCGCAGCCCCGGTCCGCTGGGCGTAGACGATGCTCCCTAGCGCCTCTTTGAGGTCACCGACCTTCTTCTTGGTCTTCTGCTCCTCGAGCTTCTCCTGCCCGGTCTCGGCCGCCTGCTGCACCTTCTCGGCGGCCTTGCTCGCGGTGTCCTTGACCTTGTCCAGGAATCCCATGAGCCCAGGTTAGGGCTACGACGCGCGCACAGGGCGCGCGACCAGATGGGGTACGTCCCTCTGAAGGAGCTCCTCGGGGCCGCCGACCTGGCTCAGCCCCTAGGACGAGGCCGCGGGGGACGTCACGGAACCCCGCCGTGCGCAGGACGCCGGCTGCCGGGGACTCCCGGGCGGCGAGACCGTCGATCTGCGCGGGCTCGATGCGAGACAGCCGCCCGTCCTCGGTGAGCCGGCTGAGCGCGTCGACCCTGTGGTCCGGGGACGCGAACGTCAGCAACGTGCGCCCTGCTCGTTTCAGGTAGGCCGCACAGCGCCCGGCGTCGAGCACCACGAAGGCCCCTGCCGGACGCGCGGGTCGACCGCGCTCGGCGGGATGGTCGGGCCAGGGGAGTGCGGCACCGTAGGGCTGTGTGGGATCGGTGGCGGCCAGCGTGATCCCGGCCGACCCGGGATCCGCGTCGCGCAGGCCGCGGAGGCGGTCGACCGCACCGGGCCACGCGAACTGCGCGGCGCCGAGCCGGCGACGAACTAGCCGCGGCGAGCCTGGCCGGACTCCTCGAGGGCGCGCAGCACGGGATACACGGCGGCGTAGCCGCCGGCGATCCCCTCGGCGCGGGCCGCCTCGCGGGTGACGACACCGTGCCGCGCGAGCAGCGCGTGCGCGTGCGCGCTCCGTCGGGCTCCCGCGCGGGCCGAGATGGGCGACGAGAGACCATCGACCGCGCGCTCCGGGAGGGCCGAGGCGGCGCAGATCCCCCGGGTCGAGGGCGGCGGGTGCCGCGCAGCTCGTCGAGCATCTTGGGGCGATCGCCGGCCACCCTCGCCGCGAGCACGTCGGCCTCGAGGCTGGAAGCCGGGATCGGGGTCCCTTGGAGCTGCTCGAGAGCGTCGAGCAGCGCGGCCGGCCCGTGACGTCGCTCGCCGACGCCCTGCCATGCGGGAAGGAATCGGGCCAGCGCCTCGGGATCGACCAGCACATCCTCGACCGCCAGGGCCCACGGCGCGTGCACGCGGGCGCCCAACGGGGTGAGCACGCAGACCCGCCAGTCGCCGATCTCGTCGCGAAATCGCTCGACCACGGCGAGCCGGTCGTCGGGGCAGGCGCCGGTGGCTTCGGCCTGCTCGTCCAGAAAGCGCAGGAGGTTGGTGGCGGCGAGCGGGCCCAGGCAAAAGTCGTCGGCCAGGCGGCGCACCGCGTCGTCGCGAGGCGCGGCCCGAAGCTCGCGAACGGTGGCGCCCAGTGCGCGCCCCAGCTCGAGTGGGCGTCCGCGGGAGTCGCCGTGCCAGAACGGGAGCTTGGCCGGCTCGCCCGGGGCGGGGAGCACGACCATTCGATCGTGGGTGATCTGGTCGATGCGCCAGGTGGACGCGCCGAGGACGAACGTCTCTCCCGGCCGGCTCTCGTAGACCATCTCCTCGTCGAGCTCGCCCACGCGCGTCCCGTCGGGGAGGAAGACACCGAACCGGCCACGATCGAAGATGGTGCCCGCGTTGGTGACCGCGACCCGCTGGGCGCCGTGGTCTCGCCCCGCCGCTCGGCCGCGAGGCAGATGCCGGCGATCGGGGCCCGGAGGTTCTTCTCCACGTCGACGGCGAGGGCCTTGAGGGGGAGACGTAGACCACCCGGGTGCGGGCCTTGGGGTCGGGTGGTGGCTCGCCGGTGCACCGGTCGATGGCCCAGAGGAAGGCGGCGAGCGTCTTGCCCGATCCGGTCGGGGCCAGGATCAGGGTGTGGTCGCCGCCCGCGACCGCGGGTCAGCCCTGGGCTTCGGTGGGCGTGCCGAAGGTGGTGCCGAACCACTCCCGCACCGCCGGGGAAAAGAGCTCGAGCGACGCCGCCACAGGATCACCGTACCCCCGGCCTGCGACACGCCGTCCAGCGCTTTGGCGTCGCCAAACCGCGACTATCGCGGTCTGCTGACGCCAAAGCCCCGCGGAGGGTGCGGCCTTCAGCGTCTGGGGAGGGTGGCGAGGATGGCGTCGGCCCAGGCCACGTCGGGGCGGGGGCGGCGCCGGGCCGCGAGCTTGTCGGGGACCTCGATCTCGAGGCGCACGAGCGCGCCGCCCAGGGTCTTGCCGAGGTTGTCGGCGCGCAGGCTCCGGGGCCCGCCGCCGCCGAGCGCGCCGCGCATCACGAAGTTGAGGGCGCGCACGTTTGGTGCTTCGTAGCGCTCCACCCCGCCGAGCACCATCGACCCGAAGTGCGCCTTCACCCGCGCCGCGGTGACCTCTCGCACCACGAGCGCGTACACGTCGTCGTCGTCGGCGAACAGCGCCACGTCGGCGGTGTCGCCCTTGTCGCCGGCGCGGTAGCCACAGAGCTCCCGGAGCGCGAGCCGCATCACGCCGTCACACCTCCTCGATGGTGATCGTCACGTGCGGGTCGACGAGCGCCTTGTCGACGAGCGTCGGCCAGATACCCAGCAGCTCGGTCACACCTCCGGCCATGCCCCGGCCCATGCCGGTGAGCCCGGCCGGGGGCGCGCTGAGTGCGAGCGGCACCAGCTCGCGGCCGACCGCAGTCGCGGTGCGCTCGTCGTCGCAGCGCCACGCGACCCGCATCACGCATTCGGACGGCTCCACCCCCTCGGGCAGCGGCGGAACGGTCGGTCCACCGAGCGCACGCACCCCCCATTCCTCGAAGCACCACTCCTGCACCTCGAGGCCGGCCATCTCCACCCGCTTCGCGAGGATCGCTGCCGTCGCGCGCGCCTTCTCGGGCGCGTCGGGCCACGAGAACGCGACCCGGGTCTCACCGGCCCAGCCCGCGTGGTGCGCGAGCAGCGCCTTGTACGTGCCGGTCGCCGGTCGACCGCGCACGCCCGACACCCGCACCCGATCACCACCCAGGTCCTCGAAGTGCGCGGACGAGAAGTCGGCGACGACGTCGGGCGCGAAGTAGGCCGCGGGATCGTGCACCTCGTAGAGCAGTTGGTGGCGAACGGTGTCGACGTCGACGCGCCCACCCGACGCGGCGGGCTTGGTGATCACCGCGGCGCCGTCGGCGTCCACCTCGGCAATGGGATATGGGAGCTTCCAGGGTTCGGGGATCGTCCACCACTCGCCGGAGAAGTTGCCTCCCGCCACCTGACCCGAGCACTCGAGCAGGTGGCCAACGAGGATCCCCGCGGCGAGACGGTCCCAGTCGTCGCGCGCCCAGCCGTGCTCGTGGACCAAGGGTCCGAGGAACAACGCCGCGTCGGCGACCCGGCCCGTGATCACGATGTCGGCACCCTGCGCGAGTGCGTCGGCGATCGGGAACGCGCCGAGGTAGGCGGCGGCGAACAGCGGGTCGGTGCCGAGCGAGTCGCACGGCTCGCCCGTCTCCATGTTCGCGAGGCCGCCCGCGGTCTCGTCGCGCACGGACCCGAGGCGTGACATGAGGTCGTCGCCGAGCACGGTGGCGATCTTGAGCCCCGACACCCCGAGACGTCTCGCAGTCTCGACGGCCGCGTGGGCGGCACCGCGGGGGTTGATGCCGCCGGCGTTGGTGATCACCTTCGTGCTGCCGTCGAGCACGGCAGGGATCGCAGCCGCGAGGTAGCGGGGCAGGTCACGCGTGTAGCCGAGCGACTCGTCGCGGGCGCGATCCTTCTGCAGGATCGCGAGGGTCAGCTCGGCCAGCGCCTCGAGGCACAGGTAGTCGACACCCTCGGCCAGCAGCCCCTCGACGGCGCGCGGGGTGTCGCCGTAGAACCCCTGCCCGCCCCCGAGCCGGATGCTCACGCCACCTCCCCCCGGGATTGTTCAGGAATGAGCGGATAGCGCTCCTCGGCGCACAAGCCCGGCGTGGATTGGGGCGTGGATCGGGGGACGGAGCGCTCAGGCATGAACGGCGGGGCGGCGGTCGGCCCAGGGAGCCGTGGCCTCGAGCTGGGCCGCCACTCGCAACAACAGGTCTTCGCGCCCCCATGCGGCGACGAGATGGATCCCGATCGGCATCCCCGAGGCACTGGTTCCCACCGGAACGTTGATCGCCGGCTGGCCGGTGACGTTGAAGAAAGGGGTATAGGGCACGAAGCTCGCGCCCCGCGCGAACCCGGCGAGCGGGTCGTTGGGGGTCTGGAGCACTCCGAGCTCGGGCGGCAGCTCACCGAGCGTCGGGGTCAGGAGCAGGTCCCACCCGTCGACCTCCCACCACTTGGCCAACCTGCGGGTCGCGGTCTGCATCGCGAACTGCGCGTCCATCAGCGTGACGGCCGTCTCCTCGCGTCCTCGTTCGGCGAGGTACCAGGTCAACGGCTCGACGTCGTCGGCGGTGAGCTCGCGCCCGATGAGCCGGCCTGCGCGAGCGAGGTTGGACGCGGCCATCCCGTTCCACATCGCGAGGAACGCGCCCGTAATGTCGCGCTCGGCCAGCACGTCGGGGTGTGCGGGCTCCACGTGGTGCCCGGCCGCCTCGAGCAGCCGGCCGGCGTGCTCGGTTGCGGCGACGCAGTCGGGCGCGACCGGCTTGCCCGTCGCGGGGACGGTGGTGCACAGGCCGATGCGGAGCCGGCCGGGATCCGCGCCGACCTCGTCGCGATACGGCCGGGTCGGGATGGGTGCGACGACCGCGTCACCCGGTTCCGGTCCCGCGACCGCGTCGAGCAACGCGGCGCAGTCGCGCACCGAGCGTGTCAGGGCGAACTGCACCGAGAGCGGTCGGGCGATCTCACCGCTCGGCGAGACGGAGATGCGCCCGCGCGACGTCTTGAGGCCGACGAGCCCGCAGCACGACGCGGGGATGCGTATGGAGCCGCCGCCGTCGGACGCGTGAGCGAACGGCACGATCCCTGCCGCAACCGCGGCCGCAGAGCCGCCGCTCGACCCGCCTGGTGTCCGGGTGGGGTCCCAGGGGTTGCGGGTCGGGCCGTACGCGAGTGGCTCCGTCGTCGGCATGATGCCGAGCTCGGGCGTGTTGGTGCGGGCGATCGTGACGAGTCCGGCGTTACGGAAGCGCTGCGCGAGGGCGGTCGTGTGCGGCGCACGGAAGTCGGCATCCTTGAGCGCCCGCATGCCGTCGTGCCAGGGTTCGCCTTCGTACCCGCAGGTGAGGTCCTTGAACAGGAACGGTACGCCGCAAAACGGGCCCGCGGGCAACGCGGCGCTCGCAGCCTCCTCCCGGCCGCGGTCGTAGCGCTCGGTGGTGAGCGCGTTGAGCCGGGGCTGGGTCGCCTCCGCCCGGGCGATGGCCGCTTCGACCAGCTCGGTGGGCGTCGCCTCCCCGCGCCGGACGAGCTCGGCCTGCGCGGTCGCGTCGAGCGTGGCGAGATCGTCGGTCATGACGTCACCCTCACGCTGCGAACACCGGCGGGCGGCGTTCGGCCCACGGGTGGGCCGCTTCGAGTTGGGCCGCAACCCGGAGCAGCACGTCCTCGCGGCACGCCGCCGCGACGAGCTGTACGCCGATTGGCAGCCCCGATGCCGAATGGTAGAGCGGCAACGAGATCGCAGGCTGGCCGGTCACGTTGAACGCGGCCGTGAACGCCGCGTACGGCGTCTGCCGCGCGGTCGCCAGGAACGGGTCGCCGTCGGTCGGGTTGAGGAAGCCGAGCCGCGCCGGCGGTGCGCCGAGGGTGGGTGTGAGGAGCAGGTCGAAGCTCCCTCCGTGCCACCACTGCAGCACCCGGCGGGTCCAGGCTTGCGCGGTTTGGAGCGTCTGGGCGTAGGCGAGCGCGGTGACCGAGCGGCCCATCTCCGCGAGCGCCCACGTGCCCGGCTCGACGTCCTCCGCGGTGATCGGTCGTCCGACGATTCGTGCCAGCTCCTCCACGTCGACGAGCGTGTTGGTCGCGAGCACGTTGACGAACAGCTCGAGCAGCTCGGTCTCCTCGAGCGCCGCGGGAGAGGCCGGCTCCACCGAGTGGCCCAGTGCCTCCAACATCCGCGCGGCCTCCTCGGCGGCGACCACGCACTCCTCGTCGACCTCGGCCATCGCCGCCGGCGCGGTGGTGCGCAGCCCGATCCGCAGCCGGCCCGGTGGCGTCCCCACCTCCGCGAGGAAGGGTCGTGCGGGAGGCGGCGCGGTGTAGGGGTCGCCCGGCATCTCACCGCTCACCGCATCGAGCACCGCGGCGCAGTCGCGCACCGAGCGCGTGACCACGTGTCGCGCGACGAGCCCGTTCCACGACTCGCCCTCGTGTGGGCCGAGCGACGTACGCCCGCGGGTCGGCTTGAGCCCGACGAGCCCGCACTCGCTGGCCGGGATGCGGATCGAGCCGCCGCCGTCGCCCGCGTGTGCGACCGGGACCATGCCACTCGCCACCGCGGCGGCCGACCCGCCGCTCGACCCGCCGGTGCTGTGATCGGTGTCCCAGGGATTGCGGGTGGGGCCGTAGGCGTGGGGCTCGGTGGTCGCCTGCAGACCGAACTCCGGTGTGTTCGTCTTGCCGATGACCACGAACCCGGCCTGCTCGAGCCTTGCGAAGAGGTACGAGTCCTCGGTGCCGACGTGGCCGATTTGCTTGAGGAGCTCGTTGCCGAGATGCAGTGGCGCGCCGGCGAGCTCCCCGTCGAGGTCCTTCACCACGATGGGAACCCCGGCGAACGGGCCCTCGAGCGGTTTGCGGGCTGTCGTGTGCCCCCGCTCGAACAGCGGGTGGATCACCGCGTTCAGCTCGGGGTTGCACTTCTCGACCCGGGTGATGGCGGCGTCGACGAGCTCAAGCGGGCTCAGATCGCCGTCGCGCACGAGCTCGGCCTGGGCGGTCGCGTCGAGGGTTGCGAAATCAGTCATGGCGCAAACCGTAGGCGGCGCGATCGCGGCAGGTCGACTGGGGTCGACCATCGTCGGGTTAGGTTCCCCGCCATGACGGCGGAGCCTGAGCCGACGCGAGGTGCCGAGCCGGGGCCGTTGCTCCTGCGCGAACTGGTGCGCACCTCGGCGCGCGTCTACCGCCGCCGGTTCAAGGCGGTGGCCGGCACCGCGGCCGTGATCTTCGCGGTCGTCGCGATGGTCGATGCGCTCGTCGACACGCTGCTCGACTTCCCTGACCGCAGTACCGTGGTCAGCCTGCTGTTCCTCGCCGCCACGAGCGTGAGCGCGCTGGGCTCGACCTTCTACGCCGGCCTCATCGACGAGGTCGTCGGCGGCGAGCTCGACGACCGCCCGACCCCGCGGTTCCGCTACGTCGTCCGTGACCTCCCCTGGCTCCGGCTGCTCGTCGCCGACTTCGTGATCTCGGTCATCGTGCTCGTGACCGGCGCCGGCTTCGTGGTCGTGGGCCTGGTGGCGTTCACGTTCGTGTGCCTGGTCGGCCCGATCATCAACATCGAGCGCCACAGCCCATGGCACGCGTTCCGCCGTTCGACGCGACTGGTCGCGCCGCACTTCGCGCTGACGCTCGTGTTCATCACGATGCCCGTGCTCGTCGAGCACGCGATCGTGCACGCGCTCCAGGCCCAGGTCGGGCTGGACGCCTGGGTCGAGCTCGTCGGGCTGCATGCGGTGCTCGGCATCGCGATCGGCTCTGTCGTCGGGCTCAACGAGACGGTGCTCGCGTACGCGCTGATCATCCGTGACCACGTACGCACGTCGGCAACGCGCGGCTCACCAGCCCCGTAGGTCCACCGGCCAGACGTCGGTGACGTGCTCCCCGTCGATCACGTGCATGCGGTCGTGATAGGCGACGGTCGGGTCGACGTGGGCCGGCCACACGCGAATCCGGTCTCCGACGCGGACCGGCTCGTCGGGTCTGAACGTGAGGTGCTCGTCGGAGACGAGCCACACCTCGCCACCGTCGATCTCCGGGTCACCGTGGTCCATCCCGAGCGCCTTGAGCCCGCAGTCGACGACGGCGTGGCGTGCCGAGACGCTGATCACGGTCGTCTCCAACCAGAGCGCGGGTCGGAACGCCGGGATCATCGGAGCGAAGGCCGTGTCCATGAGCGCGTAGGAGCCGGCCTGGATCTCGGTGGCCCACTCGTTGAGGTCGTAGGTGCCGGTGGCGCCCGCCGAGACGACCTCGCCGCCGACGCTGCGGTGCGCTTCGAGCAGGAGCTCCATGGCCGCCTCGGTGGCACGGCGGCGCTCGTCGCGATCGGCGAACAGGTACACGTGTCCCTCGTAGCCCATGACGCCGCGGACCTCGAGACCGAGGGCACGGGCCTCATCCGCAAGACGTGGTGCGTCGGCCGGCGCACAGCCGCAGCGGGGGAGGCCGACGTCGACATCGACCAGCACTTCGCGAATGCCGTTGCGCGCCGCGGCCGCGATGGTCGCCGACGAGTCGACCGCAACGGTGACCCGCCCTTCGCAGTCGCTCATCGCCCGCAGGCGCGTGTCGTCGACCGTCTCGTTCGCGAGGAGCAGATCGTCGCCGAGCCCTGCGGCCGCCATGCCGACGATCTCCCGCGGGGTCGCGCAACTGAACGCCCGGTGGCCGAGCTCGGCCTGTCGTTGCGCCAGCACCGTCGTCTTGTGCGCCTTGACGTGGGGGCGGCAACGCGCACCGGGCAACGTGACGGCCATGTGGGCCAGATTCGCGCCAAGGGTCGCAGCGTCGACGACGAGTGCCGGAGTGGGGAGCTGGTGGCGGTTCACGGCCGGGATGGGGGCCCGGCGCGGGCCCCGAGGCCGAGGAGGGGGTCCATCTGCGCGAGCATGGCACCCGAGAGGAGCGGCGTTGAGCGGCGAGGAGAGGGCACCGGGTTGGTACGCCGACCCCTGGGGCACCCAGGGGGAGCGGTACTACGACGGCACCGCCTGGGCGCGCACGACCCGACGCCCCGGCGGGCTCGACGACGCCCCCGATCGCCAGACCGCCCCGGCTCAGGCGCTCGCGGCGACCGGCGGCGAGGTGGGCGCCGGACAGGCCGCCGGGGCGTCGGGTCGTGCCCAGGTGCCCGTCGTCCCGCCCGGATGGCACCCCGACCCGTGGGGGACCGCGGCGCTGCGCTGGTGGGACGGCACCCGCTGGACCGGCCACGTGAGCGGAGTGGTCACGGTGCCGAGCCCGACCAGCGAGCGCGAGGCCTCACGTTGGGCACGGTTGGCGATGTTGTGGGCCGGCCCGGCGCTGGGCCTCTACGCGATCTCGAGCGCGTTCCAGGCCATCTGGATCGCTGAGCACTGGGAGGAGATCTCGAACGACGGCGGTCGCATCCCGGACGGCGCGAGCACGTTCGCCTCCACCATGGGTCAGCTCGCGTTCCTGGCTCTCGGCGCGGCGGCCGTCATGTTCCTGATGTGGTTCTACCGCTCGGCCGCGTTCGCGGCGGCGAGCGGCCTCCCGGCGCGGCGGCGCAAGGGACTTGCCGTGGCTTCGTTCGTCATTCCGGTCGTCAACCTATGGTGGCCCTACCAGTCGACGTGTGACCTCCTGCCACAGGGTCACCCGGCGCGTCGGAAGGTGCTGCGCTGGTGGCTCTTGTGCCTGGGCTCGGCGGTGGCTGGGCTCGCGATCGTCGGCAGCGCGTTTGTCGACGACACGGTGCTGGCCGCCACGACGGCCGTGACGGTGGGCCTGGCGCTGTTCGCCGCCGTCGCTGCCAGAGACATGATCGTCTCGGTGGTCGCTGCGCACGGCGAGCTGTTGGTGCCGACGCGCATTTGACGGCTACCTACCGGTCCAGCGCGGCGCTCGCTTCTCCGCGAACGCCACGGCTCCCTCGATCGAGTCCTTCGACGCGAACACCTCGTTCGCGAGCTCGTAGTTGCGCGGCCACGCGTCCTCTTCACTGAGCTCACCGGCCTCGCGCACCATCTGCAGCGAGTTGCGCACGGCGAGCGGTCCGTTCACCGCGATGCGGTCGGCAAAGGCGATTGCCTCCTGCATCAACCGGTCGGGGGGTACGACCAGGTTGACCAGTCCCAGCTCGTGGGCGCGGCGGGCGTCGATCGGGTCGCCGGTGATCGCGATCTCGGTCGCGATGGCGAGCGGGATCCGCTTGGGCAGGCGTAAGAGACCGCCCGCGGCGGCGAAGAGGCCCCGCTTGGCCTCGGGGAGTCCGAACGTCGCGTGGTCGGCCGCGACCACGAGGTCGCAGGCCAGCATGATCTCGAAGCCGCCCGCGAGCGCCGGCCCGTTGACCGCGGCGATGAGCGGCTTGGGGAACGCGCGGCGGATGAGGCCCGCGAAGTTGCCGCGCTCGGTTGCCATCTCGGCCCCGCGACCCTGGGCGATGAGTTTGAGGTCGGCGCCGGCGCTGAACGTCGGGCCCGCGCCGGTGACGATGACCGCCTGTACCGTGTCGTCGGCCTCGAAGCCGTCGAGCGCGGCTTCCACGCCCTGGGCCAGATCCGCGTTGACGGCGTTGCGCGCCTCGGGACGGTTGAGGGTGAGGATCCCCACGCCACCTCGCTGCTCGGTCAGGACCGCGGCCATGTGCTGTGCTCCCTTGTCGGAGGAGTGGAGGCTCCGGAGACTAGGGCGCTTCGACGGCGCCTGCCGCTTCGCCGTGAAACGCGGCCGGGAGTGCGTCGAGCGCGTCGGCGAAGCGAGGCCGTACGGCTCGGGCGACGAGCAGAACCGCGAGCATCCGCGACGCGGCCGCCACTGTGGTCTCCCGGAGGCCGACCGCGTGGGCCAGGGGTCCCTGGATCGCCAGCCCGACCGGATAGAGGACACCGAGGATCACGATGAGCAAGGACAGCACGCGGCCGCGAACCGCCGCGGGCGCCCGGAGCTGGGAGATGCTCGTGAAACTCGACACCGCGCCGAGGTAGAGGAACCCTACGACGGCGACCGCGAGGCACGCGAGGAGGAGGGTCGGCATCAGCGCGTACACGACGAGGGCGGGAGGAAGACCCCAGAGCACGAAGAGCAGGACTCGCCTGCTGGGGAAGTGTGTGGCGAGCGGACCGAGCGAGAGTGCCATCGCCACCGCCCCGACGCCCTGGGCCCTGACGGGCGCCGCCGTGGCGTTGGCGCCCGCGTCGAACACGAGCTGTGGCATCGCCGGGATCAGCCCGATGAACGGCGCGGCGAAGAAGGTGTTGCACAACAGGTAGCCGACGACGACTCGTAGCCCCGGGTCACGGCGCGTGTACACGACGCCGTTTCGGAACGCGCCAGCAGCGAGGTGCGGTCGTGGGGCGCGGGCGGAGGCAGTTGCAGCCCGGCCACCACCGCGATGACTGCGAAGCAGCTGAGGGCGTTCGATCCGAACGCCCAGGCGTAGCCGCCGATCCCGATGACGCCGCCCGCCAGTGCGGGACCGATCACGCGGCCCAGGTTCCACTGCGCGGACGACAGCGCGACCTCGCCGACGAGGTCCTCCTCGGGCACGAGGTCGGGGAGCAGCGTCTCGGTGAAGGTCGTGCCGAGCAGGAGCGGTGGACGAGAGAGCCAATCGGCCAGGACGCCGCCGAACCGTGAGACCAACCCACTCGGCAGGAACCCGGCAGCCGCGGCCAGAACGGTCCAGCCGCTGTTGCCCGTCCGTGCGGTGACGAGGATGCCCACTCCCACGGTCTTCATCCACGTGCCGATGTTCGACACGAACGCGCCCGTCCAGAGCATGGCGGACTTCGGTGTCGAGACGGCGCGAAGGAGCGGTTCAGGGTGCTGCCAGCGCATCGCCCGCCTTTGCGATAACAATCTGGCGGGATGCGTGCACGGGTAGGGCTCCTCTTCGCGGCGGTGGCGGCGCTCGCCGCCTGTGGTGCCGACAGCGACGCTGCGGGTCGCGGCGGCGAGCGCACGACGGCGAACCGCACGGCAAACGGGTCGTCGTCCTCCCCGACCATCGCGACCTCGACGTCACCGCCGACGTCACCGCCGACGTCACCGCCGACTTCACCGGCGTCCGCAGCGGTCCCGGACGGCGACGACGCGGCGGTCAGCTCGGTCTCCGACGGCGACACGATCGTGCTCGTCGGAGGGACCCGGGTCCGTCTGATCGGCATCGACACCCCGGAGACGCGTCACCCCAGCAAGCCGGTGCAGTGCTTCGGGGCGGAGGCGAGCGCGCACACCCGCTCGCTTCTCCCGGCCGGAACCGCGGTGCGCCTCGCCTACGACGTGGAGCGGTTCGACCGCTATCGGCGCACGTTGGCCTACGTGTACCGCCTGAGCGACGGCTTGTTCGTGAACGCGGCCCTCGTGCGTGAGGGCTACGCCCAGGCGTACACCTATCCACCCAACGTCGCCCATGCCGACGAGCTCGTCGCGCTCGCCCGTGAGGCCCGTGAGGCAGGCCGCGGCCTCTGGAGCGGGTGCGCGGGGTTCGGCGCGCCTGCCGGCCCGCCGCCGAGCGTGGCCTCTGGTCCGGCCGCAGGAACCGGTTGTGATTCCGCCTATCCCGGAGTGTGCATCGCTTCGCCACCACCGGATCTGGACTGCCCGCAGCTCAGAGAGCGCCGGTTCGCGGTGATCGCCCCGGACCCCCACGGCTTCGACCGCGACGGCGACGGTCTCGGCTGCGAGACCTAGAGGCTGCGCCGGCAGGCGCAGCCGTGGGCCCGAGCGGCCCGGCGCCGAAGGCGCCATGAGCGAAAAACCGGTTCACCGACCGAACGGAGCTCGCGCTTCTCCGCGTACCCTGTAGCCGATGACGGGGACACCGCGACCGAAGGGCCGCATCGTCGAGGCCGGGAACTTCCCGACCCGCTACGAGGCCGATGTCGCGATCACCCTGCTGCGCGAGAACGACATCGAGGCGATGGGCAAGAACGGGGATGCCGACGGCTGGGCACCCCACTTCGCGCTTGTCGACGGCTACCGGGTGATGGTGTTCGACGACGATCTCGATGCCGCACACGCGCTTCTGCGCGCGGCGGCGTTGGCTGAGGGTGATCCGGATCCCGACGCGGGGCCAGCGGCTCGCTAGCCGTCGACCGGCTCGGCTCGGCGCGCGAAGCTGCCGAGGACGACGGTCTCCGGTCGCGCGTCGCCCTCCCAGGTCCACTCCGCGATCTGCGACAGCGCCCGGCGCCCGGTCGCGGCGCGCACCAGATCGAAACGATCGGTCCGAGCCGTGGCCGTGAATTCGTCCTTGCCGAACGTCGACTCGCCGGCCCCGCTGATGACGCGCAGCCGGCCGACGCCCGCATGCCGTCGGGCTTCGGCGATCCGATCCCCGAGCCAGTCGAACGCGATCGCGATCAATTGGCTGTCGCGGGCGCCCGGCATCTCGAGCGCGTCGCGGCTGTCGTGCTCGTGGGTCGCGAGGTCGGCGATGAACTGCCCGGACACCGCCCCGAAGCTCGCGACCAGCGGCTCTACCTGGAGCGCGTCCGCCTCCGATGCAGTGAGCATCTCGTCGAAGAGCATGTCTCGCCGCGCGTCGACCTGGGCAGCGGTCCACGCGGCGGTCGCGACACCGTCGACCCGACCGTTGAGGATGTCGTCCGGGATGCCCGCGAGGTGGGCGACGATGTCGCCCACGCGTCACTCGGGTGTCGCCGGGGCGATCGCGTCGATGCGGGTCTGATCGGCACGGTCGAGCACGGCTCGGATCCGAGCGCGCGACGCCGCGTAGGCGCGGCGTCGTCGGGCTGGTCGGTCATCGGGCCTCCGGGGCCGGGGCGCCGCCTGACGCTACCGCCGCACCCGCTCGGCCGTCTCGCGGACGCGCGCCAGGACCTCTGGGACTCCTTCGACGTGGCGGTCCCGCATGAGCACCCGGCCGTCGACCACGACCGTGTCGACCGACGGGCCGGCTCCCGAGTACACCGCGGCGTCCAGGAAGGGTGCCGGGACGAGCTCGGGACGCTCCATGTCGACGAGGAGGAAGTCGCACGGCTCGCCCACCTCGAGCGGCGTCGCGCCCAGCGCCGGGGCGTGGCGACCGGTGACGATGTCCCATGCGTCTGGCGCGGGGAGCATCGCCGGATCACCGCTCGCGTGCTTCTGGAGCAGCGCCAGGGCCTTGATCTCGGCGAGCAGGTCGAGCGCGTTGTTGGAGGCCGCGCCGTCGGTGCCGAGCCCGATCGCGACTCCCGCGTCGCGCGCGTGTGGGTACGGGAACGCGCGACCGACCGCGAGCTTCATGTTCGACGACGGGTTCGTGACGATCGTCGCACCCCGCTCGGCGACGAGTGCGAGCTCGTCGGGCTCGAGCCAGACGCCGTGGGCGATGATCGTGCGTTCGTGCAGCGCGCCGAGGCGGTCGAGGTACTCGACGGGGCGGCACCCGTGCGCCGCGACGCAGTCTGTGACCTCTTGGCGGGTCTCCGCGAGGTGGATGTGAATCGGCGCGTCGTGCGCCGCCGAGAGGTCGGCCACGAGTCGGAGCGCGTCCTCGCTGACCGTGTAGATCGCGTGCGGCGAGAGCGAGCCGGTGATCCGGGATCCGAACTCATCTCGGAGCCGAGCCAGGCCTTCGGAGGCGTCTTGGGGGCGCGCGCCTTCGGGTGCGCCGTCGAACTCCAGGATCGGCTGGCCGACGGTGGACCGGATGCCCGCGTCGAGCACCGCGCGCGCGACGTCGTGCTGGTGCCAGTACATGTCCCAGAACCTGGTGGTGCCGGAGCGGATCATCTCGAGACAGGCGAGGCGGGTGCCCCAGTAGACGTCCTCGCCCGTGAGCTTCGCCTCGGCGGGCCAGATGCGCGTCTGGAGCCACTCCATCAGCGGGAGGTCGCCACCGTAGCCGCGCAACAGCGTCATGGCAGCATGCGTGTGGCCGTTGACGAGGCCGGGGCAGATCGCCATGCCGCGCGCGTCGAGGTGCTCGTCGCCGGCCTGTGACGCGACGCCCGGTCCGAGCTCGGTGATCGTCCCGTCGACCGCCCGGAGGCCGACGACGGCGTCGTCGAGCCGGGCTCCGGTCACGGTCAGGGCCGTCATCGCGGGGCCTCGGCGAGCGCGGGGAGCACCGCGTCGAGGTCGGAGCACAGGCGGGACCGGTTCGCGGCGACGCCTTCCGAGTACTGCTCGAACGAGAGCGGCGTGGGTTCGATGCCGTTGGCCGGGTTGTCGACGACGCAGATCGCGGCGTAGGCGATCCCGGCCTCGCGGGCCAGGATGCACTCGGCCGCGATTGTCATGCCGACGAGGTCTCCGACCTGAGCGAGCGCGCGCACCTCGGCAGGCGTCTCGAAGCGCGGTCCCCGGGTCTGGGTGTAGATGCCGCCATCGAGGATCTGGGAGTCGGTGTGGGCGCGCCACGTGTCGATTACACGATGGCGCCAGGCATCGTCGAAGCCGGGCACGCTATGGCTCGACGCGTCGTCGAAAAGGGTCGGGTTCACGTCCGGTGCGTAGAAGTCGTCGGGGCACACCACGGTCCCGACCGGCCAGTCGAGGCGCAGGCTCCCCACGGAGGAGATCCCGAGCGCCCGGTCGCAGTCGGCGAGCATCAGCGCACGAACGTGGGACACGTGGTCGACCTCGTGGGCGCGCACGAAGCCGTTGCTGCCGTGACGCTCGAGGACGAGGTGGGTGCCGGCGTCGAACATCGTGATGCCGCCGTGCTCGACGCGCGCGGCGCCTGATCCGAACCGGCTGGAGCGCAACCCACTTCCCGCGATGACGGCGAGGCGTCCCATGCGCGCCATCTTGGCACCTGCGGGTCAGCCCGACGCGAGCGCTCTCCACAGCGCGCGGTAGCTCGGGTATTCGAGGCCCGGTTGCACGTAGCCCGACCGGACGAGCTCCGCGTGCAGCGCCGGCAGCGACCGGAACGGCAGGCCGGCGTCGACGTGGTGTGCCAGGTGCAGGCCTGTGTGGTACGGGACGATCGTGAACCGGGCCGGCCACGACTGGCGCACGGAATGGGTGGTCTCGCGCCGGTCTGGCGACGCCTTGAGCCCGCCGTGCTCGGCGATGGCGCGCAGACGGTTCATCACCCGCCAGACGGTGTGCATCGGGAGCTGCCACAGGAACAGGTACAGCCACGGGTGACCGGCGAGCAGGAACACCGCGAGGACGACGACCTGCACGCCGACGATGCTCCACGCCTGGCGGCGGGCCCCCGCGTCGTCGGCGCGGAGCCCGCGCAGCAGGCCCCGGGTCTGCTTCCAGCCGGTGATACCGAACGCATCGCGGGTCAGCTTGCGTCGCATCGAGTCAAGCGAAATCGGGTAGCCGCGGTAAAGGGGGATGTCGGGCTCGTCTTGCCCGAACTCCTCGCGGTGATGGGCCATGTGGCCGCGGCGGTACAGGTCGATCGGGACCATCACGGGATACGCGATCAGCCACCTGCCGACGAGATCGTTCGCCTTCCGGTTCGCGAACAGGAGCCGGTGCGCGGCCTCGTGCATGAGGATGAAGAACCGGGCGAGCACGGGCCCCATGAGGAGGAACGCGACGACCCAGGTGATCGGGTGGTCGATGCGAACTGCGATCGCGACGATCGCGACGGTCAGCGCGTACAGCAACGCGACGTTGAGGGCGTTGCGCAACGACGGGATGCGGCGCAGCTGCTCGCGCAGTTCTGGCACCGGCTTGCCGGAAGGGGTAACCCGGCTGGCCGGGTCGGGAACGACCAGCAGCTCGGGGTCCGGGAGCACGGTGGCGACCATGACCCGATACGTTACGATGATTACAGCATATGCAGCAATTACGTAACGCCTCCTGGGCGGTGCGGGCGCGCGACCCGATCGAGCGACCGCTGTCGGCCCGGTCCGTGATCGCGAGCCTCCTGCTTGGTCGCAGCCCGGCCCGGGCCTCGTCGGGCGACCTCGTGCGGTGGTGCGGTCTGTTCGGGATCGCCCCCGGCACGGCCCGCGTCGCGCTGCACCGGATGGTCGCGGCCGGCGAGCTCGACCGCGGCGAGCGCGCGTACGAGCTGTCCGGGCGTCTTGCCGGTCGCCAGGAGGAGCAGCGCGCCGGACTCGCCGGGCAGACGCGGCGCTGGGACGGGGCCTGGCGGATGGCGGTCGTCACGGCGGAGCGCCGACCCGCAGGAGCGCGCGCCGCGTTGCGTACCGGGCTCCGAGGGGCTCGCCTCGCCGAGTGGCGCGAGGGCGTGTGGCTCCGTCCCGACAATCTGGATCTGGTTGAGGACCCGCGCTGCGAGTGGCTCGAGGTCGTCCCCGAGCGGGACCCCGTCGCGCTCGCGGCGGAGCTGTTCGCGCCCGCGGTCTGGGCGCGCCGGGCGCGCACCCTGGCCGCCAGCCTCGATGTGGTCACCGAGGAGCTCGCGGCGGGTGACGAGGGACTCGTGCGCGACGCCTTCGTCTACGGCGCGGCCGCCGTTCGCCATCTGCGTGCCGACCCGCTGCTGCCCACCGCGCTCGTGCCGGCGGGCTGGCCGGGACGCGAGCTGCGTGACGGCTACCGGCGCTTCCAGCGCGCGTTCGACCGCGCCGCCCAAGACTGGTTTCGCACCACCCGCTGACGAACCCCCCGTTCTCGGCACGATTCGGGCCCTAATAGGGCCCCGAACGTGCCGAGAAACGGTCGAGGTCAGTAGCGGAGGTCGGCGACGATGCCGTAGTGGTCCGACGCGACCATGCCGTCGACGGGTGCGACACCGAGCAGCTCCGCGTGCAGCACGTGGCCGACACCGCCGAGCTTCGGTGGGCCCACCATCACGTAGTCGATGCGCCGGTTTACGTCGAGGTTGCTCGTCGCCCACGGGTTCTCGTTCGACCACGTGTTGCCGGCGCCCTCGCCGGCCTGCTCCCACGCGTCGCGGAACCACACGCCGCGCACCGGTGCCGCCGCTCGACCCGTCAGCATCCGGATCTCGTCGCAGTCCGGGTCGGCGTTCAGATCGGTGCCGAGGACCGGAGGGAAGGTCCGCGGCCGTGTCTCGCGCACGAAGGCGCAGATGGCGCGCACCTGCTCCTGACGGATCGCGCCGTGGTCGCCACGCCACGAGAGATGTGCGCAGAAGCACTGGATCGCGCCGCGCGGCCCGTCGACCTCGGCGAACACGCAGATTCGCTCCTCGCCCTCGTCGTCGACGACGCCACCCGCCTCACGCGGCAACGTCCGCACCTCGGTACGGATGATCGGCCAGCGCGAGACGATCGCGTTGCCCGCGTGCACGCCGTCGGCGACGACGAGGTTTGACGCGAACACGTGGTCGAACCCGCCGAGCGCCGTAGCCAGCTCGGCGGCCTGGGATCGACCGCCGGGCTCCTCCCAGACCTCGCACAGCAGGCAGACGTCAGGCTCGACGCGCCGGAGGTGCTCCGCGATCGCAGGGCTGCGTGCCTCCCAGTCGGCGTAGCGCGCCCACACGTTCCACGCCGCGACCCGCAGGGTGGTGTCGACCAGCGGCCCGAACCCGGGATCCCACCCGTTACCCACGCTCACGGGTGGACCGTACCCCCGGAGGGAGCGACGATCTGGGCTACAGCGTCGGCGTAAACGCGCAGGGCATGCGCTTGATGCCGTGGATGAACGCGGACTGGAGCATCGCGGGCTCGCAGGTGATCTCGAGGTCGGGGAGGCGCTGGAACAGCTGCTCGAACATCACACGGATCTCGCGCCGGGCGAGGTTCGCGCCCAGGCAGAAGTGCGGGCCGCCGCCACCGTAGCCGAGGTGCGGGTTGGGCGAGCGGGTGATGTCGAACCGGAACGGCTCCTCGAAGACCCGCTCGTCGCGATTCGCGGAGTTAAACCACATCACGACCTTCTCGCCCTCGCGAATCGGCTGGCCGCTGATCTCGGTGTCCTGTGTGGCAGTGCGGCGGAAGTGGATGACCGGCGTGGCCCATCGGACGATCTCTTCGACCGCGTCGACTGCGTAGCGGTCGAAGTCGCTCGCCCACAGCGCGCGCTGGTCGGGGTGGTTGTGCAGCGCCCACATTCCGTGACTGATCGCGGTCCGCGTCGTCTCGTTGCCCGCGACGACGAGCAGGATGAAGAAGGACGCGAACTCGGCGACGCTCAACCGCTCGCCGTCCACCTCCGCGTGCATCAAGGTGGTCGTGATGTCGTCTGCCGGGTTGTCGAGGCGGTCCTGGCCGAGCTCCATGGCCATCTGGTACAGCACGAGGAACGCGCGCATCAGGTCGTCCATCCCCTGTACGTACTCCGGGTCGCCCACGCCGAGGATCACGTTCGACTGCTCGAACACGGTCTGCTCCATCGACGGCGGCACGCCGACCATGTCGCACACGATCTGCAGCGGCAGTGGTGCCGCGATCTCGGCGACGAAGTCGCACTCGCCCTTCTCGGCCGCCGCGTCGATCACGCTCGTCGTCCGCGTCCGCACGTTCTCGAGCAGCTGGTTCAGCGCCTTCGGTGTGAAGCCGGCGCTGACCACGTTGCGCAGCTTCTTGTGGCGCGGGTCGTCCATGTTGATGATCGAGCCGATGAAGTCGGCGATCTCCTGGGGGATATCGCCGATGTTCGTGCCGCCCCGGCTGGAGCAGAACAGCTCGGGGTGGCGGCTGGTGTGGACGACGTCGTCGAAGCGAGTCAAGGCCCAGAACCCCGGACCCTGCCCGTACCCCTCGATGAACGGCTCCTCGTGGAACGAGATCGGCGCCTCGTGACGCAGCCGAGCGAAGCCCGCCTCGCGCTCCGCCTCGGGTGCGGCCCAGAATTCCTGGTCACCCAGCTTGATGCCTGTGACGTCGCTCACGGTCGGCGTTCTCCTCGTTCGGACGGCCCAACGCTAGCGTGCGACCGTGCGCTTCTCGATCGGCCTGCCGACGGATCGGGTCGACGCGCCCGACGAGTTCGTGACCGGTCCCGCCATCGCCGAGATGGCGGCCGCCGTGGAGGCGGCGGGGTTCGACGCGGTGTACGTCACCGACCATCCGGCGCCCGACGATCGCTGGCTCGCCGGGGGTGGCCACCACGCCCTCGAGCCGCTCGTCGCCCTCGCGTTCGCGGCCGCGGCGACCAGCACGCTCCGCCTCCACACGCACGTCTACGTAGCCGCGTACCGCAACCCGTTCCTCGCGGCAAAGGGCGTCGCCACCCTCGACGCGCTGTCCGGTGGCCGGGTGATCCTCGGCGTCGCGGCCGGCTACCTGCGTCCCGAGTTCGGCGCGCTCGGCGTCGACTTCGACGCGCGCAACGACCTGCTCGACGAGTCGGTCTCGGTGATGAAGCGTGCCTGGACGAAGGACGCCGTCGCCGTCGAGGGCGCCGGGTTCCGAGCGCGGAGTGTGACCCAGCGGCCTCGCCCCGCAACCCGCCCGCATCCCCCCATCTGGGTCGGTGGCAACAGCACGCTCGCGATGCGCCGCGCGGTCGAGACCGCGCAGGGCTGGTCGCCGTTCCCGAACCCGCCGGCCGCGAGCGCCACGGTGAAGACGCCGTCGATCACGAACCTCGACGAGCTCGCCGAGCGCCTCGACGCGGCACGGGCACACGTTGCCGCGGTGGGCCGGACCGAGCCGCTCGACGTCTCCTTCTCACGCTTCACCGAGGATGACGACCCTGCCGACTACGCCGCGCTGGGCGTGACCTGGCTCACGGCGCAGCTCGACGGTGTCGCCACCCGCGCCGACTGGCTGGAGCAGCTGCGAGCCCTCGCCGGCGCGCTGGGGATCGGGCCGCGCCCGGGGTGATGTCGGCTCTGGCCGTGCCGCGGCAGGGTACTCTCGTTGCCGCTCGCAGGAGACGTCGAGAGGAGCCTCGGGTGCCGTCGGGCCGTAGCCGCATCATCCTCGTTGCTGGCGCGATCGCGGCCGCCGTGCTCCTCGCGGTGATCGCGGTGCTCCTTTTCGTCGTCGACACGGGTGGCGACGAGCAGGACGAAACCGCCCGAGCGTGGGCGCAGGAGGTTTGCGGCGACGTGCAGTCGTGGTACGACGAGGTGACGTCGTTGGACGACTTCTTCGACGCGACGTCCTCCGCCGACACGAACGGGTTCGGCGCAGCGATCGACGCGCGGGTCGCAGACATCGAGACCGCGACCCGCACGCTGGTCGACGAGCTCGAGGCCGCCGGCCTGCCCGACACCGCGACGGGCCAGGATGCCGAGCGAATCGTGCGCGACCTCGCTGCATCCCTGGAGCGTCGTGTCGAACGGGTGAGGTCCGCGAGCGACGACGCCCGTGACGGTGGGATCCTCGACGGCTTCGAGGTGATCGCGACCGTTGCCCGGGAGTTCGATGCCGGGCGGGCCGAGACGGAGCTGGCGGTGGACGAGCTTAGCGAGCTCGACCCGGCGGGTGAGCTGCAACGCGCGATCGAGCAGGCGCCCGCGTGTACTCAGCTCCGGCGTACCTTCTCTGGCGCCGGCTGAGATGGCGAGTCCGCCGGGCACCGACGTAATCCGCTACGAGCGTCCCGAGCCGCCCGAGATCGGGGTGACTGACCTCGTCCGCCGCGTGACCGATCTCGGGCTCGGCGCCCTGAGCGTCGCCAGCACCGTCGCGGTCGACGCCATCGAGCGCTATGTGCCGCCCGAGCCGGGGGAGGGCTCGCCGACGGACCCCGGACTCCTGCGGCACGTTCCCGGTGCGCTCGTCGGGCTCGGGGTCGCCGCACAGCGTCAGGTGCTCCGCGTGACCGCCGCCGGCGAGCGCACCGTCGGCTCGACCGTCGGGGCGGTCGCCCGGACACCGGTGATCGGCGCTCCGATCCGCGACGTGGAGGCCTACCTCGTGCGCTGGGCCGACCGAGGCGACATCGAGCAGGCGCGCAGTCGCGCCAGGCTGGGCGACCTGGTTCGCAGCCTCGCGCCGGAGCTCGCGACGGCGGTGCTCGAACAGCTCGACATCGCGACGCTGGTCGACCAGCTTCCCGTCGACGCGATCGTGGCGAAGGTCGACCTCGACGCGCTGCTCGAGCGGGTGGATGTCGACGCGATCGTGGCGAAGGTCGACCTCGACGCGCTGCTCGAGCGGGTGGATGTCGACGCCATCGTGAAGCGCGTCGACGTGGGCGCGATCATCGATCGGGTCGACCTCGGCCCGATGGTCGCGCGCGTCCTGGACGAGGTCGACATCGGTGCGCTCATTCGGGATTCGACGGGGTCGATCACGGGAGATGTCGTCGACGGCGGCCGCGTCACCGCGATGCGCGTCGACGGGGTGATCGAGCGCGTGTCGGATCGCATCCTGTTCCGGAAACGACCGCGCGACCTCGCGGTGGGCCGGGACGACGACGCCGACGGAGCGCCCTCGTGACCGAAGCCATGCCGGTGCATCCGGGGATTCGCAACGAGCGCGCGCGTTCGCTCCAGGGTCGGCGCGCGGGCTTCGCCAGCCGGCTCGCGGCCGACGGCATCGACTGGGTCGTCGTCGTGCTGATCTACACGGGCATCCTGCTCGGCATCGAGCTCGCCGCGTGGCTCCTGCTCGGCGAGCAGTTCCAGGTGAAGGCACCGAAGGTTGCCTTCACCATCGGGTTCGGGTGGTCGATCCTCGTCACATACCTCGCGATCGGATGGACCGGCAACGGCCGCACCGTGGGCAAGAGCGTGATGGGCCTGCGCGTCGTCCGCGGGGACGGGACCGACCTCGGCTCGCGCAAGGCGTTCCTGCGCGCGCTGATCTGCGCCTCGTTCTGGCCGTGGGTGCTGTGCTGGTCCCTCCTCAGTCGCCGCAACGCCGGGTTCCACGACCTGCTGCTGCGCACCGCCGTGATCTACGACTGGACCTCCCGGACCTGACCGGTCCGGGAGGTCCACGATCACTCGACGGGGCAGGGATACACTCGGCGCATGGAACCGACTGTTCGCCGCACCGTGGTCGAGACCGCTCGCTACTGGTGGATCGTGCTCCTCGTGGGCGTCGCGTTCGTGATCTTCGGGACGGTGATGCTCTTCGACGTGAAGGTCGGGGCCCAAGCAGTGGGGATCATCGTCGGCGCGTTCCTGATCTTCGACGGCCTCGTGGAGCTCATCTCCGGCGGGCGGGGTGGTGGCTCGCGCGCGGTCGCGGTGATCCTGGGGCTGATTCTGGCCGCGGGCGGCGTCGTCGTGATCGTCTGGCCGGGCGTCACGTTCTGGGTCATCGCGGTCGTGCTCGGGATCACGATGATCGTGGGCGCGATCGGCCGAGTCGTGGCCTCGATCTGGCTGCGCGATGGCGGCTGGGGGCTGCGGCTCGCGCTCGGTGTCGTCGAAGGGGTCGTGGGAGTGGCGATCCTCGTCTGGCCGCGTCAGACCGCCTACGTGATCCTGCTGCTCATCGGCTGCTACGCGATCCTTTCGGGGATCATCCAGATCGTGCTCGCGTTCGAGATCAAGCGCGGACCCACCGCGGTCGTCATCGACGAGATCAGCGGCCCCGGTGGGACTACCCCCGCGTTTTAAACCCCTGCTCAGCGCAGCCTGAGCGGCGACGACGACGTTGGCCGCTCGGTCACCGCTCACCGGTGCTCAGGCTCGAGCCGCGGGAAACCCCTCCGCTCAGCGAAGGGCGCCGGCTCGTTCGCGCAGCTCGTCTCGGAAGTCGGGGTGCGCGATCTCGGCCAGAGCGCGGGCCCGGTCGCGCACGGTGTGGCCGCGCAGGTGGGCGACGCCGTACTCCGTGGCCACGAGGTCCAGCTGGTGGCGCGGCGTCGTGACGATCCACCCCTCGGGGAGCGCGGGCAGGATGCGGCTGATGCGCACGCCCTCGACGACCGAGCTCGACGGCAGGCAGACGAGGGACCGGTCTTCGAGCTCGAGGCCCGACATCGCGATGAAGTCCTCGTGGCCGCCGATGCCGGAGAACTGCCGGTCGCCGATCGTGTCGGCCACCGCCTGCCCGTAGAGGTCGAGCGCGAGCGCGCCGTTGATCGTGACCATGTCGTGGTTCGCCGCGATCACGTGCGGTGAGTTGACCACGTCGACGGGAAGGAAGCGGACGTCGTCGTTCCCGTCGAGCCACTCGTAGAGCTCGAGTGTGCCGGCCGAGAACGTGGTGATCGAGAGCCCTTGGTACTGGCCCTTGCGGCGGTTGGTGACCTTGCCGGCCCGGTGCAGGTGCATGAGCCCGGTGGTGAACATCTCGGAGTGGACCCCGTAGTCGCCGCCCTCGCCCTCGGCGAGCAGCTTCACGATCGTCGAGGGGATGCCCCCGATGCCGGTCTGGAGCGTGGAGCCGTCGTGGATGAACGGGCGGACGTGCTCGGCGATCGCGCGGTCGACGTCGCTCGGCGCGTCGTCGGGGAGCACGAACAGGTCCCGGTCGCTCTCCACGAGCAGGTCGATCTCGTCGACGTGGAGCCGGTGGGGGTGCTCGGGGTCGAGGCCGTGCGTCCACGGGAGGCGCTCGTTGGTCTCGATGACGAGCAGCCGCTTCGGGTCGGCGCCGGCGCGGTGGGCCTCCTGGATCGTGGCGCCGGCGTGGAGGGAGAGGGAGACGAAGCCGTCGCGGTCTGGGGGTGTCGCCACCGACGCGACGACGCGCGGGGCCAGACGCTCGGCGACCCGGGTGAAGCGCCGGAAGTCCGACGGGATGAACTCGACCCGCGCGCCGCTGTCGACGAGGAAGCGCTCGGCTGGTCCGTAGAAGCCCGAGAGCAAGCGCACCCCTGGGTGCGTGAACACCGCGTAGAGGTCGACGAGCAGCGCACCGAAGACGGTGAGGTCCTCCCAGTCGTCACGCGCACCGAGCGCGTGCAGGAACGCACCGGGGATCCCGGGCCCGAGTGGGACGCCGAGCGTGTCGACCGGTCGCAGCCGCGCGACCGCTTCTTCGAGGGCTACCTGCTGGGCCGCCATGCCGCGGGTCTAGCCGCGCCGGCCGCTCCGCGCCAAGGACCTCCGGCCCGCGCTCAGGACGCGCGGCGCAGATGCGACGAGGGACGGAGCGCGCGCAGGCCCAGGCCCGTCGCGGCCACGAGCGCGATCCCGACGGCGTTCCAGGCACCGAGCATCGCGAGCGCGAGGCTCGTCACGAGCGCGCTCGGTGCGACCAACCACCACCATCTGCCCATCGGGGGCTCCCTTCCGTCCCTGTCCGCTCGGCAGGTGGGAGCTCCGCCTTGAGACTGGTCGAGCCCGCCGGGATGCGCTCAGCAGCCCACCAGGAACTCGCCGATGCAGGCGTCGATGCCCGGGCCGCCGACGACCACGTCGACCCCGTCGCCTCCGTCGAGCGTGTCGCCGCGCCACTCGCCGAGCAACCAGTCGCCGCCGCCACCACCGCAGACGAGGTCGTGGCCTCCGGATCCGAAGACCACGTCGTTCCCGTCACCGGCCACGATCACGTCGGCTCCCGGCGTTCCGTGGAGGTCGTCGGCCCACCGGGTCCCCACGAGCGTGGCGACGCGACCGTTGCACGTCGGCACGGCCGTCCCGGCGGTCTGGTCCGCGGGAACCACGTTCGGGCCCAGGGGGAACGGACCGCCACGAGGGCGGCAGTCGAAGTGCACCGTCTGGTCGGACGTCGGGATCACCGGGTGCGTGACGCTGTATCGGATCGCCACGAGCGAGTACCACTGGCCGATCTGGGCGGTCACCGGCGCCGGTGACGGGGGAACGCTGAAGGAGTACGGCCCGCTCCCGGGTCCGCCGGGCGCCGTGCTGTCGAAGGCCCCCTGGACCGTGTCGCCGACGCCGTACTGCACCGTGACGGTGATGTCACGGGTGGTTCCGTCCGCGAGGGGGAATCGGAACGGAACCCCGCCCTCGAACGTGAGCTGGAAGCCGTACTGCGATCCGGCCACGACGTCGTTCGGGTACTCGGGGATGAGCACGTTCTGCCCGGGTTCCGTGAATCCGTACTCGACGAACAGGCAGTCGTAGCTGACGTCGCGCGCGCCCTCGTGCGCGCCGCCGGTCGTCGCGGGCGCCAGCGTCGCGCCAGCGTCGCGCCGGCGACGACGAGGAGTGCGAGAACAGATCGGGACATCCGTGAGCGCGTGACCGAACGCTAGCGCCTGGCTCCTCGGGCTGCAAGGGATGGATCCGTCGAAGCGGCCGCTGGAGGAACGAAGGTACGCTGCCGGTCTCATGACGGACGCCGCGTTGGGGCGCCGGAGCCTGCCCAAGCGGTGGCTCTACGTGCTCGCCACCACCAACCCGCCCGAGGGCGAGCTCGACCCCGTCACCCGGTGGCTCTGGTTGACCCGCGCGGGCGTGCTCCCGATGACGCTCGTCGCGGCCGGGCTCGCCGGGCTGCTCGCGGTCTACCGCGATGCGAGCGTCGACTGGCTCCTGTTCACGTCTGCCGCGGTCGGCATCGTGCTCGCGCACATGGCCAACAACCTGATGAACGACCTGTTCGATCTGGAGGTCGGCACCGACACCGCCGACTACCCCCGCAACCTCTACTCGCCGCACCCGGTGATCTCGGGGGCGGTGACCCGCGGCCGCCTTGTCGGCTACGCGCTCATGGTGAACGTCGTGTGCCTCGTGATCATGATCTACCTCGCGGCCGAGCGCGGGTGGCCGGTGGTGGCGTTCGCGCTCGGTGGCTTCCTCCTCTCGGCTGCGTACACCGCACCGCCGCTCCGGCTGAAGAAGCACGGGCTGGGTGAGCCGACGGTGGTCGTGGTGTGGGGTCCCCTGATGGTGGGTGGCGTGTACTACGCCGCGACGGGGAGCATCCCCCTCGCGGTCGTGCTCGCCTCGCTGCCGTATGCGATCCTCTGCACCACCGTGCTCATGGGGAAGCACATCGACAAGGCGCCGTGGGACGGGCCGGCCGGCACGCGCACCCTGCCGGTGATCCTGGGCGACGCGCTCGCTCGCAACGTCACGCGCGCGATGTTCCTGACCTTCTACCTCCTCGTTGCCGTCCTGGTCGTCGCGACGATCCTGCCGGTGTTCACGTTGCTGGTCGTCCTGTCGTACCCGCTGCTCGCCCGGGTGTGGAAGACGTTCGGCGTTCCGAAGCCGGCGGAGTCACCGGTGCCCAACCCGGTATGGCCCCTGTGGTTCGCCCCACACGCGTTCCTGCTCACCCGCCGGGCGGGTGGTCTGCTCATCCTCGGGATGGTCGTCGGCGCGATCGTCGGGTGGTGAGGAGAGTCCGCACCGGCACGTGACCGTTCACGGGCTCACGGCCTTGTGATTGCTCGCTGTCGCCGATCCCAGAGCGTGGCGTTGAGCACTGCGGAGCCCACGATGACGCGGGCGAAGATGTAGAGCCCTCCGAGCAACGCGATGGCTGCGCCGAGGCCGCCGTAGGTGTCGGACGCGCTCTCGAGGTGATGCGACACGTAGAGCACCATGAACAGGTGCACGGCCTGCTCGACGACGGCCACGAGGATCGCGCCGGGGACGAGCGCCGTCCAGGGGGCGTCGGGTGGGCGCGGCAGCAGCCAGGATGCGAGGAGCCAGATGCCGAAGAACAGCAGCACCGCGAGTCCCGTGGCCACGAACCCGGCGACGTGACCCTCCAGCCTGAGGTGCCCGACCCACGAGATCATCGCGAGCGAGCCGAGCGCCACGCCGTTGAAGACGAGCACGGCGCGCCACGCGCGTCGCATCCGCGGCAGGCGGAGCCTCCAGGCGAGCGCGTGCACCGCGCGCAGCGCCCGGACCATCCCGAGGCTCGTCCAGGCGAGGATCACGATGCCGGCCAGGACGCTGATCCACCTGAAGGGCTCGGAGGTCTTGTGGGCGTCGGCGATCGCCTTCGCGGCCAGGCCCGTGATGCCGGCGTTGCGGGCGACTTCCTGCGAATCCTTGTCCTGCAGGGTCGCGATCTGCGCGAACAGGGCGACGAAGACGAACGCGAAGGGGATGAGCCACAGGAAGGCCCGGAAGGCGACGGCGCCCGAGAGCACGCCGCCCCCGCTGGTGACGTCGCGGTCGTACACCTCGAAGCCGGTGTCGATGAGCCGGTTGGACGAGCGGGACTCCTCGAGGCGCCGGTACGCGTCGGTCGCCCGTCTCCGGGTCTCGGCGAAGCGCGACCGCTGGATGCGCTCGGGACCCGCCGCTCCCGCCAGTTCCTCGTAGGCCTCCTCGCGCTCGGCGTCGGGACGATCCCGTTCGAGCCCCGCACCGTCGGTCATGACCGCCGAGGCTAGCGAGCCGTTCCGGGAGGAGGCCGACCTGCCTACGCTGCGCGAAGCCAAAGGGGGAAACGATGTTCGAGAGCACGATGCAGGACTTCCCGCTCACCATCGCGATGATCCTGCGACACGGTCGCACCGTCTACGGGTCGAGCGTGGTCGCCACCTTCGAGGGCGACCACGCTCGCACCGCGACGTACGCCGAGGTCGGTGACCGGGTCGACCGGCTAGCGGCCGCACTTGCACGGCTCGGCGTCAAGGAATCCACCCGCGTCGGCACCTTCATGTGGAACACCCAGGAGCACCTCGAGGCCTACTTCGCGGTACCGGCGATGGGCGCGGTGCTGCACACGCTGAACATCCGCCTGTTCCCCGAGCAGCTCGTGTATGTGATCAACCACGCCGAGGACGAAGTCGTGATCGTCGACGAGTCGATCGCTGCGCTGCTCGCGAAGGTCGCCGCGGAGCTGACGACCGTGCACACGTTCGTCGTGACCGGAAGCGGGGACCCGGGCGCGCTCGCCGAGGCGACGAGCGCGCGCATCGTGACGTACGAAGACCTGCTCGCGGCCGAGCTGCCGGGCTACGCGTGGCCCGAGGTCGACGAACGGGCGGCGGCCGCCATGTGCTACACGAGCGGCACGACCGGCAACCCGAAGGGCGTCGTCTACTCCCATCGCAGCTCGGTGCTGCACTCCTTCGGGATCGTGGCCGGCAACGTCCTCGCCCTCGACGAGAACGACCGAGTTCTGCCCATCGTCCCGATGTTCCATGCCAACGCATGGGGCCTGCCCTATGCCGCGTGGCTCGTGGGGGCCGACTTCGCGATGCCGGGGCGCTTCCTCCAGGCCGGGCCGCTGTGCGCGCTCGTGGAGCAGCTCCGACCCACGGTCTCCGGGGCCGTCCCGACCATCTGGAACGACGTGCTGCGCCACGCCGACGACCACGACGTCGACTTCTCGTCGGTCCGGCTGGTGGCCTGCGGCGGCTCGGCGGTGCCGCGCTCGCTCATGGAGGGCTTCGAGTCGCGCCACGGGCTGCGCATCGTGCAGGGCTGGGGGATGACCGAGACCAGCCCGCTCGCGGCGATCGCGCACCCGCCCCGGGGTGTGGTCGCGGAAAGCCCCGAGGAGATGGACTGGCGCGCGCGCACGGGCCGCGTGATGGGCGGCGTGGAGCTGCGGATCGTCGCCGACGATGGCACGGTGCTGCCCTGGGACGACGACGCGGTGGGCGAGATCGAGGTGCGCGGCCCCTGGATCACCGCCGCCTACTACCGGGACCCGTCACCGGAGAAGTTCCACGACGGCTGGCTGCGGACGGGCGACGTCGGCTCGGTCAGCCCGAACGGCTACGTGCAGATCACGGACCGTGCGAAGGACGTCATCAAGAGCGGTGGCGAGTGGATCTCGTCGGTGGAGCTCGAGAACCTCTTGATGGGACATCCCGACGTGGTAGAGGCGAGCGTCGTGGGCGTTCCCGACCCGCGCTGGGACGAACGACCCCTGGGCTGCGTGGTGCGCCGCGCCGGCTCGGAGGTCACCGCGGCCGAGCTCGCAGAGTACCTGGGAGATCGCGTCGCTCGTTGGCAGGTTCCCGAGCGGTGGGCGTTCGTCGAGGAGGTGCCCAAGACCAGCGTGGGCAAGTTCGACAAGAAGGTCCTGCGCGCCCGGCACGCGGCGGGGGAGCTCGCGGTCGAGACCGCGTAGCGTGCGCCGGGCGCGCTCACCCGCCGTTCACCCCCGCTGGACCGTCAACGGGTGCCTCAGTGGGCGCGGAACGCCTCGTACTTGCGGAGCTCGCGACGGGCGATCTGACGGAGGTGCACCTCGTCGGGACCGTCGACGAGGTGCAGCGTGCGGGCGTGGGCGTACATGTCGGCCAACGGCCAGTCCTGGATCACGCCCGACCCGCCGAAGCACTGGATCGCCCGGTCGATGACCGTGGTCGCGGTGCGGGCCGCGACCACCTTGATCGCGGCGATCTCGAACTGCGCGCCCTTGTTGCCCACGGTGTCCATGAGCCAGGCGGCCTTCATGGTGAGCAGACGGGCCTGTTCGATCAGGATCCGGTTCTCGGCGACGTTGGCCTGCACCGTGCCCTGGTCGGCCAGCGGCTTGCCGAACGCGACGCGCATCTGCGTCCGCGCGCACATGAGCTCCTGGGCCTTCTCCGCGAGGCCGACCGCACGCATGCAGTGGTGGATCCGCCCGGGCCCGAGGCGCGCCTGGGCCATCGCGAACCCGTTGCCCTCCCCGCCCAGGACGTTGCCCAGCGGGAGCCGCACGTCCTCGAACAGGGTCTCGGCGTGCCCACCGCCGCCGGTGTGTCCGAAGACGGTGAGTGCACGCTCGACCGAGACCCCGGGCGCGTCGAGGGGCACGAGGATCATCGAGTGTCGGTGGTAGGGATCGGCATCGGGGTCGGAGACCCCCATGAGGATCGCGAGCTTGCACCGCTGCGACATGGCGCCGCTCGTGAACCACTTGTGCGCGTTGACGACGTAGTGGTCGCAGTCACGCTCGATGCGGCTCTGAATGTTCGTCGCGTCCGAGCTCGCGACCCACGGCTCGGTCATCGCGAAGCACGACCGGATCTCGCCCTCGAGCAGCGGCACCAGCCATTCGTCTTGCTGCTCGGGCGTGCCGAACTCCGAGAGGATCTCCATGTTCCCGGTGTCGGGCGCCGCGCAGTTGGTCGCCTCGGCGGTGAGCAGGTTGCGGCCCATGATCTCGCAGAGCGGCGCGTAGTCGAGGTTCGAGAGCCCGGCACCCCAGCGCTCGTTCGGCAGGAACAGGTTCCAGAGGCCACGGGCCCGGGCCTCGGCCTTCAGCTCTTCCATGACCGGCGGGTAGAAGTGAGGGTCGCCCGAGGCCTCGACCTGCGCGAAGTACGTCGGTGTCGCCGGCTCGACGGTCTCGGCGACGAACGCGAGCAGTCGCTCGCGCAGCTCCTCGGCCCGCGGGCTCAGGGCGAAGTCCATGGCGTCCTCCGGCGCTCGCGCCCCGCACGTCCGGGGTCGGGGCACCCTACCGTCAGCCGTCCCGTGGGTCGGCCCCGAGACGGTGGGCTCAGGCCTTGACGACGCTGCCGTCGGCGAGGAAGAACGTCGGGGACTTCACCTCGCCGAGCGGAGGCGTGGCCGCGACCCGGAGCACTTCGGCGTCGGCGCGGTCCGACGCGTCGAACACCCGGGTGGTGAGGCACCACTCGACCATGATCCCGTTGGGATCGGTGGCGTAGATGCTCGTGCACCAGCCGTGGTCGATCTCCGCGACGTCGCTCCCGGTGTCGAGCCACCGCTGCTTCGCGCGTTCGAGTGCGTCGCGGTCGTCGGCGGCGAAGGCGAGGTGGTTCGCCCACACCGGAAGACCGAGCGCAGTCGAGATCGCGGGGTCGAAGTCGCCGATCTTGTCGTCGTGGAGATCCCAGAACGCGATCATCCCGTCACCGGTGTCGTAGAAGAGGTGTCGGGCCCACCCTCCTTCGGGAGTTCCAGCGGCCTCCACTTTCACGAGGGTGAAGCCCATCGCCTCCGTGTAGAAGCGGTGGTTCGCCTCGGCGTCCCGCGTCGCGATCGCGATGTGGTGGAAGGCCATGGCGTCAGGGTATCCGCTCGACCCATGACTGGCGCTCGACGAGCATCACCGCGATCGTGAGCCAGCCGAGCACGAGCATCCAGACCAGCAGCGCGAACACCGCCCCGATCGTCCCGTACAGCGCGGACGACCGTTCGACGACCTGGGGGATCACGAACGCGCCGAGCTCCTTGAGGATCTCCAACCCGATGCCGCCGACGACCGCGGCCGGGAGCATCGCCCGCAGTGGGATACGGCGTGTCGGCAGCAACCATGCGGTCCACACGAACGCGACGGTTCCCGCGGCGAGCGAGCCGAGGACGCCGAGTGGAGTCAGCCAGTCGGATCCGGCGATGACGGCGAGGAGGAGCAAACCGACCGCGAGGAACGCGAGCCCACCGAGCAGCCAGAGGAACCCGGCGAGCCGGCCGCGCATGGTCCCGCCCGGGATGTCCCACACCGCGTTCCAGGCTGAGGCCAACGAAGCGGCGAGCCCGGTGCCGGTCCAGAGCAGCCCCAGGACGCCGACGATGCTCGACGCCATCTTCGTGCGCTGCGCCGTCTCTACCGCGTCCGTCAGGACTGCTTCGGTGTCTCCGCTCAGCCCGAGCTCGCCGGCGATTCGGGCCGCGACGTCCTGAGGGTCGCCACCGACGAAGCCCACGACCGCGATCGTCAGGACGACGACGGGGAACAGCGCCATGAACGCGCGCATGCTGATCGCCGCTGCGAGGTTCGATCCTCGCTTCTCGGAGAAGCGCCGCTGGGCCGCGCGTGCGACCTGAACCCAGCGGTGTCGCGTCGCGAACACGTCGAGTCGCTCGGTGAGGCGTGCGATGCCCGGCACGACGGTGACGCTAGCGCCGGTCCGTGGCCGCGCGAACCTAGGCCTGGTTCAGGAGCGCGCCCGGGTTCAGGAGCCAGCTCGGGTCGAGCGCCTGCTTCACGGCTCGCATCGCGGCGAGGTCGGTTGCCGGGCGCGCCCGTGCCAGCGCGGCGCGCTTGGCGACGCCGATGCCGTGCTCCGCGCTGATGCTCCCGCCGCGGGCGATGACGAGGTCGAGCACCGCGTCGTCGACGCGCGTGTCGTCGGGCTCGGGCCCGATCACGTTCACGTGCAGGTTGCCGTCGCCGAGGTGGCCCCACATCACCAGGCGCGCCGTCGGCCCGTGCGCAGCGACCGTCGCGTGGACGTCACGGGCGAAGCGGGCGAGCTCCGAGGCGGGCAGCGTCACGTCGAGCTTGTGCGGGATCCCCAGCGCGTTGACCGCCTCGGTGTGGGCCTCGCGGTAGCGCCAGAGCCGGGCGCGCGCTCCGGCCGCCGACGCGACGACGGTGTCGCGTACCTCCGGTGTCTCGCCGAGCGCGTTCCCGAGCGCGGCGACGAGCCGGTCCTCCTCGCCCGGCTGGCCGGCGCACTCGGCCAGAAGCACCACCGGCGCGCCCTCGGCGAACGGCTGGGGGAGTGCGGTGTGCGCGCATACGAGGTCGATGCCGTCCGCGAGGCAGGCCTCGAGCGCGACCAACGACGGAAGCCTTCGACGCAGGACACTGCAGCACCGTACGGCGTCCTCGATGGTCTCGAGCGCCGCCAGCGCGACGACGCGAGCCGACAGGTACGGCACCAGGCGGAGGTGGATCGTGGTGAGCACCGCGAGCGTCCCCTCGCTCCCGGTGAGGATGCGTTCCCACCGGTACCCGGTGTTGTCCTTGCGGAGGGCGGGGACGTGCCCGATGCGCGTGCCGTCGACGAGGGCGGCGTCGCATCCGAGGACCTGGTCGGCCATCGGACCGTAGCGCAGCAGATGAAGGCCCCCGGCGTTGGTCGCCACCATCCCGCCGATGGTCGCGGTGTCGCGCGCGCCGATGTCGACGCCGACGTCCCAGCCCGCGACGCGGGCGCGGTCCTGGACCGCGCCGAGCGTGACCCCGGCACCGACCACGGCCTCGCCGGCGATCGGGTCGAGCTCGAGGTGTTGTAGCCGCCGGAGCGAGAGCAGCACTTCGTGGTTTCTCGGGACGCTGCCGCCGACGAGGCCGGTGTTCCCGCCCTGGGGGACGACCGGCGCGCCGTGCTCGCTGCAACATGCGAGCACCGACCTGACCTGCGCGGGATCGGCGGGTCGCACGACGGCGCGCGCCGAACTGTGGTAGCGCTGGGTCCAGTCCGTCTCGTAGCTCGCGCACACGTCGCGTTCGGTGAGCACGTGGCGCGTTCCCACGAGGTCACGCAGACGGTCGAGGAGAGGGTCCGCGCTGACCACGACGCCTATGGTGGCACGATGGCGGACGGGAAGCGTCGATGACGGCGGCCGCGTGGGTGCTGCTCGGTCTCGCGGCTGCGTTCGCGCTCGGCAACTGGGCAGGGGTGATCTGTGACGACCGTCGGCTTGTCTACGTGTGCAAGCCGGCCACGCTCGCACTGCTGATCGCCGTCGCGCTCACCCTCGACCCGACACACGCCGACACGCGCACCTGGTTCGTGGTCGCTCTCGTCTTCTCGCTGGCCGGCGACGTCTTCCTCATGCTGCCCCGGGATGCGTTCGTCGCGGGTCTCGCCTCCTTCTTGATCGGCCACCTCGCCTACGTCGTCGGGCTGAATCTCCACTCCGACGGCTCCTGGCTGCTCGCGATCCCGGTCGTGATCGTCGCGGTGCTGCTCGGGGTCCGGCTCGTCGGTGGGATCCGTCGCAACGGGCACACCGGGCTGCTCGGCCCCGTCGTCGCGTACGTGGTGGTGATCACCGCGATGGTCGCGAGCGCCGCCGCGAGCGGGAACGCGATTGCGCTCGCCGGCGCAGTACTCTTCATGGTGTCCGACGCGCTGATCGGGGAGACGCGCTTCGTCGTCCCCCGGGCTTGGGGTCCGCTGGCGATCATCGTCACTTACCACCTGGGTCAGGCGCTGCTCGTCCTTTCGCTCGCGAGGTAGCGCGTGCATACGCTGGCGGGATGCGGCGATCGATCGACGATGCTCTCGATGACCACCCGCCCGACGACGAGTTCCCGGCGGTGTCCTGGATGGTCGGGCTCACCGACGACCCGAACGCCTCCGACGACGGCGAGCCGCGGGTGAGCGTCACCCTCGAAGAGCGCGGTTCGGCCGGCAGGGGGATCGTCGCGCACCTCGCGCCCGAGACCGCACGCCGCATGCGGGCCGCGATGGGCGCGGCGCTCCGCGAGATCGGAGAGGACCCCGGGGCCTGAAGAGACCCCCCAGGGCCCGAGCCCCGTTTGAGCGGTGAGGAGCGCATACCGCTCCTCACGCACCAAACCCGGGTTGGTCGAGCCGTCAGAGGAGCAGGGGCGCGGGGCGGGCGCCTTGGTCCTCTGACGCGTCGCGGTGCTCGGCGATCTGGGCCACCGTGATCATCGCGATGCGGTGCTCCCCGGCGAAGAGCTCGAGGAACGGCAGGCGCGCCGGTGACCCGTCGTCGTGGAGCACCTCGCAGATGACCGCCACGGGCGCCAGCCCGGCCATCCGGGCGAGGTCGATCGCCGCCTCGGTGTGACCCCGGCGCTCTCGCACCCCGCCGGGCCGCGCCCGCAACGGGAAGACGTGGCCGGGACGAACGAACTCGTCGGGACGGGCATCCGGGTCGAGGAACCGCTTGATCGTGATCGCCCGGTCGCCGGCTCCGATGCCCGAGCCCGCGTCGCGATGGTCGATCGACACGCTGAACGCGGTGTCGCACCCTTCGTGGCCGGGAGGCACCATCGGCGGGATCTCGAGCCGCTCGAGATAGGTGGGGTGCGTCGGCATGCATACGAGCCCTCGCGCCCAGCGCAGCATGAAGTTCACCGCCTCCGGGGTGACCCACTCGGCGGCCAGGGTGAGATCCCCCTCGTTCTCCCGGTCTTCGTCGTCGGCGACGAGGACCATCTCGCCACGCCGAATGCGCTTGAGGGCCTCGTCCACCGTCGCGAGTCTCGTCATCGTTGCTCCTGGGTCAATACCGGGCGCCCGGCAGGGTGACGACCATGCGGCACCCGTGGGGCTCCCGGCGTTCGGGATGGATCTCGCCGCCGTGGAGGTCGACGATCCAGCGGGCGATCGCGAGGCCGAGGCCCGCGCCACCGTCGCTGGTGGCCCGCGCCGAGTCGGCGCGGTAGAAGCGTTCGAAGATCCGGCTGGCCTCGGGTTCGGGGATGCCGGGTCCCTCGTCGATCACCTCGATGGTCACGCCGTGCTCGCTGCGGCGGGCGCGCACCTCGACGGCGCCTCCTGCGGGCGAGTGGCGCACCGCGTTCTCGAGCAGGTTCGCGACCACCTGGTGCACCCGCTCGGGATCGCCGTCGGCGGCGAGGTGAAGCTCGTCGACGGAAATGTCGATCTCGACGCCGGGTGCATGCAGCTTCTGCTCGCGCACCGCGTGCGCGAGCACGGGCGCCACCTCGAAGTCCTGGCGATCGAGTGGCACCGTCCCCGCCTCCAGGCGCGAGAGATCGAGGAGCTGGGTAACGAGGCGCCCGAGTCGCTCGACCTGGTTCAGCATGGTGCCGAGCGTCTCGGGGTCGGCTCGGGCGACCCCGTCGATCAGGTTCTCGAGCGTCACCTGGAGCGCCGCCAGTGGAGTACGGAGCTCGTGGCTCACGTTGGCCACGAGGTCGCGCCGCACCCGGTCGGTCTCCGCGAGCTCGGCGGCCATCCGGTTGAAGGCGCGCGCGAGGCGCCCGACCTCGTCATTGGCCGTGTCGGTGATCCGGATCGTGTAGTCGCCCCGGGCCATCGCCTGTGTGGCCTCCGCCATCTCGCGCAGCGGGGTCGTCATGCCCCGCGCCAGGTAGCGGATCAGCACGAGGGCAATCACGGCCGCGATCACGCCCGCGACGCTCGGCCAGAGGTGCGCGATCCGAACGCCGAACCAGAACACGAAGACGGTGACACCGACCGCGCCGACGATCAGCCCGCCGAGCTTCACCTTGATCGAGGTGAGCCGGTCGAGCGGTCGCTCCGGTACGTGCTTCATCGTGCGAGCTCCGCCTGGGCGTCGGCACCGTCGAGCGCGTAACCGACGCCGTGCACGGTGCGGATCATGTCGTTGCCGAGCTTGCGTCTGATGGCACGGACGTGGGAGTCGACGGTCCTCCCGCCGGAGGCCACGTCGTATCCCCACACCGCGCCGAGCAGCTCCTCGCGGGTGAAGACCTTGCCCGGCGAGGCCGCCAGGAAGGCGAGCAGGTCGAACTCGGTGGGAGTGAGGTGCACGAGAGCGCCGTCGCGGGTCACGCGTCTGGTCGTGGGGTCGAGCTCGACGTCGCCGATGTGCCGGGTCTGTCCGACGCCGCCCGGGGCCCCGGCCGCTTCCGTGCGGTCGCGCTCGACCCGGCGCAACAGCGCGTGAACCCGCGCCGCGAGCTCTCGGGCCGAGAACGGCTTGGTGAGGTAGTCGTCGGCGCCGACGCCCAGTCCTAGCACCAGGTCGCGCTCGGAGTCGCGCGCGGTCAGCATGAGGACCGGCACCGGGCGGTCCGCCTGGATCCGCTCGCACACCTCCAGGCCGTCGAGGCCGGGGAGCATGAGGTCGAGCACCACGAGGTCGGGATGCAGTGCGGCGCTGCGTTCGACCCCGGAAGGGCCGTCGGGGGCGATCTCGACGGTGTAGCCCTCGGAACGCAGCCGGGCCGCGACCGCGGCGGCGATCGGGGCCTCGTCCTCGACGACGAGAATGGTCCGCGCGGAGCGCGCTAGGGGTGCCGCGGAGCTCACCCGACCAGGATACGGGGGCCCCGGTCCGGGGGTCCCTTTCGTGATGTGGAGATTGTGTGGAGATACGTCACGTAGCGTGTCGGGCGTGGCCGACGCAGAGGAACCGGATCGACTTGAGCTGAGCGACGACGAGTGGAGGGCACGCCTGGGCCCGGATCGGTACGCGGTCCTGCGCGCGCAGGCGACCGAGCGCGCGTTCAGCGGCGCGTACACCGACACCGAGGACCCCGGTGTCTACCGCTGCGGCGGATGCGGCGCCGAGCTGTTCTCCAGCGAGACGAAGTACCACTCCGGCTCGGGTTGGCCGTCGTTCTGGGAGCCGATGCGCGACGGCCTGGTCGAGGAGCGCGTCGACACGAGCCACGGCATGGTGCGCACCGAGGTGGTCTGCGCTCGCTGCGGCGGTCACCTCGGCCACGTGTTCGACGACGGCCCGCAGCCCACCGGACAGCGCTACTGCATCAACTCCCTCGCTCTCGACCTCGACTCCCGGAGCACCTGACCACACCTGATACGCTGTCGTCGTTCCGTGTTCGTCACAGTAGCGACGAACACGGTTTCTCCAACGGGTACGCGTTCTCACTCGCGACTCCGCCTCCCGACACCCACGGGGTCGCCGGCCGGATCAGCGTCTCGGGGTTCGTTCACCCTCTCGAGACCTGTCCAACGGCGCACTCACACGACGCGCCCAGCCATTCGGAGCAACACGACCCACATGACTTCCTCGTTCGCCGAGCTCGGTGTGCCCACCGACCTCGTCGCCACCCTGAAGGCGCGCGGCATCTGCGAGCCGTTCGCCATCCAGACTCTGACCCTCGCCGACGGCGTCGCCGGCCGTGACCTCTGCGGGCGCGCACCGACGGGTTCGGGCAAGACCCTCGCCTTCGGCATCCCGCTCGTTGCCCGGCTCGGACGCGCGGCACCGAAGCGACCCACCGGCCTTGTGCTCGTGCCTACCCGCGAGCTCGCCGCTCAGGTGTGCAGCGAGCTCGAGTGGCTCGGGCACGGCCGCAGGCTCCGGGTGGCGCCCGTGTACGGCGGCGTCGGGTTCGGCGGCCAGCTGAAGGCCCTCCGCCGGGGTGTCGACGTGCTGGTCGCATGCCCGGGCCGTCTCACCGACCTGATCGAGCGTCGCGAGGTCGACCTCGGCGCGGTCGAGATCGTCGTGCTCGACGAAGCCGACCGCATGGCCGACATGGGCTTCCTGCCCGCAGTCCGCGCCCTGCTGGACCGCACGCCCGAGACCCGTCAGACGCTCCTGTTCTCGGCCACGCTCGACGGCGCGGTCGACACGGTGGTGCGGCGCTACCAGCAGGACCCGGTCCGCCACGTGCTGCCGAGCGACCCCGAGGACGACTCGCGCGCAACCCACGTGTTCTGGAAGGTGCCGCGTGAGGATCGCGTGCAGGTCTGTGCGGATCTGATCGCGGAAGCAGGACCGACGATCGTCTTCTGCCGGACCAAGCGCGGCACCGATCAGGTCGCGCGACGCCTCGAGCAGGTCGGCGTGCGCACCGAGGCGATCCACGGCAATCGATCGCAAGCCCAGCGCGAGCGCGCGCTGGGAGCGTTCGCGAGGGGTCACGTCGACGCTCTCGTGGCCACCGACGTCGCCGCGCGCGGCATCCACGTCGACGCGGTCGCCTGCGTTGTGCACTTCGACCCGCCGCACGACGCGAAGGACTACACGCACCGCTCCGGACGGACGGCCCGCGCCGGAGCAGAGGGCGTCGTCGTGTCGCTGGTCGAGCCCGAGAAGCATCGCGAGGTCGCGAAGCTGCAGCGCTCCCTCGGTCTCCGGCCCGGGCTCGAGCACCCCGGTGGCAGCATCCGTGTCGCAACCGCCGCCGGGTCGTCGTCCGGTGGCGATCGTGGCGCGACGATCCCGGCACTTCGAGGCGCCGACGCGGGCCCGAGCGGACGCATCAAGTGGTTCGACGTTCGCAAGGGCTTCGGCTTCATCGAGCGTCACAACGGCGACGACGTGTTCGTGCACTTCAGTGCGCTCGAAGGCACGGATCCGAAGCGCCTCGCCGAGGGTCAGCTCGTCGCCTTCGACGTCGAGCGCGGCCGCAAGGGCGATCAGGCCCGCAGAGTTCGCCTGCTCGTCGCGTAGCCTGGCGACCATGGGCTCGCACTGCTCCGAGGTCTGGTTCGAGGTCACCGACCTGCCCGTCGTGTCGGGCTTGGGATGCACGGTCACGACCGCGGACGGGACCGAGTACCTCGACTTCACGAGCGGCATCGCGGTCACGAGCACCGGGCACTGCCACCCGAAGGTCGTCGCGGCGATCCAGGAGCAGGCCGCGTGCTTCATCCACGCGCAGGTCAACTGCTACCGCCATCCGCTGCTCGAGCGGCTCGCCACGCGGTTGGCCGAGGTGACCCCCGCCGGGATCGACACGTTCTTCTTCGCGAACTCCGGTGCCGAGGCGACCGAGGCAGCGGTGAAGCTGGCCAAGCAGGCGACCGGTCGGCCCAACGTCATCGTGTTCTCCGGATCGTTCCACGGGCGGTCCCACCTCACGATGGCGATGACCACTTCGAAGCACGGCTACCGCGCGGGCTACGCGCCGCTGCCGAGCGGGGTGTTCGTGGCGCCGTTCCCACACCCCTGGCGGGAAGGACGCGCCGAGGACGAGTCCGTGGCCCAGGCGCTGCGGGGGCTGCACCACCTGCTCCTGGCGCAGACGGCGCCGCGCGAGACCGCGGCGGTGGTGATCGAGCCGGTGCTCGGCGAGGGTGGCTATCTCCCCGCGCCGGCCGGCTTCCTGCGCGGGGTGAAGGAGATCTGCGAGCTCCACGGGATCCTGTTCGTCGCCGACGAGGTGCAGAGTGGCTTCGCTCGCACCGGGACGATGTTCGCGATCGAGCCGGCCGGAGTGACGCCCGACGTGATCGTGATGGCCAAGGGCATCGCCTCGGGGTTCCCGATCTCGGCGATCGGTGCGTCCGCCGAGCTGATGGCGCGCTGGCCGAAGGGCAGTCACGGGGGCACCTACGGCGGCAACCCGATCGGCTGCGCGGCTGCGCTCGCGACGATCGACGTGCTCACGGAGGCGGGCTTCCTCGACAACGTGGTCGCCCGCGGCGAGCAGCTGCGCGGCGGGTTGCGCGCGCTCGCCGAAGGTCATCCGGTGATCGGCGAGGTGCGTGGTCCCGGGCTGATGGTCGGCATGGAGCTGGTCGATCCCGCCACGGGCGAGCCCGACGACGCTCGCGTCGGCAGGGTGATCGCGCACGCGCGTGAGCACGACCGCCTGCTCCTGATGAACGCCGGCACGTACGGGAACGTCGTGCGCTTCATGCCGCCACTCGTCGTCACAGAGGCCGAGGTCGACCGCGCCCTCACGGCCCTCGGGAGCGCGTTCGCCGCGACCGGCTGACACTCGAGTCGAAGGGCGCCCGCGCCTTGCGACCCGGGTCACGACGAAGGCTACGGGTCGAGCCCTCGACCGAGCGCCGCGAGGACACGGGGCAGTCTCCGGCGTGCGAGCGCGATGTCGAGCCGGGTACCGTCGGCCAGCTCGACGGGCATCACGACGAAGTGCGCGGGGACCGCGAGCAGGCGTTCCCCGCCGCGTGGGGCCCGCTGCCGTTCGATGCGGATCGCGCCGGCCGGAAGGCGAACCGGAGTCGACGGCCAGGCGACGCGTCGCCAGACGAAGCCGTCGACCTCACGCCCCGCGTAGCCGGCGCGGAATCGGCGGCTGAGCCCGGGCACGTGCCCCTGCACCACCCGCAGCGAGCAGTCGAACCCACCGGGTCGGTCGGCCCGCAGGTAGAGGTGGCGACCACCGAGCACGACCGCAGCCGCGAGCAACAGCCCGAGGAGGAACGACTCGGCCGCCACCTCAGGTCGACACCTCGACCCGGGTGCCTCCGAGCGCCCGGTGGGCGGCGTCGACGAGACGTTGGAGGTGCAGACCGCGCCGCGCGTCACAGGGATGCCCGCCGCCGCTCTGCACGGTCTCGGCGAGCTCGCGTCGCAGCGTCGCGAACGAGCGGGCTCGGGCGCCGGAGCGGGCGTCGACAAACAGCGTCCCGCCGGGGCCGAACAGCTCGACCTCGGTCCGGCTCGGGTCGATCCCCGCAGTGCATGAGATCGTGACCTCGCTGCGAGCCCCCCGCTCGTGCTCGAGGAGCAGCCCGACCCAGCCGAGAGGGTCGCCACCGGCCTGCACGGCGACGACCGGACCGAGCGCAACGTCGACCAGATCGAGGATGTGGGGTCCCACGTCGAGCAACGCCCCTTGCTCGAGGCGCCAACCTGCGGCGAAGTCCCCGCTCAAGAACGCGCTGGAGAGGAAGCAGGCCCGACCGCCGGTCGCGTCGAACGTGTCGGCCGCAGCGAGGAAGTCGCGTACGACGTCGGCGAAGCGGTAGGTGAGCAGCACCACCGATCCGACCCCGGCCTCGTCGATCGCGTCGACGACCCGGCGTGCCCCGTCGACGTCCGGGGCGAGTGGCTTCTCGAGCAGGAGTGTCTTGCCGGCTCTGGCCGCGCGCACCGCGAGCTCGGGCTGCACCGCGGGGGGAACGGCGAGCGCGACGGCGTCGCAGACCTCGAGCAGTGCGTCGAAGGAAGCGAGCGAAGGCGCGTCGTGTGCGCGCGCGAGCGCGTCGGCGCGGGCGGTCGTCCGGGACCAGACGCCCGCGAGGCGCGTCTCCGGGCCTGCCGCCAGCGTCGGCGCGTGCACCGCTCGCGCCCAGGGACCGGCGCCCGCCAGCCCGACCGGGACCGGCGCGACGGCGGGGCGAAGGAGGAGGTCTGGGGCCATCGGGATCGGAGGCTACGCGGGGAGCACCACCGCCGCGCCGGGATCGGCCGCGACCCGGACGGGGGTCCCGGCCGGGACCGGCTCGGCCGCGGCGACCTCCAGCGCGCCCAGCTCGGAGTCGACGCGCACGAGGAAGTGGTCGCGACGGAACGTCGAGCTGCGGACCACGCCGGGGACCGGGCCCGCGTCGTCGATTCGCAACCCGTCGGGTCGGAACCCGATGCGTACCCGCCCACTCGCGATCCCTTTTGGCGCGGGATGCCGACCCCAGGGCGACACGATCCCGGCGTCGCTGCCGGTGACGTCGACGATCGTCGCGAACCCGAGGAACCGAGCGGCCGACGCGGTGCGGGGGTTCGCCCAGACCTCGCCCGGAGTGCCGACCTGCTCCACCCGACCATCCCGCAACAACACCACGGTGTCGGCCAGGGCGAACGCCTCGTCCTGGTCGTGGGTGACGAAGAGGGTGGTGATCCCCAGACCGCGCAGGAGCTCGTGGAGCTCGACGACGAGCCGCTCCCTCAGCTCGCGATCCAGCGAACCGAGGGGTTCGTCGAGCATCAGCAGCCGAGGCTCGGGCGCGAGCGACCGGGCGAGCGCGACGCGTTGCTGCTCGCCGCCGGAGAGCTCGCGCACCTTGCGGTGCTCGAACCCGGACAGCCCGACGCGATCGAGTGCGTCCCGGGCGCGTGCCGCGACCTCGTCGCGGGGGAGACGGAGCATCCGCAACCCGAACGCGACGTTGCCGAGCACATCACGATGGGCGAACAGGGCATGGTCCTGGAACATGAGCCCGAAGCGACGCCGGTGCACCGGGACCGCGCCGAGGTCCTCGCCGTCCCAGCGCACCGTTCCCCGGGTGGTGTCCTCGAAGCCGGCCACCGCCCGCAGCAGCGTGCTCTTGCCGCTGCCGCTCGGACCGAGGATGCACGCGATCTCGCCGTCGTCCACGCGCAGCGTCACCCCGTCGAGTGCGAGGACGTTGCCGTAACGCACGCGCAGGCCGTCGACCTCGAGCATCAGAAGACCGCCGACTCCGGGGCGCGCAGCCGCTCGATCGCCAGCACCGTCACGGCGGTGAGGATCATCAGGATCGTGCTTGCCGCCATCGCCTGGGTGAACATGGCCTCGCCCGGCCGGCCGAGGAGGCGGTAGATCAGCACCGGCAGGGTCGTGGTGTCGGGACGCACGATGAACAACGTGGCCCCGAACTCACCGAGCGAGATGGCGGCGGCGAAGCCGGCGGCCACGACCAACGCCCGGGTCGCGATCGGCAAGTCGATCTCCTGCCAGACGCGCCGAGGTGATGCGCCGAGGACGGCGGCTGCCTCGCGCTGGCGTGGGTCGATGGCGTCGAGCACCGGCACCGTCAGCCGGACGACGAACGGGATCGCCACGAGCGCGTGCGCGATCGGGATGATCGCCGGCGAGGTGCGCAGCTCGAGCGGCGGGCTGTCGAAGGTGATGAGAAAGCCGAAGCCGACGGTGACGGCAGAGATCCCGAGCGGCAGCATCACGAGGGCGTCGAGCCATCGGCGGGTGTGGCGGCGACGGGTCCGGGTCAGGGCAACGGCCGCCGCGCCGCCGATTGCGACCGCGAGGAGGGTGGCGGTCAGCGCGAACCGGAGTGAGGTCCAGACCGCGTCGATCGGTGGCTCGAGGAAGCCGCTCGTCGTCGCGGTCAGCGCGCGGTAGCCGTCGAGCCCCCCCCGCAGCGAGCGCCGGACGAGCTCGGCGAGCGGCAGGCCGAGCAGGGTCCCCATGACCGCCAGGTTCGCCGCGAGGACGAGCCGTCGCCGGCCCCGGACCGGGAGCGTGTGCTCCCCTCCACCGCGCAGCGAGGCGGCTGCCGACTGGCGCCTGCGCGCGCGGTTGCTGACACCGATCACGGCGAGCACCGCGACGAGCTGGAGCAGGGAGAGCACGGCCGCGGTCTGCAGGTCGAGCTGCTGCGCGGTCTGTCGGTAGATCTCCGTCTCGATGGTCGAGGAGCCGGGGCCACCGAGGATCAGGATCACGCCGAAGCTCGTGAAGCAGAACAAGAACACGATCGCGGCCGCTGCTCCGATCGCCGGACGGAGCGCGGGAAGGGTCACCGACCAGAACACGCGCGCGCGGCCCGCACCGAGGACCCGAGCCGCCTGCTGCTCGCGGTCGTCGAGCTGGGCCCACAGGCTCCCGACGGTGCGCGTCACGACGGCATAGTTGAAGAAGGCGTGCGCGAGCAGGATCGCGGTGATCGAACGGGTCACTCCCAGAGCTCCGAACGCCGCGCCTACCACCACCGTCGGCATGACGAACGGCACCGTGACCAGCGCGCGCAGCAGCGCTCGACCATGGAACCGGTACCGGCTGAGCACGTACGCGCCGGGCAGGCCGAGCGCGAGCGTGACGAGCGTCGAGACCGCCGCCTGCCAGAACGTAAACCAGGCGACCGAGCGCAGCGACGCGTCGCCGGCCACGGCCCCGATGGCAAAGAGGTCGACGTTGCCGTCCGGAGCGAGGCCGCGCCAGAGGATGGATACGACCGGCCACAGGAAGAAGGCCGCGAGGAAGGCGACCGGCAGGCCGATGAGGGCCACCCGCCCGAGTCGGTCAGTCACGGTCATCGCAGCGTGAGCTCGGTCCAGCGTTCGATCCACTCGTCCCGCTTGGCTGCGATGGCGGTGGGGGGAAGGGTGAGTGAGGTGGTCGGCGGCGCTGCGTAGCGCACGAACTCCTCGGGGAGCGGGGTGCCCTCGCGAGCGGGGTACACGAACATCGAGGCCGGCACGTCGGCCTGGAAGCGCTCGGAGAGGAGGAAGTCGAGGAACCGGCGCGCTTCAACGGGGTGCTTCGCGTCGGCCAGGATCCCGGCGTGCTCCACCTGACGGAAGCACGTCGCCTCGACGTTGCCGGTCGGCGCTACGTCGACGGGAGGCTCGGCGAACATCACCTCGGCCGCCGGGCTCGTCGCGTAGCTGACGACGAGAGGCCGCGGCCCGTCGCCCGCCGATGCGGAGAATTCGGTGTTGTACGCCTGCTCCCAGCCGTCGACCACGAGCACGTCGTTGGCGCGCAGTCGGCTCCAGTACGACTCCCAGCCGTCGGAGCCCTCGCTCGCGATCGTCGCGAGGAAAAACGCCAGTCCCGGTGAGGAGGTGGCCGGATTCTCTACCACGAGCTGTCCGCGATAGCGCGGGTCGAGCAGGTCGACGAGGTTCGTGGGCGGCTCCAGCCCGCGCTCGGAATACCAGGCGACGTCGTAATTCACGCACACGTCGCCCCAGTCGATCGGTGTGGCGCGGTGGCGTGGGTCGAGACGCAGCGCGGCCGGTACGCGGTCGAGCCCCTTTGCCCGGTAGGGGACGAAGACCTGCTCGGCGAGCGCTCGAGAAAGAAACGTGTTGTCGACGCCGAACACCACGTCGCCGAGCGGCGCGCCCTTGGTGAGGATCACCTGGTTCAGGACCTCGCCCGCGTCGCCGCTCTTGAGCACCTTGACGTGGATACCGGTCTCGCGCTCGAAGGCGCGCAGCACCGGCTTGGAGACCGCGAACGAGTCGTGGGTCACGAGCGTGACCGTCCCGCCTTCCTCGGCGCCGTCCGAGCAGGCCGTGAGCAGCGTCGTGAGCAGCAGTGCCACCAGCGGTGCTCGCCGTCGCATGTCAACGCCCTCCGTTCGGTTGGATCGCGAGGAGCACGCCGTCCTCCACCATCACGATCGCGATCTCCTCGACCATCTCGTTGCTCACCCCGCGCGTGGAGCCGGGTGTGAGGACGTCGCCGGTCAGCTCCCAGCGCAGCCCGCGGGTCGTGACCCCGCTCGCCGGACCGTGGAGCGCCAAGAGGGTGACGAGCGAGCCGATCGCACCTTGCAGCTCGACGTGGTCCCGAACCACGGCGACGCGAGCCGACCCGACCAGCGCGTCGATGCGGAGGTCGGCCCAGTCCGGAGCCGCGATCAGGAGCGCGTTGGCGAGGAAGTGGTCGAGTCGGCCGCCCCCGGCGCCGACGATCGTCGCCGCGTCCGCGCCGAGCCGACGCGCCGTGGCGATCGCCAACTCCAGGTCCGTCTCGTCCTTGAGCGTCGAGTAGCGCTCGACGCGCGTGCCCTGGAACCGGGCCCGCTCGAGCGTCTCGGCGTCGACCGAGTCCATGTCGCCGACGACGACGTCGGCGCGGATCCCGAGGGTCCGGGCGTGCCCCAGCCCGGAATCGGCCGCCACCACCAGATCGGCGTTGGCGACGGCCCCGTGCCAGCACGGGTCCAACGGATCGCCTCCGGCGAACACGATCGCCCTCATTCCCGCTCCTCGCGCTCGAGCACACCACGCGCAAGAGGGTCAGGAGCTCGGCCTCCCTGCGCCGGCATGACCCGGATCAGGTTCTGACGGTCGGAGGCTGCGCGCCTCCCTCTCAGCCCGACGCATCGGGCTCCCGTGTACCCCTCAGACTACCGCCTCGCGCACGATCCGGGCCTGCCAGGGCTGCTCGGGCCACCCCCGCTTGCCTCGCGTGCGCTGGGCGCGGTGGAGCCAGTCGATCACGGCCTCAGGTTCGTGACCGAGCCGGACGAGGGCGACGCCGATCACGGCACCGGTGCGGCCGCGCCCGGCGTGGCAGTGCACGACGACGCCGGTCCCGTCGGCGAGCCGGGTCACGACGTCAGCTGCGGCGGCGTGCACGACCGCCGCCTCGTGAAGTGGATCCGTGGGCTCGGCCCGTGCGAACAGGTCTTCGAGCCGATGTGCACCGACCGTCAGAGGTGTGGGGTCGTACGGCACCGGATCGTGGGTGAGGCACACCACGTGCCCGATGCCCGCGTCGTGCAGTCGGTCCCATTCGGTGCGACGCGGATAGCTCATCCCCGCGAGGGCGACTGGGTCGCGCATCACCCAGTAGAGCTCGGCCGGGATCGCGAGCGCGCCGAGGAAGCCGGTCCCGGAGCCGGGCGAACAGAGTGCCGGCGCGGAGGTCACCCGGTGCTAGCCGCGCGCGGACGCGAGCAGCTGCTCGACGGGCGCGAGGTCATAGGGCGGGCCGGCCATCACGATCAGATGCTCGGCGCCCGCGTCGAGGTAGGCCTCCCAGTGGGTGACCTCCTGCGCCCGGATCGCGACCGTGCGCTCGATCTCGCCCGGGCGTCGACCGAGCTGCTCGCACCAGTCGTCGAGCACGCGGTTCTTCTGTGCGTACGTGCTGGGAGGGCCGAACGTGTTCCAGGCGTCGGCGTGTTCGGCCACCAGGCGCAGCGTCGCCTTCTCGCCGCTGCCCCCGACGAGGATCGGCAGGTCACCCATCGGAGGCGGCACCAGTTGTCCGAGCCGGTCGGCGATCAGCGGCAGCGCGGCCTCGAGGTCCGCGAGGCGTGTGGCTGCCGTGCCGAACGGGTAGCCGTAGTCCGCGTAGTCGCGCTCGAACCATCCCGACCCGATGCCGAGCACGAAGCGGCCGTGGCTGAGGTGGTCGATCGTGCGCGCCATGTCGGCAAGCAGCTGGGGGTTGCGGTACGAGCTGCACGTGACGAGCGCGCCGATGCGGGCGTGCCGGGTCTCGGTGGCCATGGCGGCGAGCAGCGTGTACGCCTCGTAGTGGTTGGCGTGCTCGTCGCCGTAGAGGGGGAAGAAGTGGTCCCAGACCCAGATGCTGTCCACCCCGAGCGCGTTGGCGGCCTTCCATGCAGCTCGGAGCTCGTCGACCGTGGTCGCCTGGGGGTGAAGCTGCACCCCGACCCGGAAGTGGGACATGTGCGGTCTCCTCGATGCATGGGTGTCGGTACGCGAAGCATGCAGACGCGGCGCGAGGCACACTACCCGAGCGATGTCGGCCATCGACCGAGTCCTCGCCGGCGCGAGGTCCGCCTATGCGAGCCGAACGCGTCCAGCAGGCGCCGGGTCGTAGAGCGCGCTTCCCGACCGCCACTCGTCGTAGCTCAGCTTCCAGTCGACGACGGCGGCGTTCTGGTTCGGCGGCTTCGAGGTTCCGAGCACCTCGACGATGTCGCCCCGCTGGCTCCACTCGAAGAACCACTTCGCGTTCTCGGTGGACAGGTTGATGCAGCCGTGCGACACGTTGGCGCGCCCCTGCGAGCTCACGGACCATGGAGCTGCGTGCACGTACTCCCCGGTCGTCGAGATCTGGGTGTTCCAGTAGACGGTGGTCAGGTATCCCTCGGCCGAGTCGATCGGGATCCCGTTGGTGCTCGAGTCCATGATCACGACCGGCGACTTCCCGAGCACGAGGTGCTTGCCGCTCATCGTCGGGAACATGGGCTTGCCCGCGCTCATCGGGAACACCTTGATCACGGCGCCGTTCTCGTAGACCGTCAGCGTGTAGGTGTTCGTGTCGGCGATGCTCACGTGGGCATCGCCGATCCGGAAGTGTGCGGTCCGGTGGACGTTGCCGTACACGCCGTCACCGGCGTCGACGCCGTCGAGGTTCGCGTCGAACCACACCTCGGTGCCCGCGGGCCAGTAGTTACGCGGTCGCCAGTGCGCCTCACTGTCGCTCATCCAACGCCATGACCCTTCGACGGGCACCGACGTCCGAACGAGCATCCGCTCCTCGACCGCGGCCTTGTTCCGAACCGAGCTCGTGAAGCGCACTGAGATCGGCTGACCGACGCCTACGACCTCGTCGTCACCCGGAACGACGCGCGCGCCCAGCGCGCCGGTGGGGACGATCGTGGTGAACGCCCACTCGTGCGCACGAGTGCGTCCGCGCTCGGACGTGACCCGCGCGCGGACGGTGTAGGTCGTTCCCGGTGCGAGGCGCGTGCTCGTGAGCCACCGCGTCGAATCGTTCACCAGATAGCCGGGGATCGAGAAGCCCTCCGGACTCGTGACCTCGAGCGAGCGCAGGCGGCCGTTCTTGGCCTCGACCGAGATCGGCGTCTCGAGTGGGATGCCCTGGGCACCTTCGGGGGGCCACGCGACGAGGCGCAACGGTCCTGGTCGTGCCGGGGCGCCTCGGGAGCCGGAGGCGGCCGACGTCGGCTCCCACGGGACGAGCGCGTACGCCGCTCCGCCGGCGACGGCGACGGCGAGGGCGCAGGCGACCACGAGGGTGCTTCGACGGAGGATGCGGGGCATGGACGACCTCGAGGCACGCGGCCCGTGGGGAAGAAGCGAATTGTGATCGCTGCCCAACCGGGACGCAAGGCGGCGACGGGATTTGTCGTCGCAGACTCGCCGGGCCCCGGTTCCGGGTCCTCGGATCGACCGGGCGACGTCGCGCTCAGGCCGCGGGGACCGAGTGCCGATGGAGCCGTCGTGAACGCGTCGGGCAGGGCAAAAGCTCCTCGCGCCCCGGGCTCACCGAGCCCGGGACGGGGTTTTTCCGCGCTGGCGGAGAGCGAGGCACGGTTCCGGGCGTTGTTCGACGCCCATGTCGACGCAGTTTTGATGGTCGACGCGCAGACACGAGAGATCGTCGACGCGAACGCGGTTGCGTGCGTGATGTACGGCTATCCGCGTACGCGCCTGGTGGGCATGTCGGCCGACGAACTCAGTGCCGATCCGGAAATCCCCGCGCCGGGGGTCCCGTCTGCTCTCGACGACCGTGTGGGTCACGCCTCCCGACTGCATCGTCGGCGCGACGGCAGCACCATTGCGGTGCAGATCGGAAGCGGCGACGCGCAGCTCGACGGTCGACCGGTCGCGATTGTGGTCGTGCGCGACGACAGCGTCCTCGGCCGAGATCTCGAGGAGGCCCGTCGACGCTCGACCCACGACCCGTTGACTCTGCTGCCCAATCGTGCGCTGCTCACCGAGGAGGCCGATCGCGCGCTTGCTCGAGCCGATTGCAGCGGTGAGACCCTCGCGCTGATGCATGTCGATCTCGATGGATTCCGGCCGGTCAACGAGGACCACGGGTACGAGGTGGGCGACGAGGTGCTCCGCGTCGTTGCCCAGCGGCTTCGCAGCGCGGTACGCACGGGTGACGTGGCGGCTCGCATCGAGGGCGACGAGTTCATCGTGCTCTGCCCCGTGGTCGCCGACGAGATCGCTGCGCTCAACGTGGCGCACCGGCTCGCTCGCGCACTCGCCGAGCCTGTCGACGCCGGGGTCGTCGGCCTTCCGCTCAGCGCGTGCATCGGTGTCGTCGTCGACGTGGGCGGCAGTCGCGGCGTCGAACGGCTCCTGCGCGACGCGGACGCAGCGTTGTTCAGCGCGAAGCGGGTCCGGCCGGGCTCGGTCGCCCTCTTCGCCGGTGGCTCGCCGATTGCCCACACTGTCTGAGCGGGCGCCCGGGTTCTCTGCACACGCGCGCGTCGGCTAGACCTCCGCGCGTGGATCTGCGCTTCTCGGCCGAGGACGAGGCCTTTCGCCGCGAGGCCCGCGACTGGCTCCAGGCGAGCCTCGCCGGCGACTTCGCGGTGGTCCGGGGTCGCGGCGGCCCGGGCGACGAGCACGCGCTCTTCGACGAGCGACTGGCCTGGGAGCGCGCGCTCGGTGCCGGAGGTTGGACCTGTTTGTCGTGGCCGCGCGAGTACGGCGGTCGTGACGTGCCGCTGCTCCAGCAGGTGATCTTCTACGAGGAGTACGCCCGGGCGGGCGGGCCGGGCCGGGTCGGCCTCGTTGGCGAGGGCCTGATCGGGCCGACGATCCTCCACTACGGGACCGAAGACCAGCGCCGTCGGTTCCTGCCGAAGATCGCGAGCGGCGAGGAGTTGTGGTGCCAGGGCTACTCGGAGCCCAACGCGGGCTCCGACCTCGCGAACCTCGCAACGCGCGCCGAGCTCGATGGCGGCGAGTGGGTCGTGCACGGACAGAAGGTGTGGACCTCCCTCGCCCATTGGGCCGACTGGTGCTTCGTGCTCGCCCGCACGAACCGCGATGCGCCTCGCCACCGGGGGATCTCGTATCTGCTCGTGCCGATGCGCCAACCCGGGATCGAGATCCGGCCGATCCAGCAGATGACGGGCACGTCGGAGTTCAGCGAGGTGTTCTATGACGGCGCGCGCACCGCCGCAGACCTCGTCGTCGGCGACGTCGACGGCGGATGGAAGGTCGCGATGGGCACCCTCGCCTTCGAGCGGGGGGCGCTTACGCTCGGCCAGCAGCTCTCGTTCGCGAACGAGTGGAAAGAGGCCCTCGCGGCGGCGAGGGCGCGCGACGCCGCAGCCGACCCGATGCTGCGGCAGCGGCTCGCGCAGGCGTTCATCGAGCTCGAGATCATGAAGTACACCGCGCTGCGCGGCCTCACGGCGATGGCGAAGGGCGAGATGACGCGCGAGACGTCGATCTCCAAGCTCTACTGGGCGAGCGTGCACCGGCGGCTCGGCGAGCTCGCCGTGGACGTGCTCGGTCCGTGGGCAGAGGTGGGCGAGCAGCTCCCATACGAGCTCACGCCTGTGCAACGCTTGTTCCTCTATTCGCGCGCAGACACGATCTACGGGGGCGCGAACCAGATCCAGCGGAACATCATCGGCGAGCGGGTGCTCGGCCTGCCGCCCGAGCCCAAGGTGGTGTGATGGAACCGAACACCCCGCACGGCCTCCTGGCGGGCAAGACCGTCCTCGTGACCGCGGCCGCGGGTACGGGCATCGGGTTCGCCACGGCGGAGCGGTGCGCGGCGGAAGGGGCTTTGGTCGTGATCAGCGACGCCCACGAGCGCCGACTCGAGGAGGCGCGCGAGCGGCTGGGCGACGCGGTGGTCGCGGCGATCCCTTGTGACGTGACCGTGGAGCAGCAGGTGCAGGCGCTCTTCGCCGGTGCGGTCGCGGGGGGCGGAGACCTCGACGTCGTGGTGAACAACGCGGGCCTCGGTGGCACGGCGAACCTCGTGGACATGACCGACGAGCAGTGGGCGAAGGTGCTCGACGTCACGCTCACAGGCACCTTCCGCTGCACACGCGCCGCTTTGCGTCACCTCCAGGCTCGCGGAGCCGGTGTGATCGTCAACAACGCGTCGGTGCTGGGCTGGCGGGCCCAGCCGGGCCAGGCGCACTACGCCGCGGCGAAGGCGGGGGTGATGGCGCTCACGCGCTGCGCCGCGATGGAGGCCGCGGACTTCGGCGTGCGGGTCAACGCGGTCGCCCCGTCGTTGGCGATGCACCCGTTCCTCGCGAAGGTCACCACCGACGAGCTGCTCGACGAGCTCACGGCGCGCGAGGCGTTCGAACGGGCCGCCGAGCCCTGGGAGGTGGCGAACGTGATCGTGTTCCTCGCGTCGGACTACTCGACCTATATGACCGGCGAGGTGGTGAGCGTCAGCTCCCAACACCCCTGACCGTTCCGCAGGGTTTGCGCGTTCAGGAGCGGATAGCGAGCGTCGCCGTACAAACCGGGCGGAAGTGGGGGCGGGTCGGTGCCGCGGGTCACTCGTTGCTGTGGCAGTGGGCGGCGTCACCCGAGGGAACGTCGAGGGCGGGGTTGCGGTCGAAGAAGCCCATCGGTGCGAGCAGGAAGCCGGTGTACTCGACCGGCATGACCGGCCAGTCCTCCGGGCGCACGAAGTGCGTGACGCCGAACGTGTACCAGAGCACCACGTCGGTGTTCGCGATCGGACGGTCGCGTGCCGTCCAGCGCAAGAGCCCGTCGCCGCCCTCGTGCTGGTTCGGATACTCGCCTGCGGCGCGCCGTTCGTCGGGCGCGTACGGCGTGACCCAGAGGTTGTGGCGGGCGAACCCGGCGCGCTTGCCCACCGGGGAGTCCGGATGGGCGAGCATCGTCGGCGTGCTCATCGTGGGGATCAGCTTGTACGCGACGGGGATGCCGAGCCCGTTCTCGACGTGCGGGTTCACCACCTTCCAGCAGCGGCTGCTCGCCGCGTTCACGACCCGCTTTGCGCCACCTTCGCGCTCGAGTCTGGTCGCCCTGGGGCGGAACGCGTTGCCCCAGGGGTTCTCCGGCCCGGCGGGCAGCGTCTCGGCCTCGACCTCGTACACCTCGTTGTCGGTCCCGTCGACGTCGAGGTCGAGGCGTGCGCTGAAGAGGTGCTGGTGATGAGGCGCGGCGACACCGGGCGCGACGACGTTCGCGAACTCGGGGTGCGTGCCGTGCTCGATCGCCATCGGCGACACGATCCCGGTGAGCTTGACCTCGAGCTGGATGTTGCCGTCGAGGTAGAAGTACCAGAAGAACCCGTACTCGTAGTTGCCCACCGTCGAGATGAAGCTCACCACGAGCCGCCGGCTCCGGCGGACCTCGCTCGTGCCGCCGAAGAGATCGACGTGCTTCCAGAGGATCCCGTAGTCCTCCTCGTGCATGCAGATCGCGTTGGCGAGCGTGTACGGGTCGCCCGACTCGGAGGCCATGACCGCGTCGAAGTAGTGGATCTCGCCGAGGCAGTCACAGCCGAGCGTGAGCGACTGGGTCATCCGACCGAGTCCCCACTCGCCGGCGTCGAACGCGTTCTTGAACCCGTGCAGCTCGCCGGGGTCGCCGTAGGGCACGACCATCTCGGTGATCGACGCGCGATGCAGGATCGGCCGCTCGCGCCCGTGGTCGTCGTAGGTGACTTGGTGGATCACCATGCCTTCGTACGGGTCGAACGTGAGCCGGAACGCCCACCGCTGCCACCGCACCAGGTTGTTCTCGACGGTGAAGCTCGGCCCCTCGGGCTGGGTGATCGCGATCGGCTTCAAGTCGTCGCGCAGGGGCTGGTGGTCGGCGGCGAAGTAGCGGGCGTGCTGGCGGGGGAGGGGGACCGCTCCGTGGTCGACGACCTCGACCACCTCGTTGCGGCCGAGGTCGAAGTGCACGATCAGGCCCTCGATCGGCCGTGCGTACCCGTTGTCTTCGGGGTGCTCGCGCAGGAAGGAGAGGCAGCGCGCGATGCGACGGCCGTCCTCGCATGCGTATCCGAAGGCCCCAGCGGGCCAGGGGTCGATCTGCACCGCGGCGGGGTCGGTGACGCCCCGCATCGCGAGCGCGGCGACGTACTCGGGATGCTCCCGGACTGTGGCTATCGCGTTCATCGCCTCTTCGAAGAGCAGCGCGGGTCGCATCCCCTCGACCTCGCGCCACTCGACGACCTTGTGCGCGTCGAGGTCGACCCGCGTCTCGATCATCGTGAGCTCGGCGCCGGGGACGATCAGCGCCCGCACCGACCGCCGGACCGGGTCGCCCGGCGCCCAGGCGGCGAGCGTCGGCTTGTCCGGCTCGTCGAGCACGACGTGTGCGAACCGCACGCGCTCCTCGAGCCGGCCCGTCGCGCGCAGGATCTCGACCGCGCGCGCGACCTCCTCGGCGGTGAGCATGGCGAGCGGGTGGTCGACGGTGGTCACGAGATCCCTTCGGCGGCGTCGAGGTAGGCGGGGCGCTCGCCGCCACCGTGGAGCACGAGGTTCGCGCCGTTCACGTACGCAGCGAGGGGGGAAGCGAGGAACAGGCACACGTTGGCGACGTCGGTCGGGGTGCCCATGCGCCCGAGCGGGACCGTGGCGCCGACCGCGGCGATCCCCGCCTCGTCGCCGTAGTGCAGGTGGCTCTGCTCGGTGCGGATCAGCCCGGCGCTGATCGCGTTCACCCGCACCTTCGGCGCCCACTCCATTGCCAGCGTCTCGGTGAGGTTGAGCAGCCCGGCCTTTGCTGCGCCATACGCCGCTGCGCCCGGTGACGGGCGCAGGCCGCTCACGCTCGCGATGTTCACGATCACGCCGCCGTCGTCCTGGTCCTGCATCACGGCGTTGGCACGCTGCGAGCACACCAACGGCGCGAGCAAGTTGAGCTCGATGATCGCCTTCGAAAAGCGCGCCGACACCGTGGCCGTGTCGGCCGCCGGCGCGCCCCCGGCGTTGTTGACGAGCACGTCGAGCCGGCCTAGCCGGGCGACCGTCTCCGCGACGAGGGCGTCGACGGCGTCGGGGTCGCGGACGTCCGCGGCCGCGAACCCGGCGACCCGGTCTGAGGCTGACGGACGGTCGGTGGGCTCGGTGCGGCCGCAGATGATCACGTCCGCACCGGCGGCGAGGAACGTCTCGGTGATGCCGCGCCCGATGCCCCGGGCGCCGCCCGTCACGAGCACGGCGCGGCCCGTCATGTCCAGCGGATCGACCATCCGGATAAGGTACCCGCCCGATCTGACGACCCGTCAGGAACCGGAGCGCGCATGGCCATCAACCAGTCCGTGGACGACCGAGGCATCGCCGAGGTCGTGGTCGACGCGCCGCCGGTCAACGCGCTCACCGTGGCCGGCTGGTTCGAGCTCGCCCGCGTCGTTCGTGCGCTCGGGGAGGACCTCGCCGTCCGGGTGGTGGTGCTGCGAGCCGAGGGCCGGGGCTTCAACGCCGGGGTCGACATCAAGGAGATGCAGGCCACCGAGGGCTTCGACGCACTGGTCGGCGCGAACCGCGGCTGCTATGCCGCCTTCGCCGCGGTCTACGAGTGCGCCGTGCCGGTGATCGCGGCCGTCAACGGCTACTGCCTCGGTGGCGGGATCGGGCTCGTGGGCAATGCCGACGTCATCGTGGCTTCCGACGACGCGACGTTCGGGCTCCCCGAGGTCGACCGTGGGGCGCTGGGCGCGGCGACGCATCTGGCCCGGCTCGTGCCCCAGCACAAGATGCGGGCGATGGTCTACACCGCTGCGACCGCGACGGCCGCGGAGCTGCACCACTTCGGCTCGGTGCTGAAGGTGGTGCCGCGTGGCGAGCTGCGGGCCGCGGCGATGGAGGTCGCGGAGTCGATCGCGGCGAAGAGCCCGGCGGTGATCCGGGCCGCGAAGGCGAGCCTCAACGGCATCGACCCGATCGACGTGAACCGCTCCTACCGCTTCGAGCAGGGCTTCACCTTCGAGCTGAACCTGCTCGGCGTGGCCGACGAGCACCGTGACGCGTTCGTCGACAAGCGAGACACGGATACCTCGAAGTGAGCGACAAGCGGGTCACGGAGGCCGATGTCGTCGCCGAGCTGCGCGACGGGATGACGATCGGCATCGGCGGGTGGGGCTCGCGGCGCAAGCCGATGAGCCTGGTGCGCGCCGTTGCCCGATCGGACGTCAAGGACCTGACGGTCGTGTCCTACGGCGGCCCGGACGTCGGGCTGCTGTGCGCGACCGGCAACGTGCGCAAGGTGGTCTACTCGTTCTGCTCGCTCGACTCGATCGCCCTCGAGCCGCATTTCCGCAACGCGCGGCAGGCGGGTGCGATCTCGACGCTGGAGCTCGACGAGGGCATGTTCCTGCTCGGCCTCCAGGCCGCTGCCTGGAGGGTCCCGTTCCTCCCGACGCGCGTCGGCCTGGGCTCCGACCTGATGCGCCAGGAGGAGATCCGCACGGTGCGCTCGCCGTACGACGATGCGGAGGAGCTGGTGGCCGCTCCCGCGCTGCCGCTCGACCTCGCGCTGGTTCACATGCACCGCGGCGACGCCCGTGGCAACGGTCAGTACCTCAACGTCGACCCGTACTTCGACGACCTCTTCTGCATGGCCGCGAAGCGCCGGTTCATGAGCGTGGAGCGGGTCGTCGAGACCGACGCGCTGGCTGGCGGTGGCCCGATCCAGTCGATGCGGATCAGCCGTCTCATGACCGACGGCGTGGTGGAGGCGCCGGGCGGCGCGCACTTCACCGAGTGCGTTCCCGACTACGGCCGCGACGAAGCGTTCCAGCGCGAGTACACGACGAGCGCGAAGTCGCCCGAGGCATGGGCGACATGGCGGGAGAAGTACCTGGACTGCGGTGATCACGCCGAGTACCGGAAGGTCGTGGGGCTGTGAGCGCCTCCGGGACCGGCGGGCTCGTCACCCGGGCGGAGCACTGCGTGGTCGCGGTAGCCGAGTGCTTCCGCGGCGACGGCGAGATCATGGCCAACCCGATCGGCACCATCCCGATGATCGGTGGTCGGCTCGCCCGCGCGAGCTTCTCGCCCGACCTGGTGATGACCGACGGCGAGGCGTTGCTCGTCTCCGGCCCGTATCCCGTCGGCGTGAGGAACGCGCCAAAGACCGTCGAGGCGTGGAACCCCTACCGCTCGATGTTCGACGTGGTGTGGTCGGGCCGGCGCCACGTGATGATGGGCGCGAGCCAGATCGACGCGCACGGCAACCAGAACTTCGCGTTCGTGGGGGAGTGGGCCCGCCCGAAGGCGCAGCTCCTCGGGTTCCGCGGTGCGCCCGGCAACACGATCCAGAACGTGACGAGCTACTGGATCCCGAACCACTCGAGCCGGGTGTTCGTGGAGGAGGTCGACGTGGTCAGCGGCGTCGGCTACGACCGCGCGGCCGCGCTCGGAACCGCAGGGCGCTTCCACGAGATCCGTCGCGTCGTGACCAACCTCGGGGTGCTCGACTTCGAGACGCCCGACCGGCGGATGCGGCTGCGCGAGGTGCAACCGGGCGTGACGGTGGACGAGGTGGTGGCGGCCACGGGCTTCGAGCTGGCGATCGCCGCGGAGGTGACCGAGACCCGGGCGCCCACCCCGGACGAGCTCGCGTTGATCCGCGAGGTGATCGACCCGGCGGCCCTGCGCGAGCAGGAGGTCCCCGACCCTTGACGCACCCCGCGTTGCACACTGCGGCGTGCGAGCTGTTCGGCGTCGAGGTGCCGATCGTGCAGACGGGGATGGGCTGGGTCGCGGGCGCGCGGCTGGCCTCGGCCACCAGCGCGGCCGGCGGGCTCGGCATCCTGGCGAGCGCCACCATGACCTTCGACGAGCTCACCAAGGCCGTGCACGAGGTGAAGGACCGCACCGACCGGCCGTTCGGCGTGAACCTCCGCTCCGACCAGGGCGACGTCGACGACCGGATCGCGCTGATCGTGCGGGAAGGCGTACGGGTCGCGAGCTTCGCGCAGGCGCCCGGCGAGCGGCTCGTGAAGACGCTCAAGGACGCGGGCGTCGTGGTGATGCCGACGGTCGGCGCGCGGCGCCACGCCGAGAAGGTCGCGGGGTGGGGCGTCGACGCGCTGATCGCCCAGGGCGCCGAGGGCGGTGGCCACACGGGAACGGTCCCGACCAGCCTGCTCCTTCCAGCGGTGTGCGACGCGGTCGAGATCCCGGTTCTCGGCGCGGGCGGCTTCCACGACGGCCGCGGCCTCGTGGCCGCGCTCGCGTGGGGCGCGGCGGGCGTGGCGATGGGCACGCGCTTCCTCTGCTCGGCGGAGAGCACGGTTCCCCAGGATGTGAAGGAGCGCTACCTCGAGGCCGGTGTCACCGACACGGTGGTCACCAAGGCCATCGACGGCTACCCGCAGCGGGTGATCCGTACCGACCTGGTCGAGCACCTCGAGGGCGCCGGACGGGTCACCGCGCTCCCGCGGGCGCTGGTCAACGCGCTGCGGTTCCGCCGGCTGACCGGCCGGTCGGCTGCCGACCTCGCCCGTGAGGGCGCGGCGATGAAGCGCAACGAGGGGCTCACCTGGGCCCAGGTGGCGATGGCCGCCAACGCGCCGATGCTGACGAAGGCCGCGCTCGTCGACGGGCGACTCGATGCGGGGGTGCTGCCGACAGGGCAGGTCGTCGGCGAGATCCGCGCCCTGCCGAGCGTGGCCGAGATCGTGCGCACCATCATGGGAGAGGCCGAGGCGACGCTGAGGCGTCTGGAGGGATCGCAGTGACCAAGACCCGGGTGCCCGCAGTCGAAGGCTGGTTCACGATGGACCCCGACGACCCCCGGCTGCTCGCGAGCCGCGGGCTGGAGACGGGCAGCTACTTCTTCCCGAAGAACCTCGCGTTCTCGCGCAACCCGGCCGCGCCGGCCGAGGAGCTCGAGGAGGTGACGCTCTCGCGCCGGGGCCGGGTGTGGTCCTGGACGACGAACCACTACGAGCCGCCCGCGCCGTACGTGGCGCCCGCGGTGTTCGTGCCCTACACGGTGCTCGCGGTGGAGCTGCCCGAGGAGCAGATGGTGGTGCTGGGACCGCTCGCCCCGGGCGCTGACCCGGCGTCGCTCTCGGTCGGGACCGAGGTCGAGCTCGTGCTGGGGACGCTCTACGAGGACGACGACCACGAGTACGTCGTCTGGCAGTGGCAGGTCGTGGGAGGCGAAGCGCAGTGACCACCGGGGTCGAGGAGCACTGCGGCGCGAGTGACGACGGGCTGCCCGGAACCGAGCGGAGCCACCGCGCGACCGCGTCCCACGGAGGCGAAGCGAAGTGACCAGAGAGATCGCGGTGCTCGGGGTCGGGATGCACCCGTGGGGGAAGTGGGGGCGCAACTTCGTCGAGTACGGCGTGGTCGCGGCGCGCGAGGCCCTCGCCGACGCGGGCGTCGACTGGCGCGACGTCCAGCTCGTGTGCGGCGCCGACACGATGCGCAACGGCTACCCGGGCTATGTCGCCGGCGCGACCTTCGCGCAGGCGCTCGGCTGGCAGGGCGCGCAGGTCTCGTCGAGCTACGCCGCGTGTGCGAGCGGGGCCACCGCGCTCAGCGCGGCGCGGGCGCAGATCCTCGCGGGGCTTTGCGACGTGGCCCTGGTCGTCGGTGCCGACACGACGCCCAAGGGCTTCCTCGCCCCCAACGCGGGCGAGCGTGGCGACGATCCCGACTGGCTGCGCTTCCGGCTCCTCGGTGCGACCAACCCGACGTACTTCGGCCTCTACGCGCGGCGCCGGATCGAGATGTACGGCGCGACTCCCGCCGACTTCGCGCGGGTCAAGGTCAAGAACGCGCGCCACGGGTTCTCCAACCCGTACGCGCGGTATCGCAAAGAGGTCACCGAGGAGGAGGTGGCCGCATCCCCTCTGGTCTCCGATCCGCTGCGACTGCTCGAGATCTGCGCAACCTCCGATGGCGCCGCGGCGCTGATCGTGTCGAGCCTCGACTACGCGAAGTCGCGGGGCATCGTGGACCCGGTGCGCATCTCGGCGGTCAGCACCGTGACCCCGAGCTACCCGAACACCCTGATCGACATGCCGAGCTTCTCGACCGACTCCGCGTACGGCGTGGCACCACCCGAGCGCGGCTTCCGAGACTCGATCGCGCACGCGGCCTACGAGCAGGCCGGTCTCGGGCCCGACGACCTCGACCTGGCGGAGGTCTACGACCTCTCGACCGCGCTCGAACTCGACTGGTACGAGAACATCGGGCTCTGCAAGCCCGGTGAGGCCGAGCGACTGCTGAACGACGGCGACACGACCATCGGTGGCCGGGTCCCGGTGAACCCCAGCGGAGGCCTCGGTTCGTTCGGCGAAGCCGTGCCGGCCCAGGCGATCGCGCAGGTGTGCGAGGTCGCCTGGCACCTGCGGGGCGCGGCTGGCGAACGCCAGGTCGAGGGGGCCCGCGTCGGACTCACCGTCAACCAGGGCCTCTTCGGCCACGGAAGCTGCGTCATTCTCAGGAAGTAGTGCAAGAGAGCCCGAAGGCGAGGATCAGCGGCTTACGGATCGTGAGCCGCCCGAGCCGGGGCCCGAGCGGGCGCATCTTCCAGGAGGGTGCGCAGGCCTGCACCGCAGGTGCATGAGCGGGAGCATCGTATGGAGTGGAACTTCGCCGACATGTTCGAGGGCGTCGCCGACGTGGTGACGGATCGGACCGCGCTCGTCTGCGGTGAGCGTCGCCTCACGTACCGCGAGCTCGACGAGCGCGCGACCCGGCTCGCGAACCACCTGGCCGCGAACGGCGTCGAAGCCGGTGACCACGTCGGGATCTATGCCTACAACGGCTCGGAGTGGATGGAGGCGATGCTCGGGGCCTGGAAGATCCGGGCCGTGCCGATCAACGTGAACTACCGATACGTCGAGGCAGAGCTCGCCTACCTCTTCGACAACGCGGATCTCGTCGCACTCGTCCACGGTCGCGAGTTCGTCGCGCGCATCGCTGCCGTGCGTTCCGACTGTCCGAAGCTCACGACCTTCGTCTCGATCGAGGACGGTAGCGCCGAGGACCTGGCCGCGATCGGCGCGGTCGAGTACGAAGCTGCCCTCGCCGACGCCCCGGCGGGGCGCGACTTCCCGCCTCGCGACCCGGGCGACCTCTACATGCTCTACACGGGGGGCACCACGGGGATGCCGAAGGGCGTGATGTGGCGCCAGGACGACTTCTTCTTCTCCACGGTGGGCGCGCTCATGGTGATGGGCGGCGAGATGTACGCGTCGCCGGAGGCGGTCGTCGAGGCGGCGAAGGGAGGCGGGGGAACGGTCGGTTTCCCGATCGCGCCGTTGATGCACGGCGCGGCGCAGTGGGTCGCGCTCATGCTGTTGCTGCAGGGCAACACCGTGGTGCTCACCTCGCAGCGACGCATGGACCCGCACGCGGTGTGGGCCACGGTGGTCCGCGAGAAGGTGATGTCGATCAGCCTGGTGGGCGACGCGATGGCCCGCCCGCTCATCGAGGCGCTCGACGAGCCGGGCGCCGACTACGACCTCTCGGGCCTGTTCGTGATCGGGTCGGGAGGGGCGATCCTGTCGCCCGCGGTGAAGGAGAAGATCGCCGAGAAGCTCCCGAACGTGCTCGTGATCGACTCGCTCGGCGCCTCCGAGACCGGCTATCAGGGTGCGGTCGCCGGTGCCGACGACGAGGGCAAGCCGCGCTTCGCGATGGGCGACCACACGACCGTGATCGACGACGAGGGCAAGCCGGTCGAACCCGGTTCGGGCGTCGTGGGGCATCTCGCACGCTCCGGCTACATGCCGCTCGGCTACTACAAGGACGAGGCCAAGACGGCCGCAACGTTCGTGGAGCTCAACGGCCGGCGCTGGTCGATGCCCGGCGACATGGCCCGCATCGAGGCCGACGGCACGATCACGCTGCTCGGGCGCGGCTCGGTGAGCATCAACTCGGGTGGGGAGAAGATCTTCCCCGAGGAGGTCGAGCTCGCCCTGAAGAGCCATCCCGCGGTGTTCGACGTGGTCGTGGTCGGCGTGCCCGACGAGCGCTGGGGCGAGCGGGTCGTCGCGGTGGTCAAGGCGCGTGAGGGTCAGCAGCCCTCGGTCGAGGAGCTCGCGACGCACGCGCGGGAGCGGATCGCGGGGTACAAGGTGCCGCGCGAGGTCCACCTCGTCGACGAGATCGTGCGGTCGCCGTCGGGCAAGGCCGACTACCGGTGGGCGAAGGCGCAGGCGACCGACGGCGGCAGCTGATGCGGGATCCGGTGCCGTCCGCGGTCGACGGATCGGTCGTAGGCCCCGAATCCGACGCACCGCCAGGTCGTCGGTAGCCTGCGGCGATGGACCTGACGTGGGGCCCGGCGGAGGAGGCGTTCCGCGCCGAGGCCCGCGACTGGCTCGCCGCCAATGTGCCGGCCGAGCCCCTGCCCAGCGGGGACACGCGCGAGGGCTTCGCCCGGCACCTCGAATGGGAGCGCCGCCTTTTCGACGCGCGCTGGGCCGTCGTGTCGTGGCCGCAGCGTTACGGCGGCCGCGACGCTTCGCTCTGGGAGTGGTGCATCTTCGAGGAGGAGTACTACCGGGCGGGCGCGCCCCAACGCGTCACCCAGAACGGGATCTTCCTGCTGGGGCCGACCCTGTTCGCGTTCGGCACGCCCGCCCAGCAGGACCGGTTCCTCCCGAAGATGGCGAGCGGCGAGGAGACCTGGTGCCAGGGCTGGTCCGAGCCCGACGCCGGGAGCGACCTCGCGGGGATCCGATCAACCGCGGTGCGCGACGACGCCGCCTCCGGGTGGCGCCTGTCGGGGCAGAAGACCTGGACCACCCGCGGCGCGTTCTGCACCCACCTGTTCGGGTTGTTTCGCAGCGACCCGTCGGCGGAGCGTCACCGCGGCCTCACCTACTTCCTGGTCCCGCTCGACACCCCGGGCGTCACGGTGCGGGGCTTCGGCCGGCTCGACGGCGACGAGGGATTCGCGGAGGTCTTCCTCGACGAGGCGTTCGTGTCCGACGACATGATCCTGGGCGAGCTCCACGAGGGTTGGCGGGTCGCGATGGCGACCACCGGGTCCGAGCGGGGCCTCACGCTGCGCAGCCCGGGCCGGTTCACGGCCACCGCGGACCGCCTCGTCGAGCTGTGGCGGAACCTGGGCGAGGATGCGAGCGACCCCGGCCTGCGCCACCAGGTCGTGCAGGCCGTCATCGACGCCGAGGCGTACCGCCTGCAGACGCTGGCGACCGTCACCGCGCTGACCGACGGCGCGTCGCCCGGGGCCGAGTCGAGCCTCACCAAGGTGTTCTGGTCCGAGCTCGACGTGCGACTGCACGAGATCGCGCTCGCTCTGCTCGGGACCGCGGCCGAGCTCGAGGACAACGGCTGGGCGAAGGGGCATCAGTTCGCACTCTCCGGACCGATCTACGCCGGGACCAACGAGATCCAACGCAACGTGATTGCCGAGCGTGTGCTCGGCCTACCGAGGCGTTAGCGGTGCGGTTCGCGTTCACCGACGACCAGCTGGCGTTGCGCGACGCGGTGCGCGACCTCCTCGCGAAGGAGTGCCCGCCGTCGGAGGTCGCCGAGGCCTGGACGAACGCGACCGGCCGGACGACGCGCGCCTGGGAGGCGCTGCGCGCGATGGGCGTGCTCGACGCGCTCGTGCCGGAGGCCGACGGCGGCCTCGGTCTCACGGTGCTCGACCTGGTGCTCGTCTGCGAGGAGGCGGGACGGGTCGCGCTGCCCGAGCCGCTCGTCGAGCACGCGGTGGTCGCCGCGCCGGTCGTGGGCGCCGGACGCGAAAGCCTGACCGCGCTCGTGGGCGCGATGTCTTTCGTCGCGTACGCCGACACGGCCGACGCAGTGCTCGTCCAGGACGACGACCGGTTGCTCCTGGTGCCCGCGCCGGCACTTGTGCTGGAGCCCGAGCCGTCGGTCGACCATGCGCGCCGCGTGTTCACCCTCGACTGGTCGGCCTCCGACGCCGCGGTCGAGGTAGGAGCCTCGGTGGCGTGCGCCGAGGCGATCGACCGCGCGACGCTCGGCCGTGCGGCGTACCTGCTCGGTCTCGCGCAGCACCTGTTGGACGCGACCGTCGAGTACGCCTCCACTCGCCACCAATTCGGGGCGCCGATCGGATCGTTCCAGGCGATCAAGCACAAGCTCGCCGACGTTCGAATCGCGCTCGAGTTCGCGCGCCCCCTCGTCTACCGAGCGGCCAGCTCCATCGTGGTCGGAGACCCCGCCGCCTCGGTGCATGTCTCGATGGGCGCGGCGCAGTCGATCGACGCCGCGTTGTGCGCGGCGCGCCATGCGCTGCAGTGCCACGGCGCCATCGGGTACTCCTACGAGCACGACCTGCACCACTGGATGAAGCGGGTGTGGACGCTCGCCCGGGCCGGGGGCGACGCCTCCTGGCACCGGGAGCGGGTGGCGCGTGCGATCCTGGACCGGACCTGACGGAGGGACTGCCATGCCCGAGGCCTACATCGTCGATGCGATCCGTACCCCGGTCGGGCGCCGTGGCGGTGCGCTGAGCCAGGTGCACCCGGCCGATCTCGGCGCGCACGTGCTGCGCGAGATCGTCACGCGCAACGACCTCGACCCGCTCGCGGTCGAGGACGTGGTGTTCGGGTGCCTCGACGCGATCGGCCCGCAGGCCGGCGACATCGCCCGCACCTGCTGGCTCGCGGCGGGATTGCCGGAGGAGGTGCCAGGCACGACCGTCGACCGTCAGTGCGGCTCGAGCCAGCAGGCCGTGCACTTCGCGGCGCAGGGGGTGATGAGCGGCACGCAGGACGTCGTGATCGCCGGGGGTGTGCAGAACATGAGCATGATCCCGATCTCTTCCGCCATGACCGTCGCGGAGCAGTTCGGGTTCACCGACCCGTTCAGCACGTCGGAAGGCTGGGTCGCGCGGTACGGCACCCAGGAGGTGAGCCAGTTTCGCGGTGCCGAGATGATCGCCGAGAAGTGGGACGTCAGCCGCGAAGACATGGAGGCCTTCGCGGTTGCATCGCACGAGCGCGCGCTCCGGGCGCAACGCGAGGACCGCTTTGTTCGCGAGAGCGTCCCGTTCGGCGAGGTCGTCGCCGACGAGGGGCCACGCGAGCCGAACTGGGAGAAGATCCGATCGTTGCCACCGCTCGTCGACGGCGGGCGGCTGACCGCCGCGCTCGCGAGCCAGATCTCCGACGCTGCCGCCGCGATGCTCGTGGTGTCGGAGCGCGCGCTGGAGGAGCACGGCCTCACGCCCCGGGCTCGGATCCACCACCTGTCGGTGCGGGGCGCCGACCCGATCTACATGCTCACGGCCCCGATTCCGGCCACTGCGTACGCGCTGGAGCGATCCGGGATGACGCTCGACGAGATCGACCTCGTGGAGATCAACGAGGCCTTCGCTTCGGTGGTGCTCGCGTGGCAGAAGGAGACGGGTGCCGACCTCGCGAAGGTGAACGTGAACGGGGGTGCGATCGCGCTCGGCCACCCCCTCGGTGCCACCGGCGTGCGGTTGATGAGCACGCTGCTCTGCGAGCTCGAGCGCACGGGCGGCCGTTACGGGCTGCAGACGATGTGCGAGGGCGGCGGCCAGGCCAACGTCACGGTCATCGAGCGCCTCTGACCCGCTTCTCGGCACGCTGCAGGCCCCTATAGGGTCTCGAACGTGCCGAGAAAGCGGGGGCCGGGCGCGGTGGAGTGGCGGGCGCCGGGTGACGGCGATCTCGATGCCTGGGCCGCGCTCCTGGCCGAGATCGAGGCGGTCGACGGCACCGGTGAGGTGATCACGACCGCGGACCTCGCCAACGAGCTCGGCCTGCCGAGCTTCGATCGCGAGCGTGACGCGCGCCTGGCGTGGTCCGACGGCGAGCTTCCGGTGGCATGGGGCACCGCGCTCGTCCTCTCGGGGTCTCGGCACCACCGCATCGTGCTCGAAGGCGGGGTGCACCCGGCATGGCGCGGGCGCGGCATCGGGCGGTCGTTGCTCGCGTGGCAGGTGAGCCGAGGTACGGAGCTCGCCGTAGCGCTCCGCCCGCCCCTCACCACGTGGCTCGAGGGTTCGGCGGGGGAGCGCGAGGCCGAGCGCGCCGCGCTCTTCGGACGCGCCGGCTTCTCGCCGGAACGTCACTACTTCGAGATGCGCCGCGATCTCGCCGAGCCGATCCCGGAGCCAATGGTGCCGTCGGGGCTCCGGCTCGTCGCCTACTCGACGGAGCTCGACGAGGCGGTGCGGCGCGCGCACAACGAGGCCCTCGCCGACCACTGGGCCGCGACGACGACCGACGCAGCGGAGTGGTCCGCGTTCGTCACCGGGCACCGGGGCTTTCGCGCCGACCGGTCCTTCGTCGTGCTCGACGGCCGCGAGGTGGTCGGGTACGCGATCGGTGCCGAGCACCCCGACGACTGGCCCGCGCTCGGGTTCACCGAGGGCTGGACTGAGCAGCTCGGGGTCCGACGGCCCTGGCGCGGCCGTGGCGTGGCGCGGGCGCTGCTCGACGCCTCGCTCGGCGCGTTCGCCCGCGCCGGGCGCGACCACGCGGCGCTCGACGTCGACGCCGAGAACCCGACGGGCGCCGTCGCGCTCTACGAGCGGGCGGGCTACCGGCGGGCCCGTTGCCACGTCGCCTGGGCCCGCCCCCTCCCCGGGCGTTGGTGATCCGAACCGTCACGATGACAAATCCGGTCACCAACCCGCCGAGGGCGGGGGGTCAGGGCGTCATGAACGCGATGGGCACCGACAGGCCCAGGTCGCGGTGACGCAGCGTCGCGATGCGCCGGCCCGGCTGCACCGCGTCCTTGACCTGTCCGAGCGCGTCGCCGAACAGCGCGGCGGTAGCGTCGAGGTCGGCGACGGTGAAGGCGAGGCCGAAGAACCGCGCGGGATCGTCGCCGTGCGCGACGTCTGGGCCGATCACCTCGACGATGATCTCACCTCCGCAGAAGAACACCTGCCGGAACGGCGGGCCGTACTGATCGGTGTGCCGGACCCGGCGGACGTCGAGGTGGCGCGCCTCGAAGGCCCTGATCGTCCGGTCGAGGTCGGGGGTGGTCACCACCACGTGGTCGACGAAGGACGCGCCGTTCGGATGGCGATCGGGGACGACCACCGGCGCGGAGACGACGGTCGTGGTCAGGCCATCGAGGTCACCGTCGCCCTCGAGCGCGCGCCACTCCCACGCGCGCAGGTACTTCCCCTCGCCTCGCCCGACGAGGCGGATCGCGACGTGACCGACCCGGGTGATCCCTTCGACCACGGTGAACCCGGCCGCGCGCCAGGGTTCGGCGTCGTCGCCGACGACGAGCCCGACGATCTCCGGCGCCGACGAGTCAGTCACCCGTGCTCCGCGTAGCGGTCGAGCACGGGCAGCACCGCGTCGGTGCCGCCGCCCGGCACGCGTAGCACGATCTCCTCGATGCCGAGCGAGGCGTAGTACTCGACCTTGCCCGGATCCGGGATCGTGCCGAACGGCACGATCCGCAACGTCGCGGCGTCCCGGCCGACCGCGTCGCACGCGCGGCGTAGGTCGTCGAGCGCGGCGCGGATCCCGGCCCCGCCGATGGGGATCCAGCCGTCGGCGTACTCGGCGACGTGGGCGAACAGCTTCGGCCCCGGCGCGCCGCCGATGAGCACCGGTGGCCCCGGACGCTGGGTCGGCTTGGGCCACGACCACGACGGCGCGAGGTCGACGTGCGGGCCGTGGTGCTCGGCGACCTCGTCGGACCAGAGGCGTTGCATCGTCAGCACGCGGTCGCGGGCCACCTCGCGGCGCTCGGCCATCGTGACACCGTGGTTCTCGAGCTCGTCTTCGTTCCAGCCGAAGCCGATCCCGAACACGAAGCGCCCGTTCGAGAGCGCGTCGAGGGTCGCGACGGCCTTGGCGGTGACGATCGGCTCGCGCTGGGCGACGAGGCAGATGCCGGTGCCGAGCAGGACCCGCTCCGTCACGGCGGCTGCAGCCGCGAGCGCGACGAGCGGGTCGAGCGTCCGCTTGTATTCCTCGCGCAGCTCCGCGTCGCCGGTGGGCGGTGGAGTGCGCCGCGAGATCGGGATGTGGGTGTGCTCGGGCAGGTAGACAGAGTGCAGCCCTCGCTCCTCGACGGCCCGCGCGAACGGAACCGGCCCCATAGTCTGGTCGGTGAGGAACATCGTCACCCCGAAGTGCACGGGGGCACCGTACCTGCACGGCCGCGCGAGGATCTGGTGGTGCACCCCTCACCGGCGCCGTCGGACCTGCGAGTGCCCGTGCTGCTGTACGCGGCGACGGCGATCGAGGCCATGGGCTACGGCGCGATCTTCGCGCTCCTGGCGGACCTTCAGGACACCTACGGGCTGCCGACCTACGGGCTCGGCCTCATCACCGGTTCGAGCTTCCTCGCGGGCCTCGTGGCCCAGCTCGGCCTCGCCCGTTACTCCGACCACGGGCACACGCGCCTGATGCTCCGACTCGGCCTGGCCGTCGCGGCGGGAGGGATGCTGCTGTTCGGGCTGGCCGGTGGGCTCTGGCTGTTCGTGACCGGCCGCGTCCTGCTGGGACTGGGCTCGGGCATGTTCCTGCCCGCGGTCCGTCGGGTGATCGTGACGCGCGCGGGTCCGCGGGCCGGCGAGGCGCTCGGTCGGCTCGCGAGCGTCGAGGTGGCAGGCTTCGTCGCCGGACCGCCGCTCGCCGCGTTGCTCGCCTCGGCGTTCGGGCTGCACGCTCCGTTCCTGGTGATGGCCGGCGCGCTCGCGTGCACGTCGCCGGCGGTCGCACGTGTCGAGGAGCCCCCGGTCGAGGGGGCTCCGCCGCGTCGCGCGGTGCGCACGCTGTTCGCCCGGCGTGGCGTACGCGCCGGTCTCGCGCTGGCCGCGGGGCTCTACCTGTCGATCGGCGTCTTCGACGCGATCTGGGCGCGGTACCTGACCGACCTCGGTGCCGACACGCCGGTGATCGCGATCACCCTGGCGCTGTTCGCGCTCCCGCTGGTGGCCTTGAGCCCGTTCGGAGGTCGGCTGGCCGATCGGTCGGGACCGTTGCGGGCCGGGGTGCTCGCGCTCGGGGCAACGGTTCCACTGGTCGTGGGCTACGGCGTCGTCGGCTCGGTGGCACTGGCGACGGTGCTCGCGCTCCTCCACACCACCGCCGACGCCCTCACCACCCCGGCGGGTCAGGCCGCGGTCGCTCGCTGCTCCCCGCCGTCATTGGTCGCTGCGGGCCAGGGTCTCTACGGCGCCACCGCTGCCGCGGGCGCCGCGGTCGCCGCGTTCGCGGCCGCGCCGCTCTACGGCGCGGCGGGCGATGCGGTGATGTGGACGATTGCGGCCGTCGGGGTCGCCGTCTCCGCTGCGCTCGCCTGGGTCTGGGGTCGGGGGACCGAGGCCGACCGCCCCGTGTTCGCCGGGCGGCGCGAAACTTCGGCGTCCGGCGGAGGAGAGATCGCAGCGTGAGCGAGCATCTGATCGCGTCCGTGCTCGAGCAGCGCGACTGGACCGCGCCCGAGGTCACGGCGCGCCACCGGCTGCCGATGCGGAGCCCGCTGCTGCCCGCGCCCGACGTCGTGACCGCGCGAGCGGGAGCGCGTGACGGCAGCCCGTGGTTCCTGCGGCTCGACGGCCGCTGGCGGTTCACGCTCGTCGCACGGCCCGAGGCCGCGCCCGCCGGCTTCCCGGCCCGCTCCTTCGACGACCGGGCCTGGGCCGAGGTCGACGTGCCGGGGTGCTGGACGATGCAGGGCTTCGACCGGCCGATCTACACCAACATCCAGCTGCCGTTCGCCGGCATGCCGCCAGAGGTGCCCGACGACAACCCGACGGGGTGCTATCGCACGACGTTCTCGGTGCCGCCGGCCTGGTCCGACCGGCGCGTCGTCCTTCATCTGGGCGCGGCCGACAGCGTCTGCTATCTCTGGGTGAACGGACGCGCCGTCGGTATGAGCAAGGATGCGCGCCTCGAGGCCGAGCTCGACGTCACCGAGCACGTGGAGCCGGGTCGGAACACGCTCGCCGTCATGGTCGTGCGCTGGTCGGACGCGAGCTACGTCGAGGACCAGGACCAGTGGTGGCACGCGGGCATCACGCGCGAGGTGTATGTGTACGCGACCGACCGCGTGTACCTCGCCGACGTGAAGACGGTCGCCGAACCGGTTGTCACCGGCTCCGGCGGCGCGCTCGACGTGCGGGTCACGGTGGGCTTCGCCGGGAACCCGGCACCGGGTTGGACCGTAGAGGCCTGGCTCGAGACCCTGGGTGGACGCGCGCTCGGCAGGCGGCTCCGCGCCGCGGTGCCGGCCGAGGTGGAGCCGTACCTGTTCAGCGGGCACGTCGTGAAGCTGCACGCCGACTTCCCGAAGATTGCAGCCTGGTCGGCGGAGCAGCCGCACCTCTACCGGCTCGTCGTGAAGCTCGTCGATCCACAGGGCGCGGACCGTGAGGTCACGGCACTGCGCGTCGGGTTCCGGCGGGTCGAGATACGTGGTCGCGAGCTGCTGATCAACGGCAAAGCCGTGCTCCTGCGTGGGGTGAACCGCCACGACTTCGACCCGAAGACGGGTCGGGTGGTCACCGAGGACCAGATGCGCGCCGACCTCGTGCTCATGAAGCAGTACGGCTTCAACGCGGTGCGCACGTCGCATTCGCCGAACGCCCCGGTGTTCTACGACCTCTGCGACGAGCTCGGGCTCTACGTCGTCGACGAGGCCAACATCGAGAGCCACGCGTTCAACTTCTCGCTGTGCCGCGACCCGCGATACCTCGCAGCGTGGATGGATCGTGGCAGTCGCATGGTCGAGCGCGACAAGAACCACGCGTCGATCGTCCTGTGGTCGCTCGGCAACGAGTCCGGCTACGGTCCGGCGCACGAGGCCCTGGCGGCGTGGATCCGCGCCTACGACCCGACGCGACCCCTCCACTACGAGGGGGCGATCATGTGGGCGTGGGACCGCGAGCAGCACGCGACCGACGTGCTGTGTCCGATGTACCCGGAGATCGCGGAGATCGTCGAGTGGGCGAGGTCGGGCGCGGGCACGATGCCGCTCGTGATGTGCGAGTACTCGCATGCCATGGGCAACTCGAACGGCTGTCTGGCCGAGTACTGGGATGCGATCGAGGCCTACCCGGGCCTCCAAGGTGGGTTCATCTGGGAGTGGTGGGACCACGGGCTGGAGCAGCTGCTTCCCGACGGCACCCGCCGATGGGCATACGGAGGCGACTTCGGCGACACCCCGAACGACCTGAACTTCTGCGCCGACGGCGTGGTGTGGCCGGACCGCACCCCGAAGCCGGCACTCGAGGAGCACCGCAAGCTCGCGCTCCCGGTCGCCGTCAGCGCGCGCGACATCCGCAATGGGCGGCTCGCGATCCGGAACAAGCAGTGGTTCTCCGACCTGTCGTGGCTCGCGTGCCGGTTCGAGGTCGCGGTCGACGGCGTCGTCCGGCTGAACGGTGAGGTGCCGCTCCCCGACGTCGCGCCGGGGCGGACGGGCCCGATCACGCTGCCGATGCGGATGCCCCGGGTTGGGTCGGGCGAGGAGTGCCTGCTCACCTTGTACTTCTCGACGGCGCGGGCGCTTGAATGGGCGCCCAAGGGCTTCGATCTCGGCTGGGAGCAGCTCCCCGTGCGTACCGGTGCGCGGCCGCGTCCGGTCCGCGCCGTCGGGCCGGTCGAGCTCGAGCGTGGCGAAGACCGCGCCCGCGTCGTGATCGGCGACACGATCGCGGACTTCGACCACGCGACAGCCACGCTGTCGTCGCTCCGGCTCGACGGCCACGAGCTGCTCGCCGAGGGCCCGCGGCTCGCGCTGTGGCGCGCTCCCACCGACAACGACGGCCTCAAGCTCGCGTCGCACCAGGAGCTCAAGCCTCTCGGGCGCTGGCGCGCGGCCGGGATCGACGCGCTGACCCGGACCTGCGTGGGCACCCGGGTCCAGCAACGCCGGAACGGGAGCGTGGTGATCACGGCGCGCCACGAGCTGCGCGGTGTCGGCGAAGTGCTGGTCACCCAGCGCGAGACGTGGACGTTCCTGCCCACCGGCGACCTGCTCGTCGACGAGGACGTGCGCGTGCCTCCTGCGATCGTCGACTTGCCCCGGGTGGGTGTGCGTCTCACGCTGCCCGCGGGCCACGACCGGCTGCTGTGGTTCGGCCGCGGTCCGCACGAGTCGTATCCCGATCGCAAGCGCGGCGCGGCGATCGGGCGTTGGCACGGCAAGGTGGCAGAGCAGTACGTCCCGTACATGATGCCCCAGGAGCACGGCGGCCACGCCGACACCCGCTGGGCCGTCCTCGCCTGCCCCGAGGGGCCCGGAGTGCTGCTCGGCGCCGACGCGCCCTTCCAGTGCAATGCGAGCCACTTCACGCCCGAGGACCTCACCCGCGCGACGCACGCCGAGGAGCTCGTGATGCGCGACGAGGTGATCGTTCACGTCGATCACGCGCACCGCGGGCTCGGAACGCTGTCGTGCGGACCCGACACGTTGCCCGAGTACCGGGTCGGTCCCGGTCGGTTCCGCTGGTCGTGGCGGCTCCGCCCGCTCGACGCGCGCCGTGAGGACCCGGGGGCACTCGCCCGGCAGGTGCTGCGCGCGTAGGCCCGGCTACGGTGCACGGCCCATGGGGATCTGTCACGGACGGGTCGCGATCGTGACGGGGGCCGGTCGGGGGATCGGGCTCGGCCACGCGCTCGAGCTGGCGCGCCAGGGCGCGTCCGTGGTGGTGAACGACCTCGGGGCCGAGATCGACGGGACGGGCGGCTCCTCGGGGCCGGCTGGCGAGGCGGTCGACGCGATCCGGGCCATGGGCGGGCAGGCCGTCGCGAACGGCGACGACGTCGCCGACTGGGAAGGCGCGCAGCGGCTGGTGCAGACCGCGCTCGACGCGTTCGGCCGGCTCGACGTGCTCGTGAACAACGCCGGGTTCCTGCGGGACCGGATGATCGTGTCCACGTCCGAGGAGGAGTGGGACGCCGTGATCCGGGTGCACCTGAAGGGCCACTTCGCCCCGACCCGGTTCGCGGCGGCCTACTGGCGCGAGCAGCAGAAGATGGGCGAGCCGGTCGACGGCCGCGTGGTCAACACGTCGTCGGGAGCCGGCCTGATGGGCAGCGTCGGGCAGGGCACCTACAGCGCGGCCAAGGCGGGGATCGCCGCGCTCACGCTCGTCGCATCAGCCGAGCTGGGCCGTTACGGCGTCACCGCCAACGCGATCGCACCGGCGGCCCGGACCCGCATGACCGAGGCCGTGTTCGCCGAGACGATGGCGAAGCCCGACGACGACGCGTTCGACGCGATGGCGCCGGAGAACGTCGCCCCCCTCGTGGCGTGGCTGGCCAGCGCGGAGTCGCGTGCTGTCACCGGGCGGGTCTTCGAGGTGGAAGGCGGCATGGTGTCGGTGGCCGACGGCTGGCAGCACGGCCCGAAGGTGGACAAGGGGGCGCGCTGGGATCCGGCGGAGCTCGGACCTGTGGTGTTGGACCTGCTCGCGCAGGCCCCCACGTCGGCCCCCGTCTACGGCACCTAACCGGGAGGCGAGGGGAGCCGACGGTGGGGGAGACGATCGCGCAGTACGGCGTCGCCGCGCACGCGCGGCTGCGGCCCGACAAGGTCGCGATCGTGTTTGGCGACCGGCGGATCACCTACCGGGAGCTCGACGGCTCGGTGAACCGTGGCGCGCGGGTGCTCGCCGACCGAGGCGTCGGCCCCGGTGCCCGGCTCGGTCTCGCGTTGCGCAACCGGCCCGAGTGGATGACCGCGGCGCTCGGCGCGGCGCGTCTCGGTGCCCAGGTGGTGCCGATCCCCTACGGGGCGACCCCCGACGAGCTCGCCTACTTCCGCACGGACGGCGAGGTCGCGTTCCTGCTCGACGAGCCGGGGCTCGACCGGTTCCTCGACGAGGCCGCGCGCTACCCGAGCGCCCCGATTCCCGACGCGACAGCCGACTACGTGACCCTACGCGCGTACACGAGTGGAACGACCGGCCGCCCGAAGGCCGTGCTGCGTCCCGACGTGCCGGCCCACCTGTCGATCGAGGGCCTGGTCGGCTACTACAGAGCGTACGGCCTCGCCGATCCGGACGAGGTCAACGTCACCGCGTCACCGCTGCACCACCTCGCCGGGTTCAGCGGCCCGCACAGCGCGCTCCTGCTCGGACACACGACGGTGCTGCTCGGCCACTTCGACGCGGCGGCGTGGCTGCGCGCGATCGAGGTGGAGCGTGCGACCTACGCGTGGACCGCGCCGGTGCACCTGTACCGGGTGATGCACCTCCCGCGAGAGGTGCTCGACGCAGTCGACGTGTCGAGCGTGAAGCGCGTGCTGCACGGCTCGGCGCCTTGCGCACCGAGCCTGAAGCGTGAGGTCATCGCGTTCTTCCCGTCGGGCGCGCTCTGGGAGACCTACGGCGGCACCGAGACGATGGGCACCATGATCACGTCGGAGGAGTGGCTCGCCAAGCCGGGCAGCGTCGGCCGTCCCGCGCCCGGCTCGACGATCCGCATCCTCGACGACGACGGCAACGAGCTGCCCGCGGGGGAAATCGGCCTCGTCTACATCGGCTCGGAATGGGGGAGAGGTTTCCGGTACGCGGGACCGGACGAGCTCACCGAGTCGGTCTACCGCGGCAACCTCGCGACGCTCGGCGATCTCGGCTACGTCGACGACGACGGCTACCTGTTCGTCGTCGACCGGCGCAAGGACATGGTGATTACCGGTGGTGCCAACGTCTACCCGGCCGAGGTGGAGGCAGTGCTCGCCGCCCACCCGCGCATCGCCGAGGTCGCGGTGGTCGGCCTCCCCGACGACGAGTACGGCGAGATCGTCACTGCCGTCGTCGTCCCCGAGGGCGAGCTCGACGCGGCCGCGGTGATCGCGTATGCGCGCGAGCATCTGGTCGCGTACAAGTCGCCGCGTCGGGTCGAGCTCGTCGACGCGCTGCCCCGCGACCCGATGGGCAAGGTGCGAAAGCGCGACTTGCGCGCCCAGTACACCTGATCGCTCCCAACCTCAGGCCGGGATTGTTGCGAGAGGAGCGCTCTCCGCTCCTGAACGCACATACCCGGAAGTCAGGCGAGGCGCTCGACGACCATCGCCATGCCCTGGCCACCGCCGATGCACATCGACTCCAGCCCGTAGCGCCCACCGGCATCCTCGAGACCGTTCAGCAGCGTGGTCATGATGCGCGCGCCGGTCATGCCGAACGGATGCCCGAGGGCGATCCCGCCGCCGTTGACGTTGAGCTTCTCCCACGGGATGCCGAGGTGCTTGGCCGATGGGACCACCTGCGCGGCGAACGCCTCGTTGATCTCCACCAGGTCGACGTCGTCGATCGTGAGCCCCGCCCGCCCCAGGGCCTGCCGGCATGCCTCGATCGGGCCGAGGCCCATGATCTCGGGATCCAGAGCGGACACGCCGCTCGACACGATGCGGGCCAGCGGTGTGATGCCGAGCGCCTCGGCGCGTGCGTCGCTCATCACGACCACCGCCGCCGCGCCGTCGTTGAGCGGACACGCGTTGCCCGCCGTCACCGACCCGTCCGGCCGGAACACCGGCTTGAGCGTCGACAGCTTCTCTACCGTCGTGTCGGGGCGGGGGCCGTCGTCCGTGGCGACGACGGTGCCGTCGGGCAGGGTGATCGGCGTGATCTCGCGTTCGAAGAAGCCGTTCTCCTGGGACCGCACCGCGCGGTTCTGGGAGAGGGCGGCGAACTCGTCCATCTCCTCGCGGGTCACGCCCTCGAGCTGGACGACGTTCTCCGCGGTCTGGCCCATCGCGATGTACACGTCGGGCAAGCCGTCGATCGGCGCCCAGGTCTCCGCCCCACCTTGCTCACGCGACTTGGTGCGGGCGCGGGCGTCGGCAAACCGCGAGTTGGTGGTGCCCGGCCCGCCGTCAGAGCGGCCCTTGTCGAAGCGGCTCACGCACTCGACGCCCGCGGCGACGAACACGTCGCCCTCACCGCAGCGGATCGCGTGTGCCGCCATCCGGATGCTCTGGAGTGACGACGCGCAGTAGCGGTTGACGGTCGTCCCCGGTGAGCCCGCGAGCCCCGAGAGCAGCGACACGACCCGGCCCAGGTTGTAGCCCTGCTCGCCGGCGGGCTGCGCGCAGCCCACGATCACGTCCTCGACCTCGGCCGGGTCGAGCTGCGGGACCTTGGCCGTGGCGGCCGCGACGATCGTCGCCGCGAGGTCGTCAGGGCGGAGCTCGACGAGCGAGCCCTTGTTGGCGCGCCCGATCGGGCTCCGGGCGGTGGAGACGATGACGGCCTCGGGCATCGGGTGCTCCTCGGTTGCGGGGTCGTGTGTTCTACCTCGGCCCGGGCCGGTCCGTCGGACCGGGCTCCCCCTCGCGGCTCAGCCGAGCAGCTCGGTGATCCTGGTCGTCATGGTGTTCATGTCGAAGTAGTCGCGCCAGAGCGCGATCTTGCCGTCGCGCACCTCGAAGATCCCGGCGACGGGCAGGTCGGCCCACTTGCCGTCGCGGCAGAAGCGGTCGGTGCGCTCGTTTATCACCACGTTGCCGGCCGCGACCTGGCGGTGAATCACCCACTCCATCGCGCCGACGATGCCGGAGAGCTGCGCGAAGACTCCCTTGATGCCATCGGGACCGCGCACCGGGCCCATCGGCACGTTGTCGTACTCGACGTCGTCGGTGACGAGCTCGCACGCGGCGTCCACGTCGAGTCGCACCAAGCGAGCGATGAACTCGTCGACGATCTCCTCGGGTGTCATTCGGTACCGGCCTCCTCGGATTCCTTGGTCGCGAGCATCGCACGTGCGTCGAGTTCCTCGCGCACGTGGTCGAGTACGCGTGCGGCTGCGGTCAAGTCACTGGGGGCGACGGAGCCGAGCAGCCCGGCCGCGAGCTTCCGCCAGGCCTCGTGCATGTCCCGCCGGAGCCGGGCACCAGTGGCGGTGAGCTCGACGACGGTGACCCGTCGGTCCGAGGGATGGGCGTTGCGGCGCGCGAGGCCGAGCTCTTCGAGGCCGTCGACGAGTGCGGTGACCGCCCGGGGTGTCACCTCGAGTTGCCGGCTCAGCTCGGTCATCGTGGCCGGCCGCTCCCCGACCGCCAGCACGACCCGGGCGCGGGCGTCGGTGAGGCCCCGGCGGCGCAGCCCCTCCGCGGTGAGGCGATCGAGGCGCGGCGCGAGCCGCAGCAACGCCGACAGCACCGCATCGGGAGTCGTGTCGGGGGTCACGTCGGGCCGCATTGCTGAAGACACTACATGGTGTTGTATCTTCAGCACCGGTGAGCGGCGGCGTGGTGGCCGAGGGCCTGAAGAAGCGGTTCGGAGACTTCGAGGCGCTGGTGGGGGTCGACTTCGTCGTTCCCGAAGGCGCGCTGGTCGCGCTGCTGGGTCCGAACGGCGCGGGCAAGACCACCACGATCCGGATCCTCACCACGCTGCTACGGGCCGACGCCGGCCGTGCCACGGTCTCGGGCTTCGACGTCGCGACGCAACCCCAGCTGGTGCGCGCCGCGATCGGGCTCACCGGTCAGTACGCGGCGGTCGACGAGGATCTCACCGGCCGCGAGAACCTCGTGCTCGTCGGGCGGCTCTGCCGGATGTCCAAGCGCGCCGCGCAGGAGCGCGCCGCGGTGCTCCTCGAGGTGTTCCAGCTCGTCGACGCGGCCGACCGTCGGCTGCGCACCTACTCGGGCGGGATGCGTCGGCGCCTCGACCTCGCGGGCAGCCTGATGTTCGCACCCGAGGTGCTGTTCCTCGACGAGCCCACGACGGGGCTCGATCCGCGTAGCCGGCTCGACCTCTGGGACGTGATCGTCGAGCTCAAGGACGCGGGAACGACCATCGTGCTCACCACACAGTACCTGGAGGAGGCCGACCAGCTCGCCGACACGATCAGCGTGATCGACGAAGGACGGATCATCGCGGAGGGCACGGCCGACGAGCTGAAGGACCGCATCGGCGGCGACGTCCTCGACCTCCGTGTCCACGATCGGGCCCAGCTCGACCTCGCCGTCACGACGTTGACCCGCGAGTTCGGCGCGAGCGAGTCCGACGTGACGGTCGACCGCGATCTCGGGACCGTCGTCGTTCCCATCGCCCAAGGATCCGACTCGCTGGTCACGGCCATCCGGATGCTCGACGGCGCAGGGATCGGCATCGACGACCTGAGCCTGCGACGCCCCTCGCTCGACGACGTGTTCCTGCACCTCACCGGGCACGCCGCCGAGACGCGGGTCGGAGCGAAGAAGCGGCGGGCCCGGATTCCCGCGGGAGGAGGCTGACATGACGACGCTCGCCCCTGAGCGGGTCGGTACCCCGGCGCGGCGTGCCGCGCTGCCGCCCGCGCGGGTCATCGCCGACATCGCCCTGCTCGCGCAACGGAACCTCATCAAGTCGGTCCGGATGCCGATGTACATCGTCTTCTCGACGATCCAGCCGTTCATGCAGCTCGTGCTCTTCGTCTTCGTCTTCGGCTCGATCGCCGACATCGGTCCGGGCATGAGCTACCGGAATTACGTCGTGCCCGCCGTGCTCGTGCAGACGATGACCTTCGCCGGCATGGGCTCGGGTGTCGGGATCGCGCGTGACCTCGACACGGGCATGATCGACCGGTTCCGTTCGCTGCCGATCGCCCGCTCGGCGTTCCTGGTGGGTCGGACGTCGAGCGACAGCCTGCGGCTCGGGGTGCAGGCAACGCTGCTCGTCGTCGCGGCGATGCTGATGGGCTTCCGGTTCGGCAACGGCGCGCTTCCGGCGTTCGGGATGTTCGTGATCGTCGTGATGTTCGGCCTCGCGCTCACCACCTTCTCGGCATGGATGGGACTCACGGTGCGCGACCCGGAGACGGTGCAGGCCGCGATGTTCATCCCCGTCATACCCCTCGTGTTCACGAGCTCCGCGTTCGCCCCCATCTCCCGCCTGCCCGGATGGATGCAGCCGTTCGCCGAGTGGAGTCCCGTGACCGCGGCGATCGACAGCGCTCGCGGGCTTGCCCTCGGCGACGAGGTGCTGTACCAGGTGAACCAGGTGCATCTGCACACCGCGTTGTGGCACTTCCTGCTGTGGTGGGTGGTGATCGTCGTTGTGTTCACCGCCCTCGCCGTCCGCCGCTACCGCCTCGGTTCCTGAGCACGCGATGGATCTCGGGTTGCGCGATGCCACCGTCGTCGTCAACGGCGGCTCGAAGGGCATGGGTCGCGCGGCGGCCGAGTGCCTCGCCCGAGAGGGGGCGCGGGTAGCGGTGCTGGCGCGGGGGCGAGAGGCCCTCGACGAGACGATCGCGATGCTCACCGCGCTGGGCTGTCCCGACGCGGTCGGGCTCCCGGCCGACCTCACCCGGGCGGCCGAGGTGGACGCCGCGTTCGCGGCGGTGGGCGAGCGCTGGGGCGCGCTCAACGCCCTCGTCAACGCAGCCGGCCCCACCGACGTGGGCATCGGGTCCTTCGAGGCCATCGACGACGCGGAGTGGGCGGCAACGCTCGAGGTCGGGCTGATGAGCGCCGTGCGGTGCGTGCGGGCTGCGCTGCCGCTCCTACGGACCGCGAGCTGGGCCCGCATCGTCAACGTGTCCGCGCACTCGACCAAGCGCCAATCGCCCGAGATCGTGGCCTACACGGCCGCGAAGGCCGCGCTGACCAGCTTCTCCAAGAACCTGTCGCTGTCGCTCGCCGGCGACGGCATCCTCGTGAACACCATCTCGCCCGGGTCGTTCCTGTCGGAAGGGATGCGCGACTACCTGCGTGCGCTTCCGGCCGACCGGGGCGTGGATCCCGACAGCCTCGAGGACGCGATGCGCGTGATCCGCGAGGACTTCGGTCACCCGGCCCACCTGTCCCGCGCCGGCGACCCGGCCGAGATCGGCCCGGTGATCGCGTTCTGCTGCTCGCCGGTGAACAGCTACATGACCGGCGCGAACGTGAACGTGGACGGCGGCTCCGACTTCTGCTGAGACCGGGCCCGCGGCTAGCCGAGCTTCTTCATCACGCGGAGCAGCAGCGGGTCCATCTCCCCGCCGAGCTTGCCGCCGTCGAACGCGGCGTCCTGACGGAGCAGCGTGCGCCGGGTGAGCTCCGCGCTGATCCAACGCAGCGGCTCCGGCGGGAAGCCCGGCTCGGCAGTGTCGACGAAGCAGAGCTCGGTGAGCTCGCTCGGCTTGCCCAGCACCTTGTCGCGCAGGATCTTGCCGCCGGTGTGGCTGGGGGCCACCCCGTGCCCGTTGTACCCGAGGCCGTAGTGCAGGCGGCCCTCGAGCAGCGACCCGAACAGCGGCATGAACGAGACGGTGATGGCGACGGGACCGCCCCAGCCGTGCGAGAAGCGGACCTGGTCGAGCTGGGGGAAGGTGCGGCGGAAGGTGGACTCGAGCCGCTTGAAGACGGTGTCGGCCCGGTCATAGCGCGGGCGGATCGCGCCACCGGGATAGATGATGCCGTCGCTGCCGCCCCACAGGATCCGGCCGTCGTCGGTGCGCCGGTAGTAGTGCACGAAGTTGCGCTTGTCCTCGATGCCCTGGCGACGCTCCCAGCCCACGGTGTCCCACTGGGCATCCGTGAGCGGCTCGGTGAGCGCGATGTAGGTGTAGAGGGGGACGACCTTGTGCTTGAACCACGGAGTGGTCGATGCCCATGCGTTCGTCGCGAGGACGACCTGCTCGGCGCGGACTACCCCGCTCGGCGTGTGCACGTGCAGCCGCGCTCCGCCGTCTTCTATGCGGCTGATCGGCGTGCGCTCGAAGATCGTCGCCCCCATGCCTTCCACGACGGCGGCGAGCCGGTTCGTCAACTTGGCCGGGTGCAGGACGCCGCAGTGGTCTTCCATCAGGGCGCCCAGATACGTGGGCGATTCGACCTCGGCCCGGGTCTCTTCGCTGCTCAGGCGGCGGAAGCCGTCGAGGCCGAGCTCCTGCGCGGTCCGGTAATCCGCCTCGACGCGCTGCATCTGGCCCGGGTTCGTGCCGACCACCATGAGCCCGCCGTGCACCCACTCGCACGCGATCCCGTGCGCGGCGACGGTCTCGCCGATCTCGTCGACCGAGGTCGCAACCGCGTCGTGCGCGGCCTTGGCGGCCGCGTCGCCGTGGTTGCGGCGGAGGTGCGCCAGGCTCATGTCGAGCAGCGTCATCGCGAAGCCGCCGTTGCGACCGCTGGCACCGAAGCCGACCTCCTCGCTCTCGAGCAGCGTGATCTGCAGCCCGGGCTGTGCCTCCAGTAGCTGGTACGCGGTCCAGAGCCCGGTGAAGCCGGCGCCGACGATGGCGACGTCGACGTCGACGGAGTGGCCGAGCGACGCGCGTGGGTCGTGGCGCGCCGTTTCGAGCCAGTAGACCGACGAGCCCAGGTTTCGCATGGGTGTTGCTCCCGGTGAGCGGACGATGCCCGCATTCTGACGGCACGGCGAACGCGCGGGCCAGGGTCGAGGGTCACCCTGCGACCCTGGCGGCGAGACTCCCGGTTGGGCGTCGGTGCGAGGACCACAATCGCGTCATGGACCAGGCGGCGGGGATTTGTGACAGTGGCGAGCTGGCGCCCGCTCACGCCACGATGGCAGTACCGGTTGCACATCCGGACGAGGTCGTCGACGAGCTCGGTCGCTTCGCCGGACTGATCCCTCCCCAGCGCATGCTCACGGTGCTCCTGGAGGAGCACGACGAAGACGTCTCGCGTCTCTCCGGTGTGCTCCACGCGCGTGAGGCCGTGGTCGAGTCGATCGCTCGGCGCCTGTGGCACCGGCTCCCGTGGCTGCTTCTCGGGCTCGTCGGTGCGCTCCTCTCGGCGGGCATCGTGGGCGCGTTCGAGGATCAGCTCGCTCGCCGCGTGATGCTGGCGTTCTTCATCCCGGGCGTCGTCTACATCGCCGACGCGGTGGGCACGCAGACCGAGGCGATCATCATCCGCGGCTTGAGCGTCGGCATTCCGGTGCGTGCGGTGCTCTTCCGCGAAGCGGTCACGGGACTCGCGATCGGCATGATCATCGCGGCGGCCTTCGTGCCTATCGGCCTGCTCGTCTGGGGAGAGCCCGACGTGGTGCTGGCCGTCGGACTCGCGCTGCTCGTCGCGTGCGGCACCGCTGCTCGCCCGGCTCCATCTCGATCCCGCGTTCGGCGCGGGCCCGTTGGCCACGGTGGTACAGGACCTGCTCTCGATCGTGATCTACTGCGTGATCGTCCTCGCGATCGCCGGCTGACCGGCCGGCCCGCTTCGCGCGTCAGCGCGCCAGGTCGACGAGCAGGTCGGCCAGGAGCGCGGCGAGCATTGTCGTGCAGGTCGGTACCATCATCGAATGATCGACCACTTCTCTAGCCAGTGCGCCGACGTCGTGGCCAGCGCCTCGTTCTGCGACGCGATGCTCCTGCCGCTCGGTGGGTCCCGGGTGATGGACTTCGGGACCGTCATCGGGTACGGGCGTGACGGCAAGCCGACGTTCTGGGTGATCCCGTCGACGACCGGTGACCCCAACCGTGAGGTGCACATCGCGTTCGAGGCGCCGAGCCGCGACGCCGTGCGCATTTTCTTCGAGGTCGCGGTGGGGGCCGGTGCCGAGGTGCTGCACGAGCCACGCGAGTGGCCCGAGTACCACCCGGGATACTTCGGCGCGTTCGTGCGGGATCCCGACGGCAACAACGTCGAGACGGTCTGTCATTGTCCCGAATAGCCTTGCTGTCGCGCGGCGTCGTCGGTATGGTGCCCCGCTTCCCACGGCGAGGTCTGAGGACGGCGTGAGCACGATCGACCAGCCCGGTCAGCCCCGGCCCGGTGCCGGGCCCCGCCCGAAGGTGCTGATCACCGGTACTGGCCGCGCCGGGACGACGTTGCTCGTGCAGGTGCTCACCGATCTCGGCATGGACACGGGGTTCACCAGTGACGCGCTTGTCGACGAGCAGGCGCGCGCCGGTCTGGAGGCACCCCTCGACGACCCCGCGGGTCCGCGCATCGTGAAGAGCCCGACGGTGATCCGCCGGCTCGGCAGACTGCTCGCCTCGGGCACCGTCGAGCTCGAGCACGTCATCATCCCGATGCGCGCGCTCGACGTGGCGGCGGCGAGCCGAGTGCGTCAGACCAAGTACGGCGCGGATCTCCGCACCTTCGGCGGCCTGCTGGGAACGCGCTACGCGACCAAGCAGCGCGAGGCGTTGGCCCTGCTCCAGTACGAGCTCGTGTACGTGCTCGCCACCTACGACGTGCCGCATACGCTGCTGCTGTTCCCCCGGTTCGCCTCGGACTGGGAGTACACCCACCGCAAGCTCGGGTTCCTCGACCCGAACGTGCCCGCGACGCGCTGGCGCGAGGTATTCGAGGCGCGCGTCGTCCCGGGGCTCATTCACGAGGAGCCGCTCAGCCGGCGCGAACGGGCCATGACCGTTGCCGGGACCACGTACAACCGGCTGGTCGCCCGACCGGCGCGCGCCGTGCGCAAGGTCTGGCGCGGTGAACCACGGTCACCGCGGTAGTCGCCCCGACCCGTCGCGGCGTTGGTGATCCAGACCGGTGTGACGACGGGTTCGGTCACCGACCGAGCGGCTCATGGTTGGACTTGGGTGCCGTCGGGGCGGAGGACGTGGAGGGTGTGGCCGTCGAA